>Ga0207716_100053_pt1 | contig 173880 bp, 160 predicted proteins | sample TtaePargueraPR_FD_187739 | JGI IMG/M metagenome (GOLD analysis project Ga0207716, IMG submission 187739) | Aerobic enrichment media microbial communities from Bioluminiscent Bay, La Parguera, Puerto Rico - Tt and P2 (5) (SPAdes) | ecosystem: Environmental > Aquatic > Marine > Unclassified ... | reverse complement strand
CGGCGAGCCGTCGCCTGCGACTTGCCGAGCTCGGTGTCAGCGAGTCCCGGCTGGGCCGTCTGAAAGCGCCGGTCGGAGTTAATATTCCCAGTAAAACGCCCGCAGAAATCGCCATTTCCGTAGTAGCCGCACTGATTGAGGCCCGTCACCATTTGCGGGCCGCCGCCACCTCCCTATAATGTCGGGTTTAAGGGCTCCGTTGCCTGTTAAGGGGAAATTCCGTGTTTGATGTAACCCGTTACGCCACCGCGGCCCAGTCGATTATCGAGGCAGGACGGTTCCTGTACGATCGCGGCTGGTCGCCGGCAACCAGCAGTAACTACTCCGCCCGCATTGATGCGGACACTATCGCTATCACCGTCTCCGGCCGCCACAAAGGGCAGCTGGGCGCAGGGGATGTCATGGTCGTCGATCTGCAGGGGCGTCCTGTCCAGAGCGATTGCAAGTCATCGGCGGAAACCCTGCTGCACACCGTGCTTTACCAGGCGTTCCCGGGGGTGGGGGCGGTGCTGCATACGCATTCGGCCAAGGCCACGGTACTGAGCCGGTTGCTACCGGCGGGTCAGCCGCTGACCCTGGAGGGCTATGAACTGCAAAAAGCGTTCGCCGGAGTGCAGACCCACGACGCCGAGCTGGTCGTGCCGGTGTTCGACAATACCCAGGATATTGCGGCCCTGGCGGCGCTTACCCGTGACCACTTTGCCCGCCATCCGGAGCAGCCCGGCTACCTGATTCGTGGTCATGGCCTGTATACCTGGGGTGCCACCATGGCGGACTGTCTGCGCCATGTGGAAGCGTTTGAATTTTTGTTTGAATGTGAACTCGAAACCATGAGGATCCGTGGATGACAACCTTGAGCATTTTCGATCAGAACCAGCCGCAGTCGCCGCGGTCCGTCACCGAGGATCCCGCGGAGATCCGTCGCCTGCTGGCAGAGCAGGGTATCCGGTTTGAGCAGTGGCAGACCCGTGATCTGCCGGCAGATGCAACCGAGGCGCAGATCCTTGAAGCCTACGCTGAGGAAGTCGCTGCCCTCAAGGCGGAATGTGGTTTTCAGACCGCTGACGTGGTGAGCCTGAACCCGGATAACCCGCAGAAGGAGGCATTTCGCCAGAAGTTCCTTGACGAGCATACCCACAGCGAGGACGAAGTCCGTTTCTTTGTCCGCGGTAAGGGCTTGTTCTATCTGCATCTGGGCGACAGTGTCTATGCGGTTATGTGCCAGCAAAGTGATCTGATCAGCGTACCTGACGGTACCCGCCACTGGTTTGATATGGGGCCGGAGCCGGAATTTACCTGTATCCGTCTGTTCAGCAATCCCGAAGGCTGGGTTGCCAGCTTCACCGGGGAAGACATTGCCAGCCGGCTGCCACGCTATGAACGGTTGGCGGGAGTCGCCTGATGATTCGGGTGATTGTGACCGACATAGAAGGCACCACCAGTTCCATCTCGTTCGTCCATGAGGTGCTGTTTCCCTATGCCAGCAAGCACATAGCCGACTTTGTCCGGGCCGGCCACGGGGACACGCCGGCGATCCGCGAGCAGCTGGACGCGGTCGCCAGGGCCGCGGGGCTGCCTGCGGATGATATCGAAGGCCTGATCGCGGTGCTGCAAAGCTGGATTGCCGAGGACCGTAAGGAAACCGCACTCAAGGCCCTGCAGGGCATGCTCTGGGAGCGCGGCTACCAGCAGGGAGACTTCCGTGGCCACGTCTATCCTGATGCGGCAGAGTACCTGCAGCGCTGGCACGACCGGGGGCTGCGGCTATTTGTCTACTCGTCGGGGTCGGTGAAGGCCCAGAAGCTGATCTTCGGTTACAGCGAGGCAGGTGATCTGACGCCGTTTTTCAGCGGATATTTTGATACCCGGATTGGTGCCAAGCGCGAGGCCTCGTCCTATCGCAACATAATTGATGAGTTGGGTGTGGAACCGCAGACCGTACTGTTCCTGTCGGACGTGGAAGCGGAGCTGGAAGCCGCCGAGGCGGTCGGTATCCGGACTGCCTGGCTGGTGCGGGACGGCGTGCTGCCGGAGACCGGGCGCCCGGTAATGAGAAACTTTGAGGACGTGGACAAGCTGCTGATGCAGCGCTGAGCCCCGGTTTCGGCCCGAGGTCTGCGTCCCTGACCTGCGGGAGACTGTAATGGGCCGTGTCCGCCTGCTGGCGGGTTTGCTGGTCGTACTGATGACAAGCGGCTGCAATCCGTTTTCCGAAGCCGGTTCAATGATGGATGAGTACGTGAAGCGTGTTGGTCGCGTGCTTGAGGTTGAGCCGGTCCTTTCTGATGTCCCTCCCGGGGTGGTCATGCCGTCCCGGCGGGATCGCCTGCTCGAGCTGCCCGAACTTGATATGGGTATGCTGGATTTTCTCTCGCTCTACGGATGTGAACTGCAGTATGTGGTGGGGGAGAAGAACTCGGTGATGGGGCGGGTAATGCAGCCGCTGAACCGTCTGCGGTACGAACTGCGCTTTATCGATGCCGCCAATGCCTGCTTGCCGACCATCGAGAGTGAGGCGTTGCAGGACAGCCTTCGTATCGCGGCCGAGCATAAACGGGCCTCCCTTCGCCTTGCGGTGTGGAATGCCACCTGGGGCGTGGAGGAAGTCGAGAGTTTGCTGACCCTGTCCAAAGGACCTTTGCCGGTCGCGCTTTCCGCGGATGCAGTGACTGACCTGACTATCGATATCGAGCGATTGAACGAGGCCGTGACAAAGCTGCTGGCAGGGGATCTGGACCATTCCTTGGCGGATTTGGGCGGTGTGCACCAGCGCTGGCAGGCAGAGTACCTGGCCGGGCAGGCCATCAACAGTGCGTTGCTGCTGACAACCCGGCTGCGGGATGCCAGCGCGCTGATCCGACAGCGCCTGGACGGTCGCCCGCTGTGTTTGCGAGGTAAGCCCAATAATCAGTCTGACATTGTTCGTAACATGTTTTTCAGCGTCTTCATCGAACGAATACAGCCCTACATGGCGGACGTGCGACGGGTAAGGGAGGCGGTGGTGGTGCCGCTGAACCGGTTGGCAAAGCAGCAGGCACCGGTGATGCCGGATGCCTTTGCCGATTGGTATCGGCGGATGCTGGCGCTGGATGATCCGGACAGTGTCTGGATGCAGCTCGATCACGCCATGCAGGTGCACATCGAGAGCTGGCAGCTGTTACTGGAGCAGTGTGGAATGCGTCCGGCCGCCTGACTTGGCCAGGACGCCGGACGCCGCAAGGTCATTGCGGGTGGGAAGCCACCGGGCGATTCACCTTCAGATGAATCATCGCGATGGTGAACAGCAGGAAGGACAGGATGGTCAGGATCACCGGCGCCGCGGCGCCCTCGCTCAGCCAGGCTGACACCACGTAACGGGTAAAATAGAAAATCACCACAAAACTCAGCCAGATATAACCGCGGTTGTTACCGCGGAAGACCGGGACAGCAAAGGCCAGCAGCGGCAGCAGCTTGATGCCCAGCATCAGCGGTACCGACACGCCTTCAATCTGTACCGGATAGAAGGTGGTAATTGTCAGGGTGGCCAGTAGCGCCAGGTAAAGAGCAATGGTCAGGTTCGCGGTAATGCGGGCCTTGGGGTTGCGAAGCATGGGGTTGTCCTGCGGTCAGCGAAGTTTCAGGGCCAGGGTAGCCAGGCGCTCGCCAAAGGCCTGGCAGATGGTTTTTTCATGTTCCGACAACGGTTCCATGTCGCCGGTTCCGGCCCAGTGGGAGGGGCCGTAGGGCGTGCCGCCGGTTGCCGTCTCACTGAGCGCCTGTTCCGTGTAGGGCACCCCGCACAGCACCATGCCGTGGTGCAGCAGAGGCATCATCATGGTCAGCAGGGTGCTTTCCTGACCACCGTGGAGGCTGCCGGTAGAGGTAAAGGCACCGGCAGGCTTGCCGGCCAGGGTGCCGTTGAGCCACAGGTCTCCGGTACCGTCGAGAAAGTACTTCAGTGGCGCGGCCATGTTGCCAAACCGGGTTGGGCTGCCCAGGGCGAGTCCTGCACAGCCGGCCAGGTCATCCCGGGAGGCATAGGGGGCGCCGTGATCCGGAACTCGGGGCAGCGACACCTCGGTGTCGGGGGATACCGCCGGTACGGTGCGGATTCTCGCTTCGATGCCGGACACCCTGGCAACGCCGCGGCCGATCTGAGTTGCCATTTCGGCAGTCTGGCCGCTGCGGCTGTAATACAGCACCAGCACGTAGGGGGTCGCGTCAGCCATCAGGGTCTCCTTCAGGGGTTGGGGGGCTGGGAGGGGCGCGTCAGAGAAGGGTCAGGACGCTTTCGGGCGGGCGGCCCAGGGCCGCTTTGCTGCCTTTGACGACAATTGGTCGTTCGATCAGTTTCGGGTGTGCGACCATGGCCGCAATCAGTGCGTCATTGCTGAGCTCCGGGTTGTCCAGCCCTAGCTCCTTGTATTCGGCTTCTTTCTGGCGCATCAGATCGCGGGGCTGCAGGCCAAGCTTGTCCAGCAGGTCAGCAAGTTCCGCGGCGGTTGGCGGAGTTTCCAGGTAGCGTATAATCTCCGGCACGACGCCGTGTTCTTCGAGCAGGGCCAGGGCTTGCCGGGATTTTGAGCAACGTGGGTTGTGGTAAATTCGGGTGGGTTCTGTCATGGTTCTCTGTCGTTCCTGAGGCAGTTCCAGTTATCGAATCAGGGGTCCGCGCCGATCCGTTACCGGGCGCTAGTCTAACAGGAGGTCAGGTTGTGCAGTACCCTGCAAGTTCCCCGGCAAAGCGATTGTCACGGTTCCGGCTGGTGCCGGTGCTGGCTACCCTGTTGCTGGCCGGTTGCGATCAGGTAGCTTTCCAGAAAGCGGACAGTTCCACCCTTGAATGGGAGAGTCTGCGCGGTGAATGGGTGTTGGTGAATTACTGGGCGGAATGGTGCAAACCCTGCCTGGAGGAAATTCCCGAGCTCAACGCGCTTGACGGGCATCCGCAGGTGACGGTTCTGGGGGTCAACTTCGACGGCATCCAGGGCGTTGACCTGGTTGCGCTGGGTGAGCGAATGGGAATCGGGTTCCCGATGCTGGCGGAAGATCCTGGTCCGGAATTCGGCTGGAAGTTGCCCGTTGCCTTGCCGGCCACGTTTGTTGTTGATCCCGACGGTAATCTGCTGGAGGCCCGGTTCGGTCCGCAGACCGAAGACGATCTGAAAGAACTGATGGGCCTGTAGGGCCCACCCGTAATTGCATACTGCTCACTCTTCAAAAGCTGGATTCTTGCGACGTTATGGCTCAGACCTTTGTACACCTGCGCGTACATTCCGAATACTCCATGGTAGACGGCCTGGTGCGTGTCAAACCGCTGATCAGCCGGGTTGCCGAGCTGGGCATGCCGGCGGTGGGCCTTACCGAACAGTCCAACATGTGTTCCCTGGTGCGTTTCTACAAGGCTGCGCTGGGCGCGGGTGTGAAACCCATCATAGGAGCGGATCTCTGGCTCGATAACCCGGACGAGCCGGAAAACCCCTTTCGCCTGACCCTGCTGGCCCGCAACAATGAGGGCTATCTCAACCTCACCGAGATCATTTCGCTCGGATACACCGAAGGCCAGCGCTTCGGCAAGCCCATTGTGCAGCGCAGTTGGCTCGAAGACCGTCCGGCCGGGCTGATCGCCCTGTCCGGAGGCAAAATGGGGGATGTCGGCAAGGCGTTGCTGGCCGGCAAGCCCGAGCTGGCGCAGGAGCGGGCGCGCTACTGGATGGCGCTGTACCCCGAGTCCTACTACCTGGAGCTGCAACGTACCGGTCGGGCCGGAGACGAAGACTGCCTGCATCTGAGCGTGGCACTGGCGGACGAGTTGCAGTGTCCGGTGGTTGCCACCAACGATGTTCACTTCCTGACCGCCGATGACTTCGAGGCCCATGAAGCCCGGGTCTGCATCGGCGAGAGCCGGACCCTGGACGATCCCCGCCGCGACCGCCGGTTCAGCGACCAGCAGTATCTGCGCAGCGCCGATGAAATGATCGAGCTGTTTGCCGATATTCCCGAGGCGGTGCAGAACACCGTGGAAATTGCCCGCCGCTGTTCAGTCAAGGTTCGGATGGGCGAATACTTCCTGCCCAACTACCCGGTGCCTGACGGCATGACCATGGATGAATACTTCCGCAAGGTGTCGGAAGAAGGCCTTGAGGAGCGGCTGGCAAAAACCCTGAGCAAGGATGATCCGGAGTACGACGTCAAGCGGGAAGCCTATTACAAGCGCCTCAACTTCGAACTGGACATCATCATCCAGATGGGGTTCCCGGGCTACTTCCTGATCGTTATGGACTTTATCAAGTGGGCCAAGAACAACGGTGTGCCGGTCGGCCCCGGCCGGGGTTCCGGTGCCGGCTCCCTGGTGGCCTATGCCCAGCTGATCACCGACCTCGATCCGCTCGAATACGACCTGCTGTTCGAACGGTTCCTCAACCCGGAGCGGGTTTCCATGCCCGACTTCGACGTCGACTTCTGTATGGAAGGCCGCGATCGGGTAATCGCCTATGTCGCCGAAAAGTACGGTCGCGAGGCGGTCTCCCAGATCATTACCTTTGGTACGATGGCGGCCAAGGCGGTGGTGCGGGACGTGGCCCGGGTACAGGGCAAGTCCTATGGCCTGGCGGACAAGCTGTCCAAGATGATTCCCTTTGAAGTCGGGATGACCCTGTCAAAGGCCATCGAGCAGGAGCCCACGCTCAAGGAGTTCCTCGAGCAGGATGAAGAGGCCCAGGAAATCTGGGAAATGGCGCTCAAGCTTGAGGGTGTTTGCCGTAATGCCGGCAAGCACGCGGGGGGCGTGGTTATTGCGCCCACCAAGATCACCGATTTTTCACCGCTGTACTGTGATGATGAAGGCGGCAGCCTGGTTACCCAGTTCGATAAGGGCGACGTGGAAGACGCCGGCCTGGTGAAGTTCGACTTCCTGGGGCTGCGAACGCTGACCATCATTGACTGGGCCCTGAAGATGATCAATCCGCGCCGTGAAAAGCGCGGTTTGCCGCCCCTCGACATCAACGAGATTCCGCTGGACGACATTCCGTCGTTCGACATGCTCAAGAAAGCCGAGACCACCGCGGTCTTCCAGCTGGAATCCCGCGGCATGAAAGACCTCATCCGCCGCCTGCAACCGGACTCGCTGGAAGACATGATCGCGCTGGTGGCGCTGTTCCGCCCCGGCCCCCTGCAGTCCGGCATGGTGGATGACTTCATCGACCGGAAGCACGGGCGCCAGCCGTTGTCCTATCCGCATCCGGATTATCAGTACGAAGGCCTGAAGCCGGTTCTGGAACCCACCTACGGGGTCATCCTGTACCAGGAGCAGGTCATGCAGATCGCCCAGGTGATGGCCGGCTATACCCTCGGTGGCGCCGACATGCTGCGGCGGGCCATGGGTAAGAAAAAGCCCGAGGAGATGGCCAAACAGAAGCAGATCTTCCTGGACGGCTGCGCGAATAATGGCATCGACAAGACCCTCGCGGAGAACATCTTCGACCTGGTCGAGAAGTTTGCCGGCTACGGCTTCAACAAGTCGCACTCGGCGGCCTACGCCCTGGTGTCCTACCAGACGCTGTGGCTGAAGGCCCATTACCCTGCGGAGTTCATGGCGGCGGTACTTACTGCCGATATGCAGAACACCGACAAGGTGGTGACGCTGGTGGAAGAGTGTCGCAACATGAAGCTGGACCTGGTGCTGCCGGACGTCAGTACCTCGGAATACACCTTCACGGTGAACGACGACGGCCAGATTGTGTATGGTCTCGGCGCCATCAAGGGGCTGGGCGAGGGGCCGATCCAGAGTATTGTGGAGCGGCGCCGGGAAGCCGGGCCCTACAAGGACATTTTCGACTTCTGCCGCCGGGTAGATCTGAAAAAGGTTAACAAACGGGCCATGGAGGCGGTCATCCGCGCCGGTGCCATGGACAAGCTTGGCCCGGGCCGGGCGCAGCTCATGGCCAGTATCGACAAGGCCGTGCAGCAGGCCGGCCAGCAGTCCCGCAACGAGTCGGTAGGCATGGTCGACATGTTTGGTGACATGCTGGAAGCGGGTGAGGATGGCGATGCCTACGCGGACGTGGCGCACCTTCGCGAGTGGCCGGAGAAAGAACGCCTGAAGGGCGAGAAGGATACCCTGGGGTTGTATCTGACCGGCCATCCGTTCGACGAGTACGAGCGGGAGGTTCGGCGTTTTGTCCGCTCGTCCATCGCAGACCTCAAGCCGAACAAGTCACCCCAGCGGGTGGCGGGCCTGGTCGTTGCCCAGCGCACCATGAAAACCCGTACCGGTTCCACCATGTGTTTTATCACCCTCGATGATCGCAGTGCCCGGATCGAGGCGACCCTGTTTTCCGAGGCCTTTTTCGAGAACCGGGAGCTGCTGCAGGGTGACCAGGTCATTGTGCTGGAGGGCGTGGTCAGCCACGACGATTACTCGGGACAGATGAAAATGCGGGTCAGCTCGGTGATGGACGTGGCAACCGCGCGCCAGCAGTTCAGTCGCGGGCTGAAGCTGAGTCTGCACTCCGACCAGTTGCAGAATGGCCTGCTGGACAAGCTGGATTCGACCTTGCGGCCGTTCCGTTGCGAGGGTAGCCCGGTGTGGATTGAATACAGCAGTGGCAAGGCCAGCACCCGAATCGAGCTGGGTGAGAGCTGGCGGGTGCAGCCGAATGACGACCTGCTGGTGGAGTTGCGTTACCTGGTAGGGGAGCGTGGCGTCGAACTGGTCTATGATTAAATATCGCGATTATTACAGTTTTGTCAGAAAGCGGACTCATACCAATGTCCGCTTTAGCCCCTGACCGGGCGCTGCTATCTTTAGGCAACTTAACGGTTTTAACCCCAAATTCTGGTTTGGTGAGGCCGAGTCCCTCGCTCAGCAAGCAAATGACGGAACATCATGAACCCTAATTACCTGGATTTCGAACAGCCGATTGCCGACCTTGAAGCCAAGATTGAAGAGCTTCGGATGGTGGGTAACGACACCGATATCAACATCACCGACGAAATCAACCGGCTGAAAAGCAAAAGCGTCAACCTGACGGAAAGCATTTTCTCCGACCTGAAACCGTGGGATGTCGCCCGCCTGGCCCGTCATCCGCGTCGCCCCTATACCCTCGATTACATCGAGATGATCTTTGACGATTTCGATGAGTTGCACGGTGATCGCCGTTATGCCGATGACCTGTCCATTGTCGGTGGTACCGCGCGCCTCGATGGCAAGCCGGTGATGGTCATTGGTCACCAGAAGGGCCGCGAAGTGCGGGACAAGGTCAAGCGCAATTTCGGCATGCCGCGTCCGGAGGGCTACCGCAAGGCCCTGCGTCTGATGGAGATGGCCGAGCGTTTCAAGATGCCGATCCTGACCTTTATTGATACGCCAGGTGCCTACCCGGGCATCGGTGCCGAAGAGCGTGGCCAGAGTGAGGCAATCGCCTTCAATCTTGCGGTCATGTCGCGTCTGAAAACGCCGATCATTTCTACGGTGATCGGTGAGGGTGGTTCCGGTGGTGCCCTGGCCATTGGTGTCTGCGATCAGCTCAATATGCTGCAGTATTCCACCTATGCGGTTATCTCTCCCGAAGGCTGTGCTTCCATTCTGTGGAAGAGTGCCGAGTATGCGTCCGTCGCCGCTGAGGCCATGGGCGTGACCGCCGATCGCCTGAAGGAGCTGGGTGTTGCTGACAATGTGATTCCCGAGCCGCTGGGGGGCGCCCACCGCAATCCGGAGAAGATGGCCGAGTCGCTGCACACACTTCTCGCCAAAGGTGTCGCAGACCTCAGTCGTTTGCCGATGGATGAGCTGATTTCCCGTCGTTACGAGCGGCTGACCCGCTATGATGCGGGGCGGTGACACCCGCCCGAAAGAGTTCTCCTGGCCGGCGGACCTGACTGCCCCCCTGGCAGCAGTGCCCGCCGCTTCCCGTTACTGGGTAGCCCTCAGTGGCGGGCTCGATTCCGTACTTCTGCTCCATGTCGCGTCCACCCTGCCGCAATTACGGCAAGGTGGGCTCACCGCGCTGCACATCAATCACCAGTTACAGCCCAACGCCGCTACCTGTGAAACCTTCTGTCGTGATCTGTGCGCCGACCTCGGCGTGCCGCTGCGCGTAGAGCGGGTGACCGTCACCCGGGACCGCGGAGGGCTTGAGGAAGCCGCCCGCCAGGCGCGCTACCAGGCATTTGCCCGCGGCCTGGAGGCCGGGAATGTGCTGCTGATGGCCCACCACGCCGATGATCAGGCCGAGACCGTGTTGTTTCGTCTGCTCCGTGGTTCCGGGGTGCTGGGCCTCGGGGGGATCCCGGCTGCCCGGTCACTGGCGCAGGGCAGGGTATTTCGGCCGTGGCTGGGGCTGACCCGGGAACGGTTGCGGGAGGTTGCACGGGCCGCCGGGATGACGTGGGTGGAAGATCCCAGCAACATTGATGAACGCCATGACCGCAATTTCCTGCGCCACACCATTCTGCCGTTGCTGAAAACCCGCTGGCCGTACCTGGAGAGGCGATTGGCGAGTACGGCACAGGCCTGTCGGGAGGCCGATGCGCTGGCGCAGAGTCTTGCCCTGATCCATTATCAACAGACCGATGATGGTGAGGGTAACCTGATGCTGGCCGGGCTGGCCCGGCTGGCCCCGGTTGAGCGGAAGAACCTGCTGGGCTGGTGGATCCGGAGTCACGATTACCCGGTGCCCGGGCTGGCGGACTGGGACCAGGTGATCGACGAATTGCTGTGCGCTGCGGATGATGGTGCCCCCGAGCTTCGGGGGGCGGGGTTTGCCGTGCGGCGGTTTCGCGGAGCGTTGTATCTGGTGGCTGATCCGCTGCCAGTACCGGCCGGGGAGGAGAGACTGGTTCCGGGTGCTGGGCTGGCGTGGGGTGGCTGGCGCCTCCGGCTGGAACCGGCGGTGGAGAATCCTCCGGCGGTCCCGGACATCCGGGTGAGCGTGCGCAGTGGTGGTGAGCGTATCCGGACAAGTCCGGATGGTGTCGCGCGGCCACTCAAGAAATGGCTGCAGGAACAACAGGTCCCGCCCTGGGAGCGGGAAATTTTGCCGTTGTTTTTAAAAGGAAAAGAGCTTGTGGGTGCGGGCCACCTGTGGACCTCTCCGGCATTCAGCGGAGCGGCGCCGGAGAGCGGCTGGCGGATTGTTCAGGAGCGGGATTGTGATTGAGTAGAGGCGGGGATTCTGGTAGTCTGGCGTCCCATCTTGAGATGACAATCTCCCTCCTTCACCGAACCAGACAAATCACGGAATCTGCATGACGCGTTATATTTTCGTCACCGGCGGTGTCGTGTCCTCCTTGGGGAAAGGAATCGCATCAGCCTCTCTGGCCGCGATCCTAGAGGCACGCGGCCTGAAGGTCACAATTCTCAAGCTGGACCCGTACATTAACGTGGATCCCGGCACCATGAGCCCCTTCCAGCACGGTGAGGTTTTTGTCACCGATGATGGCGCGGAAACCGACCTTGACCTGGGCCATTACGAGCGTTTCATCCGCACACCGATGACACGCCGCAATAACTTCACTACCGGTCGCGTCTACGAAGAGGTGATCCGCAAGGAGCGCCGCGGCGATTACCTGGGTGGCACCGTGCAGGTGATTCCCCATATTACCGACGAAATCAAGCGCCGCGTTATCGAAGGTGCGGCCGGTGCCGATGTGGCACTGATTGAAATCGGCGGCACCGTGGGTGACATCGAGTCCCTGCCGTTCCTCGAGGCCTGCCGTCAGCTGAAAGTGGAGGTGGGGCCGCAGCGCGCGCTGTTCATGCACCTGACTCTGGTCCCGTACATCGCTACGGCCGGCGAGATCAAGACCAAGCCGACCCAGCATTCAGTGAAGGAAATGCGCTCCATAGGCCTGCAGCCGGATATCCTGCTGTGCCGCTCCGAGCATGAGGTTGATGTCAGTTCCCGTCGCAAGATTGCGCTGTTCACCAACGTGGAAGAGCGCGCGGTTATCCCGTTGCAGGATGCCAGGTCCATCTATGCCATTCCGCGGATGCTGCATGAGCACGGTCTCGACCAGCTGGTTATCGAGCGCTTCGGTCTCGACGCCCGGCCGGCGGATCTGAGCGAGTGGGACGGCGTTGTCGAGTCCCTGATGAATCCGCAGCAGGAAGTGACCATTGCCATGGTCGGCAAGTACATGGAACTGCTGGATGCCTACAAGTCACTGATCGAGTCGCTGCTGCATGCAGGCATCAAGACCCGCACCAAGGTCACGATCAACTACATCGACTCGGAAGACATCGAACGCGACGGCACCGGTGTGCTGGATAGTGCCGACGCCATTCTGGTGCCGGGTGGATTTGGCGAGCGTGGCGTTGAAGGCAAGATCCGCACCGTACAGTATGCCCGTGAGAACAAGGTCCCTTACCTGGGTATCTGTCTCGGCATGCAGGTTGCGGTTATTGAATACGCCCGCAATGTGGCCGGATTGAAGAGCGCCCACAGCACCGAGTTCCGCGAGCACACGCCGGAGCCGGTGGTTGGCCTGATTACCGAGTGGCTGGATGCCAGCGGTGAGCGTGAGGAGCGTACCGAAACGTCGGATCTTGGTGGCACCATGCGTCTGGGCGCCCAGGATTGTGTGCTGACCGAGGGCTCTACCATTGCCGCATGCTATGGCAAGAAGGTTATTCGCGAGCGTCACCGTCATCGTTTTGAGGTGAACAACCATTTCCTGCCGCAGCTCGAGGGTGCCGGCCTCCAGATTTCCGGGCGCTCCACCGATGGCAAGCTGGTGGAAGTGGTTGAGGTTCCGGACCATCCCTGGTTCGTGGCCTGCCAGTTCCACCCGGAATTCACATCGACGCCCCGGGACGGCCATCCGCTGTTCACCGGCTTCGTTGAGGCGGCACTGGCTCGCCACAAGAGCTGACAGCTCGACCACAGCGCCGGTAGGGGAGACCCTGTCGGCGTTTTGATTTACCGGCGGCACGCCGGAATCAGACAGGAATAAACGCCCATGGCACAGAAAGAAGTCTCGGTCGCCGACCTGCAGATTGCCAACGACAAGCCCTTTGTCCTGTTCGGTGGCATGAACGTGCTTGAATCCCGGGAACTGGCTTTCGAAGTGGCGGAAGCCTATGTGGAAGTGACCCGCAAGCTTGGCATTCCCTATGTTTTCAAGGCCTCGTTTGACAAGGCCAACCGGTCGTCGATTAATTCGTTCCGTGGTCCCGGCCTGGATGAGGGGCTGCGGATCCTGGCGGATATCAAGAGCCGGTTCAACGTGCCCATCATTTCCGACATCCACGAGCCCCATCAGGCGGCGCCTGCGGCGGAAGTGTGTGATGTCATCCAGTTGCCGGCCTTTCTGAGCCGCCAGACCGATCTGGTGGTGGCGATGGCCCGTACCGGCGCGGTCATCAATATCAAGAAAGCCCAGTTCCTGGCACCCCAGGAGATGAAACATATCATCCGCAAATGCGAGGAAGCCGGTAACGACCGCGTCATTCTCTGCGAACGCGGCACCAGCTTCGGCTATAACAACCTGGTGGTGGACATGCTGGGATTCGGCATCATGAAAGCGCTGGAGGTGCCGGTATTCTTTGACGTGACCCACGCCCTGCAGATGCCGGGTGGTCGTGCCGACTCCGCCGGCGGTCGCCGGGCCCAGGTGTCAGAGCTGGCCCGTGCGGGCATGTCCCAGGGGCTGGCCGGGCTTTTCCTGGAGGCCCATCCGGATCCGGACAAAGCCATGTGTGATGGACCCTGCGCCCTGCGCCTGAGCCAACTGGAAGCCTTCCTGAGCCAGGTCAAGGCCATTGACGATCTGGTCAAAGGTTTCCCGCCCATCGACACGGCATGAGCCGCGCGTCGAAACGGCTAATCCCTTATTTACCCTGAATAACTGAACACTGACAGAATCGGAGAATCAGACGGATGACCAAAATTGCCAACATCAAAGCCCGTGAAGTGCTGGATTCCCGCGGGAACCCCACCGTCGAGGCGGATGTCGTTCTGGAAGACGGAACCCTGGGCCGGGCCTGTGCACCTTCCGGTGCCTCCACCGGTTCCCGTGAGGCGCTGGAACTTCGTGATCAGGACGCGTCCCGTTACCTGGGCAAGGGTGTCCGCAAGGCCGTTGACGCCGTCAACACCGTGATCCGCGACGCCCTGGTCGGTAAGGATGCTGCTGACCAGCGTGGCCTGGACAACATCATGCTCGAGCTGGACGGCACCGAAAACAAGGCCAACCTGGGCGCCAATGCGATCCTGGCAGTATCCCTGGCAGCCGCCAAGGCAGCCGCTGCCTCCCTCGGCAAGCCTCTGTATGAACACATTGCCGATATCAACGGCACCTCCGGCAAGTTCTCCATGCCGGTACCGATGATGAACATTCTCAACGGTGGCGAGCACGCCGACAACAACGTCGATATCCAGGAGTTCATGGTGCAGCCGGTTGCGGCGACGAACTTCGCAGAAGCCCTGCGCATCGGCGCGGAAATTTTCCACAGCCTGAAGAAGGTGCTCAAGGCCCAGGGCCTGAACACTGCGGTAGGTGATGAGGGTGGTTTTGCCCCCAACCTGCCTTCCAATGAAGCGGCGCTGGCGGTTATCCAGGAAGCGGTAGAGCAGGCCGGCTATGTGCTGGGCAAGGATGTTACTCTGGCACTCGACTGTGCCTCCTCCGAGTTCTACAAGGACGGTCAGTACCAGTTGTCCGGTGAAGGCAAGTCGTTTGATTCCGCTGGTTTTGCTGACTACCTGGCCGGCCTTTGCGAGCGATACCCGATCGTTTCCATCGAAGACGGTATGGACGAGAGTGACTGGGAAGGCTGGAAGGTACTGACCGACAAGCTTGGCAGCAAGGTTCAGCTGGTCGGGGACGACCTGTTCGTCACCAATACCCGGATCCTCAAGCAGGGTATCGACAAGGGCATTGGTAACTCCATCCTGATCAAGTTCAACCAGATCGGCAGCCTGAGTGAAACCCTGGATGCCATCAAGATGGCCCAGGACGCGGGTTACACTGCGGTGATTTCTCACCGTTCCGGTGAAACCGAGGACACCACCATCGCCGACCTGGCAGTAGCCACCTGTGCCGGTCAGATCAAGACTGGTTCGCTGTGCCGTTCAGACCGTGTTGCCAAGTACAACCAGTTGCTGCGCATCGAGGAGGCTCTGGAAGGCAAGGCACCTTATCGTGGCCTGAGTGAGATCAAGGGCCAGGGCTGATCGCAGCCCGGCTTTTCCGGGCTGAAGGATCGGGGCCATCATGCAGGGGGAGTGAATTTCCTTTCATGATGGCCTTTTTGCATAAAGAGTTAGAGGAAAATGTTGTTAAAGTGCTCTAACATGTAATCGGGTTGGGTAACTTTTGTGCGAATACAGGTTCCGGGATGAAACTGCTCTGGTCTTTCATGGTCGTGATGATTCTGCTCCTCCAGGTGCGCTTGTGGGTGGGGGAAGGCAGCTTTGCCCAGGTCTGGAGCCTGAACGAAGCCATCAGTGATCAGCGGGCGGAGAATGCCGAACTCGCAGCGCGGAACGAGCTACTGTATGCGGAGGTTCGCAATCTGCGCAGTGAGCAGGGTGCCATCGAGGAACGTGCTCGGATGAACCTGGGGCTGATTCGCCAGAACGAAACGTTTTTCCTCGTTGTTGAAAACTGAGGTCAGCAGTCCCGTCAACTCTCGATAGCCACCTGATGACCAGCCCATGACCAGCCCATGACCAGCCCATGAGCACCCCATGACCGTCCCTCATGACTCTCTGTGATGACTCTCTCTGATGAATAGGTCCCGATACTGGCTGGTAGTTCCGGCTGCAGGCATCGGCCAGCGTATGCAGGCTGACTGCCCCAAGCAATATCTGCGGCTTGATGGCCGTTACATTCTTGATATCACCCTTTCGCGTCTGCTTCAGCATCCATGCTTCAGTGGTTGCATGGTGGCTCTGCACCCGGAGGACAGCTGGTGGCCCGGGACCCTGGCCAGCACCAATCCCCGAATCCATACCTGCACCGGTGGTCGTGAGCGGGCCGATTCGGTCCTGGCCGCACTCGGTGCGCTGGCAACCCGGGCGGCCCCGGATGACTGGGTACTGGTGCATGATGTTGCCCGCCCCTGTCTTCACCCGGGGGACCTGGACCGACTCATTACCCGTTTGTCGGGGCATGCGGTCGGGGGTCTGCTGGCGGCTCCGGTAACTGATACCCTGAAGCGGACCCGGCCGGGCAGCCTTGAGGTCGAGGCCACCGTGGATCGCAGCTCCTTGTGGCGGGCGTTGACGCCGCAGATGTTCCGTTATCAAATCCTGGCGGAGGCGCTGGTGAAAGCACTTGATGCGGGTGTTGCGGTAACCGACGAAGCCTCCGCTGTTGAGCATGCCGGACTGATCCCGGAGTTGGTTGAAGGCCGGTCGGACAACCTTAAAATTACCTTACCTGCGGACCTCGCACTGGCCGGATTCATCCTCGGCCAGATCGGCGGCGGTCCATCGGTCCCCAACAGTGAGAATCAGTGATGAGAATCGGCCAGGGTTTTGATGTTCATGCATTTTGTCCCGGCGACCATGTGGTCCTCGGCGGCGTCCACATTCCGTTCAGCAAGGGTTTGCTGGCCCACTCCGACGGCGATGTGCTGCTTCATGCCCTTGCGGATGCTCTTCTGGGCGCGGCAGCGCTCGGCGATATCGGTCACCTGTTTCCGGATACCAGTGACCAGTGGGCCGGCGCCGACAGTCGTGACCTGCTGCGCGAGGTGGTTGCCAGAATTACCGCGGAAGGCTTTGCGGTGGTAAACATAGACGCCACCATCATTGCCCAGGCCCCCAGGATGGCGCCCCACATTACGGCGATGCGGCTGAACATTGCCGAGGATCTTGGCATTTCGGCAGGCCGGGTCAGTGTCAAGGCGACTACCACCGAGAAGCTCGGGTTTACTGGCCGTGGCGAAGGTATTGCCTGCCAGGCAATCTGCCTGCTGGAGTCCCTCGAACCATGACCGAAGCGCTACGATCATGGCGGATGGACTGGCCTGGCTCCCGTGGCCGCCGGCCTGGACAAGCCGTCCTCAAGGCCTGCCCGGAGGATTTCCGGGTGGACGAGGTGCTGGACCGGCTCGCAGATGAGAGTGAGGTTGACGATGGTAACGTCGCAGGCGGGAAGGACGGCCAGGTCAGCGGCGCCGGAGAGCACCTTTGCCTGCGGTTGCGGAAGTCCGGCGACAATACGGAATATGTGGCGCGGGAGCTTGCAGCCCTGGCGGGATGCCGGGATTTTGACGTCGGATTCTGCGGCCTTAAAGATCGCAATGCCGTGACGACCCAGTGGTTCAGTCTTTACCGGCCGGGCATGGAAGCCGCAGATGCTGAGCTGGTGGGTCAGGTCAGTGCACGATGGCCGGTACTCGCGGCCTGCCGTGACCGGGCAAAACTGCGGCGAGGCGATCACCAGGGTAACCGCTTCGAGATAACCCTGACGGAAGTGCAGGGTGACCGCGCCGAGATTGAGGCAGCGCTCCACGAAGTGGCGGCTGTAGGGGTGCCCAACTATTTCGGACGCCAGCGGTTTGGCCACGGCGGCGCCAACCTGGAACGGGCCATTGGGCTGACCAGCCGCACGCTGTCCAGTCGCAAAAAACGAGGCCGTAACCGCAACGCGGCCCGGGATGCCATGTACTTTTCGGCGGCGCGTTCCTGGCTTTTCAATGAGGTGTTGGCCCGCCGGGTCGTTGAGGGTAGCTGGAACCGGATACTGGAGGGCGAGCCGGGCTCGTCGTCCCCGCCAGGGGCGACCGGGCCATTGTGGGGCGATGGTGGCACCAGGGCCAGTGGCGCTCAGGGCGAGCTGGAGTTCGAGGTGGTGAACAGCCATCCGCTGATTGCCGCAGTGTTTGCGTCTACCCGCATGGCGCCGGAACGGCGGCCACTGGTGCTGCAGCCCGTCGGGTTGTCATGGCAATGGCTGGCAGCGGACCGGCTGGTCCTGAGATTCGGACTGGCTCCCGGTGAGTACGCAACAGCGTTGCTGGAAGATGTTTTCGAACTGCGGGAACCGGCAAAAGATCAATCGGCGCTCGCAGATGACGCCTGAACAAGGCATATTATAGGGTTTTCAGATACTCAGGGGCAGCAAGACCCCGAATTACAATAACTGAACGTCGTGCCGGCGATGGCCGTCTGGTTCCCCAGAACGGCTTCTCAGCCAGATTCCCGGGAGCGGGCACAGTACGACGATTCGGCAAAGGCTAGCGGAGATAACTGTGCGTATTCTGTTATCGAATGATGACGGTGTTCATTCCCCCGGGCTTCAGGCGCTCTACGACGGATTGCAAGGCATTGCAGAACTGGAGGTGGTGGCGCCTGACCGGGACCACAGTGGCGCCAGCAATGCACTGACACTGAATCGGCCACTGACTGTCGAGATGCATGGCAATGGCTTCCGTTCGGTGGACGGGACGCCGACTGACTGTGTCCATCTCGCGGTCAATGGCCTGTTTGACGAGCCCTTTGACCGGGTGATATCGGGTATTAACACCCACGCCAATCTTGGTGACGACATAATTTATTCCGGTACGGTTGCTGCAGCGACCGAGGGCCGCAATCTGGGTTTGCCTGCCATTGCGGTCTCGTTGGTCAACGATGGTCATTTCCATTATGAAACCGCCGCCCGGGTGATCAGAACGCTGCTGGAACAGAAGGCGCCTCCAGGGCTGGGTCCGCGCTGCATTCTCAACGTCAATGTACCGGATGTGCCCTGGGAACAGTTGGCCGGCTTCCGGGTGACCCGCCTCGGGCATCGCAGCAGGGCAGAGGGTGCTGTGCCCATGACCTGCCCGCGAGGCAAGGCGCGCTACTGGATCGGTGCGGCCGGAGAAGGTAGCGACGCCGGCCCGGGCACGGACTTCCATGCGGTGCGGGAAAACTACGTGTCAATTACCCCGGTCCACGTTGATATGACGCGCCACGAAGCGCTGTCTCCCCTGCGTGACTGGATGGAGGGGCTGAACTGATGGTTGCGGCAGAACTCCAGGGAATCGGGATGACATCCCGGCGCACCCGGATGCGGTTGATCCAGCGGCTGCGGGAATCCGGTATCCGGGATGAACAGGTGCTTGGCGTGATGGGTGACCTTCCGCGCCATATCTTTCTGGATGAAGCGCTCGCGCACCGGGCCTACGAGGACACCTCGTTGCCGATCGGCCATGGCCAGACGCTGTCCCAGCCCTACATTGTGGCAAAGATGACGGAGACGCTGATGGCGCACCAGCCCCGCAAGGTGCTGGAGCTCGGAACCGGGTCTGGTTACCAGACGGCGATCCTCGCCCAGTTGGTGGCGGAGGTGTACAGCGTTGAACGGATCAAGCCCCTGCAGGACCGGGCGCGGGAACGGCTACGCCAGATTGGTATTCGCAACGTGATGCTGAGACACGCGGATGGCGGAATGGGGTGGCCGGAAAAGGGCCCCTTCGATGGTATTATCGTGACGGCCGCTCCCCGTGAGGTGCCGGAAGAGTTGCTGGAGCAGCTGGCGGAAGGCGGCGTGCTGGTTGCCCCGGTGGGCGATGAAGCCCAGATGCTGGTGGAGATCACCCGCCACGGCGACAAATTCAAGACCCGAGAGATTGAGCCGGTACGATTCGTGCCCCTGTTGCACGGGGTGATCCGTTGACCGACCAGCAAGGCAGTTCGCCGGGCGAAGAAGCGCGCCAGCAAAGCCCCCTGGGTGTTTTCCTGCGGGGCATTGCCATGGGCGCGGCCGATATCGTACCGGGCGTATCCGGCGGTACCATCGCGTTTATCACCGGTATCTATTTCCGGCTGCTGGCGGCGATCAATGCGCTGCCCCCGGCGGCTATCCGGGAGCTGGCCCGTGGCCGCATCGCGGCCTTCTGGACGGCGATTGACGGGACCTTCCTGGTCAGCCTGCTGGCTGGTATTCTGGCCAGCATCCTCACCCTCGCATCGCTGATCAGCCAGGCCCTGACGGACTATCCCATCCTGCTCTGGAGCTTTTTCTTCGGTCTCATAGTGGCGTCCGTGTGGCATGTCGGCCGCCAGATCCGCGAATTGCGTGGCATGTTACTGGTGCCGTTGACGGCAGGAGCCGTCTTCGCCTGGTGGATTACCACGCTGTCAGCAGGGCAGGTGGAACTGACCCCCTGGCTGTTCCTCGGCTCCGGGGCACTGGCGATCTGTGCCATGATCCTGCCCGGCATATCCGGCAGTTTTATCCTCGTGGTGATCGGCATGTACGGACCTGTGCTGGATGCCATCCGCAATCTCGAGCTGGGTTCCCTCGGCTTGTTCATGGCCGGTTGTGCGATCGGACTGTTGTCCATCGCCCGGCTGATCAGCTGGGCATTTCACCGGTACCACGACCCGGTGATGGCGCTGCTGACCGGCCTGATGGTCGGTGCGCTCAACAAGGTCTGGCCCTGGAAGCAGACTCTGAGCTGGCGTACCAACAGTGCCGGCGAACAGGTTCCGCTCAACGAGGTCAGTATCTCCCCGGTGCACTATGCTGAAATTACCGGCCTGTCATCGGATTGGCTGATGGCTCTGGTTGCGGCCGTGCTTGGCTTTGGGCTGGTTCTGGCTGTTGAATGGCTGGCGAGCGGGCCACTGGCCCCGGCCAAGCGGCATTCCTGACGGATTCTGATCCGGAGTCCAGGCTCCGGACCAGATTCGGGTGTTACTTTTTGTTCACTGGTTGTGTTTCGTACAGTAACAGGCATGGCGGGTGGGTAACTTGGATTCATGCCTGAAATGTGCAATAAATTAGCAAGTTACTGTAATCTGTTGAGAAAATGCCGTATTTTTAAGATGGATTTGTCCTAACCAGGGTGCTTTTTATAGTCGTGAGTTCGACCCACGCGCTTGTCAACGCTGTTCCGGCAGCCCCCTTCCGGCACCCGGATACTGGCGCCATGAGACGCTGTTGCCTGTATCGCCGCTGGCGTAATGCCGCAGTGATCCTGCTCATGGCACTCCTGCTTGCCGCCTGCAATACCCCCGCGCTCTATCAGGATAATCTCTACAATCCTCCCGTGTACTGGGGGCAGCATGTCGTCAAACCCGGTGAGACCCTCTACCGCATTGCCTGGCGCTACGGTCGCGATTATCGCGAACTCGGCAGCGCCAATGGTATCAGCGCGCCCTGGACCATCCGTGCCGGCCAGGTTCTCCGGCTGGATCGTCGCGGAACTGTAACATCAGCCGGGCAGAATGCTTCGGGTGGCCGCTCTGCGCCGGTTGCCAGTGCTCCGTCACAGGCGGTGCGCCGCCCGGCACAGCAACCGTCGAAGCAACCACCTCCGCCGGTTACCCGGGCTCCGGACCGGCAGGCACCTATAGGTAGCCAGACCCAGAAGGTAGCCAGTATAGATTGGCGCTGGCCGCATGTTGGCACCGTACTTGCAGGTTATTCAGATACCGGCAAGGTCAACAAGGGTATTGATATTGCTGGAAATATGGGGGACCCGGTCCGGGCTGCAGCGAGTGGTAATGTGGTGTACGCTGGCAGTGGTTTGCTTGGTTACGGTAACCTGATCATTGTGAACCACAATGAGCACTACCTGAGCGCTTACGCTCACAACCGGAAGATTCTGGTGCAGGAAGGGGAGGACGTGAAAGCCGGACAGGTTATCGCAGAGCTGGGAAGCAGCAGTGCAGACAGACCCAAGTTGCATTTTGAGATCCGAAAAAATGGTAATCCGGTTGATCCTGCTCGCTACCTCCCGCCACGGTGATTACCGCACCGGTCTCCGGCACTGGCACGAAACAGTGATTAAAAAATAACAAGAATGCGGTTACAGTGGTAACCGGCCAACAGAAATGTCCTGAAAAAAACGAATACACAGCAGGCACTCGCAATAACAAGAAGTAGTGAGTGGATAATCCAGGGTCATTGAAAGGCGGGGCAAGAGCTATGTCAGCAGAACATGAAGGTCTCCTTATCGATCGTGTATCAGACGTAGAAGATTCGGAAGAAGAACTGATGACGGCGGAAGCAGACGACAAGGAAACGTCTTCAGACGACGACGTGATATCAAAGGATGATTTCCCGACCCAGGGGCGGTATTTCACCTCCACAAAACAGCTGGATGCAACTCAGCTGTACCTCAACGAAATCGGCTTTTCTCCTCTTTTGACGCCCGAAGAAGAAGTTTACTTCGCGCGACTCGCCCGTAAGGGTGAGGAATCCGGCCGCAAGCGGATGATCGAAAGCAATTTGCGGCTGGTGGTCAAGATTGCCCGTCGCTACGTCAACCGTGGGCTTACCCTCCTTGATCTGATTGAAGAGGGTAACCTGGGCCTGATCCGAGCAGTGGAGAAGTTTGACCCGGAGCGCGGTTTCCGTTTCTCCACCTACGCCACCTGGTGGATTCGCCAGACCATTGAGCGGGCGATCATGAACCAGACCCGGACTATCCGGCTGCCGATTCATGTGGTCAAGGAGCTCAATCTCTATCTGCGGGCCGCCCGCGAGCTAACCCAGAAACTGGACCATGAACCCTCTGCGGAAGAAATTGCCCGCATGGTGGACAAGCCGGTGGCGGATGTTAAGCGCATGCTTGGCCTTAATGAGCGGGTGGCATCGGTTGATACACCGATTGGGACCGGTGGTGACAAGTCCCTGCTGGATACCGTTGCCGACGAGGGTGCTTCCGACCCTGCGGACCTCCTGCAGGACAACAATATGTGTTCCTGCATCGAGGCCTGGATCGACCAGCTCAGTGACAAGCAGCAGGAAGTCTTGTCCCGCCGCTTCGGCCTGCGGGGTTATCCGACCAGCACGCTGGAAGAGGTAGGCCAGGAGATCGGCCTGACCCGTGAGCGGGTGCGGCAGATCCAGGTCGAAGCGCTGCGCCGGTTGCGGGAAATCCTGGAGAAGGAAGGGCTTTCCGGCGCCATGTTGTTCAAGTAAATCCTTCCGGCGCGACTGCCGGTACTGCAAAGCCGATCCTTGCAAGGGGATCGGCTTTTTGCTGTCTGCTCCCATGCCAAATGAGAACCAGGTTACGTCTGGCCTGTTTTGCCCCTGTTATCATCGGTTGGCCCGTGGCGGATGAGGATGTCAAACCCGGGCGTAATCGGTACCATTTATAACAACGACGCAAAAGGAAAGGACGAATGAAAAAGGCTCTATCAACAGGCATTGCCTCGCTGTTCCTGACTGCTGTGCTGGCAACTCCGGTGTCAGCCAGGACCGTGGAAGGTGTTGACCTTCCGGAGACCTTCACCGCACCGCAAGCGGAGCTCAAGCTCAATGGCGCGGGTACCCGCTCCAAGTGGTTCATGGACCTGTACGTGGGGAGTCTCTATGTACCCCAGGCCAGCAGTGATGCCGCTTCCATTATCAATGCGGATGAGCCCCAGGCCATTACCCTGCATATCATTTCCGGAATGATCACCAGTGACAAGATGATCTCGGCAACCATGGAGGGGTTTGAAAAGTCCAGTGGAGGCGACCTGTCTGCCATCAAGGGGGAGGTTGAACAGTTCCTTGCGGTGTTCTCCGAGGAGATCCGGGAAGGCGATGTGTTTGACCTGGTTTATGCCCCGGGCGAAGGGGTTCGCGTGCTGAAAAACGGCGAACTGCGGGATACCGTGGGTAACCTGGCGTTCAAAAAGGCGCTGTTCGGAATCTGGCTTTCAGACAAGCCGGCGCAACAGGACCTGAAAGAGAAAATGCTGGGTCAGCGTTAACCTTCCAGGGCCGGGCACTTGCCGTGTCCGGCCCCTTGGGCGCAGTTCGGCGTCGTTCTCGGCGCCGGCCGGCTTATTCCAGGTAATCCCGCTTCTGCTTGAATTCACACAGATCTTCGATGATGCAGCTGCCGCACCTCGGCTTGCGTGCGGTACAGGTGTAGCGTCCGTGCAGGATCAGCCAATGATGGGCGTCCAGCAGGAACTCCCGGGGCACCAGGCGTAGTAGTCGTTGCTCCACTTCAAGGACATTTTTGCCAGGGGCAATTCCGGTACGGTTGGACACCCGGAAGATATGCGTGTCGACGGCCATGGCGAGGTGGCCAAAAGCGGTGTTCAGTACCACGTTGGCAGTCTTGCGGCCCACCCCGGGCAGCGCCTCGAGGGCTTCGCGGCTCTCCGGAACCTGGCTGCCATGTTGTTCGATCAAAATCTTGCAGGTTTTGATAACATTCTCGGCCTTGCTGTTGAACAGGCCAATGGTCTTGATGTACTCCTTGAGTCCGTCAACACCGAGGGCAAAGATCGCCTCTGGGGTATTGGCCACCGGGAACAGCTTGTCGGTGGCTTTGTTGACGCCGACATCGGTTGCCTGGGCGGACAGAATCACCGCAATCAGCAATTCAAAGGCCGAGGAATAGTTAAGCTCGGTGGTCGGGTTGGGGTTGGCGTCCCGCAACCGGGTAAATATTTCTGTGCGTTTCTGCTTGTTCATTTGTCTGTCCTGGCTCAGGAGATCTGCCCGGTGACCCTGACGCGCTTGCTTCCGCTGGTGACGGTGGCCGGAGCATTTGCCTTACGACGTTCCCGGATCCGGTTATCGATCCCGTTCTTGAGGGCAATCAGCAGGCCCAGGCCGATAAAGGCACCGGGGGGCAAAACCATGAACAGGACATCCGGATAGTGTTCGAAGGGACGAATCACCCAGTCGGCTGCCGCCGTGCCAAACAGCAGGTTCATATCAACGAGCAGCGTGCCCTGGCCAACCAGTTCGCGAATGCCGCCGAGTACCACCAGAACTGCCAGGAAACCCAGCCCCATCATTGCGCCGTCAAGCAAGGCGGGCAGCGGACTGTTCTTCGATGCAAAGGCATCTGCCCGGCCCAGAATGGCGCAGTTGGTAACAATCAGCGGAATGAAGATGCCGAGAATCTGGTAGAGCTCGTAGGTGAAAGCCTGCATCAGCAGCTCGGCGCAGGTCACAAACGAGGCAATGATCATTACGAAGGCCGGTAGCCGAACCGAGTCGGCGACAAAGTTGCGGATCAGCGACACCGCGAGGTTGGAGCCCATCAGCACCATCAGTGTGGCCAGACCGAGTCCCAGGGCATTCACCACGGTACTGGTGACCGCCAGTAGGGGGCACAGCCCCAATACCTGAACCAGCGCCGGGTTGTTGCTCCAGAGCCCTTCCTTGATGATTTCCGAGCTGCTCTTGGTTGCCATCAGCTGTTCTCCCCGTGTTGCGGATTACGGAAGGCGTGTCGCAGGTCTGAGCGGTGCTGCCTGACATACACCAGTGCATGCTGGACTGCCTTGACCACCGCCCTTGGGGTGATCGTTGCGCCGGTAAACTGGTCGAAGACACCGCCATTCTTGGCAACGTTCCAGCGCTTTGGTTCCGGGTTGGTCAGTGAGCGGCCGGTGAAGTCCAGCACCCAGTCCGATTTCTTGAGCTCGACCTTGTCGCCGAGGCCCGGGGTTTCTCGGTGGCTGGTTACCCGTACGCCAAGTACGGTGCCCTCGGGGTCGATGCCTACCAGCAGGCGTATGTTACCGGAATAGCCGTCGGGGGCGGTAACCGGCAGGATGATGCCCACCGGTTCACCATCCAGCCGTGCCACCCATCCGGTTACCGGTTGCTGGCTACCCAGGCGGGGGTCTGCCGGCAAGGTTACGGTGTCGGACAGCAGGTCATTGTTATGGGCGCTCTGCGGAATGATCTCGAACAGGGCACGGGCCTCGGCACGGGCTGCCTGCTGTTCGATGCGCTCCGCCGTCATCACCTGGGTAACCGCGATGGTGCCGCCGGTGATGATGGCAAACAGGCCAAGACCAATGGCACTGCGTCGAATGGATTGACCAAGAGCTGCCATGAATTACCCCGAAGTCTTGCTAGCAATCCCGCGGCGGGCCTTGTGGTGGCCGTAGGTGCGCGGGGGCGTGTAATGGTCGATGAAGGGAACCGCAAAGTTCATCAGCAGCACGCTGAAGGCCACCGCATCGGGGTAGTTACCCCAGGCGCGGATGACGTAAAGCAGGATGCCGATACCGGCACCGTAGATAATCTTGCCCTGGTGGCTGGTGGCGGCGGAAACCGGATCGGTTGCGATGAAGAAAGCGCCCAGCATGGTGCCCCCGGCCAGCAGATGCAGGGACAGTGGCGCGTACTGATCCGCATTGCTGCCAAAGGCAATGCTCATCACGGCGAGGGCCCCCAGCATGCTCACCGGAATGTGCCAGCTGATAATCCGCAGGGCGAGCAGGACCAGGCCACCCGCCAGAAACGCCCCGTTAACCCACTCCCAGCCCCGGGCAATGCCGTCGCCGAAGGTCGGGTGAGCGAGGATTTCGGTGGCGGTATGGCTGCCTACCTTGTGTTTGTATTCGTCGAGGGGGGTTGCCATGGTGAAGGCATCGGCAACTGTTTGCTGGCCCGAGGCAATGATGCGCAGGGTTTCCCCGAAACCGGGCGCATCCCCCCAGAGCAGGGCAGCCTGCGCCCAGTTGGTCGTCATGGCAACGGGGAATGAAATCAGCACCAGGGCGTAGCCCGCCATGGCCGGATTAAACGGATTGGAGCCGAGCCCGCCATAAAGCTGTTTGGCCAGCACGATGGCAGTAATTACGGCCACTGCGGATACCCACCAGGGGGCGAACTGGGGCAGTGACAGCCCGAGCAGTAACCCGGTGACCGCGGCGGTGTTGTCCCGCAGGAAGAAACCGAGCGAGCGCCGGCGCAGGGTCAGCATGGCGGCCTCAGCGGCAATCGCCAAAGCAATGCACCAGATCACATTAATCAGATTGCCCCAGCCGAAAAACACCGTTTGCATGGCGAGACCTGGCAGCGCTGCCAGGATGACCCACAGCATGACCTGCGATGTGGGACGTGCGTGTCGGGTATGGGGTGAGCTTTGTTGTACGAGCGCCATGTGGTCCTGAGCCTGAGTAGATTTAATCCGCGGCCTGTAAGGCTTTGCGGGCTTCTTCGAGGGCCTGGCCGGCCCGCTGCACACGATCGTGGTTCTTGGCGACCGCCCGCTCCAGCTTTTCCACGTTGTCAGCGCCCGCCGCGCGGGCATCGTCGAGCATTGACTGCATGGTGTCGAGTTTTCCCCGGGCCTGTTCCAGCTGCTTTTCCAGCGCCTCGATATCCGGTGCCTCCGCGGCCGGTCGGGCTGGCCCGGCCGGCTCCACCGGAGCAACCGAATCCTGGGCAGCCTTCGCTTTCTTGCGGGCAAGGGCCTGCTGCACCAGGGCGGCCTTGGCAGCACGGTCGGCATCGGCCTCGCCGGCTTGCGCTGGCGTCTCCACGGCCTCGGCCTTCTTGCGGGCCTGGGCCTGGGCCTCGGCGGCGGCGCGGGCGCGTTCCTTGCGCCGGGCTTCTTTTTCTTCCTGTTCCCGCTCCAGCCGTGCCTGGCGGGCCTCGAAGCGTTCGCGGGCCCGGTCCGACTTGAGCTGTTCGGCACGCTGGATGCGGATCTCTCCCTTGGCAAACCGGTAATACTGCACCAGTGGAATCGAGCTGGGGCAGACGTAAGAGCAGGCGCCGCACTCGATGCAGTCAAACAAGTTGAGGTGCTCGGCCTTCTCGAACTCGCCGGCCCTGGAGTGCCAGAGCAGCTGCTGGGGCAGCAGCTCCATGGGGCAGGCGTCGGCGCACATGCCACAGCGAATGCAGGGCTGTTCGGGCGGCGGGGCGGGCAGCTCGCTGACACTGGCTGCAATGATGCAGTTGCTGGTTTTCACCACTGGCACGTCAGGCGAGGGCAGGGTATAGCCCATCATCGGCCCCCCCAGCACGAGGCGGTCGAGCCGGTCCGGTTGCAGTCCCGCTGCCGTCAGCAGGTAATCTACGGGGGTGCCCAGCAGGGTGTCGAAATTGCCGGGCCCGGTAACGGCCTCGCCGGTGATGGTGACCACCCGTGAGATCAGTGGCTCACCCCGGAAGATTGCCCGGCCGACGGCAACCGCGGTGCCGACGTTCTGGCACATCACTCCGATGTCGGCCGGAATGCCTCCGTGAGGCACCTCCAGGCCGGTGAGAATCTGCACCAGCTGTTTCTCGCCGCCCGACGGGTATTTGGTGGGTATGGCGACAACTTCGGTCTGGGTGCCCGCGGCGGCCGTCTGCATGGCGGCCAGGGCTTCGGGCTTGTTGTCTTCGATGGCAATCACACAGCGTTCCGGGCGCAGGATCCAGGCCATGACCTTCAGGCCGTCGAGGATCTCCGTCGCCCGCTCACGCATCGTCATGTCATCGGCTGTGATGTAAGGTTCGCACTCAGCGCCATTGAGTATCAGCGTGCTGACCTTCCGGTCCTTGGGGGGCCGTAGCTTGATATCGGTCGGGAAGCCCGCTCCGCCAAGTCCTGCAATCCCCGCATTGCGAATGACGGCAAGTATGTTCTGCCGGTCCTGCTGGCGGTAATCGGTGATGGGCTGCCGGTCGATCCATTCATCCTTGCCATCCGGTCGCAGGGTGATGCACCAGTCGTCCATCCCGGACGGGTGAGGAACCGGGAGGCGGGCAATGCTCTCGACAGTGCCTGAAGTCGGGGCATGGACCGGAACCCCGAGGCCATCCCTCACATCCGCTATGCGCTGGCCCTTGAGCACCCGGTCACCAACAGTGACGCAGGTTTCTGCCGGCTGGCCGATGTGCTGTTGCAGGGGCAGCACCAACAGCTCGGGAATGCCGGCGTTGCGGATGGGGCGGGAGGTAGACTGCTGCTTGTTTTCCGGCGGGTGAATGCCACCGTGGAAGTCCCAAAGCTTGGTCATCAGGCGTGGGCCTCCTGCCGGTCGGTCGCAATGATGTGTGGTGCCGGCGGGTTCCAGGTCCAGCTGCGAATGTCCGGCTCAATGGTCACCATGTCGATACAGTCGACCGGGCAGGGTTCGACACACAGGTCGCAGCCGGTACATTCACTTTCGATAACCGTGTGCATGTGCTTGGCGGCGCCAAGAATGGCATCCACCGGGCACGCCTGGATGCACTTGGTGCAGCCGATGCACTCGTCCTCGCGAATCACCGCCACTCTGCGGGCCTGTTCGACCCCGTGTTCGGCATCGAGGGGTTCGGGGTCCACATCGAGCAGGTCGGCCAGGGCCTTGATGGTGGCCTCGCCGCCCGGCGGGCACTTGTTGATCGCGCCGCCGAGGGCAATGGATTCGGCGTAGGGCCGGCAGCCGGGGTATCCGCACTGGCCGCACTGGGTCTGGGGCAGCAAGGCGTCAATCTGGTCCACCAGGGGATTGCCCTCCACCCGGAACCGTTCGGCGGCAAAGCCGAGCAGGCCGCCAAAAATGACGGCGAGGGCGAGCAGAACCGCAATGGCAATCAGGATACTGGTCCACATAGAACAACCGCTCCGTTACACGGTGACCAGGCCGGTAAAGCCCAGGAACGCCAGTGACATCAGTCCGGCGGTCATCATGCCGATGGCCGCGCCGCGGAAAGCAACCGGTACGTCAGCTACCGCGATGCGTTCGCGCATGGCAGCAAACAGCACCAGCACCAGGGAAAAGCCGGCGGCAGCGCCAAAGCCGTACAGGACCGATTCAACGAAGTTATTGTTCTTGTTCAGGTTGAGGAGTGCGACCCCGAGCACCGCACAGTTAGTGGTTATCAGCGGCAGGAAGATGCCGAGCACCCGGTACAGCAGGGGGCTGGTCTTGCGAACCACCATTTCGGTGAACTGGACCACCACCGCAATGACCAGGATGAAGGTGATGGTCTTCAGGAAGGCCAGCCCGAGGGGCGCAAGCAGGTAGGTGTAGGCCAGGTAGCTGCAGACCGAGGCCAGGGTAAGCACAAACGTGGTGGCCAGGGACATGCCCATGGCGGTTTCCAGCTTGCCCGATACGCCCATGAACGGGCAGAGCCCGAGAAACTGGACCAGGACAAAGTTGTTCACCAGGATGGTGCTCACCAGAATCAGCAGATATTCGGCCATCAGACTGCGCTCCAGCGGTATTTACATGATTCGCATGCCGGGTATGGCACCGGAGTCCGGCGACAGGATGAAAATCTCCTTGCCACCGGGACCAGCTGCCAGCACCATGCCTTCGGACATACCAAATTTCATTTTACGGGGTTTCAGGTTGGCGACCATCACGGTCAGCCGGCCTTCAAGATCTTCCGGCTGGTAGGCCGACTTTATACCCGCAAACACGTTGCGCTCGCCATGCCCCACGTCAAGAGTCAGGCGAAGAAGCTTGTCGGCGCCTTCCACGTGCTCGGCCCGGACGATCTTCACAACCCGCAGGTCGACCTTGGCAAAGTCGCCGAATTCGATCTCGTCAGCTATCGGTTCGAGATCGGTGGCCGGGGCCGGGGCCGGTTGACCGGTCGCGGCAGGCATCTCTTCTTTCGAGGCATCCAGCATCTTTTCGATCTGGGTCATGTCCACGCGGTTCATCAGCGGTTTGAACTTATCGATGGCGTGGTTCTCCAGCAGGTTGGCCCGCTGGTTCCAGTTCAGACGGTCGTTCAGGAAGGACTCCGAGGCCTGGGCCGTTTTCGGCAAGACCGGTGACAGGTAAGTCATCAGCAGACGGAACATGTTGATGGCGTTGGTGCAGATCGCCTGCAGCCTGTCATCCTCGCCTTCCTGCTTGGCAATAACCCAGGGTTGCTCGTCATTGACGTACTGGTTGGCAATGTCTGCCAGTTCCATGATGCGGCGCATCGCACGGCCGAACTCACGGGCTTCGTAGAAGTCCGCAATCTGCTCACCGGCATCAATGAACTCCTTCAGTTTCTCCTGCTCGGTCACCTTGCCGAGCCTGCCGTCAAAGCGCTTGGTGATGAAACCGGCACTGCGGCTGGCGATGTTGACCACCTTGCCCACCAGGTCGGAGTTGACCCTGGCGGCGAAGTCTTCCAGGTTCAGGTCCATGTCATCCACGCTGCTGGTCAGCTTGGCAGCAAAGTAGTAGCGCAGGTATTCCGGGTCCAGGTAGTCCAGGAACGTGCGCGCCATGATGAAGGTGCCGCGGGATTTCGACATCTTCTTGCCATTGACGGTGACAAAGCCGTGGGCCCAGACCGCGGTAGGCGTGCGGAAGCCGGCATCGTGCAGCATGGATGGCCAGAACAGCGCGTGGAAGTTAATGATGTCCTTGCCGATGAAGTGATACACCTCCGCCGTGGAGTCGGCTTTCCAGAAGTGCTCGAAATCGATGTTTTCCCGGTTGCACAGGTTCTTGAAGCTGGCCAGGTAACCGATCGGCGCATCCAGCCAGACATAGAAGTATTTGCCTGGTGCGTCGGGGATCTCGAAGCCGAAATAGGGCGCGTCCCGGCTGATGTCCCACTCCTGCAGGCCCGCATCCAGCCACTCTGCCAGTTTGTTGGCCACCTGGGGCTGCAGAGCGCCGCTGCGGGTCCATTTACTCAGGAAGTCGTGAAACTCCGGCAGTTTGAAGAAATAGTGCTCGGACTCTTTTTCCACCGGAGTGGCGCCAGACACGGCAGAGCGCGGGTTGATCAGTTCTGCCGGCGTGTAGGTGGCACCGCAGGCCTCGCAGTTATCGCCGTACTGGTCTTCGGTCTTGCACTTCGGGCAGGTGCCCTTGATGAAGCGGTCTGCCAGGAACATCTGCTTTTCAGGATCGAAGAACTGGGTGATCTTGCGGGTGGCGATGTGGCCGTTTTCCTGCAGTTGGCGGTAGATATACTCGGAGAAGTAACGGTTCTCCTCGGAGTGGGTCGAGTAATAGTTGTCGAAGCGGATATGGAAGTCGCTGAAGTCCTGCTGGTGCTCCTGGCGAATCCGGTCGATCAGCTGTTCGGAGGTGATGCCTTCGCGCTCTGCACGTAGCATAATGGCAGTGCCATGGGCATCGTCGGCGCAAACGTAGTAGCAGTTCTGGCCACGCATCTTCTGGTAGCGCACCCAGATGTCGGTCTGAATGTATTCCAGCAGGTGGCCCAGGTGAATCGGGCCGTTGGCGTAAGGCAGGGCGCTGGTTACCAGGATATCGCGCTGTTGCTGAGAACTCGCTTGCGTCATGTTGATGTCCGAACCTTGTTCAGTTTGTGTCAGGAAGGCCGATGACCGGGGTCAACGGGTCCTTGTGGTCAGAAGCGGGCACAGATGATACCTTCCGAGCGGTATTTTTTCATCCGCAAGGCCTGTTTAAATTACGTATTAGCTTATGATCAGATGCCCCGGGAGTCCCCCTGCGCGGTGTTTGGTCACGATCCGGAGAACCTGATGACGCAGATTTCCCAGCAAGCCCTCGAAAGTGCCGTACGCCAGTACCTTGACCCTTACCTGGAAAAGGATCTGTTCGATCTGGGCGCCGTCCGGACCCTGCAAGCGGATGCGGACGGGCGGGTGGTACTGGAGGTTGAACTGGGTTATGCCTCCGAGGGCATTGCCGGTGCCCTCAGGCAGTTGGTGGGCAACGCCCTTGAAGACGTGCCGGGCGTCACTGCGGTAACGGTCAGTGTCAGCCAGCGGATTCATGCCCACCAGGCCCAGCGCGACCTGCAGTCCATTGGCGGGGTGAAGAACATCATTGCCGTGGCCTCGGGCAAGGGTGGGGTCGGCAAATCCACCACGGCGGTCAACCTGGCGCTGGCGCTGCATCTCGAAGGTGCCCGGGTGGGCATCCTCGATGCCGATATCTATGGCCCGAGCATTGGCATGATGTTGGGTATTCCGGAAGGTCAGCGGCCGGATACCCGGGATAACAAGTACTTCCTGCCGGTGCGTGCCCATGGCATCCAGGCCATGTCCATGGCGTTTCTGGTTACCGACAAGACGCCCATGGTCTGGCGCGGACCGATGGTCAGCGGTGCGGTGCAGCAGTTGCTGACCCAGACCCTGTGGGATGAGCTGGACTACCTGGTGGTGGATATGCCGCCGGGTACCGGTGACATCCAGCTGACCCTGGCCCAGAAAGTGCCGGTGACCGGTGCGGTCATCGTCACCACGCCGCAGGACATCGCGTTGCTGGACTGCAAGAAGGGCATCGAAATGTTCCGCAAGGTCGACATTCCGGTACTGGGCGTGGTGGAAAACATGAGCGTGCACATCTGCAGCAATTGCGGTCACGAGGAGGCGCTCTTTGGCCACGGTGGTGGCGAGCGGGTTGCAGAAGAGTATGACACCGTACTGCTCGGGCAGTTGCCGCTGCATCTCACCATTCGCGAGCAGACCGACAGCGGCACCCCGTCGGTGATTGCCGAACCGGACTCGGAGGTTGCCCGCCGGTACCGGGATATTGCCCGCCGGGTCAGTGCCCGGCTGTCGCAGCGCGCCCGCAATCTAAGTGCGCCGATTCCCAGCATTTCAATGACTGACGACTGATTCCCCGCTGCCTCCCGATTCCCCCGGCATCTTTCGACAGGCCGGGGGTTAACGGTTAAACTACCGCCTGTTTTTTCTGACGGACACGAGATTTCATCAATGAGCATTAAATCCGACAAGTGGATTCGCCGGATGGCAGAGCAGCACGGCATGATCGAGCCCTTCGAGCCAGGTCAGGTCCGTGAAACCCAGAAGGGGCGCGTCATTTCCTACGGCACGTCCAGTTATGGCTATGACGTACGCTGCAGCAACGAATTCAAGATCTTCACCAATGTCCATTCGGCCACGGTGGATCCGAAAAATTTTGATGAGAACAGTTTCGTCAATTACACCGGAGACGTTTGTATTATCCCGCCCAACTCCTTTGCGTTGGCGCGCACCGTGGAATACTTCCGCATCCCCCGCACCGTGCTGACGATCTGTCTGGGGAAGTCGACCTATGCCCGTTGCGGCATTATCGTCAACGTGACTCCGCTGGAGCCGGAGTGGGAAGGTCAGGTGACCCTGGAATTCTCCAACACCACAAACCTGCCGGCCAAGATCTACGCCAACGAAGGCGTGGCGCAGATGCTGTTCTTCGAGTCCGACGAGGTGTGCGAGACCAGCTATAAGGATCGTGGCGGCAAGTACCTTGGCCAGACCGGCGTCACGTTGCCCAAGACATGAGTGCGATTGACGGGGCAGGTCTGCAGGCCTGTCCGGGCCTGTTCGCTTGCCTGAGGAGAGGGTGTTGAACGCCAATCAGTTTTTGAAGGCTGTGGAACAATTACAGGGCTGGCGGGAATGTGCGTTCCTGCTGGGCCTTGCCGAACGTGGGTTTCCGAATTACGCCTTGTTTGCCGACGCAGTTGGCCTGAAAACCGGCGCCAAGATGCGGCAGCTGCTGGATCTGGCCTGGGCCATGTTGCAGGAGACCGAATCCGAAGCGGCCCTTCCGCAAATGCTTGCCAAGCTGGAGGCGCTGTCGCCGGATGTGGCGGCCTACGATGTGTACGGCGTTCACCCGGCGTTCGACTTCTGCCGGCTGCTGGAGCAGGCGCTGCTGAACCGGCTCAATCCTGCCAGGCATCGGGCGTCGGAAGCCTCGCAATGGGCGACCGGTACGGTGATGAACTTTATTGAAGTGTCGGAAGGGGACGGCCTGTCGGAAGATGAGCTGGTGCGTTTGCTCGATCATCATCCCCTGATGAAAGAAGACAAGGCCTTCCAGCGCGAGCTGGTGCTCAGCCTCAAGCGACACCGCACCCCCACCGAACAGTTCATTGACGGACTGCGCCAGCAGGCCGCCAATAACGGTGTCAGTAACCTGGGCATTTCGCTCGCGGACTGATCACCCTCTACACTTCCCGTAAGCTGTGTTTCCCCGAGACCACATTTTGACAGACAGGTATCATGAAACTCTCTGCGTTTGGCCGTAAGTTTACTGCTGAAGCCGGCATTACCTCCCTGATGGATGACCTGGGCAACGCCCTGGCGTCCGGTGATGACATGATCATGATGGGGGGCGGCAATCCGGGACACATCCCCGAGGTGCAGGAGCGGTTGCAGGAAATCCTCGCGGACATCAGCCAGAGTCCTGAGTCCATGCGGCGGCTGGTGGGCATCTACGACCCGCCCCAGGGCGAAAAGCAGTTTATTGCCAGCCTGGCCGATTTGCTGAACCGGGAGTACGGCTGGGGGCTGAAGCCGGAAAACATCGCGCTCACCAACGGCAGCCAGGCCGCCTTCTTCATGTTGTTCAACATGTTCGGCGGCGACTATGGCGACGGCCTGCGCAAGCACATTCTGCTACCACTGGCGCCGGAGTACATTGGTTATGCCGACGCCGGTATCGCGCCGGAGTTGTTCCGGGCAGTGCGGCCGGATATCTCCTTTACCGACGTGCACGAGTTCAAGTATCGGGTGGATTTCGATGCGGTAGAGGTAACCGGCGAAACCGGCGCCATCTGTGTTTCCCGCCCGACCAATCCGACCGGTAATGTGATTACCGACGAAGAGTTGGCACGCCTCGAAGCGCTTGCCAGGGCGCATGATGTGCCGCTGATTGTCGACGGTGCCTACGGAACGCCGTTCCCCAGCCTGCTGTTTGTGGAGGCGACGCCGCACTGGAACGAACAGATCATTCTCTGCCTCAGCCTGTCCAAGCTGGGGTTGCCGGCGGCGCGGACGGGGATTGTGATTGCGGCCGAGCCGGTCATCCGCGCGCTGTCCGGGATCAATGCCATCATGAACCTGGCCACGGGTAGCTTTGGTGCCATGCTGGCCGAGCCGCTGGTCCGTTCCGGGGAAATCCTCTCGCTCAGTCGCGAGGTGGTGTGTCCGTTCTACAAGGCAAAAATGGAGCGGGCTGTGGCGGCGTTTCGCGAGGCCATGGGCGAGGACTGCCGGTGGTATGTGCACAAGCCGGAAGGTGCCATGTTCCTCTGGTTGTGGTTCCCGGATCTGCCGGTCAGCAGTCTCGAACTGTACCAGCGGCTGAAGGCCAGGGGGGTGCTGGTGGTATCCGGCCACTACTTCTTCCCGGGCTTGCCGGAGGACGGCTGGCGACATCGCCAGGAGTGCCTGCGGGTGACCTACTCCCAGGAGGACGACCGGGTGGCCGAGGGCCTGCGGATCATTGCCGACGAGGTGAAAGCGATCTGGGCTAGCGCCTGATCTCTGCGTCGTCGATGTTGATTTCGTAGCGGGTGCCATCCGGTTCCAGCTGGACCAGGCGCATTAGCAGGTATGCCTGGTCCGGAGCGAACCACATCAGGGTTTCCCGTTTGCTGCCGGCGTCCCTTACCTTTTCGGCCTTGACGGTGCGAATCCGCCCGGATGCAGTTTCCAGTTGCTCTTCGCCGATGATGGCGAAGCGGTCCTCGTCGTAACCGTTCCGGTCGATCACGCTGTAGTGCATTTCCGTTTTGCCGGCCTTGATGTCCTGGTGCAGCTGCAACTGGAACCCAAGGGGATCCAGGGCGCCTTCCTTAAGCTCGATACGGACCTTCTTGTCGCGGAAATAGCCGGTGACCACACCTTCGTCCCAGTCAAAATCGAGCGCTCGCTTGCGGGTGGGTACAAAAAAGCCGGACAGGTCGTAGCGGTAGGTGAGCGGAATGACCTGGCCGTTTTCCCAGCGCAGAACCAGGCTCTCGTTGATGTCGGCGAGAAAGGACGTCACCTGGAACTCATAGAACCAGGTGCCGTCATTGCGGGCGCTCAGGGTGCGGGTGGCGCTGCCGCTCAGGGAAATGCCTTTGTCAAACGAGGCCGAGTAACTGGCTCGCAGCGGCGTCAGTGGCACCGGATCCGGTGTCGACGCCGCCGGGCTGGCGGTGTCCTGTTCGCCGTTGACGGGTGGCTGCGCCGGATTCGCGGACTCCACGGCAGTGGCGCTCACCGGTACCAGCAGCAGGCCAAGCAGGAAGCCCGCCGCCAGGCACGTCAGGATCCGGGGCACGGTTCTGGGCTGCATCAGGTTCCTCTCCGCCAAATGTTTCAGGTTAGAGCCGTAGTGTAGTCATTCGCTGCGCACAGTCCCGTGACCGTCTGTTAATCCCCGGGGCTAGTCGTCTGCGCCCAGGCGCATCGGGACCTCGAGGGCCGCGCCGTCAAACAGGACCTGGTGGCCGTCAAGCTGGATGCGACCCTCGCAGAACCAGCGGATAACCACCGGATACAGGATATGCTCCTGGCGTTGTACTTTCTCAGCCAGCGTTGCTGCCGTATCCGAAGGATCCACCCGGACTTCCGCCTGGGCAATGACGGGCCCGCCATCAAGGTCTTCGGTGACGAAGTGGATGGAGACGCCGTGCAGGGTATCACCAGCATCAATCACCCGTTGATGGGTATTCAGGCCGGTGTACCTTGGCAGCAGAGAGGGATGGATATTGAGCATCTTGCCCTTCAGTGCACGGACAAAATCCGCCGTCAGGATGCGCATAAATCCGGCCAGTACCACCACGTCGGGATTGAACTTCAGTATGGCGGCCAGCAGGGCTGCATCGAAGGCCTCCCGGGAATCATAGCCGGTATGGTCGACGGTAAAGGTCTCGATGCCGGCCTGAGCTGCGCGCTCCAGGGCAAAGGCGCCGGGCCGGTTGCAGCCGACGGCGACAATCTGCCCGGGAAAATCCCGCTCGCGGGCAGCCTCGATCAGGGCTTGCAGATTGGTGCCACTGCCTGAGGCCAGCACCAGAATGCGGGGCAGGGTGACTTCCGCTGCAATCATTGGCCCAGCAGTCCCGGAGCATAGCGTACAAGCGGCGCGGCCGCGGCGTCCTGCTGGCGTTCGATGACGCCGATCTGCCACGCCTTTTCGCCCATCGCGGCCAGGGTATCCAGGGCCAGTTCGCGCTGGTCGGCCGGTACGCAGACAATCATGCCAACGCCGCAGTTAAAGGTGCGGTACATTTCGTTGTCGGCGACGCCGCCGGCGTCTTTCAGCCACTGGAATACCGGCGGCAGCTGCCAGCTGGCGGTATCGATCGCCGCACAAACGCCGTCGGGCAGAACCCTGGGAATGTTCTCCGGCAGGCCGCCACCGGTGATGTGGGACAGGGCGCGGACGTCAATTTCGCGGAACAGCTGCAACAGGTTCTTGACATAGATTCGGGTAGGCTCCATCAGCGCGGCGGCGAGCGTGGTGTCGCCGATCGGCTGGTCCAGGTCGGCATTGCTGACTTCAAGGATCTTGCGGATCAGCGAGTAGCCGTTGGAATGGGGGCCGGACGAGGCGAGGGCGATCAGCGCATCGCCTTCCTGAACGCGGCTGCCGTCGATAACCTTGCTTCGCTCCACCACCCCGACGCAAAACCCGGCCAGGTCGTAGTCGTCACCTTCATACATGCCGGGCATTTCGGCGGTTTCGCCGCCCACCAGGGCGCAACCGGAAAGTTCGCAACCTTTACCGATGCCGGCGACAACCTCGGCCGCCACGTCAACATTGAGTTTGCCGGTGGCGTAATAGTCCAGGAAGAACAGCGGCTCGGCACCACCGACAACCAGGTCGTTCACGCACATGGCGACGAGGTCGATGCCGATGGTATCGTGCTTGCCCACTTGCATGGCCAGGCGCAGCTTGGTGCCGACGCCGTCAGTACCGGATACCAGCAGCGGCTCCTGATAGCCGGCGGGAATCGCAACCATGGCGCCAAAGCCCCCGAGGCCGCCGAGAACTTCCGGCCGGCGGGTGCGGGCGGCAGTCTCCTTGATGCGGTTTACGAGTTCATTGCCGGCATCGATATCAACGCCCGCATCGCGATAGGTTAGGGAGGGCTTTTTTTCGCTCATGGTGTGTGCAACCGTTTGGCAAGTGAGTCAGGACGCGGATTTTAACAGGTGCCGGGGAGCGCTCCAAATGCAATTGAGCGGTTTGCTACTCAGTAAAGTGGCCTTGGTGTATCCTATGCGCCATTCAAGCGATATGCAGGGTGCTTCATGCCATTTTCCGGACCAATGACAAAGCAGGCAGCGCGAATGATTCAACGGTTGTTGCTGGCCGTGATTCTCGTGGGAACATTCATCGCGCCGGCGGGCGCGGTTACCGTAACCGGGCTCTATTCCGTGGAGGTTCCGGTCGCGGGATCCGCGCCGGGAGATTTGCAGGCCGGCTATGAGGAAGGGCTCAGCCGCGTCCTGTTGCGGGTTTCCGGCAGTGACGACGTGCTTGGTCGCGAGGGGGCCGCCGACCTTCTTAGCCGGGCCGAAACCTTCCTGCAGTCCTATCAGCTGCTGCGGGCCGACAGTGACAATCCCCGCGACCGCCTGCGGATGACGTTCGGGGCGGTGGGTGTCAATCAGGCACTGGCTTCTCTCGATGCTCCGGTATGGGGCGCCAATCGCCCGCTCAGCCTGGGCTGGATTGCCGTCGAGGGCACCGGTGGCCGGCAGCTGCTGGTGGAATCCGCAGCAGGCTCGTCCGCAGACTGGCACCGCGCTTTCACCAAAGCGGCATCCGACCGCGGGTTACCGCTTGCGTTTCCACCGGCCAGGTTCTCCGGTGACCGGGATCTGATGTCCGATATCTGGGGGCAGTTCATGGGCCGCCTGCGAACCGCCTCGGAAAATGTCGAGCACGACTTGCTGGCCGCCGTCCGGGTGAGTCGGAGTGGCGGGCAGTGGCGCGCCACCTGGATCTATGAAGGTGCAGGTTTTGACGAAAGCGAATCCTCGGTAACGGCGGATTCGCCGGACGCGCTGGCGGCCCGGGTGGTAGGGCGCTGGGCGGATCTGCTGGCGTCAACCTACGCGGTGGCGGCTGGCGAGATCGGTGAATTGCCCCAGGTCGATATTGTCCTTGACCAGGTCGCCAGTCTTGACGATTACGCCGAGGTGAAAGCCGCGCTTGACGGCATGGCGCCGGTCCAGTCTGTCGATCCGGTGCGGGTAACCAGCCGACGTGCGACTATTCGTGTGGCGTTTTCCGGCGAGCTGGACCAGCTCAAGGAGCACATTGCACTGGATGCGCGCTTCGTACCCCGGTCCGGGGCAGAGCAGCCGGAAGCCGCTGCGACTGATTCCGCGGCAGGACGCTCCCCGACAGAGGGTGCCGCAGCTGCAGGTGCTGCTGCCCCGGCAATGTCCGAAAGTGTCGCGACCACCGGCGACACCGCCGTTGCCGATCCGCTGTTCAAGTATCAGCCATTGATGGTGGAAGGGCAGGAGGTTGAGCAGGCCTTCGAGTCGCTCTACCAGGTGCTGCATTACCGCTGGCAGTCTGCGCCCGGCGCAGGCAGGCCGACCGGAGAATAGCGACCGGTTGGCTGGAGTCACGAGATGAGGCAACGCTGGCGCTGGATTCCGAATGCCCTGACGTTCCTGCGGATTCTGCTGATTATTCCGTTCGCCCTTGCGTTACTGGCAGAGAGCTACCGGCTGGCGCTGGCGGTGTTTTTCGTGGCTGCCATTACCGACGGTTTTGACGGGTACCTGGCGCGTCACTTCAACTGGCGGACCCGGCTGGGCGCAATAGCGGACCCGCTGGCCGACAAGGCGCTGCTTATTACGGCCTATCTCATGCTCACCCTGACCGGCGTTTTGCCGGTCTGGTTGTTTTTGCTGGTGCTGGGGCGCGATCTGCTGATTGTGGTGGGCGGGCTGGCCTTTCACTACGGCATCGGCAAATTCGATATGGAGCCGAGCATTCCGGGTAAATTTAACACCCTTATTCAGATTGTCGTGGCACTGGCCATAATTGTGCTGCTGGCCGGTTTGCCCATGCAGGGCTGGGTACTCGAGGCAGGCATCTGGCTGGTCGCGGTGTCTGCGATCATCAGTGGTGGCCATTACACGGCTGTTTGGGGCTGCCGGGCCTGGAGGGCCAAGAAGCAATGAGTGGATCCCAGCTGACCCTTGGCGTCCGGTTAAGGGATGACGCCCGGTTCGTTAACTTCCTCGGCGATCGTAATGCCGCTGCGGCAAGGCAGTTGGCAGCGGTATGTCAGGGCGATACCGATATGCCTGTGGTGATTCTGTGCGGGGATTCCGATACCGGAAAGAGTCACCTGTTGCAGGCTGCCTGTCACCTCCTCGAACAGCAAGGCAGCAGTGCCGTGTGTGTCAGCATGGGAGAATTGTTGCCATTCGGGCCAGACGCGTTGCTCGGCCTTGAAAATCAGGAGCTGACAGGGTTGGATGACCTCGACCTGATTGCCGGCAAGCCGGAGTGGGAAGAGGCGGTTTTCCATCTCTATAACCGGGTACTGGATCGGGGGCATCGCCTGTTCATCAGTCTATCGGACACGCCGGTCAACGTCCCGTTTGGCTTGCAGGATCTCAAATCGCGCCTGCAACATGGCCTGGTGCTGCAGCTCGGGGTATATCGTGATGATGACCGCCTGAAGATTCTCAGTGCCAGGGCGGAGCAGCGCGGGCTGGTACTGACGGACGAAGTGGCGTCCTTTATCCTCCGGCGGGCACCTCGGAAGCTGGCGGAGCTGTTGGCAATTCTGGACCGGCTTGATGAAAACTCTCTGCAGGCGCAACGCAGGCTGACCATCCCTTTTGTCAAATCGGTGATGGGCTGGTGAGCTTCGATAATGCCGGAAAGTGCCGATAGCGCCATAGGTCGGTAGAAAGCGCCGGTAATCAGCCACAATGATACGGCAGTAACAACCAGAGCAGCGGCCCGGTGTGCCGCAACAATAATCTCAGGGAAACAGCCAGAGGGCGATATGAGACGAGTGGTATTCAATCAGAAGGGCGGTGTGGGCAAGTCCAGCATTACCTGTAATCTGGCAGCCATCAGTGCGGCAAGAGGCAAACGTACCCTCGTGGTAGACCTGGACCCCCAGGGAAACTCTACCCATTACCTGCTGGGCAAGCCGGCGGCCGACCTGAAGGACACCGTCGCGGATATGCTGGAGCAGACCGTGGCTTTCACGGTGTTCAATCGCCGCCCTGACGAGTTTGTCCATGCCTCCCCCTTTGACAACCTGTTTGTGATGCCTTCCAGCCCTGAACTGGACTTTCTCGAACGCAAGCTGGAAGCCAAGCACAAAATCTACAAGCTTCGGGAAGCGTTGAAAAAACTCGGCGAGAATTTCGATGCGATCTACATCGATACGGCGCCAGCGCTCAATTTCTACACCCGATCGGCACTGATCGCCGCACAACGCTGCCTGATTCCCTTTGATTGTGACGATTTCTCCCGCCAGGCCCTGTATAACATCCTGAACGAGATACGGGATCTGCAGGAAGATCATAATGAAGACCTGGTGGTCGAAGGCATTGTGGCCAACCAGTTCCAGCCGCGGGCCAGCCTGCCGCGCCAGCTGGTGCGTGAGCTGATCGAAGAGGGGCTTCCGGTATTGCCGGTGCGGTTGTCCAGTTCAGTGAAGATGAAAGAATCCCATCAGGCCCGGCAACCGCTGATTCACCTGGCCCCCAAACATGCCCTGACCCGGCAGTACGAAGACCTGTTCCGGGTTCTCCACGGCGAGCAGGTGGAATTGGTTGAGTTGGAAGACTGAACCCGGAGGAAATGAGATGGCGGACAGTAAACATCTGGAGCGGGTGGCTGACAGCCTGCTCCGGATTGAAATTGAACTCCGGGAGATTGATGCCTGGAGTGCAGAGCCGCCAGCCCCGGAAGCACTGCAGAGTACCCAGCCGTTCTGCATCGATACCCTGGATTTTGCCCAGTGGTTGCAGTTCGTGTTTCTGCATCGGATGAAGATTCTGGTAGAAAGCGGTCAGCCTTTGCCGGCCGTCTCGGGGATGGCGCCCATGGCGGAAGAACATTTTCGCGGCCGCGAACAGGCGGGTCGCGGGCTGGTGCGCGCGCTCGAAGAAATGGATCGCCTGCTTTCCCGCTAGCTTCCCGGCTTGGTCGGTGGATTGTGAAAGCTGAAGTTGAAGGGGATTTCCGGCAACAGGATTTCCCCCGCATTGGCCCGCCGGAACAATTCACTCAGCTCCTGGCTGGGAACGGCTGGCGAGAAGCGATGGCCCTGTAACTGATGGCAGCCCGCGGAACGCAGGAAGGCATCCTGTTCGGGAGTTTCGACACCTGACGCGGCCACCGTCAGGGAAAGCTGGCGCGCGAGGTTGATCAGGGTATGGACAATCGCGCCGGCGCTTTCGTCATAGGGCGCGTGCTGCAGCAGATCCTGGTCAATCTTGACCTGGTCGAACGGCAGATCCCGCAACAGGCGCAGCGATGACAGGCCGCTGCCGAACCGGTCGAGTACCAGTCCCACGCCGAGCTTCTTGAGTTGTCGCAGCGTCTTGCCGGCTTCGTCCAGATGGTGGGTGAGATTTTTCTCATCGATTTCAATGAGAAGCAGTGTGGGGTCGAGTCGGGTCTCGCGGATCACCCGGCTCAGTTGCCCGGCAAGGCGGGGGTGATTGTACTGGCTCGAAGACAGGTTGATCCGGATGGCCACGGGTGAGCCGCTCATGGCCTGGATAGCCTTTGCTTGCAGGCAGGCATTCAGGCAGACCCATTCCCCCAAGGCCTGCAGTTGCCCGCTCTGTTCAGCAACGTCTAGAAAATCGGCGGGGCCCAGCAGGCCCCGCTGGGGGTGGCGCCAGCGTAGCAGGGCTTCTACCCCCTGGATTTGGCCATTGCGGGCATCAAAAACCGGCTGGTAGTACAGGTCGAGCTGGCCCAGTTCCAGTGCTTCTCTCAATTCCTGTTCCAGTACCTGCTGGCGCTGAATTTCTTCGTTCATTTCGGCGCTGAAGAACTGGATGTTGTTGCGCCCGGCCTTCTTGGCCCGATACATCGCCATGTCCGCATTTTTCATCAGCTGGTCATAGTCGCGGCCATCGGCGGGAGCGAGGGTGATGCCGATGCTCGAGGTGATAACCAGCTCTCCCCCGGGTACCTGGATGGGGCGGGTCATCTCCTCCAGGATGTTGCGTGCCACCTTTTCACATCCCTCGGCACCGCTCACTCTCGCCAGCATGACGGCAAACTCGTCGCCGCCCAGGCGTGCCACCGTGTCTTCTTCCCTCACGCAGCGGGTAATACGGCTGGCCAGTTCCTGCAGCAGCTGGTCTCCCGCATCGTGACCGAGGGTGTCGTTAATCCGTTTGAAGTGATCGACATCTAGCCCGATTACCGCACATTGGTGCCCATAGCGCAGGGCACTGGTGATGGCCTGGCGGCAGCGGTCCTCAAACAGGCGCCTGTTGGCGGTGTCGGTCAGGGCATCGTAATGGGCGAGATAATGCAGTTGGGCCTGGGTCTTGCGGATTTCGGTAATGTCCTGGCCAACCATGATCAGCCGGTGACGCCCGGGGTCTTCGTCCTCGGTCAGCCGGCTCAGGTTCCAGAGGACGTGATGTCGGCTGCCGTCATAGCCGTGAATTTCGGTTTCAAGACTGTCGCGCCCCAGGTCGCTCTTCAGCAGCTTGAGTATCTTCCAGGCCAGCTCGTCCCTTTGCTCCGGGGGTATGAACGCGGTGCTGAGGTTGCGGCCGAGGGCCTCGTCACGGCTGTAACCAAACAGCATTTCGGCGGCGCTGTTCCATTGCCGGATAACAATGTCGCCATCAACCACGATGATCGGATTGCTGGCAGTTTCAAACAGCGCCCGGAAATGTTGCGATGACCGGCGAAAGGACTTTTCCGCTTGCTGGCGGACGAAGATCTCATCCTTGAGTTCGTAATTGGTCAGCTGAAGCTCGCGGGTGCGCTGCTCCACGATATCTTCCAGACCATTTTCGATACGCTCGCGGTCCCGCAACAAAATCCGGATATAGCAGGATATCGCCACCATCATGGTTATCAGTGACTGGGCCAGTATCACGGTATCCGGATTACTGTCGCTGGTCACTCCCACCACCACGGCCAGCAACCCGCCAAGCCCGGCCACCGAGATGCCGGACATGGCATCGGTGAGGGAGAAGCGGGTTGCCGCCCAGGTCATCAGCGGAAGCAGGATGAACAGTGCCTGAAGTGGCTGGTGCCAGATCATGGCGAGGGCAAACAGCAGAGTCAGCAGCCAGAGAACCGCCTCACCCGAGCGGTTGGCGGCCTGGCGGGTAGGGGTGTATCCCTCATGGGCCAAGGTAGGGACGGCGGTTGCCAGCGCCCCGAGGAAGCTGGCAAGCCACAGGTTCAGAACCGGGGGATTCAGCTCTGCGAGATGCTGCGGTGACATGGCCAGTTCCGGAAGAACGGCGACCAGGCAGCCCAGGGTCAGGGCGCCCAGAAACCATAGAAAGGCCTGGTAGCTGGACAGCGGTGAGGCAAGTCCGCGGGATTTGCGATAACTCCACCAGCCGGCAAGCATCAGGGTCAGGGTAGTGATGAAGCCGCTCAGCATTGGCCAGAGCATGTCGACGGCATCGGGAGGCTGGCGGACCAGTGCTGCGCCGAGACCGGCAATGGCCGCGCCGCCCAGTGCCAGGGGGAGGGCGGACTCCTGGCGCCGGTACAGAAGTGCCAGGCCGTAACCGGCCGGCAGTGCGATCACCGGAAAAGGTGCCAGCATGTTGAGCGCTTCTCCCAGCAGGGTCAGCGCTGCAAAAATCAGCAGCCGAATGGCTGCATCACGCCAGCTGTATGTGAAACCAATATCTTCAGCCACTATCAGGATATCCTGCCTGACTACTGCGAGCCTTGTGTTGATTTCCGGGCAGCCTCAGAGAGGTCCGGCAATGCTGTCCGCTCAGCGAATGGCCGACCCTGGGTAACACTCAGGTAATCGGATCCAGTCGCATGGACAGGTCAACGGCTTTCAGGTCCTTTGTGAGCGCGCCGATGGAAATGTAATCGACACCGGTTTCGGCAATGGGAACCAGCGTTTCCGGATTTATTCCTCCGGATGCTTCAAGTTTAGACCGACCCCCTGCGAGTGCAACTGCCGCTTTCATGTCGTCCAGCGAGAATTCATCCAGCATGATGATATCGGCGCCGCACGCCAGGGCCTGGGACAGTTCGTCGAGGTTTTCGGTTTCAACTTCGACCGGGCGCCCCGGGGCCAGTTGGCGGGCCGCCGCAACGGCTGCGGCGATCGATCCGCATGACGCAATATGGTTTTCCTTGATCAGGAAGGCATCCCACAGGCCGATGCGGTGATTGTCGCAGCCGCCGCAGGTCACCGCGTATTTCTGGGCCAGACGCATGCCCGGCAGGGTTTTGCGGGTATCCAGCAGACGGACCCCGGTATGGGCGACCCGGGAGGCATAATGATGACAGGTGGTTGCGACACCGGACAGGGTCTGCAGCCAGTTCAGTGCGGTCCGCTCCCCGGTCAGCAGGCTGCGGGCGGGGCCTTCAAGGCTGAAAAGCACCTGGTCAGGTGACACCTGATCGCCATCACGGACCTGCCAGTTTACTGCGACCGCGGGATCGACCTGGCGGAATACTTCGTCGACCCACGCGGTGCCGGCAATGACCGCGGATTCCCTGGTGATCACCCGCCCCGAAGTACGTCGTTCGACGGGAATCAGCGCGGCCGTGATATCTCCGCTGCCAATGTCTTCCCGCAGGCTCTGGGCGACGGTTTCAATACGGGACTGGCGGAGAAGTTCAGGGCAGATCATAGGCAGGTTTCCGTTGTCGGGTGTCGTCAGGTAAGCCAGGGCGAAGCAATTCAACGCGCTACAGAACCGCGATTCTATTACCTGGCCGTGGAATGTCCAAATGGCATTTCGGTAACGAAGTTGCAACCTTTGCCGCCGTTATCAGGGTGAATGCGGCCCTGGTCAATCCGGTGGGCGGTGATTGGAAAGTGACGGGTGACGTATTGCGTCACCCCGTTGCGCAAATAGTGGTCAGTATTTTAAGAATCGGCTCTTACTCTGTGATTTTTCAGCTAAAATGTGGCATGGTTCCGATGTTCACAATTAGTGACAAAACCTGACACAAGGTGACGACATAAAGGCCTATCATGTAACCCTAGGGTCATGATTTTTCAAGCGGAGCAGCTGAATGGCACAGGATCAAAAAGTGGTCAGTCTGAACAGGCACGGGTCGTTTGACCGTTTTTCAATGCCGTCTGCGCTGATCCGCCTGCGTGACACAGCTGGCCCTGAGTTGCGGCGGGTGTTGTCGCAGTTCTTCGATAATGCCGACGATGCGCTGTTTGACATGGCCGACCGTGCCGGCTCGGAAGGTGACCAGAAGGCCTATTTCGATGCCATGCGTGAGCTCCGGCTGCGGCGCCGTAACATGACGGTGTCGGTGTTGCAGTACGTCAGCCGTGCCTTCAATGAAATGGGGCGGTTTGATCCGGCCCTCGGCGGTTCGGGACTGGAAGATGTCAGCCCCGATTCGCTCAGCCTGGTCGGACATGCCGAGCTTGAGCAGAAGGTTGCAATCGAGAATCTCATTTCCAAGCTCCGTACCCGGTACCTCGATTCCATCAAATTGCTAACGGCCCGTGTCGAGCACCTGGTGCCGGGTGTCAAGCTGGCGGAGCGGCAGATGCCACTCAGCCCTGAAGTTCTCTGCACCGGCCTTGGTGAGGCCTGCGGTGATCTGGACATTGATATCCGCGCCAAGCTGGTGGTCCTCAAGCTTTTCGACAAGTTGTTGTTCGCCAACCTGGACGAGTTCTACCAGGGTGCCAACCGCCTGCTGATTGGCGAAGGCGTACTGCCTGATCTGAAGGCCTCCAAAGAATCCGCCGCCGGCAAGGCCCAGCAGCAACCCGGGCAGCGCGCCCCGGGGCCTGCGGCGCAAGCGCCCGGTCAGGCCAGCGGGTCCGGCCAGGCAACGTTTTCCGAGCTCAGCGAGCTTTTGCATCAAGGGAAGCCCGGGCAGGATGGTGCCCCGGCGGGGGCTGTGCAGCTGGATATCGGTACCCTGATGATCCGCCTGGGGGAAGTGCAGATCTCCACCCTCAGTGGCGGTACCGATCGGGTCGTGCCGCTGGCTGAACTGTTACGCCCGGTACTGCAGCCGGAGGGTGGCAAGGTCTATTCGGTTCGCCAGGTCGACAGCGATGTGATCAACCTCGTCTCCATGTTGTTCGATTTCATTCTCGAAGACCGGCAACTTCCGGCGGTCATGAAAGCATTGATCGCCCGGCTGCAGATTCCGGTACTCAAAGTGGCCCTGAGCGACCAGAACTTCTTCAACCGTGGCGGGCATCCGGCCCGCAAGTTGTTGAATGAACTTGCGATGGCGGGCATAGGCTGGACGGAAAAGCCGGCCGGTCAGCGCGATCCATTACGGGAGAAGGTGGAGCAGGTGGTTGAGCGCCTGCTGCATGATTTTACCGACAACGTCGAGATGTTCGCCGAATTATTGGCGGATTTCGGTCATTTCATGGATCTCGACCGGCGCCGGCGGGAACTGGTGGAGCAGCGCCTGCGTGATGCCGAGGAAGGCCGCGCCCGCCAGGAATATGCTGCCCAGGCGGTAACCGACCTGATCGTGGAGCTCACGGCGGGGCGGGATATACCGGTACCGATCCAGGGGATGCTGAATGAACCCTGGCGCAAGTATCTCCAGTGGCTTTTCCTGCGGGAGGGTGACACCAGTGTTCGCTGGCAGCATGCGGTCGAACTGACCGGTCGGCTGGTCTGGAGTGTTGACCCCCAGCCGGTTACCGATACCACCCGTACTGAGCTGTTGCGGGCGATCCCGACAATTGTGGATGAGCTGCGTAAGGCCCTGCAGGATATTTCCTGGGATCCGTTTGCCACCGACGGCGCGATCCGGGATCTGGAACTGGCCCATGTGGACGTCTTCCAGAAACTGGTGATTGCCCGCAACCGTCCGCCGCAGCCCGTTCCGGCCGCGCCGGCGCCTGTCATTGCCGAGCCGGCAGCTCCGGTGGCCGGTGCCGAGAGTCCGGTCGCCGAGGAAGACCAGGAAGAGCTGGCTGCGCGCGCCGAGTGGCTTGCCCGGGCAGACAGCCTGAGGGTGGGGTCCTGGATCGAGCTTGCCAGCGACAAGGGTAAGCTTCGCTGCAAGCTGGCAGCGTTTATCAAAGCCACCGGTAAATACATCTTTGTTAATCGCAACGGCGCCAAGGTGGCCGAATATTATCGTGAGGACCTCGCCAGTGCGCTGGCAAGTGGCGAACTGAGCATGCTGGATGACGGGCTGATCTTCGACCGTGCCCTGGAGTCGATCATCGATAACCTGCGCAGCAGTCGTCGCGACTGACGCCGGCAGGGATTCCGGTATCGCCTGATGGCCGGCGGGGTGTGGCGAACGCCGGCTACTTGTGCTTCAATTTCCGGCAATTTCCCCATTCCGTAACCAGAAGAACCGGGACGCCATTATCAAACCCATCTCCCCTGAACACGAATCCATTGACCGGCTGCGGAGTACGGGCAGACTGGCGTCGGCGCGCTGGTGTCCGTCCCCCAATTTCGGTGTCCGTCCGCATGGCGCCACCATCTCGCTGCTGGTAGTCCATAACATCAGCCTGCCACCGGGGCGTTTCGGCGGTGACGGCATCGAAAAGTTTTTCTGTAACGAACTGGATCCCTCGGCTCACCCCTATTTTTGTGAAATTGCCGGCATGCAGGTGTCAGCCCATGCCCTGATACGCCGCGACGGGGCGGTGGTCCAGTTTGTCAGTTTTCTGGACCGTGCCTGGCATGCCGGACGTTCCAGTTTCTGCGGCGAGGACGAGTGCAATGACTTCTCCATTGGAATCGAACTGGAGGGCGCTGACGACGTGCCCTACACCAGTCGGCAATACCGGAGCCTGGCGGAGTTGTCGGCCTTGCTGATGAAGGCCTGGCCGGAGATAACCGCTGACCGGATAACCGGGCACAGCGATATCGCCCCCGGCCGCAAGACCGATCCGGGTCCGGTGTTTGACTGGGCGCGCTACCAGAGCCTGTTGCCAGGCCCCACCAAGCGGAAGGAGTCTGCCTGATGGCATTCGTGATTTTTCTGCTGGCCTACCTGCTTCGCCGTCGCCTGGATAACCTGGCGCATCAGGACCATGACGGTCTGTGGCGGAGGCTGTTCCGTAGTGGTCGCACGACAACTCCCGGCGAGGAATCCCGGGTGTGGCCGGGGTTGTTACTGGTGGGGCTCCCGGCGCTGCTGCTTGTCCTCGGAGACCATCTGCTGACCGCAGCGCACTGGCGGATCCTCGGGTATCCCATCGAATTTGTGCTGCTGGTAGTGCTGATGGGAGTACCGGGCTGGCGGCAGCATCTGGAAGCCTACACCATGGCCTGGGGCAGGGGTGATATGCAGGGGGCCTGGCACCATATCAGGGATTCCCTGCCGGAGCGGCACCGGGCTGATGCGGTAACGCCGGAAGCTATGCACCTGTTGTTGTCGCGGCAGTTCCTGGCGGCGGTATTCGAGCGCTACTTTCTGGTGGCGTTCTGGTATGTGGTTGGCGGCATAGGTTTTGCGCTGATGGCCCGCGGTATCATTGCCTTGCGGGATCACTGGCCACAGGTCGCCGCGCGGGAGCGGTTCGAGCGCTGGTCAGAGCTGGTGAGCTGGCTGCCGTCGCGGGTGCTGAGCTGTACTTTCGGGCTTGCCGGCGACTTGTCTGGCTGGCTGCGCAGCGGGCGCAGCACCCTGTTATCGGGGATCAGCACCGAGCAGACCCTGATCGTCGGGGCCAACAGCGCCCTGACCGGCTATGCCCTGGATCCTGCCCGTTTTGCCGAGCTTCACCCGGACGAATGCAGCCGGTTTGCTGACCGTAGCGTGATTGCAGTGCGGGATCTGCTTAACCGCAGCATGCTGATCTGGATCTGCGCCATCGCCTTGCTTGTTATTGCCGGCATTCTCTGATGGGGCCCTGACCCGGACCTCAGAGACCGGAGGTTTTCTGTTCCCAGAGGATTTCTGCTCCGCCGTTACGGCGGGCCAGTACCCGCGCGATCACAAACAACAGATCCGACAGCCGGTTCAGGTAGTGTCGTGATGCGGTGTTGATGGAGTCCTCGTGACCAAGGGCCACCACCACCCGTTCGGCCCGGCGGCATACCGCTCGCGCCAGATGGCACTGGGCGGCTGCCCGCGAGCCGCCCGGAAGTATGAAGTTCTTCAGCGGCGGCAAGTCCTCGTTATAGGCGTCGAGTGTGGTCTCCAGCCACTGGATATGCTCGTCTCCGATCACCCGACTCCCCGGGATGGCAAATTCGCCGCCGAGATCAAACAGGTGGTGCTGGATCCGCCGCAGCACATCCCCCAGTTTGTCATCGGTTTCCAGGAACTCGATCAGCATGCCAATGTGGCAGTTGAGTTCGTCAGCGGTGCCCATTGCTTCAACCCGTTGGGCATTCTTGGCAATGCGATTGCCGTCAGCCAGGCCGGTCGAGCCATCGTCACCGGTGCGGGTGTAGATCTTGGAAAGGCGGTTACCCATGGGATTACTCCGGTTGCCTGTAGTGGACGGTAGGGGCGTTGGTTATCGCCCGTAATTCGTAGACAGTTGTTTTACCTGCTCGGTCAGCATTTGGTTCACCGGCATCGGCAGTCCGAGCCTGGCCCCGCGGCTGACCATAAAACCATTGATGTAGTCGATCTCGGTGGCACGCCCGTGCTGTACGTCTGCTCGCATGGACGAGGTGTTGCTGGCGGTAGCGGTGGCTACCTGTTCAATCCGCTGGCGGAGAGCCTGCGGGCTTGCCGTCGGCAATTTCTCCGCCTCCAGCAGCTGGCTGATTTCCCTGCAGAGGGCATCAATATGCTCAAGGAATAATGGCGCGGTGAGGAGGTCGCCGTTCGGGCAATCCAGCAGGGCGGTAAACGGATTGATGCCGGCATTGATGATCAGTTTGTCCCACAGCCGCTGGAGGATCGCCGCTGTTGGGATAACCTCCAGGCCGGTGCTGGCAAGGGTTTCCGTCACCTTCGTGATGACCGGGTTGGCGCTGGCAGTGAGGGCGCCGAGCCAGGTCTGGCCCCGGCCGGCATGAACGGTGATATCCGCTGCCGGGCGATTGGCGCCTTCGGTGGTGCTGGCCGCCAGCACAGGACGGTCCGGCCAGCGGGCAGCTACTGCCTGCTGGCTGCCCATGCCGTTCTGGAACAGCACGACAGGGGTGTGTTCAGGCAGCATTGGCATGACCGTTTCGAGGGCAGCCAGGGTATCCTGCGCCTTGGTGGTTACCAGCAGAAGATCGGGTAGCTGGCAGGCCGGATCGAACCAGGCCACGGTGACCGGTCGCTCGGTGTCGTCAGGGCAGCGAAGCTGGTAGCTGACAGGATAGCGCGACTGATCAGGAGAGTCGGTACGGGGCACAAACAAGGCGGTGCCGGCGGGCAGATAGCCCGCCCAAAGGCGCCCCAGGGATCCCGCCCCGAGAATGGCAACAGTGCCATCCCCAGGGCGGTTGGAGGGTACCACCCCGCTGGCAGCCATGGTTACATGGCCTCGATTTCGGACCGCTGTTCGCTCAGTCGCTTCAGGCTACCCTGGGCATCCCGCAGTTTTTCCTGCTCTTTCTCGACCACGTCGGCCGGCGCCTTGGCGGTGAACTTTTCGTTGCCGAGCTTGCCTTCGAGGCGCCCGATTTCCTTCTGCAGACGATCCAGCTCCTTGTCGAGGCGCTTGAGTTCGGCCTCTTTGTCGATCAGGCCAGCCATGGGCACCAGTACTTCCATCTCGCCAACCAGCTGGGTTGCGGACATGGGGGCTTTGTCACCGGTGAACCAGTCCAGGCTCTCCAGCTTTGCGAGTGAGCCCAGGAACTGGCGGTTTTCGTCCATCCGGCGCTGGTCATCGGCATCGGCGCCCCGGAGCAGTACCGGAATCTTTTTCGCCGGTGAAATGTTCATTTCCCCGCGAATGTTGCGCACTGCCAGGATCACGCCCTTGAGCCACTCGATGTCGGCTGCCACCGTCGCATCCTGCTTGCCAGCGTCCGGTTGCGGGAAGGGCTGCAGCATGATGCTGTCGCCACTCTTGCCGGCCAGGGGAGCGATGCGTTGCCAGATTTCCTCGGTGATGAACGGCATCATCGGGTGGGCCAGTCGCAGCACAGCCTCCAGTACCCGGACCAGGGTGCGGCGGGTGCCACGTTTGGCTTCGGCGCTGGCGTTGTCATCGTTCAGGACCGGCTTCGACAGCTCGAGGTACCAGTCGCAATATTCGTTCCAGATGAACTCATAGAGCGCGTAGGCGGCCAGGTCAAAGCGGTACTGGTCGAGATGGCGGATGACTTCCTGCTCGCAGGTCTGCAGCTGACTGACAATCCAGCGATCGGCGAGGGACAGTTCCACCGCCTCGTTGTTCACCCCGCAATCTTCACCTTCGGTGTTCATCAGCACGTAGCGGGCAGCGTTCCACAGCTTGTTGCAGAAGTTGCGGTAGCCTTCCAGTCGCTTCATGTCCCAGTTGATGTCGCGGCCGGTGGTGGCCATGGACGCCAGGGTGAAACGCAGGGCGTCGGTGCCATGGGCGGCAATGCCTTCCGGGAATTCCTTCTGGGTGCGCTTGCCGATCTTTTCGGCCAGCTTCGGTTGCATCAGGTTGCCGGTGCGCTTTTCCAGCAGCTCATCCAGGCTGATGCCGTCAATCATGTCCAGCGGGTCGATCACGTTACCCTTGGACTTGGACATCTTGTCGCCGTGCTCGTCCCGGATAAGGCCGGTAACATAGACGGTCTTGAACGGGACCTGCGGGGTGCCGTCCTCGTTTTTCATGAAGTGCATGGTCATCATGATCATCCGGGCGACCCAGAAGAAGATGATGTCGAAGCCGGTCACCAGCACGTCGGTGGGGTGGAAGGTCTTCAGGCGTTCGGTGATTTCCGGCCAGCCGAGGGTGCCGAAAGTCCACAGGGCGGAGCTGAACCAGGTGTCGAGTACGTCGTCATCCTGCTTCAGCTCGAGATCGGCGGCCAGGTTGTGCTTCTGACGCACGTCGTCTTCGTTGCGGCCCACGTAGATGTTGCCGTCGGCATCGTACCAGGCGGGAATCCGGTGGCCCCACCACAGTTGGCGGGAAATACACCAGTCCTGGATGTCACGCATCCAGGAGAAGTACATGTTTTCGTACTGCTTGGGTACAAACTGGATACGGCCGTCCTCGACTGCTTCGATGGCCGGCTTGGCCAGAGTCTTGGCATCGGCGAACCACTGATCGGTGAGCATGGGCTCGATGATCAGGCCGGAGCGGTCACCCCGGGGCACGCTAAGCACGTGGTCTTCTACGCGTTCGAGCAGGCCGTTGACGGTCATGTCGGTGACCACCTGGTCGCGGGCCTTTTCCCGGCTAAGGCCGGCGTAGGCTGCGGGAATCCTGCCATTGATGTCTTCATTGATGGTGCCGTCGGAGTTGAACACTTCCGCCACTTCACGGATGTTCGCGTCCTGGGTCATCACGTTGATCATCGGCAGGTTGTTGCGTTTGCCAACGGCATAATCGTTGAAGTCGTGAGCCGGGGTGATCTTGACGCAGCCGGAACCCTTTTCCGGGTCGGCGTGGTGGTCGGCCACAATCGGGATGCGACGGTTGACCAGCGGCAGGGTGACGAACTTGCCGATCAGGTGCTGATAGCGCTCGTCATCCGGGTGCACGGCGACGGCGGTGTCACCGAGCAGGGTTTCCGGTCGGGTGGTGGCGACCACCAGGTAGCCCTTGCCGTCTTTGGTCTGCTCGCCGTCAGCCAGCGGGTAGCGCAGGTGCCAGAAAAAGCCCTTCTCTTCCTTGTTTTCAACTTCCAGGTCGGAAATGGCGGTGTGCAGCTTCGGGTCCCAGTTCACCAGCCGTTTGCCCCGGTACACCAGGCCATCCTCGTACAGGCGGATGAAGACTTCCTGAACGGCTTTGTAGAAACCGTCGTCCATGGTGAAGCGTTCGTTGCTCCAGTCCACGGAGTTACCCAGGCGCCGCATCTGGCGGGTAATGGTGCCACCGGAGTGCTCTTTCCATTCCCAGATGCGTTTGATGAATTCGTCGCGGCCAAGGTCGTGGCGGGTTTTGCCTTCTTCGGCGGCCAGTTTGCGCTCGACGACCATCTGGGTAGCGATACCGGCATGGTCGGTGCCCACGGTCCAGAGGGCATTGCGGCCCTGCATGCGGCGATAGCGGGTGAGGGTGTCCATGATGGTGTGCTGGAATGCATGGCCCATGTGGAGGCTGCCGGTGACGTTGGGCGGCGGGATGGCGATGCTGTAGGACTGGCCTTCAGCGCTCTCTGCGCTTTCTCCTCGGGGGCGGAAGTACCCTTTGGATTCCCAGTTTTCGTACCACTGGCGCTCGATGTTTTCTGGCTGGTAGGTTTTTTCCATGGGTTTCTGCTGGTGACCGTTTGGTTGATTCACAAGGGGAAAATTAGACGCCCGATTATACATGGTCGCCATGATTGCGGCGAACTCTGCCACTGGCTTCTTTTTCAGGACTGGGGCCCCGGTGGAGAGCGAATTTGGAAGATGCGTTCCAAAACACGCTACGAGCACCCCTTCGGGGTCCAGCCAGCAATCACAGATTGCTGTCGTTCGGCTGTCGCATGAAGCTGCGCTTCATAAACGCTCGGCCTCACCCATGTGCGCTCGATTCGGGCCGTCCCTGGCCCTCAACGGTTTTGGAACGCATCTCCCAGATTCACTTTACAGACTTCGTGCAATTCGCTCGTGATGCAATCGATGAATGATTGAGGTGCATCGGGTATCAGCGTTTCCGCTGATCGTGCACTCTTGGCTCGATCCCCAGGGCCCGCAGCTGTTTGAAATGCGACCGGGCCTGGTTGAGTACCGACGGATCGTTGTGGGCCACCAGGGCAAGTCGCTTGAACCGGTCGGCGTCGGCCGGCAGGGTGGCGGAGAGGATGATGACGGTGTCCCAGTCTTCAGCGACCGGCGGGCACAGCAGGATGCCGACCGGGTCGCTGCAGGTGGTGGCAGAGTCGGCCACGACGCTGTGGGGGATGAAGGCATCGGGGCTGAAATTCCACAGCAGGTCGTCCAGTTCTTCAGCGTGGCGGGCGGTGTCGCACACGATGCAGACGCGGTCACCTTGCTGCCAGGCTTTGGCCACCAGCTTGGCCGCGTGGAGGTTGCGGGCGGCGGGGGTGTTCTGGGCGAGGATGTGGAACCAGTAACGCTGGTTTTTTTCGTCCTGCCCGGAGGCGCCGGCAGCTGAGCTGCCGGTCTCCGGGGTGTTGGTTGATGTGTGCTCTGGTTGGTCCTGCATTACTTGCCTGCGTGGGACATCAGGTAGTCAACCAGCAGGGGTACGGGGCGACCGGTGGCACCTTTGGCTTTACCGGAGGTCCAGGCGGTGCCGGCGATGTCCAGGTGGGCCCAGCGGTACTCCTTGGTGAAGCGGGACAGGAAGCAGGCCGCGGTGATGGTGCCGGCCGGGCGGCCGCCGATGTTCTGCATGTCGGCAAAGTTGCTGTCCAGCTGGCTCTGGTATTCGTCCCACAGGGGCAGGCGCCAGGCGCGGTCGCCAGTGCGTTCGCCGGCTGCGAGCAGTTCGTTGGCGAGGTCGTCGTTGTTGGCGAGCAGGCCGGTGGCGTGGTTGCCGAGGGCGATGATGCAGGCACCGGTGAGAGTGGCCAGGTCGATTACGGCAGCCGGGTTGAATTTCTTGACGTAGGTGAGGGCGTCGCACAGCACCAGGCGGCCTTCGGCGTCGGTGTTGAGGATTTCGACGGTCTGGCCGGACAGGGTGGTGACGATATCACCTGGCCGTGAGGCGCCGCCGTCCGGCATGTTTTCGGCCGCAGCAATGACGGCAACCACGTTGATCTTCGGCCTGGTTTCGGCCAGCACTCGCATGGCACCGAAGACGCTGGCGGAGCCGCCCATGTCGTACTTCATTTCATCCATGCCTTCGCCGGGCTTCAGGCTGATGCCGCCGGTGTCAAAGGTGATGCCTTTGCCGACGAGGACGTGGGGCTTGTCCTTGGCTTTGCCCCCGCGGTATTCCATAACAATCAGGCGTGGCGGCTGGCTACTGCCTTTGCCGACGGCGAGGATGGTGTTCATGCCCAGCTTTTCCATCTGCTTCTCATCAAGTACTTCGGTCTTGATGCAGTCAAACTCCTTGGCGAGGGCCTTGGCCTGGTCGGCCAGCCAGATGGGATGGCAGATGTTGGGCGGGGTGTTGCCCAGGTCGCGGGTGAAGTTCATGCCGCGCCCGGTAGCCAGGCCCAGGTTGAAAGCGTCTTTCAGCGCCTTGCCAGCTCCGGACGCGACAACGGTAACCTTGTTCAGCTTGCGGCTTGCCGGCTTGTCACTCTTGTAGTGATGGAAGCTGTAGAACTGTTCTTCCAGGATGCGACCGGTCACATTCAGTTTGGTGCTCTCGGAACTGACGGCTTCGTCTCCGTTAACCGGGGTGTCTGCCAGGCTGATCAGGGCGTTCTTCGACGGACCGTCCTTGAGGGCGCCAATGGCTGCCACCAGAGCCTTGCGATAGCTGGCGGGGCTGCGGTCCTTATCGGCGCCGGTGCCGACCACCAGCACGCGGCTCCAGGGCTGGTCTTGCAGGGGAATGAGCTGGGTTGCGCCGTTCTTGCCGGTCAGGTCGCCGCTCTTTTTCAGTTTGCCAATCAGCCCTCCCAGTGCCTCATCGGCCTGCTGGGTGCTTTGAGGCCAGTCGCCGCTTTCCGGTAATCCGATAACCAGGCAATCCGCTTTGGTACTGACGATGGGCTTACTGCTGAGGGTGAAATTCATGGCAACTCCCGTTGGCTGTTCTGGCATGGTTTGTTCTGGTGGTGGTGCAGATCGCTGCGAGCTTCAGGCATCGCGAGCGCCGCAAATGTCATTAGCATTGGGGCTGGGGCGCAATTAATCAAGCAATGTCCCATCCTCAACCCGCTGGTCTGTCATTCGTGCCCAAGGTTACATAGAATACGGCCAATTCCGAACTTACATCGATAACGGCCCGGTCTGGCCGAGAGAAACCGCTTTGAGCATCGTTTTCCGATATCTTACCCGTCAGGTGCTGATCAGCATGGTTGCCGTGTCCGGCATTCTGTTGATGGTGTTCATGAGCGGTCGTTTTATCAAGTATCTGGCCAGTGCTGCCGAGGGCGAGATTTCCGGCGACGTGTTGTTCCAGATCATGGCGTACCGCTTTCCGGGGTTCCTGGAGCTGATTCTGCCGCTGGGTTTCTTTATCGGCGTGCTGTTGGCGTACGGCAGGATGTACCTCGAAAGCGAGATGACCGTGCTGTTTGCCTGCGGTGTCAGTGACCGCCAGGTGCTGGGACAGACTCTGGTCGGCAGCTTGCTGGTGATGCTGATTGTGGGCGCCATGAGCCTGTTTGTTTCGCCCTGGGGTATGAAACAGGTGGAGGCGATCTTCAACGAGCAGCGCAAGGCAACGGAATTCGAGATGCTGGCGCCGGGCCGGTTTCAGGATCTGTCGTCCGGCGGCCGCGTGACCTATACCGAATCTCTCAGTAAGGACAAGCGGGAGCTGAGAGGCGTCTTCATTGCCGAGTTTTCCCGTGATGAGCCGGGGGTGACCATTATCACCGCCGACACCGGTTCCCAGTTGCTGGACCAGAAAACCGGAAGTCGCTTCCTGATCCTTGAGGGCGGGGCCCGGTTTGAGGGCGTGCCAGGATATCTGGATTACCAGGTGACCGAGTTTGATGCCTATGGCCTGAAGATCCAGGCGGGCAGCGCCCGGGACCGTGAGCTGGAGGAAGCAGCCAGCACCCTCGAGCTGATGAAATCCGATGACCCCGAGGCTCGTGCCTTGCTGCATTGGCGTTTTTCCCTGCCGCTGATTGTGCCGATTGTGACCCTGCTGGCGGTGCGGCTGAGCCGGGTCAATCCCCGCCAGGGCCGGTTCTTCCACCTGTTGCCCGCCATGCTGGTTTACATCACCTACCTCGGCCTGCTGATTGTCGCCCGGGATGCCCTTGCCAGCGGCAAGGTGCCGGAATGGATCGGCATGCTCTGGGTGCACGCGCTGTTCCTTGCCTTCGCGCTGTGGCTGCAGTTTGGTCCGGCCTGGCTCTACCGCCGGCGCCTCACCAGGGAGGGGGAGCGGCATGCGCAAGCTTGATAACTATGTCATGCGGACCGTGGGCGGGGCGATGTTCCTGGTCATGGTGGTGGTGCTTTCGCTGGATCTGATTTTCGGTTTTATCGCGGAACTGGACGACGCCCGTAACGATTACCAGACCCTGCAAGCGCTCGCCTATGTGTTCATGACCCTGCCGCGGCGGATCTACGATTACCTGCCGCTGGGTGCGTTCATGGGGTGCCTGGTGGGGCTGGGGGCCATGGCCAGCTCTTCCGAACTGACGGTGATCCGGGCTGCCGGGGTTTCGATCCGGCGGATTGTCTGGTCCGCCATGAAGCCGGCGCTGGTGGTGGTGGTGCTGGGCGTGCTGATTGGTGAATATGTGGCGCCGCCGTTCGAGCGACTGGCCCAGAGCCAGAAGGCGGTTGCCCAGGGCGCCGGCCAGAACATCGCATCCGCCTCCGGCGTCTGGCACCGGGAAGGCGATACTTTCATGCACCTGAATGCCATCCAGCCCAACGGAGTAATGCATGGTGTATCCCTGTTCCGCTTTGATGAGAATCGCTGGATGGCGTCGGCAACCTTTGCCAGCCGGGCAATCCACCAGGGCGATCACTGGCTGTTGCAGGATGTGTTAGTGACCCGTCTGAGTGAAGAACAGACCATCCGCGAGCGCCACAACAGCCTGCGCTGGGACACCGGGTTGTCGCCCGAGGTGCTCAGTGTCTTGATCGTCAAGCCGGAAAACCTGTCCATCGAGGGGCTTTACACCTACGCCGGTTACCTGGATGAGCAGGGGCTCAGTTCGGCCACCTACTGGCTGGCGTTCTGGAAGAAGGTGCTCATGCCGGTAGGTACCGCGGTCATGGTGCTGGTGGCCATTTCGTTCATTTTCGGGCCGCTACGCTCGGTCACCATGGGCTTCCGGGTGTTTACCGGACTGATCGTAGGCCTGCTGTTCAAGTACATGCAGGACCTGCTCGGGCCCATGAGCCTGGTGTTCGGGTTCAATCCGGTACTGGCGATTGTGTTGCCGATAGCGATCAACGCGGTGGTCGGGGCGCTGCTGATGCGGCGGGCCGGTTAGCGGCCCGCTCAAGGCTGCGTGTCAGCCCTTGGCCCTGGCTTGCTTCGGAACCTGAACCACGATACTGCCGGACATCCGGTCGGTGAGCGACAGGCCGTTGATGGGAAGGAACAGTGCCGCGATGGCGGGCAAGGTGAGAAGCAGGGTAATGCTGCCCAGGTAGTACCCCCCCAGCATGGCCAGGAAAACCACGGCCGCCGCCGTCAGGTAGCGCCGCAGCGCCTGGCTCCAGCTGACCGAGGTGCCATCCAGGTTCTCGATGCGGATGCGCCAGACCTGCATCCCCAGGGTCTGGCCGATCCTGGTCCAGAAGTAGGCAAAGAACAGGTAGAGCACCAGGAACAGCACGAACGTCAGCCCCGGATCCCCCGACAGTTGGCCTGCTTCCGCCAGCTGCTCATAGCGCTCCCAGCCGGTAATCCAGCCGGCAATCATCGTATACACCCAGGTTGCCACCAGCATGACGGCAATGCTGATGAGGCCGTCGTAGATGATGGCGAGTGCCCGTTTGACAAAGGTGGCAGGCGGGAAAAGTTCCTCGGCGTCGTGGAAGCGTCGGGGCATGGAGTCTCCTGTGATGTTTCACGTTTTTCCTGTTCTCGGCGTGTGCTAGAGTAGCGGATTTGCACACGCATGTAAGTATTCGTATTCAATCGCGGACCCGACGGAGTCTCCCGAGGGTTTCTGGAAAGGTATCAAAGGGCTATGAAAACCGCAGAGTTGCGACAGGCGTTTCTCGAGTATTTTAAACAGCAGGGCCATACCATTGTTCCGAGCAGTTCCCTGGTCCCGGCAGACGATCCAACCTTGCTGTTTACCAACGCGGGAATGAACCAGTTCAAGGACGTGTTCCTGGGCCGGGAAGAGCGCGACTACACCCGGGCTACCAGTTCCCAGAAATGCGTCCGCGCCGGTGGCAAGCATAACGACCTGGAAAACGTCGGCTACACCGCCCGTCACCATACCTTTTTCGAGATGCTCGGCAACTTCAGCTTCGGTGACTATTTCAAGCGTGACGCCATCAACTACGCCTGGACCTTCCTGACCGGCGAGCAGTGGCTGAACCTGCCCCAGGAAAAACTCTGGGTCACCGTGTACGCGGAAGATGACGAAGCCTACGACATCTGGAACCAGGAAATCGGCGTTCCGGCCGAGCGTATCGTCCGCATCGGTGACAACAAGGGTGGCCGGTACGCTTCCGACAACTTCTGGCAGATGGGCGATACCGGCCCCTGCGGACCCTGTACCGAAATCTTCTATGACCACGGCGCGGATGTGGCCGGAGGCCCTCCCGGCAGCCCGGATGAGGACGGCGACCGCTACATCGAGATCTGGAACGTCGTATTCATGCAGTACAACCGTACGGCCGACGGCGAGATGCTGAAGTTGCCCAAGCCGTCCGTGGATACCGGCATGGGGCTGGAGCGGATTGCCGCGGTCTTGCAGGGCGTCCACAGCAACTATGAAATCGACCTGTTCCAGGATCTGCTCGCTGAGGCGTCCGCCATTCTGGGTGGCGTTGCCACCACCGAAGCGTCCCTGCGGGTTGTGGCCGATCACATCCGCTCCTGTGCCTTCCTGATTGCGGATGGTGTCATGCCTTCCAATGAGGGGCGCGGGTTCGTGCTGCGCCGCATCATCCGTCGTGCGGCCCGTCACGGTAACAAACTGGGTGCTACCCAGCCGTTCTTCTACAAGCTGACCGGTGCCCTGGTGAAGCTGATGGGCGAAGCCTTTCCGCAGCTGGCCAGCAGCCAGAAGCAGATCGAGAAGGTGCTGTTGCAGGAAGAAGAGCAGTTTGCCAAGACCCTCGACAAGGGCCTGCGCCTGCTGGAACAGGACATTGCGGAGCTCAAGGGCAGTGAGATTCCGGGCGAGACGGTATTCACGCTGTACGACACCTATGGCTTTCCGGTGGATCTCACCAACGACATTGCCCGTGAGCGTGGCCTGACCCTCGACTACGACGGCTATGAAAAGGCCATGGAAGCCCAGCGGGAGCGGGCTCGTGCGGCCAGCAAGTTCGGTATCGACTACAACGCTGGCGGCCTCAATCTCGAGGGCAAGACCGAGTTTACCGGTTACGAGCATATTGATGGCCACGAAACCATCCGCACCGTGCTGGTGGATGGCGAGGAACGCAATGCCCAGCCCGGTGACGAGGCGATTGTGGTGCTGGCACGTACCCCGTTCTATGCCGAGTCTGGCGGTCAGGTGGGGGATACCGGGCTGCTGACCTGGAGCGGTGGCCGCTTTCAGGTGACCGATACCCGCAAGGAAGGTGATAACCACCTGCATATCGGCACCGTGCTTGAAGGCGAGCTGTTTGCCGGCCTGGAAGTGGACGCCCGGATCGATCACGCCCGCCGCGAGCGGACCCGGAAGAACCACTCGGCGACTCACCTGATGCACGCAGCCCTGCGCAAGGTACTCGGTGAGCACGTCAGCCAGAAGGGCTCCCTGGTGGATCCGGACAAGCTGCGATTCGACTTCTCCCATTTCGAGGCGGTTACGCCGGAGCAACTGCGGGAAATCGAGCGCCAGGTCAACGAGCAGATCCTTGCCAATACGGCAGTGGAAACCGAAATCACCGATATGGAACAGGCTCAGGCCAAGGGCGCCATGGCATTGTTCGGAGAGAAGTACGGTGATGTGGTTAGGGTGCTCAGCATGGGTACCGACCGCTACTCCGTGGAACTTTGTGGTGGTACTCACGTGGGCCGCACCGGCGATATCGGCCTGTTCCGCATTACCTCCGAAAGCGGTATTTCTTCCGGTGTGCGCCGGATCGAGGCGGTCACCGGCATGGGCGCCCTGGAATGGGTTGAACAGACCGAATCCACCCTGCGTGAAGCCGCCCGCCTGGTGAAAGGTTCCCGGGAGTCCCTGGTCGAGAAGGTTCAGCAGCTGGTTGACCGCAATCGTCAGCTGGAAAAGGACGTGGATGCCCTCAAGTCAAAACTGGCCAGCTCTGCCGGCAGCGACCTGGCAGGTTCGGCGGTTGAGGTTGGCGGCTTGAAAGTGGTTGCCGCGGAACTGGAGGGTGCCGATCGCAAGGCACTGATGGATACCACCGATCAGCTCAAGAACAAACTGGGTGAAGGCGTGGTGGTGCTGGCCAGCGTCGAAGATGGCAAGGTCACCCTGGTTGCTGGTGTGACCAAATCCGCCACCGGTAAGATCAAGGCGGGTGACCTGATGAAGCATCTTTCCGAACAGGTTGGTGGCAAGGGCGGTGGTCGTCCCGATATGGCCCAGGGTGGCGGCAGCGATCCTTCGAAGCTGGCAGAGGCCCTGGCCGGCGTTGCGGGCTGGGTCGAGAAAAATATCGCTTGAGCAACTGTTTTGCCGGCCGGCGGATGTTTATAATCCGTCGGTTTCGATTTTGAGTGGCGGGGCGTGCTGCCCCGCCTTTTATCCCTGATCAGGTATTGGGAAGACAATGGCACTGTTGGTTCAGAAGTTTGGCGGTACATCCGTCGGTACCACCGACCGGATTGAAGCGGTTGCCGAAAAGGTCTGCCGCTTCCGCAAGGAAGGTCATGATGTAGTAGTGGTTGTCTCTGCAATGAGTGGCGAGACCAATCGGCTGATTGGCCTGGCCAATGCCATTATGGAAGAGCCGACGCCCCGTGAGATGGATGTGCTGGTGTCCACGGGCGAGCAGGTCACTATCGCGCTGCTTTCCATGGCATTGCAAAAACGTGGTTGTGACGCGCGTTCCTACACCGGCGCCCAGGTCCGAATCCTGACCGACAGTAGCCATACCAAGGCCCGCATCCGCCAGATTGACGAGCAGCGCATGCGTGAAGATCTCAGCGCAGGCCGCGTTGTTGTGGTCGCCGGCTTCCAGGGCATTGATGAGAACGGCAACATCACAACCCTGGGTCGGGGTGGATCCGACACCACCGCTGTGGCACTGGCCGCCGCGCTGAAAGCCGATGAGTGTCAGATTTACACCGACGTGGATGGTGTGTACACCACCGACCCGCGGGTTGTTGACAGTGCCCGTCGCCTGGACCGCATCACCTTTGAAGAAATGATCGAGATGGCAAGCCTTGGATCCAAGGTGCTGCAGATCCGGTCAGTCGAGTTTGCAGGTAAATACAATGTTCCCCTGAGGGTCCTCTCAAGCTTTGCAGAAGGCGAGGGCACCCTGATCACTCTTGAGGATGACAACGCCATGGAACAACCGGTTGTTTCCGGTATCGCTTTTAACCGCGACGAAGCCAAGCTGACGATTTCCGGTGTGCCGGATACCCCGGGCAGTGCCCTGCGTATCCTGAAGCCGGTCAGTGAGGCTAATATTGAAGTCGACATGATCGTCCAGAACGTGGGTGCGGATAACCGCACGGACTTCACCTTTACCGTGCACCGCAATGACTTCAAGCGTGCCCGCGAGGTGCTGGAGCGTGTGAAGGACGAGCTTCATGCCCGCGAAGTCAGCGGTGACAGCAAGATTGCCAAGGTCAGCATCGTCGGTGTCGGTATGCGTTCCCACGCCGGTGTGGCAACCCAGATGTTCGAGGCGCTGTCCAACGAGGGCATCAATATCCAGATGATCTCTACTTCGGAAATCAAGATTTCCGTGGTGATTGATGAAAAGTATCTTGAGCTTGCGGTTCGCGCACTTCATAGTGCTTTTGAACTGCACCAGAAGCCCGAGAACGAGGCCTGATTTCGCGAAACTCTTCCAGCGTAACCGGGTCTCCTCATAAGGGCGGCATTCATTGGTCTGGAGGGGCGACAATTACGTATAAGTGATTGTGCGCCTTTTGAACAATGCGTGTCCCCACTATAAACTGAAGTATGTTTTTTCGTCGGAACAGCTAGCTCTGTATAAGGGAGTAAAAGGACATGTTGATTTTAACTCGCCGTGTTGGCGAAACCCTGATGGTGGGTGATGAAGTGACTGTCACCGTACTGGGGGTTAAGGGGAACCAGGTACGGATTGGAGTGAACGCACCGAAAGAGGTTGCTGTTCACCGGGAAGAGATTTATCAGCGCATTCAGAGTGAAAAAGACTCTGACGAGCCGGAAGAAGGCAACCGCTGAGTGGTCAAGAAAAAACCGTTCGAGGGAAACCCGGACGGTTTTTTTTATTTGTGTTGAATCAGATGAAAAAAATCCTCTGTCAACCCTATGAAAACTGAAAAATCATGGTAGTATACGCCCCGTTCTCAAGGAGAGGTGGGTGAGTGGCTGAAACCAGTTCCCTGCTAAGGAACCGTACGAGCAATCGTACCGAGGGTTCGAATCCCTCCCTCTCCGCCATTTTCCATTTGCGGAAGGCAGAGAACCGTTGAGGTAGCACTCAACTTCTGAAGAAGTCCGAAATGAGAGTTTTGATGCGCGGCTGTAGCTCAGCTGGATAGAGTACCTGGCTACGAACCAGGCGGTCGGAGGTTCGAATCCTCCCAGCCGCGCCATTTATTCAAAATCCTCTTGATTTCAGTAAAAAGTTGGTTAGCCAACAATGCAAAGTTTCAAGCGGCTGTAGCTCAGCTGGATAGAGTACCTGGCTACGAACCAGGCGGTCGGAGGTTCGAATCCTCCCAGCCGCGCCATATTGAAGTCAAAGCGCCTCAGTTTGTGTACCCCACAGGCTGAGGCGTTTTGCTTTGTATAGCTGGGAGGATTTGAACCGATAGAGGTTCGACCGAAGCACCGCCACGCTAACGCGACCGCCTGGCATCGGTTTCAATAGCCTCGAATCCGGCGACAAGGTCCAGCAGTTCCGAGGTAATGACGGTTTGCCTGGCACGCCGGTAATCCATCGTTACGTCACCAAGTCTTTCCTCCAGGTTGCGCTCAGCGGCCTGCATGGCGGCCAGGCGTCCGCCATGTTCGCTGGCCTGGGATTCTGCACAGGCCCGGAAGATAACCACGAAAAGGTACTGGTCCAGCAAGCGGCTGAACAGCGCCTGCCGGTCCATGGTGTAGGTGGGCAGGCTCCGTGACGGCCAGGGCTCTTCTTCCAGCCGGTGAAAGCGTCTCAGGTTCACCGGTAACAGTTCGACACCTGCGGGGCGATAACTCTGCATGCTGGAGTGGCGGTTATAGAACAGGTACACATAGTGCACTCCGTCCTGTTCCCGCCATTCGTCAATCTTCAGAAGGATCTGGCCGACCATCCTGGTAATCTGGCTTGCCGAGCCTGGTACCGAAAAATCTGCCTCAACAGGTTGCCCGGCATGCTCGAGACTGGCGGCGGCGCGGGCCCCCACCGCCAGGATCCTGCGGCTGTCCCGGTCGGCCGGAATGCTGTCCATGCGCTGTAGTGAATACTCCACGATGTCCTCGTTGAAGCGCCCGCACAGTCCGTGGTCCGAGCCGAAAACGACCGCGCCCAGGCGGTGGTTTGCCTTAGGTGATCCTCCTGCAAAGCTCGCGGGATCAAAGTCCTTCAGAACCACGTGCAGCCCCATTTCCACCGTGCGGTAGTAGCCCGCCAGTGCCCTGACCGCCTGTTCATACTGGTGGATGTTGGCTGCGGAAAGCGCTTTCATGGTCTTGACGATGCCACGAAGGTCGCCAAGGCTGTCCAGCTGATTCTGCAGATGCTCGAGAGATTCCATATCAGGCCAGGTCCGTCTCAGTGGGGGTGAATGCTGCCAGTGCCGCTTCGATGGCTTCAGTGACCCACAGCCACTGTTCGTCCTCCAGTTTTTTGCCGCTGTCCATCTGCGCACAGATCTCCGGCAAAGCCTCCAGCAAATGCTGTTGAATGACCTGTTCCGCTTCCGCCACCTTGTCGGCTGGCAGGTTATCCAGCATCCCGGCGTTTACCGCAAAGAGAATGACCGCTTGTTCGCAGGCCCGCAGAGGGCGGTGTTCGCTCTGTTTCAGGACTTCCCGGACGCGCCGGCCACGCTCGATGGTTGCGCGGGTGTCCTTGTCCAGGCGAGTGGAAAAGCGGGCAAAGTTTTCCAGTTCCTCGAATTGGGAGTAGGCCAGGCGCAGGTCGCTGGCCACGCTGCGCAAGGACGGGTGCTGGGTTTTTCCGCCAACCCGTGACACGGATTTGCCCACATCGATGGCGGGCAAAAGGCCTTTCTGGAACAGTGTTGGTGACAGGTAAACCTGGCCGTCGGTAATGGAAATAAGGTTGGTGGGAATGTAGGCGGAAATATCCTGGGCCTGGGTTTCAATAACGGGCAAGGCAGTCAGCGATCCGCCGCCGAACTCGCTACGCAGGTGTGTGCTGCGCTCCAGCAGCCGGGAATGGATGTAGAAGATATCGCCCGGATAGGCTTCACGGCCCGGTGGCCTGCGCAGCAGCAGTGACAGCTCGCGGTAGGCCCGGGCGTGGCGGGTCAGATCGTCGTAGATGATCAGGGCATCCTGGCCCTGTTCCATGAAATATTCCGCCATGGTGGTGGCGGCGTAGGGTGTGATGAAGCGAAGGCCGGGAGAATTGTCGTCCGAGGCCACCACCACGACGGTGTACTCCATGGCCTTGTTCTGGCGGAGGGTTTCCACCACCTTGGCTACCGAGGTGGCGCGCTGGCCGACCGCACAGTAGATGCACACCACATCCTTGTCACGCTGGTTGATGATGGTGTCGATGGCAATGGAGGTCTTGCCGGTCTGCCGGTCACCGAGGATCAGTTCACGCTGCCCCCGGCCAATGGGAATGAGGGCGTCGATGGATTTGATGCCGGTCTCCAGCGGGGAGGTCACCGGCGCCCGCTCGATGATTTCCGGTGCCGGTCGTTCAATGGGGCGGCGTTCATGGAACTCCAGCGGTTTGCCGCCATCCAGTACCCGACCGGTGGCATCAATCACCCGACCCAGCAGCCCGTCGCCCACGGGGGTATCGGTTTCCCGGCCGGTTGCGGTCACCCGTATGCCGGCACTGAGCTTTTCGCTGTCCCCCAGCAGCATGATGCCAACTTCCTCCGGCTCCAGGTTGATGGCCACCCCGAGAACCCCATCGGGAAACTGCACCAGCTCCTCCGAGGTAACACTGGCAAGACCTCGCACCCGGGCAATGCCGCCACCCACCTGCAGGACGGTCCCCGTTTCCTGGCTGTGCAGGGTGAACCGGCTGTCCCGGGCCACGGTCCGGATGGTGGCCATGGTGTCGTCCAGCATCTGCATCAGCATGGCGTCAGGCTCCCGGCTCGGTGGTTTCGAGAGGCTCAAACGCCTTCTCGATGCTGGCGGTAAGTTCTTCCAGGTAGTCGGACAGGTTCCAGCTGATCCGTTGGCTTTCGCAGGTCAGCTCGATGCCGCAGATCAGCTCCGGTGCCCGCGTGTAGTTCACCGCCAGGTCAGCGCCGACCAGTTCGTGAATCGATCGTGTGAGGGTGCTTCGCTGGCCCGGATCAAGCTCGAAGGAAGTGGCAATGGTGGCCGGTTCTGAAGAACGTCCCAGGGCTTCGCGGGTTTCCTCATCCAGCTCATGCAGTTTGCGGATGAAGGTATGGGCAATGCGTTCCTCAAGGCGTTCGTCGGCCAGGTCCTGCAGGGCCTTCCGGATAACGGTTTCGACCACTTCCAGGGACTGGTGCCGCAACCCGTCGATAAATGCCGTCTTTTCCTCGCTGACTTCCCGCATCCAGTGGCTTCGGACGCGGGCGGTTTCCTCCCGGGCCTGATCGATCATCTGGCTGCGGGTCTGCCTCGCTTCCTGGCGGGTTTCTTCCAGCAATTCCTCCCGCTCTTTCTCGAAACTGGCCAGTTTCTGCTGGTAGCTTTGTTTCGCGTTGAGCGCCTCCTGCTCACGGCCGTCCGCCTCATCCATGCGGTTGCGGATCTTTTGCTCACGCCGGTCCATGGCCCGGATCACCGGCTGATAGAGGAAATGCTTGAGCAGCCAGACCAGGATCAGGAAATTGACGACCTGGGCCGAGACCGTGATCCAGTTGATCTCCATGGATCAGCCTCCGGCGGCGGCCGTTACGTGATCCCAGAACGGATTGGCGAAGATCAGGATCATCGCCACCACAAAGCAGTAGATCGCGGTTGATTCGATCATGGCCAGACCCACGAACAGGGTACGGGTGATCGTGGCGGATTCATCCGGCTGCTGGGCAATGGCACTCAGGGCCTGGGCCACGGCCCGGGCTTCCCCGAACGCGGGCCCGATGGAGCCGATGGCGATGGTGAGGCCGGCGGTGATAACCGACACCATGCCAATCAGGGAAATACTGTCCATAGGCAACTCCTTTAGGGTTCCGAGGGTGTGTTGTGCTGGTGTTCATCGGACTCGCCATGTTCATGGGCCGAGGTGGCCGAAGCGATGTAGACCATGGCGAGAATGGCAAAGATGTAAGCCTGGATCATGCCGGTGAGCAGCCCCAGTAACTGCATGACCACGGGAAAGAAATAGGGCGTCAGGCTCAGCAGGATGGCGACAATCACCGTACCGCTCATGATGTTGCCGTAAAGGCGCACAGCCAGGGCCACGGTGCGGGAAATCTCGCCAATCACGTTGAACGGCAGCATCAGCGGGGTCGGCTTGATGTAATGCTGGAGGTACTCCCCGGCACCCTTGCTGGCAATGCCGAACACCGGCACCGCCACAAACACGCAGATGGCCAGCGCCGTGGTGGTCGACAGCGAACCCGTGGGAGCCATGTAACCGGGAATCACATTGAGCAGGTTGGCCATGGCGATGAACAGGAACAGGGTGCCGACGAAGGGCAGGTAGGGCCCCGGTTGCTGGTGGCTGACCTGGGCGATCTGGTCCCGGATGCCGACCACCAGCACTTCCAGCAGGTTCTGCCAGCGCGACAGCTCTGGGTCTTCGGACAGTCCCCGGGTAACCAGCCAGGAGCCCAGGGTGAGCAGCGCCATCACCAGCCAGGTAAACACGATGGTCGCGTTCAGGGCGAAATCGCCCCCTTGCCAGTAGACAATACTATCCGGCGTGATGGTCATGCCTGCGGATCCTCCCCGGCCAGGGTGGCCTGAAGCCGGTGCTTCATGAGCAGCCGGGGCAGGGTGAAGCCGATTGCCGCCACCAGCAGATGCTCCCAGCCGGCCACCCGGGCAATCAACAGGAATCCTGCGAGGGTGATACCAAACCTGACCAACAGGCTGGCGAGCATCAGCACGGCGGGATGGTCAGCGGTCGGCAGGCGGCGGACGGTCAGCCACAGGCCCCAGAGAAAGACGCTCCCCAGCAGGCAACCGAATGCAAAACCGGCCCCGTAGCCCAGCATGGCTCCGGCAAGGGTTTCTCCTTCAATCATCCTCACTCTCCTGTTTGATCCAGTACCAGGCATTCAGGCAACCCAGTGCCACGCCGATAATCAGCAGGGTCAGTGTCCAGGAAACCTCCCCGGGCCAGCGCCGGTCGGCCCAGACTCCGATGGCGATGCCGGTCAGGGTCGGAACCGCCACCGACCAGCCCACCAGGCCGAACATGCCCAGCCCGAACCAGGCAGATCGGCGACCTTCTGTCCGGGCTTTCTGTTTACGCCTTGCCCGGCGTCCAACGGCGCTCCCCAGGCCTTCGGAGGTGTTGTCTGGCAGTGGCCGGTGGGGTTTGTCAGCCATGGAACTGCTCCCTGAGTTCGAGAAACCGCCGCAGGGCGCCGGCTTCAAGCCGGGCGAGGGCGCTGCGGGCCTTGCGTTCGTGTTCATCCAGCTCCAGGAAGCGTTCCTCGATCAGTGCCTGTAACTCAGTGATGTCCGTTCCGGTGACGCCCTGGGGCGTGGAGATGGACACATCGCGCCCGCACTTCACCAGGATGCCCCGGTCCACGGCGGCAAAATGTTCCTCCCCCTCCACGGTATAGAAGGAAAGGACGCCCGGTACCAGTGCCGCCACGAAATCGATGTGCCTGGGTAACAGGCAGAACTCGCCGTTTTCCGCCTCGGCAATGATTTTGGAGACGGGCTGCTCCAGCAGCACTTCCGTTGGCAGCAACAGGCGAAGGCGCATGGAGTCCGGGGGCGATGGTTGATCAGGACTCATGGCTGGCCTCCGGGATGTCCACTTCATCGATGTCACCAATCATGTACAGCGCCTTTTCGCTGACCTGTTCGAACTCGCCGGCCAGTATCCGCTCGCAGCCGGCGATGGTTTTCTCCAGGGGCACCAGCCGACCGCCCTTGCCGGTGAACTGCCCGGTGGTGAAGAACGGCTGGGTCAGGAAACGCTCCAGCCTTCGGGCCTTGCTGACCGTGGCCCGGTCTTCCCGGGACAATTCTTCCATTCCAAGCATGGAGATGATGTCCTTGAGATCCTCGTATTCCGCCAGGGTGCTACGCACGGCCTGGGCCACCCGATAATGGCGATGGCCAACAATGGTGGGAGTCAACATTTTCGAGTCGGTTTTCAGCGGGTCCACGGCGGGGTACAGGCCCTGACTGGCCCGTTTCCGGGATAGCACGATGGAGGCGGTCAGGTGCGAGAAAATATGGGTGGCGGAAGGATCCGTCAGATCATCCGCGGGTACATAGACCGCCTGCACCGACGTGATGCTGCCGTTGCGTGAGCTGCAGATCCGCTCCTCCAGGGCCGCCAGTTCGGTGGCCAGGGTAGGCTGGTAACCCACCCGGGACGGAATCCGTCCCATCAGGCCGGACACCTCGGTGCCGGACTGGACGAACCGGAACACGTTGTCGATCAACAGCAGCACATCCCGCTTCTGCACATCCCGGAAGTGCTCCGCGATGGTCAATGCCGCATGGCCGACCCGGAACCGGGCGCCCGGAGGCTCGTTCATCTGGCCATAGACCAGCACCGCTTTTTCCAGCACCCCGGATTCCTTCATGGAGCTGTACATGTCCTCGGCCTCGCGCATGCGCTCGCCAATGCCGCAGAACAGGCTGATTCCCTCGTACTGCTCCGCCATGTTGTTGATCATCTCGTTGATCAGCACCGTCTTGCCGACGCCCGCGCCGCCGAACATGCCGGACTTGCCGCCCCGCTCCATGGGCGCGAGCAAATCGATGGCCTTGATGCCGGTTTCAAAAATCTCGGTACTGGTGGTGCGCTCGGCGAGCGGCAGCATGGGGCGGTGAATAGGCCAGTACTCGGTGGCCCTGATAGGCTGGCCACCATCTACTGGATTACCGAAGACATTGACCATACGGCCCAACAGGGAGGGGCCGACAGGGACTTTCAGTCCGGCGCCGGTCTGTCTGACCGGCATGCCCCGGGCAAGTCGCCGGGTAGCGTTCAGGGCGATGCAGCGAACAGTGGCGGTATCGAGGTGGGTCTGCACTTCCAGCACCACGTGCCAGTCCTTGCCGGTTCGCAATTCGGCGTTGCGGGAGGGCAGGGCGGCGGTGAAACAGACGTCCACCACGTTCCCCCTTACCGCAGTGATGCGCCCCAGGTCAGCTGCGGCTTTGCCCTTGTTACTCATGGCGCGGCTCCTTTCCGACTGGCGCGGGTTGGCGTGAGGGGTGCGACGTATTGTCGCAGGTCGCCCCGGTGCCGGGGCGGAGCCGCAGGGCACGTCGTTATTGCTGTTGGAGTGGCAATCCGCTCATCCGGCACAGGTACCTCAGGCTCCGTAAGGCTTTGCTGTGAGTTACCTGAAAGGTTAGCAGGCAACCGGAATATTGCCGCTGACTATCATCAAACGGAGTTGTCGGACCACTGGCCGCCTTATTCCCAAATCGCATTTGATTATTCGTAGGATCCTTCCTAACGTTGGGGGTGGAGTGAGAGGCTCGACAACCAGATTTTACAAGGGAAGTTCCATGAGAGAGACAACTATAAGATTTGCAAGGAAACCCCTTGCGACAGCGATTATGTGTTCAGTTCTGGGTGTGGCTCCGGCCGCGTTCGGGGCGACGATCGACAACGTAAATACCGATAACCTCGCTGTTCCGCCGGTTGAGGGGAAGACGCTGGTTTATACCGATACTGAGGGTACCGCGAGCTTTGGCTGGATTGAGCCCGCGACGGATTTTGACACAGTGGGTCTGGGCATTGCGGTATACAATGAAGTCTCGACAGACGGAGTGTTTGACGGCTGTATCATGGCCCAGACAGATCAGCCAGAAGTAAATTGCAACCAAGGTCCTGATTCCGGGAAGCGTTACAAGCTGAAATCGACAGAGACGAATGGGCCGATTGACCTGGTTTTCAACGTGTCTGCAGATGGCTTGACTGAAAAGTCTTACCGGGTTTTTGGCAAACTCTCTAACCTGACGGATGCACTTAATGCCGCGGGCGGTGACCTCAACGGTTTCAGCATCGAGACCGGTTTCGGCGTGGGTAACGGCTTCCAGGCGTCCTCAGCCGCAGATGGTCTCGCGTTGGGGGCGCCTGTAGGACCGAATGGCAAATACCCCGGTGGCCTGTTCGGGGGCAGCAAGGCCGAGGGTCTGCCATTTTTCAGCATAAGCATTGCTGAGTTCGTGCCTCAGGTAGATGAAGAGGACAAAATGCAGACCACCGGAGTAACTCCAGCTCCGTACTTCGAGCTGTTTGGCGACTGGCTTGCGTTGAGTGAGGTGCCGAGTGGCTGGTTTATTGACCATGATGGCAACCCGGCGAATGACTCCATTCTGTTGGCCTGGAACGCGGGCACAGCTGACGCTGCCGATTGGCGGACCTTTGAAAAAGTATTCAGTGACACGATCCAGGTTGATACCGACGGTGATGGAGTCGTAGATACGCTGGCCAACGTTTGGGATCCAAATGATGCGAGCTTCGATTCTACGGTAGCTGATAACGTGCAGCCCATCGTTGCCACTTTGGAGACCGTCGAGCCTGCTATGACTTTGTTACCGGCAATTACCGATAATGACCCTGCCACAGTAGAGGGTATGCCAGCAGGCGGTATTGACGGTCTATACAACGGAACATTCAAAGTTCTTATCGAGGGTCAGGCCGTCACCATAGCCAACTTTGATGATTGGGCAACGACACCTGTAACTATCCGTGATAATGCGGTAGATGCGGATATGTTGACTGACGCATCAAAGTTCGTGATCTGGAATCCTGAAGCTCTCGATGGGGAGGGAGCTTATGAGGCGAACCCCGCTTACACCGGGGGGTATGTGTTCAGTGATTATGATCTTGATGGGGATTTGGCCCTAAGTCTCACTGAGATAAGCACTGCAGGATTCTTTGCAGCGGGCTCCACGGATACCTTGGCCCGATGGCCCGGTTACGTGCAAGGTGCGATTGAAGACCTGGCAAACGTCAACACTAACGCAGCCATCAATGTTTCCGACGCTTCCTCCTGGCCGACCTGCACCGGTGACGGTGTTGATACAACTTGTACCTTCACCATGCGGGTTACTGCACTGAATGAGGCTGCCGTTGAGGTACCGGTCATTCCTGAAACTCCGGTTCAGCCGGAAGTACCAACCGAACCTACCGAACCCGAAAGCCGTCTGATCGGCAACGGTAGCGGTTGCACCGTTGGTGCTCCGGGAGCGCCGATTGATCCGGTACTGCCGGGCATGGTGCTGCTGGCGCTGGCTGGTCTGTGGGCGCGCAAGCGTCGGGCGGATGCCTGAGTCATACGCTGCCTGGTAGAGGCGTAAACGAAAAGAGGGGCTGAATTTCAGCCCCTCTTTTTTTTGTCCGGAGGTTCCGGTGCGCGGTTTTACTTGTTACCGCCACCGCCCTGACCGGAACCTTTCATCCGGTATTCCTGGCTGCCGCCCTGACCGCCGGCGCCGCCGTTACCCTGTTGTTTCTTGCTGCCGCCCTGGCCTGCGCCCATGCCGGAGTTGTTACCCTGGCCGGATCCCATGCCTTGCCCGGAACCCATGCCCTGTCCGGAACCCATACCTTGTCCGGAACCCATGCCTTGTCCGGAACCCATGCCTTGTCCGGAACCCATACCTTGTCCGGAACCCATACCTTGTCCCGGGCCCATACCTTGCCCGTTACCATTGCCGAGGTTCACCCCCCGTTCCCGGGCGCGTTCCAGCATCCGTTCCCGGTGCAGCTGGCGGTATTGGGCACGTTCTGCGTCGGTATTCAGGTTCTGCATGGCCTGGCGGTGCTCACGGAGTTCCTGCTGGGTCATCAGTTGCTGTCCGAACACCGGTTCGGCCTCCTGTGCCGCCAGTGGAAAGCTGGCCATGGAAACGAGCATGGCAACACCGGCGGTGTGGGCAAGGGATTTTTTCAGGTTCATGGCGATGTTCCTTTGTGTGGTGTGATCAATTGAGTGTAGATCACACCCCGGAGGTGTGAGCGTCGGGATTGGTACCTATGCGTCCGCCAACAGCCTTCTCTCTAAAACGCAGGTCAACGCTCCCGGATTTACCACATCAGATCATCGGGGATTTCGTAGCCAGCGTAGGGATCATCGTCGCCCTGGTCGTCGGTCTTGCGGTCGTGCAGCACAATAACTGCCTGATCGTCCCGTTCCATGATTTTACGGGCGACCTTGTCCGGTACGATTTCGTAGGTGTCATCCACGCAGATGATGGCCAGTCGGCCGCGGGACAGCTGGTCCACCATGGCATCATTCACAAAGATCTTTTTGATCTTCTTGCCGTCGACGAACTGGTAGGAGGTTTCTCCCCGTGAGCGGTCGAGGCGGTTGGACGCTACCAGCTGGCGGATCTGGGCCTTGATGGCTTTCTTTTCCGATTCCTGCTGACGCTGGAGATTCAGCTGGCGGTCTCTTTCGGCTTTCTCCTCCCGGGCCTGGCGGGCGCGGACTTCGGCTTCGTTGACCTGAACGGTGCCTTTAGGTTGCTGTTTGCGCTGCTTCTTCTTTTCATTCCGTATCGCTTTGGCCTTCTTCTCGTCGGCCAGGCCGGCTTTCAAAAGCTGTTCCTGCAGGGATGCCATGACTGCTCCGTGATTTTTTGACAACTCATTTAGGGGTAATAGGGTAGTATACGCGCACTGCAATCACGGTCGAAGCCGGCCTTCACTCATTCCCGGGAATTTCTCTTTATGTCTTCTTTCAGCCAGCTTGGTCTGTCATCGGCTATGCTCGCCAATCTCCAGCAACTCGGTTATCAGACGCCGACCCCCATCCAGACCCTGGCCGTGCCCCCGGCACTTGCGGGCCGGGATGTGATTGCGTTGGCGCAAACCGGCAGTGGCAAGACGGCAGCGTTCGGCATCGGCCTTGTAGAGCGGCTGCGGCCAAAGACCTTTGCGGTGCAGGGGCTGGTGCTCTGTCCGACCCGGGAGCTGGCGGACCAGGTGGCCAAGTCGTTGCGTGCGCTGGCCCGTGCCAAAGACAACATCAAGGTGCTGACCCTGTGTGGCGGTGTGCCGATCGGCCCGCAAATCGGCTCGCTCAGCCATGGTGCCCACCTGGTGGTAGGTACCCCCGGTCGGGTGCAGGACCATCTTCGCAAGGGCACGCTGCAGCTGGACCGGTTGCAGGCCCTGGTGCTGGATGAAGCCGACCGTATGCTGGAAATGGGCTTCGAAGAAGCGGTTGAAGACATCATCAGCCAGACCCCGCAAAAGCGGCAGACGCTGATGTTCTCCGCAACCTGGCCGGAGAATATCCGTCAGCTGAGCGCCCGTTACCAGACCGAACCGGTGGACCTGCGGGTCAGTGACGAGGCGACGGCACCGGATATCCATGAGCTGTTCTACGAGATTGCGCCGGGCCAGCAGGCCGAGGCCCTTATGGCACTGTTATCCGAGCGTCAGCCGCCATCCTGTATCGCTTTTTGCAGCACCAAACAGCAGTGTGATGAGATGGCCGCTGCCCTCAACGAGCGGGGCTTTGCCGCGCTGGCGCTGCATGGTGACCTTGAGCAGAAAGACCGCGACAGTGTGCTGGTCCGCTTTGCCAACCAGAGCTGCCCGGTGCTGGTGGCCACGGATGTGGCTGCCCGCGGGCTGGATATCAAGTCCCTGCCGCTGGTGGTCAATGTGGACCCGGCAAGGGATCCGGAAGTGCATACCCATCGTGTAGGAAGAACCGGTCGGGCCGGCGAGCAGGGCCTGGCCGTCACCTTTTGCACACCCGCCCAGGCCCACAAGATCAATCGCCTGGAGGCAGGACGTTCCGCTCCGGTGCTCTGGGGGGATACCGCAGCGCTGCTGGCCACGCCGGTCCGGCCGCTGAAGCCGGCAATGCGGACCCTCTGTATTGGCAGCGGACGCAAGGAGAAGGTGCGGCCGGGCGACGTGCTGGGCGCGCTGACCGGTGATGCCGGATTACCCGGTACCGCCGTGGGCAAGATTGATCTGTTTGATTACCAGTGTTTTGTTGCAATTGAGGCGGGCTTCGCCAACGAGGCGTTAAAAAGACTGGAAAACGGGCGGATCAAAGGGCGTAAAATGCGGGTAAGGTTCGCCTGAAACGAGAATCGGTATCGGTTGGCGGAGCCTGTCATTTCGGGTCAGGACGCTCGGAAACCCCTTATTGCGGAGTTTCGTCAGCTTGCTACCGGAAAAGGAAACCGGTAAATTACGCAGGATTTTGCCCCCCGAATAGTGCTTTTCGGGCCACGGTTCCGCAGCGTTTTCGGGGAAAATCACGCAACTTAAATACAGGTAGCTGTTCGCTATGAATGAGCTGATGTCACAGGCCATCGATCTGATGATTGCTGGTATGGGTTTCGTGTTCGCATTCCTGGTTGTACTGGTGTTTGCGACCGGACTCATGTCCAAGATCATTGTTCGGTTTGCGCCGCCCGAGCCGGCGACCCCGGCCAGAACGCCACGTGCCAAGCCCAAGGCGCCTGCGTCCGTAGACGCTGATACTGCTGAGGCTATCAAGAAGGCGATTGCACAATACCGGTCACGCCACAAGAAGTGACTGCGCTGACGAATTAGAACCTTTAAACAGAAGGCTGACACGATGACAGACACCAAGAAACCGCTGGGGATTACGGACGTTATCCTGCGTGACGCCCACCAGTCCCTGCTTGCCACCCGTATGCGGCTTGATGACATGCTGCCCATTGCCGAGAAACTCGACAAAGTCGGTTTCTGGTCTCTGGAGTCCTGGGGTGGAGCTACCTTTGATTCCTGTATCCGTTACCTGGGCGAAGACCCCTGGGAGCGTATCCGCGAGCTGAAAAAAGTCATGCCCAACACCCAACAGCAGATGCTGTTGCGTGGTCAGAACCTGTTGGGCTATCGCCATTACGCGGATGATGTGGTTGATCGTTTCTGTGAGCGTGCCGCCGAAAACGGTGTGGACGTGTTCCGTATCTTCGACGCGATGAACGACCCCCGCAATATGGACCGCGCCATCAAGGCGGTACGTAAAACCGGCAAGCATGCCCAAGGTACCATTGCCTATACCACCAGCCCGGTGCACACCATCGACATGTGGGTTGAGCTGGCGAAAGAAGTTGCCGATATGGGTGCCGACTCCATCGCGATCAAAGACATGGCGGGCATTCTCAAGCCTTACGTGGCGTATGAGCTGGTCAGTCGTCTGAAGAAAGAGCTGGATATCCCGATCCACATGCAGTGCCATGCCACCACCGGCATGTCCACTGCAACGGCTATCAAGGCCGCTGAAGCGGGTATTGATAACGTGGATACCGCCATCTCCTCCATGAGTATGACCTACGGTCACTCGCCCACGGAGGCGGTCGTCGCGATTCTGGAAGGTACCGACCGTGATACCGGCCTGGACCTGAACCTGCTGGAGGAAATTGCCGCTTACTTCCGCGAAGTGCGTAAGAAGTACGCCAAGTTTGAAGGCAGCCTGCGTGGCACCGATTCCCGTATCCTGATTGCCCAGGTGCCGGGTGGCATGCTGACCAACATGGAGAACCAGTTGCGTGAGCAGAACGCCAGTGACAAGTTTGACCAGGTTCTGGAAGAAATTCCCAAGGTTCGCGAAGATCTGGGCTTCATTCCGCTGGTTACTCCGACTTCCCAGATTGTGGGCACCCAGGCAGTACTGAACGTGCTGACCGGTGAGCGTTACAAGTCCATCTCCAAGGAAACGGCTGCCATCCTGAAGGGTGAGTATGGTGCAGCGCCGGCACCCATGAACAAAGAGTTGCAGGAGCGTGTTCTGGATGGCAAGGAAGTGATGACCTGTCGTCCGGCGGATGTGCTTGAACCGGAAATGGACAAGCTGACCGCCGAGCTGAAAGACATCGCCAAAGAGAAGGGCATCAAGCTGGCCGAGCAGGAAGTGGACGATGTTCTGACCTACGCCCTGTTCCCGCAGATTGGCCTGAAGTTCCTGGAAAACCGCGGTAATCCGGATGCGTTCGAGCCGGTCCCGAGCGCGGATGACGTGGCTCCGGCCGCGAAGAAGGCAGCGGGTCCCGAGACTTATACCGTGGAAGTCAACGGCAAGAAGTTTGTGGTTGCCGTCAGCGAAGGTGGCGAGATCAGCCAGATCGAAGCCCAGGGTGGTGCCGCGTCTGCACCGGCTGCGGCGGCGGCTCCTGCCGTGGCTGCCGGTGACGGTGAACCGGTGCTGGCTCCGCTGGGTGGCAACATCTTCAAGGTGCTGGTCTCTCCGGGTGACACCGTTGAGGAAGGTGAGGTGCTGATCATTCTCGAAGCCATGAAGATGGAAACCGAGATTCGCGCACCCAAAGCCGGCACTGTCGGCGAAGTCTTCATCAAGGTCGGTGATGCCGTCGCTGTTGATGATGAAATGCTGACAATCGCATAAGGGCCAGCATTCCATGGATAAGTTGATGACATTGTGGACAGGTAGTGGCCTGTTCAATATAGAGCTCGGCCAGGTGGTGATGATTGCCATCGGCCTTCTGCTGCTGTTCCTTGCAATTCGCAAGGGCTTTGAGCCGCTGCTGCTGGTACCGATCGGTTTCGGTGGCATCCTGGCGAACATTCCGGAGGCAGGGCTTGCCCTGACTGCGGCGGAAAATGCCATTCACTTCGCGCTCAAGAGCGAGGCGACCCAGATTCTGGCTGCGCTGGCCGCGCCGCTGGATGTGGCGTATCAGGCCGGCCAGGCGGTAACGCCTGAGTTGAAAGAAGCTTTCAAGGCGGCTGTCAAGGAAGCCAGTTACTCCGAGATGGCGATGGCAAACTCCATCGCCCAGGATTTCGGCTATGGCAATGGCATGCTGTATAACTTCTACTCAGTTGTTATCGGCAGCACCATCGGCCCGCTGCTCATTTTCATGGGCGTGGGCGCGATGACGGACTTCGGTCCGTTGCTGGCCAACCCGAAGACTCTGCTGCTGGGTGCAGCGGCCCAGTTCGGTATCTTCGGTACGGTTCTGGGTGCGGCTTTGCTGGACTGGACCGGTGTGCTGGACTTTACCATCCTGGAAGCAGCGGCCATCGGGATTATCGGTGGTGCTGATGGCCCGACCTCCATCTATGTGGCGAGCGTTCTGGCGCCGCACTTGCTGGGTGCTATTGCAGTATCGGCCTACGCTTACATGGCGATGGTGCCAATGATCCAGCCGCCGATCATGAAGGCATTGACGACTGAGCAAGAGCGTAAGATCAAGATGACCCAGCTCCGTCCGGTCAGCAAAAAGGAAAAGATCATTTTCCCGCTGGTCGTACTGATTGCCGTGGTGCTGTTCCTGCCGGATGCGGCGCCGCTGCTGGGTATGTTCTGCTTCGGTAACCTGATGCGTGAATGCGGTGTGGTCGAGCGCCTGAGTGATACTGCCCAGAATGCGCTGATCAACATTGTGACCATTTTCCTGGGGCTGTCGGTTGGTTCCAAGCTGATGGCGGACAAGTTCCTGGATGGTCAGACCCTGGGTATTCTGGCACTGGGTATTGTTGCCTTTGGTGTTGGTACGGCGTCAGGTGTTCTGATGGCGAAGCTGATGAACAAGTTCACCAAGGATCCGATCAATCCGCTGATTGGTTCTGCCGGTGTATCTGCGGTGCCGATGGCGGCGCGGGTCTCCAACAAGGTGGGTCTTGAGGCTAACCCGCAGAACTTCCTGCTGATGCACGCGATGGGCCCGAATGTGGCTGGTGTTATCGGCTCTGCGGTGGCTGCGGGTGTGATGATCAAGCTGTTGAGCTGATTTTTCTCCGCTGCTTTGAGAAGACCTCGCCTTTGGGCGGGGTTTTCTTGTTTCGGGATTTCGGGATTTCGGGTTTCGGAGGAGGCACCGCTGTGGTCACCCTTTCCAGGAACCGCTACAAGCTCATCCCTGAGCGCTTGACTCCGGCCATCCATGGCCTCCGACATTCCTGGAAAGGGTGACCACACCGGTGCTTTCAGACTTTGCAGTTGCCTGCTCCTATTGTGAAGTGAGCGCTATGGAATACTCGGGATTCAGTGAAAATCCCTCGAACTGACCGGTAGCGAGTTAATCAGGTGGCTCAGGTCTGACAGTTTCCCCGCCATTACATGCACAATCTCGCCTTCTCTCTCCAGAACCCCCTTCACATGTAACAACCGGGCAGTCAGCAATGGCTTCCGCTGCCGCCGTGCGGTTTCCAGCCAGACTACGACGTTTACGTTGCCGGTTTCGTCTTCAAGGGTGACAAAGGTGACGCCGGATGCGGAGCTTGGGCGTTGGCGGCCGGTGACGAGGCCGGCGACCTGGACGGGGATGCCGGCTTTGGTGGTTTTCAGTTGCTCGGCGGTCAGGCAGAACCGCAGGTGGCCCTGTTCCCGGAGCAGGGCCAGGGGGTGGCGTTGCAGGGTGAGGCCCTGACTGGCGTAGTCGGCGACGACGTTCTGGCCTTCGGTGGGGGTGGGGAGGTGGTCGCACTGGTCGGGTTGGTAGTCGTCCGGGTCTTCTGCGGCGAACAGGGCGGTGGGTTGTTCATGGCCGAGCAGTTGCCAGTAGGCCTGGTGCCGGTTGGCGCTGAATCCGGGCATGGCGTTGGCGCCGGCGAGCAGTTCCATGTCGCGCTGGTTCAGGCCGGCCAGGCGGCGGAGTTCGGTGGCGGAGCGGTAGCCGGTGGCGGGGCGGTGCTGGCACAGGCGGTCGGCGCTGCTGCCGGACAGGCCGTTGATGATTCTGAGGCCCAGGCGCAGCTGGCGGTCGGGGCCTTCGAGGGTGTGGTCCCACTGGCTGTGGTTAACATCCGGCGGCAGTACGGCCACCTGGTGGCGGCGGGCGTCCTGCACCAGCTGGGAGGGCGAATAGAAGCCCATGGGCTGGCTGTTGAGCAGGCCGCAGTAGAAAGCAGCCGGATGGTGTCGCTTGATCCACGCCGACACGTATACCAGCAGGGCGAAACTGGCGGCGTGGGACTCGGGGAAGCCGTAACCCCCGAAACCGCAGATCTGTTGATACAGCCGCTCGGCAAAGTCTGCATCGTGGCCCCGCTCCAGCATGCCGCTGATGAGTTTGTCGCGGAATGGGGTAAGGTCGCCGTGGGATTTCCAGGCCGCCATGGCGCGGCGCAGCTGGTCGGCCTCTCCGGCGGAGAAGCCGGCGGCTACCATGGCCAGTTTGATGACCTGTTCCTGGAAGATGGGTACTCCGAGGGTGCGCTCCAGGACTCCGCGGATGGCGTCGTTGGGATAGTCCACCGCTTCCAGGCCGTGTTTGCGGCGCAGGTAGGGGTGCACCATGTCGCCCTGGATGGGCCCGGGGCGGACGATGGCTACCTCGATCACCAGGTCGTAGTAGGTTGCCGGTTTCAGCCGCGGCAGCATGTTGATCTGGGCACGGGATTCCACCTGGAATACGCCAATGCTGTCGCCCTGTTGCAGCATGGCATAGGTCGCCCGGTCCTCGCCGGGGATGTCCTGCATGGTGAAGGACTGGCCTTTTTCTTCGCTGATCAGCGCCAGGGACTTGCGGATGGCGGAGAGCATGCCCAGGGCCAGGACGTCGACTTTCATCAGGCCCAGGCTTTCGAGGTCGTCCTTGTCCCACTGGATAACGGTGCGGTCGGCCATGGCGGCGTTCTCCACCGGCACCAGTTCTGCCAGCGGGCCGGCGCTGATGACAAAACCACCGACGTGTTGGGACAGGTGGCGGGGAAAGCCCAGCAGGGTATTGACCAGGGTAAAGAACTGGTCCGCTACCCGGGGATTGCGGGTCAGCCGCTTGTCGAGGATTTGCTGGCGCCAGTTGGTGGCTTTGTCCCGCCAGTCGATGCCTTCGAGTAGCTGTTCCACCAATGCCGGATCAAACCCCAGGGCCCGGGCCACGTCACGGATGGCGCTGCGGGGGCGGTAGCGGATGACGGTGGCGGCCAGGGCGGCCCGTTCCCTGGAATAGCGCCGGTAGATGTACTGGATGACTTCCTCCCGCCGCTCGTGCTCGAAGTCCACGTCGATGTCGGGCGGTTCGTCCCGGTCTTTCGAGATGAAGCGCTCGAACAGCAGTTCGACCCGTACCGGGTTTACCTCGGTAATGCCCAGGCAGTAGCACACCGCCGAGTTGGCGGCGGAGCCGCGGCCCTGGCACAGGATGCCGCGGCTGCGGGCAAAGGCGACGATGTCGTGGATGGTCAGGAAGTAGTGTTCGTAGTTCATCTCCGAGATCAGCTCCAGCTCCTTGCGGATCAGGCGCTGGACGCTGAGGGGGGTGCCCTGCGGGTAACGGCGGCGCTCGCCTTCCCGGGTGAGCTTCTTCAGGTAGCCGGCGGGCGTTTCGTGGTCTGGCACCAGGTCTGGCGGGTATTCGTAGCGCAGGCTGCCGGGTTCGAAGGTGCACTGGCGGGCAATGGCGAGGGTTTCGTTCAGCCAGGCTTCCGGAAACAACCGCTGCAGCACCGCTCGTGGTCGCAGGTATCGCTCCCCGTTCTGGAACAGGTGGTGGCCGGCCTGTTCCAGGGGGGTGTTGTGGCGCAGGGCGGTGAGTACGTCCTGCAGTGGCTGGCGCTCGCGGCTGTGCATGTGGACCTCGCCGGTTGCCACCACCGGGCAGCGTAGCTGGTCTGCCAGCCAGCGCACCCGGGCCAGCAGTTGCTCCTCGCCGGATTCCAGGGTGCGGCTGGCGGCAATCCGCAGCCGTGGTTCGAACAGGCGCTGTAGCCACTCGCCGCAGGCCAGGGCCTCGTCGGCACCGGCATGCGAAATCGCGGGCGGCAGCCACAGGCACAGGCAGTCATCCAGGGCGTGGGTTTCGAGATCCCGGAACAGCAACCGGTAACTGCCTTTTTCGGCCCGGCGCCGCCCGGTGGTAATCAGCTGGCACAGCTGGCCGTAGCCGGTGCGGGAACGGGCGAGCAGGATAAAGCGGGGGAGCGCCGTGCCGGGCGGGGCATCGCTGAGTTCGAACCAGCTCCCGGTGATGAGTTTGACCGGGCCGTCCTTCAGGGCGGCCCAGGCGCGGGGGATTCCGGCTACCGAGCAGGCGTCGGTGATGGCCAGCGCGGTATAGCCCAGCTCCGCTGCCTGCGTTGCCAGTTCATGGGGATGGGAGGCACCGGTCAGGAAGGTGAAGTTGCTGAAACAGAACAGCTCGGCGTAGGACGGGGCAGACATCAGCCAAACCAGCCATGCACAAACCAGCCGTCCCGCACATCGCGGAACACCCAGGCCAGCTGGCCGCTGTGCAGCTGGGCGATGTAATAGTCCCGCTGGACCCGCTGGCCATCCCACCAGCCACCGCTGACCCGTTCCGGGCCGGCAAACCAGGCCCGGGGGGCTTCGGTGAGGGGTTGGGGGCCTTGCAGCAACCACAACGGGCGACGGGGCAGTTGTTGCAGGTCGGTGCGGGCCGGGCGGGTTTGCCGGTCCACCTCGGTGGCAGACCAGGCCCGTTCCGGGCGGTGATCGGCCTGCGGCGAGAGTCGCCGGAGCGCCTGTGCCCCCAGGCGGGCCTGCAGGCGACTGACCAGGGTGTGCCAGGCTTCGTTGAGGTCGCGGGTTTCTCCCAGCAGGTCCTGGCCAGAGGGTGCTTCCCGGTCAATGAATCGGCGTACCGAAAGCACCAGGGCGATGACCGGTGCCTGTAAGGGCTGTTGCTCGAAACGCAGGCGCAGCAGGTTCAGAAAGGCTTCCGCCCGATGCTCCGGGCCGGACGTTCTGATCCGTAACCGGGCCGGTTCCTGATGGCGGTGGTGCAGCACCAGGAGCAGGCTGTCGGTATCCTGCTGTCGCCAGCACAGGTCTTCTTCCAGTTCGCCGAGCATTCGCTGCAGGGGGAACAGCAGGCCCTGGGCGTGCTCGATCTCCTGCACAAAGTCCGCCTGCTGGCGGAAGTGGTGGGGCGGCTGCCAGGGGATTTGCGGGTCGGCCCTGGTGCCCTGGATTTTCTGGATGCGGGCCAGGGTTTCCGGTGACAGCCGGCGGGCGAGCTCTGCCGGGGGTAAGTCAAAGACTTCTCCCAGGGTGTTCAGGCCCAGCCGCTGCAGGCGCGTGCAGGTACGCTCGTCAAATCCCGCAGCCAGCAACGGCATTTGCCCGAGGCTGCGCAGGATATGGCCCTGGTCGGCGGTACATTCGCCCTTGCCACTGCGGGCCAGCAGCCGCGCTGCCAGCGGAGTATGGCCAATGGCCATCCAGGCCGTCAGCTGCCGGTCATTGAGGGCGTGCTCTACGGTTTGCCAGGCTGCGGGCAAGCCGCCATACAACCGTTGCAGGCTGCCAACCTCGGCCAGCACGCCATCCGGTGGCACCAGCACGATGTGGGCAGCGTAGCGATAGAGCCAGAGGGCCTGGTCGGCCAGGATGCGCGCTTCCTGTTTGTGGTCTGCCCGCACGATACCAAGGTCCGGCACCAGGCTGATGGCGGTTTTCAGACGCACGCCGGCCCGAATGCCCTGGTCCCGCGCCTCCGGACAGGCCTGGATAACTTTCTGGCCGGAGCCCTCCACAATCACCAGGGCACCGGCGTTGTCCCGGGAACGGCGAATGTGGTCCAGCAACAGGTGAGGGAAGTGCAGGTACAACCAGAGCATAAACAGCCTTTAGCGACGGGAGCCTGCCCAGGGGCCATGGACAACCCGGGGAGCCTCCCGGAAGGCCAGGTCCGCCCGCTGGGCCATTGCCAGTGCGCAGCGCTGTCCGGACCAGCTGCCACGGCGCTTGAGCACATGGATTTTCAGGTCCTGATGGTCGCCGGGTTCCAGCTCCAGGCGCAGGGCCGCCGGGGAGTTCTGTTCCGCGTAACGACGCTCCCGGAACAGTACGCAGACATTGCTGCCGGCTTCGGCCGCCAGTTGCAGGCGCCGGACCTCGCGGGCGGCCAGCTTGTCCGGCCAGGCCATGACCAGGCCGGTTACCGGCGAGCGCAGGCAGTTCTCCAGGGTCCACAGGAAATCACCCTCGCCGCGGGTATGGATCAGAATGACCTGGTCCAGGTCAACGCCCTCACGGGCCAGGGCGGGTGCATAGGGAATATGGGGCGGGTTGAGCCAGAAGACGGTCTTGCCGGCCCGGGTGAGCCGCTGCATCAGTGGCAGCAGCAGGTGCAGCTCACCGATGCCGGGAGCATCCAGCAGGCATTCGCTGAGCGCACCACGGGGCCAGCCAATACCGCCGAACTGGTTATCCAGCACCTGGTAGCCGGTCGGCTCTGCTGGCTGGCTGGTTTGAATAGGCCGGTGCCCCTGCCAGACGCGGGCATCCTGCATCAGCGTGTTCAGTAGCTCACTCATGGGAATTTCTCGGAATACTGTTTAAATATACAGTATTCCGATCAGGGAGCGATTTCAAGGGGCGGGTTACCCGGAAGCGCCTTCGCTCTGCTGCGCGGGGTTGTGGCGGGTTTGTGGTGAGGCTGTGACCGGAGCTGTGCGGGCCAGCCCAGACCAGGGGGAACATTGTTAAATTTTTCTTCTGCAACATTGGCTTAGACTTTTTATTTTTGCCTCCTGCCGCGGCCCCCTCCTATAATCGCTCACAGCAGCCGCTTTTCCGTCCTGCAGCTGCCAAAGAATGAACATAACAAAAGGAAGAAGAGATGCTGAATCGTAGAACGTTTATGGCTGCTGCTGCCGCAACTTTGTTATTCAGTTCTGTTGCCAACGCCCAGTACAAGGATGAATACACCGTCTCCACCGTATTGCCGTCGGCCTTCCCCTGGGGCCAGGCTGCCGACAAGTGGGTCGAGCTGGTCAAAGAGCGCTCCGAAGGGCGCATCAACATGAAGATTTACAGCAACTCCCAGCTGGTGTCCGGCGACCAGACCAAGGAGTTCTCGGCAATGCGTTCCGGGCTGATTGATATGGCGGTGGGCTCCACCATTAACTGGTCACCGCAGGTACCGGAGCTGAACCTCTTCTCCCTGCCGTTCCTGATGCCGGACAACGCGGCCATTGACGCGATTACCCGGGGCGAAGCCGGTAAGGCCGTTTTTGCCGCCATCGAGAAGCGCGGTGTAACGCCGCTGGCCTGGGGCGAGAACGGCTTTCGCGAACTGTCCAATTCCAAGCGCACCATCAGCCAGCCGTCTGACCTCGACGGGCTGAAAATCCGCGTTGTGGGTTCACCGCTGTTCCAGGATACCTTCACGGCACTGGGGGCCAACCCCACCCAGATGAGCTGGGCCGATGCCAAGCCGGCACTGACCACCGGTGCGGTGGACGGCCAGGAAAACCCGCTGTCGGTGTTTGACGTGGCGCGGATTGATCAGGTTGGCCAGACCCATCTGACCCTCTGGCACTACATGGCCGATCCGTTGGTGTTTGCGGTCAGCAACCGGGTCTGGAGCCAGTTCAGCCCGGAAGACCAGGAACTGCTGAAGCAGGCGGCCATTGATGCCGGCCAGTGGGAAATTGAGAAATCCCGTGCCGAGCTGGACGCGACCCTGGCCGCGATCAAGGAGCGCGGTGTTGAGGTTACCGAGCTGACCCAGGAACAGCACGACGCCTTTGTGGCCGCAACCCAGTCGGTCTACGAGAAGTGGACGCCCCGCATTGGCGAGGACCTGGTCAAGCAGGCGCAGAAGGCCGTTGCCGAGCGTCAGCAGTAAGCCTGAAGCGGCGACCATTCAACCGGAGTAACCATGCCAACCCGACCCCCGAAGTTCCGGCCAGAAGCCTGGCTGGCAACCCTGGCGCTGATTGCCATTTGTGTGATCAGCCTGGGGAACGTCATTGTCCGCTACGCAACCGATGCCTCGTTCGCCTTTACGGAGGAGTTCTCGGTGTTTCTGCTGGTGTTGCTGACGTTCGCGGGGGCTGCGGTGGCGGCCCGTCATAATCAGCACATCCGTATCGAACTGATCGAGCATTACCTGCCGTCACAGGCCCGTAAGGTGGTGTTTGTGTTGCAGTGGCTGGCCGGCGTCATTGTGCTGGGTATTACTACCTGGTACGGGGCAAAGTTTGCCTGGGAGGAATACCAGTGGGAGTCCCTGTCTCCGGGGCTGGGGCTGCCCAACTGGATCTACGTGATCTGGCTGCCGCTGATGTCGCTTGCCATCATCATCCGCATGACCCAGAACCTGATCGATCGCCTGCGGGGCAAGAAGGACCCGGAGGTGATTCATGAGTCCTGACCTACTGCTGATTGGCAGCTTCCTGCTGGCCCTGCTGCTGGGGGTTCCGGTGGCGATTGCGCTGGGTCTTGGTGGCGTGGTGGGTATCCTGGCGGGGCTGTCACCTGACATGCTGGCCACCCTCGGCACCAACACCTACAACAGCGTGGCCAAGTACCCGCTGATTGCCATTCCGCTGTTTATCCTGACCGGCCTGATCTTCGAGCGGGCAGGGGTGGCCGCCAGCCTGGTCCGCTTTGCCCAGGCCATTATCGGCCCCCGTCACGGCGGCCTGACCGTGGTTGCGGTACTGGTCTGCCTGATCATGGGCGGTATGAGCGGTTCGGGACCGGCGGATGCCGCGGCCGTGGCCATGGTGATGCTGCCAAGCATGCGCAAGGCGGGCTATCCACAACCTTTTTCTGCGACCCTGATTGCCGCGTCGTCATCGACTGCCATCCTGATTCCGCCATCCATTGCACTGATTCTTTATTCGATTGTGGTGCCCGGCGTCGACCTGCGGGCGCTGTTCGCCGCCGGGCTGTTTCCGGGGATCCTGGCGGGGCTGTCCCTGCTGGTTCCCGCCCTGTTCCTGGCGCGCAAATATGGCTGGGAAGACCCCAAGACCGCCGAGCGGCCGCCGTTCTGGCCCAGTTTCCGGGCCGCGTTGCCGGCCCTGTTCGCCCCGGTGATTATCCTCGGGGGGCTGCGCTCGGGGCTGTTTACGCCGACTGAAGCTGCAGTTGTTGCGGTGACCTACGGGGTGATTGTTGGCACCCTGGTGTATCGCAACCTCAGCCTGCGCAGCCTGTTTGAACTGATGACCGACGCCGCGGTTACTTCCGGTGTTGTCATGCTGATCATTGCCCTGGCCGGCATCTTTGCCTGGGCGGGCACCACCCTGGGAACCTTCCGCCATCTCGCCGAGGCTTTGCTGACCCTGTCCGAGAACGGCTGGGTGTTGCTGGGCCTGGTGATGGTTCTGGTGCTGATTGCCGGCATGCTGCTGGATGCGGTGTCCATCTACCTTATCCTGATTCCCATTGTCCTGCCGCTGATGAACCACTTCGGCTGGAACCCGGTCTGGTTCGGTATCCTGCTGGCGATGAACATTGCCATCGGCCAGTTCACCCCGCCGGTTGCCGTCAACCTGATGGTGACCACCCGGATAGCCAATATTCGCCTGGAACACACCCTGGGCTGGGCCCTGGTGTTCATTGCTGCCATGGGCGTCAGCCTGTTGCTGGTCATGCTGGTCCCGGGCATTGCCCTGTGGCTGCCGGACAAGCTCGGGTTTGTGGTCGGGCCCTGGTAGGACTTGTTTGTAGTTTGGCCCTGGTAGGATCTATGTGACCTGCCAGGCCAAAAGTTGCTCGGTTTTTACCCACCTTTCTTGACATGTCGGCATGCCTTACCTATTAGTTTCAACTGTGAAACAGTAAACATTACCAAAAATCCATGTTTTTCCCCCAGGTTCAGACGGAACTGGATGCCCGAATAAACAGAAGAAGGGGTTGGCGGGATGGAGAAAGCGACCATTGTGCTGGTCGACGCCACGCAGTACGGCGCGGATCCGGCAGTCGTCAGGGTTATTGAGCGTCATTTTCCGGTTGTAACGGTGTCGAGGACAGACGATCTTGGAGCAGTGTATGACACGGAAGATCGTGTAATTACCTGTTTCGAGTTTGATTTTCCGGACATTTCCAGCCTCTCGATGCTGAGTGAAACCAAGCAGCGGTTCACTTCGGTACCGGTGGTGATGTTCACCGAACAGCACTCGGAGGCACTGGCCGTCTGGGCTTTGCGGACGCGGGTCTGGGATTACTTTGTCAAACCGGTGAATGCGGAAACGGTCATCGAATCGCTGACCCGATTGGGGCAACTGGTGGTTAGCTCGTCCGACCGGGCCAGTCGCAACACCATCCTGCAGAAGCAACCGCTCCCCGAAGATGCCCGCTTCCAGAAACACCGGGCCGAAGAAAAAATCGTCGAGTGCGCAGCCGCCTATATCGATCAGCACCTGGCCGACAAACTGATGCAGGCGGACATCGCCGAGCGCTGCGATACCAACAGCTATCAGTTAAGCCGTGCCTTCAAGAAGGTGCATGGCATTACCTTCCAGGATTACATCGTCCAGCGCCGCCTGGATAAGGCAGCCGAGCTGCTCCACAACAACAGTGCCGCCATCATTGATGTGTGCTGGGCCGTCGGCTTTCACGATGCTTCCCACTTCTCCCGCATGTTCCAGCGCCAGACCGGCCTGACTCCCTCCCAGTATCGCCAGCAGTGGCGTGCCGGCAGGGCCGGGGCGACGGGAACGGGGCAGGGAGAGCGTGTCGAAGGTGCCGACAGGGTCGAAAGTGCCGAAAGGGTCGCAAGAGTAAAGTGCGCACCCGTACCACTCCAGCTTTCCGCCGGCCCCCGCGTCAAAATCTGACCTTCTGCAAAATACTCCTAATTTACGTCCGGAATTCTCCTAACGGTTGAATGCCCGCCTTGCCTATCTTCGTTAATACAGCGCACGGAACAGGTGCTGTATCAGCATGGAAGTATTTCTAATGACTGCAGGAGTTATGAGATGAAAAATTTCAAGGAAAAACTGGTCCAGTTTCTACGGGATGAGGAAGGTTTGGAGCTGTCGGAGTATGCGGTGGCTGGGTCTTTGATTGTTTTGGGGGCGGTGCTTGCATTTACCACTCTCGGCGAAAACATTGCGAAAGGCATCAACCTGATTGCAAGCAAAATTACAACTGCATAGTCCGGACCGGGGCTGGTTCCAGCCCCGGCCCAACTTGGTTCTGTCAGGGGCTTCGGTATGGGTGCTTTTCTCTTGATCTCGTTAGCCGTCTGCTTGGCAATAGCCGTCCTCACTGATCTATTGAAACAACGCATTCCCAACTGGCTTGTTTTCAGCCTGATACTTTTGGGATTTTCGGGAAATGTGATTACGGGTCAGTTTTATGGTGCCTGGACCGCGACTGCAGGCTTATTAACAGGGTTATTGTGCTTTTTACCGTTTCATGTGTTTGGGGCGATGGGAGCGGGAGATGTAAAACTGCTTGCGGCGATTGGGACTGTTGTTGGTCCTAACACAATATTCATTACGGCTTTACTGACAATAGTAGCCGGCGGCTTCATTGCCCTTGTCTACATTGCATTGCGCGGCGGGATCATAGATATGCTGCGGCGTTATGGGGCAATGCTTGTGCACCTCTTACACTTGCAACCCATCTACATTCCCCCGGCACCCGGCGAGGCGGCCGGATTACGTTTCCCTTATGCCTTGGCCATCGCCTGCGGCACCGCGCTGGCCATTATCTAGCGAATCAAATCGCCTGGAATATGAAAGGAGTACGCAATGGATGCCGAACTCATGATCACCAGGGACAGGGAACTCTACCCCCCGGCCACCGCCAGTGTGGCAAGGCCCCACAGCCTTGAAGAAACCGGCCTGGATCATTTCTTTGTGGCAGACCTGCTGCTCAAGCACCTCAACCTGGCGAGCAACCAGACCCTGCACCACCTGGCCCGCCAGTTGGCACTGCCGGGGGCAGTACTGGAGCCGGTGGTCAACGTGCTGCGCCAGGAAGCCAAGGTGGAGAGCCGCAGCGCGGACTTGTCTGGCAGCGGCGTGCGCTATGCCCTGACCGATCGCGGGCGGGCGGCGGCACTGGATGCCATGGCCCGGGACGGCTACTGTGGGCCGGCGCCCGTTCTCCTTGCCGATTATGAAGGCCTGGTCCGGCGCCAGTCGGTGTCAAAGTGCGTGGTCACCGAGGAACATATTCACCGCCTGTTCCGGGATACGGTCATTGACGAAGGCCTGCTGGCCCAGTTGGGGCCGGCTGTCCACTCCGGGCGCGCCATGTTCATCTATGGTCCGGCCGGCAGTGGCAAGAGCTACATCACCCGCCAGCTGGTCAAACTGCTCGACGGGCCTGTTTACGTGCCGTATGCCATCCTGGTGGGCGGCACTGTCATCAGTCTGTTTGATCCGGAGTTCCATCACCCGGTTCACGGCGAGGCACAGGATCCGGTTGACCTGACCCATGGCCATGATCCCCGCTATGTGCTCTGTCACCGTCCCGAGGTCACCACCGGCGGTGAGCTGACCCTCGATATGCTGGATCTCAAATTCGACGAACAGCGCAAACAGTACCAGGCACCCCTGCAGCTCAAGGCCAGTAACGGCATGCTGCTGATTGATGACCTGGGCCGGCAGCGGATGTCCCATGTGGACCTGCTTAACCGCTGGATTGTGCCGATGGAGGAGAAGCGGGACTTTCTCAATCTCCGGGCAGGGCAGCACTTTGCCGTTCCCTTCGACATGCTGCTGATTTTTTCGACCAACCTGAATCCCCTCGAACTGGCAGATGAAGCCTTCCTTCGCCGTATTGGCCACAAGGTGGGGTTCAAAACCCTGGCGCCCGAGCCCTTCCTGCGATTGTGGCGCCAGGTCTGCCAGACCATGGGAATTGAAGATGATCCCGAGGTTGCCCGGTACATGATGACGGAACTCTATCCGACCCAGGGCAACCTGCTGCTGCCCTGTCATCCCCGGGACCTGCTCGGGCTGGTCAGTGACTATTGCCGGTACCGCGGGTTACCGGCCCGGCTCAGCACCGACTCTATCCGCTGGGCCTGGCAAAACTACTTCGTACAGCTGGATAACGTGGGGTGACCGCTATGTTCAAGTCAAGAACGATTCTCATGCTTACTTTTGCCCTTGCCATGGGGTTGGCTGCGGCCTTCCTCGCCAGGGGATGGGCGCTGGACCGCTTTGCATCACCGGCCACCGAAGACGGTGTGCCCGTGGTGGTGGCGGCCTTGCAGATTCCCTTCGGCAAGAAGGTGGAGGCCAGTGATCTCAAGGTATCCACCATGCCCCGGGCGATGGTGCCGTCGAACGCGTATAACGAAGCCTCTGCCATCGAAGGCTTCGTCGCCACCACCACCATCTACCCGGGAGAAATTCTCCTCAAGGAAAAAGTGGCCGCGTTTGGCGGTGGCAGCGCGCTTTCCGCGGTGATTGCACCTAACAAGCGAGCGGTCACCGTGCGGGTCAATGACGTTGTGGGCGTCGCAGGCTTCCTGATGCCCGGCAACCGGGTCGATATCGTGGCTGCGAAACCCAACGGTAACCGCCGCTACGAGTCGCAGACGCTGCTGGAGAACATCAAGGTACTGGCGGTGGACCAGACGGCTTCGCCAGAAAAGGACAAGCCGGTGATTGTGCGGGCGGTCACCCTGGAACTGAGCTCGGATGAAGCCGAGGAGCTGGTCAAGGCCACCCAGGAAGGCATGATCCAGTTGGCGCTGCGGAACCCGCTGGATGACAGCCTCCGGCCGGAACCCGTGGCGGAGGTTGTTCCCGAGCCTGTCAAGGAGCCGGTGGTAGCGAAAGCTGAGCCGGCACCCGCCCCGAAACCCCGCCGGGTGGTAGCCAGCTCGCCGAAAGTCACCATCATTCGAGGTACCGAAGTCAGCACCTCGAAGGTTTCCATGTAGAAGGCTTGCTGGTAGCGGATAGCTCAAGCTAACGAAGGTTTTGATGCAGCGGCTGCCAGAGGAGTGCGGTAGCCCATAAGGAAGTAACCCAGGGAGAGAGTGACCATGACAATAACAGCGCATAAAGCATCACTGCAGGGCTACCTGATCGGACTGGCTCTGCTGTGTGTGATCGCGATCCCGACCGGTGCTACGGCACAGGTCATGCTCGCGAGTGGCATGGACCGGCAGGTAGTGGAAGTGGCGCTGAACCAGTCCCAGATCCTGTACATTGAACAGCCGGTGGCCAAGATTTCCGTGGGTAACCCGGAGATTGCCGACATTCTGATCCTCCGCTCACGGCAACTCTACGTGGTTGGCAAGAAGCTGGGATCCACCAACGTGACCTTGTGGGACAGCAACAACCAGGTCGTCAGTGCTGTCGGTATTGAAGTCACTCATGATCTGGAAAGCCTGAAATCCAAGCTCCACCAGATCCTCCCCGGGGAGGAGATTGAAGTCCGCTCATCCCAGGGCGCCATCATTCTCAGCGGTGAAGTCAGCAGTGCGGCGCGAATGGCTTCCGCCCTGGACCTGGCTCGCAGCTTCCAGGGAGGCGAGGAGCCGGGCGCGGTCCTCAACATGATGCAGGTAGGCGGCGCCCAGCAGGTAATGCTGGAGGTGCAGGTGGCCGAGGTATCGCGGGATTTCCTCAAGCGTATTGGCGCCAAGTTCGAGGCCATTAATGCCAACTCATTGCTGACCATAGGTGCCGGTAACAACGGTACTGCCCTCGCACCTTCGGGCCTGCTGCTGCCGGGTGGCGGCACCGGCGGTCTGCTGCCGCCCAACCTGCCGGGTACCCAGATCCTGCGCGAGCCCATGACCTTCGAGACAACCGGCCTGTTCGCCAGCTTCCTCGACGGTGACACCCTGTTTGACCTGGTGATCGACGCGGCCCAGGAAAACAACCTGGCGAAGGTGCTGGCCGAGCCTACCCTCACCACCCTGACCGGCCAGGAAGCCACCTTCCATGCCGGCGGTGAGTTCCCGATCCCGGTAGGCAGTGGCCAGGATAACGGCGTCAAGATCGAATTCAAGGAATTCGGTATCAGCCTCGGTTTCCTGCCCACGGTGCTGGATTCCGGCATGATCAGTCTCAAGCTGAACATCAAGGTGAGCGAGCTGAGCAACCAGAACTCCATTGCCCTTGAGGTGCCCGACACCGCGGCGACCTTCTTTATCAATGCCCTGACCAGCCGCAGTGCTTCGTCTACCGTGGAACTGGGTAATGGCCAGACCATCGGGGTTGCCGGCCTGATCAATGAAAACCTCCGGGAGCGGGTCAACAAGTTCCCGGGCCTGGGCGACCTGCCGGTTCTCGGCAACCTGTTCCGCAGCCAGGAGTACATCAAGGGCAAGACCGAACTGGTTATCCTGGTGACTCCCCACTTTGCCAAACCCGTCGGGCGTGAGCAGTTCAGCCTGCCTACCGACCACTTTGTGGAACCGTCGGACCTGGAGTTCTATCTCCTCGGCTATACCGAGGGCAGGAGAAAACCCGGCTCAGGGGCAACGCCCATGCAGCAGGGCAGTGTAAAGGGACAATTCGGACACGAACTCTGAGGTGAGAACCATGGAATCAATAACACGGAATATCCGGGTGGTTGTGGCCGGGGTTGTGGCAGGTATGGCGGCAGGACTGCTGCTGACCGGCTGTGCCTCACCCAGCTCCGAGGACCAGTTTGGCAACTCGGTACGGCAGATGATTGCGGCCCAGAAGTATGTGCCACCCCAGCAGGAAGCAACGGGTATGCCCATGCTGGATGGCCAGAAAGCCGAAGCCGGCTATAACAGCTATCGCAAGGATACCGGCAGACCAGATCGCATGGCGCCGGCCATGAGCACTGGCGCCGGGCTCGGACTGCAACAGTAACGGTAACGGGGAGGGCCGGCCATGGAACAGGTTAACGGCACAAACAACCGTCAGCGGGGCGCCATTCTGCCGCTGGTCGCCATTTCGCTGTTGGTGATTCTGGGCATGGCGGCCCTGGCCCTCGATATGAGCAATGCGCATCTTGAGAAGACCCGTTTGCAGAACGCGCTGGATGCGGCGGCCCTGAGTGCGGCCAAGGTGCTGGACCAGACCGGCAATGTCGGGCTGGCGGATGCCGCCGGCCAGACAACGTTTTCTGCCAATGCCGCAGCCCCTGGCAACAGTGGGCTGGGAGAGGCGATGGCCAGTGGCACCCTGAGTCTGACCCTGGAATTCTCCTCCACGCTCAATCCGTTTATTGCCGGCACCACGCCGGCCCAGTATGTGCGGGCGAGCGTGGCCAGCTACGGGATTGCTGAATGGTTTGCGCCGGTCTTCGGGTTTAACGACCTGGCCATTGCCGGCACTGCCGTTGCCGGCCCCAGCCCTTCGCTGCAAAAAGCCTGCAACGTGGTGCCGATGATGGCCTGCGGTACCCCCCAGGAGGAAAGCCCGCCCGGTACCACCTTCGGTTACAGCTGGGGGGAGATCGAGCAGCTGAAAATTGGCTCCGGCACCAGTTCCGAGGTGGGTAATGGCAATTTCTACCTGATCCGCCTGGATGGCAGCGCCGGTGGCGCGGATTTGCGGGAAGCCGCCGCCGGCAAGTTCGATGCCTGCCTGAGCACCGGGGAGGACGGCAATATCGAGACCGAGCCCGGCAACACCGTGGGCCCGTTTGCCCAGGGCATCAATACCCGGCTGGGGATCTATAACGGCCCGGTTAATGCGGCGGATTACCCACCGGACTGGTTCTCCCAACATGAACCCTATACAGAAACCGATTACCAGAACCAGACAGCGCCGGCCTACGACCTGGACTGGTACCTGTCCCAGTATGCCAACGTGGACCCGAATTCCCCCCCCAGCGGTTACCCCGGCCGGCGCATCCTGACCCTGCCGGTGGGTAACTGCGACGGCCTGGCCAACGGCCAGGACTCCGTGGAACTGCTGGGGTTCAGTTGCTTCTATATGGTGGATGAAATGAAGCAGCAGGGCCAGGCCGTGTTCTACGGTCAGTTCAAGGACGACTGCGGTGGCAGCGGCACGCCGGGGCCGACCCCCGGTGCCGGCCCCGGGCCCCACATCATCCAGCTTTACAAGGATCCGGATACGTTCGACAGCTGACAGCCATAAAGGCCGCAGCGCACGAAGTGGCATGCAAGGAAGTGGCAAGGAAGGAACTGACATGAACGGACATCGACTGACAGGCAAACGACAACAGGGCATCGCGGTACTGGAATTCCTGCTGACCGCACCCTTCCTGTTGCTGGTGGTTTTTGCGGTGAGCGAGCTGGGCTGGGCCTTTCACCAGTATCACACCATGACCCGGGCGGCACGGGATGGTGCCCGGCACCTGGCCTCCCATGCCATAAACAACAGCATGGGGATTATCTTTCTCAACAGTGCCGTCGTTCAGGAGGCCAGTAATCTGGTTGTCTATGGCAATACCCTGGGTGCCGGTGATCCCCTGCTGCCCGGCTGGTCCGCCGGCGACATTTCGGTCTCCAGCCCCGACCCCTCCCATGTCACCGTGAATGCCACCTATAACTATGTCCCGCTGGTTGGCCAGATCCCCGCGTTCTACGGCGGGGAGCCTGTCAGCATGGCCTTTGCAATGCAGAGCACTGTGCAGATGAGGGCGCTATGAACATCCGACTGCAATCCGGGTTACACACGGTGGAGTTTGCCATTGTCGGCTCGATGTTTTTCATCCTCCTGTTTGCCGCCATCGAGTTCGGCCGCCTGATGTTCGTCTGGAACACCCTGGACGAAACCAGCCGCCGGGCGGCACGGGTGGCGGTGGTCTGTCCTATCGAGCACAGCGCCATCCGGCGGGTGGCAATGTTTGACGCTCCGGTTTCGGCAGGAGAAAGCCCCGTGCTGAAAGGCCTGAATGAAGTGCACATCAACATTGATTATCTGGCAATGACTGGCGCCGAGCTGGCAGATCCTGTCGGTGACTTCCTGGACATTGCCTTTGTACGCAGTGAAGTCAGCGGTTTTCAGCATCAGCTGATCATTCCGTTCTTTTTCCAGCAATTTGAACTGCCGCCGTTTATCACCGTGTTACCCCGGGAAAGCCTCGGCGTTTCACCTGAGGGAACGGGCTGTTTCGGATCGGTCAGCTGACAGCGCAAGGAAGGGTGAGTCTATGAAAGCACGTATGAATGTACTGGTTGCCGGGCGCAATGCCCAGGAGCTGGAAGAGCTTGAGCGTGTTCTTGAACACCAGCCTGACATCAGGCTCAGCAAGCGGCTGATTACCAATGGACATTCCGATCCGCTGTACAACATCGTGGAGCTGCCGGATGCATTGATCTTCTGCACCACGGTTGCCTGGGAAGACGAGTTGAACTCGCTGGATGCGCGACCGGCGTCCGGTCGCGTCCCCACGGTCGTCACCGGGCCTGACAATACCCTGGTCATGCGCACTGCCATGAGGGTCGGGGCGCGGGACTATTTCAGCTTTCCGGTGCCGCGGCAGGAGCTGGTTGATTCCCTGGACCGTATCGCCCGGGAGCTACAACCGGCCAGTACCGAGGCTGGCGGCCTGATCTCGGTCATCAACGCCAAGGGTGGCTCCGGCGCCAGCACGGTTGCGGCGACCCTGGCCCACAGCCTGGTGGAAAAGATCGACCAGCAGGTTGCCCTGCTGGATATGGACCTGCAATTCGGTCACCTCGCGTCCTACTTTGATCTGCCGGAAGCGGGGGGACTGGTGGATGCCATCCTCCGCGCCGACAGCATGGACCGGCTGGCGCTGGAGGGCCACATGATGAAGCACAAAAGCGGCCTCCATCTGTTGGGTAACAGCTCGGACCAGCTGCTGGTGCCCGGTGATATAGATGAAAACCAGCTCCACAAGCTGCTGGCGTTGCTGCGTTCCCGCTATGAGCACACCGTGGTGGATCTGCCTCGCCAGATCGACGGTGTGACCGGACTGCTACTGGAATCCTCCGAACGGGTGCTGCTGGTTCTGCAGCAGAGCATCTGCCACGTTCAGGATGCGCGCCGGATGCTCCATTACATGAGGCATTACATGGGCATTGCAGACGAGCGAATCGGGGTGGTGGTCAATCGCTGGGACAAGCGCCTGGCGTTGACCATCGGTGATATTGAAAAGGCGTTGGGGATCGATGGCGTGACCTGTATCCCCAACGATTTTGCGAAGGTCGCGGAAAGCGCCAACCTGGGTATCCCGTTACTCGAGGTGGCGCCGGCGTCTCCGGTCAGTCGCAGTATGGTGCGGCTGGCGGAAGATCTGAGTGGCAAGAAAACCGTCATCGCACAGTCCGGCTTCGGCCGGGTCTGGCGCAAACTGGCAGGCGCCTGAGGAGACAGTTATGGCACTGGGCAGAATGAGCGAATTTAACCGGGCAGAGCCTGAACCCCCCCTGGTTCAGGCTGCGGGAACCACCGCCTTGCGGGTGGAAGAAGAGCAGGAACGGGTCTGGAAACAGAAAATTCATCAGAAGCTGATGAAGGTGCTGGATCTGTCGCTGCTTGGCACCCTCGGGCGGGAAGAGGCTGAGCGGCAGCTGCAGGATATCGGGCAGCGGCTGATCGCCGAGGAATCGGTGCCGCTGTCGCTGACGGCCCGCCAGCGCATCATCCGCCAGATCCAGGACGATATCCTGGGGTTGGGGCCGCTGGAGCCGTTGCTGGCAGACAAAACCATTTCCGACATCCTGGTGAATGGTCACGACAGTATCTATGTGGAACGCAATGGCAAGCTCGAGAAGGCCAACATCACCTTCCACAGCGATACCCATTTGCTGAACATCATTGACCGTATTGTTTCCAGTGTGGGGCGTCGGATTGATGAATCCTCACCGATGGTGGATGCCCGTCTCAAGGACGGTTCACGGGTCAACGCAATCATTCCCCCGCTGGCGGTGGATGGCCCGCTGCTGTCGATCCGGCGATTTTCCATCGGCCGGCTGTCGATGGAAGCGCTGATGGAAAAGGGCACCCTGACGCAGTCGATTGCCGACCTGCTGGCAGGCATTGTCCGGGGCCGGCTGAATGTGCTGATTTCGGGTGGTACCGGCTCCGGTAAGACTACCTTGCTCAACGTATTGTCCGGCTTTGTGCCGGACGACGAGCGCATCGTCACCATTGAAGACTCGGCGGAACTGCAGCTGCAGCAGCCTCATGTGGTACGGCTGGAAACCCGGCCACCGAATATCGAGAACAAGGGTGAAGTGACCCAGCGGGACCTGGTCCGTAACAGCCTGAGGATGCGTCCGGACCGCATCATCGTAGGGGAGGTGCGCGGTGCCGAGGCGCTGGACATGCTGCAGGCGATGAACACCGGCCACGACGGCTCGATGACCACGCTCCATGCCAACACGCCACGGGATGCGCTGATCCGCATCGAGAACATGGTGTCGATGAGTGGCACTACCATGCCGGTCAAGGCCATCCGCTCCCAGGTTGCCTCCGCCATTGACGTGGTCCTGCAGGTGGAGCGCCAGGAGGACGGCACCCGCCGGCTGGTCAGTGTCCAGGAGATCAACGGCATGGAAGGGGATGTCATCACCATGTCGGAGATTTTCACCTTCCGCCGCCGTGGCCGTGATGAGGAGGGGCGCGTGCAGGGCAGTTACCGGGCCACCGGCATCGTGCCCCGCTTCCAGGAGCATCTGCAGCAACGGGGTATCCCGCTGCCATTGTCGCTTTATGATCCGGACTTCGAGGGCTGAGCCATGGACGTGCTGGGAGACAAACTCTGGATTTTTCTTGCTCTGGTCTTTGTGGCGGTATTCCTGCTGTCCCAGGGGCTGGTGATTCCGGTCTTCGGCGAAAGCCGGGGTGCCCGCAAACGGCTGAGCCAGCGAATGCAAAACCTGGCGAGTGCAGACGGTGACCAGCACCGGGTATCCCTGCTGCAGGAACAGTACTTGCGGGATCTCTCCCCGCTGGAGAAACGACTGGAATCAATGTCGATGCTGCAACCCCTGGTGGTGCTGATCGCCCAGAGCGGCTACCGCACCCGGGCTTATCGGGTGCTGCTGCTGTCAGCGGCCCTGGCCGTGCTGGCGGGCTTTGTCGGCTACAACCTGACCAAGGTGTTGTGGGCGCCGCTGGCACTGGCTCCCATGGGCGCGATGATTCCGTTCCTCTACCTGCGCAGCAAACGCAGCAAACGGATTGCCAGAATCGAAGAGCAGTTGCCGGATGTGGTCGACGTTATCATCCGCGCGCTGCGGGCGGGGCACCCGTTTATCGAGGCGATTCGCCTGGTGTCCACCGAGATGCCCAGCCCGGTGCGAGAGGAGTTCCAGACCACCTTCAACGAGATCAATTACGGCGGCGACGTTCGTGCTGCGTTGTTCGGATTGCTGCAGCGGGTGCCCAGTGTACTGGTCATGGCGCTGATTACGGCGGTGCTGGTGCAGCGGGAATCCGGCGGCAACCTGGCTGAGGTGCTGGAGAAAATCGCCTCGGTCATTCGTGGCCGTTTCCGCTTCCAGCGCCGGGTCCGGACCCTGTCCGCAGAAGGCCGGATCTCGGCATGGGTACTCACCATGACACCGTTTGTGCTGTTTGTGCTGATCTCGTTGGTGAACCCGGACTACATGCCGATGCTGACCGAGAGCCCCCGGGGCGGCGATATCATCCTGCTGGCTCTGGTGTTGATTGTGGTCGGGGTTTTCTGGATCAAGAAGATCCTCAATATCAAGGTGTAGGGAGAACGACCATGGATTATCTGATCGGAGTGCTCAACAACCTTTTTCACGACCCCCAGATGGTGCAGATGACCTTTATTGCGCTGATGGCAGTCGCCGTGTTCTGCCTGGCGTTGGCGGGCATGTTCCTGATGTCGACCCTGTTTCACCCGGTCCGTAACCGCCTGCACAGCGTGGTCGCCCCCGACGCTGGCGACAGCCCGAAGGAAGGGCCTTTCGCGCCTGCGGTGAAGGCCCTTTCTCCTTATCTGGTGCCGAAAAAGGACAAGGAACGGAACCGGACCCGGGCGCGGCTGGTTCACGCCGGTTATCGGGGCGAAAACGCCCTGGCCAATTTCTATGCCATCAAGACGCTGCTTATTATCGGCTTGCCGCTGGCGGTATTTTTCGGCCTGCGCTGGGTACCCGGGGTTACCTCACTGCAGGTGTTGCAGGCCGCCGCGGTTGCCGTACTGGTTGGCGCCATTGGTCCGAACTATGTGCTTGGCAAACGGATTGAGCGACGCAAGCGCCGGCTTTACAACGGCTTTCCCGACGCCCTCGACCTGCTGGTGGTCTGCACGGAGGCAGGCTATGGCCTGAAACCTGCGCTGCAGCGGGTATCGGACGAACTGGTGGTAGGACACCCCGATCTGTCGGAGGAGCTGGCGCTGGTGAACAGTGAGATGCGCGCCGGGGTTGACCGGGTCGACGCCCTCAAGAACCTTGCCGAGCGCACCGGTCTGGACGAAATTGCCGGCCTGGTTGCCTTGCTCAGCCAGAGCCTGCGGTTTGGCACCAGCATTGCCGAGTCCCTGCGGATCTATTCCGAGGAATTCCGGGACAAACGCATGCAGCGCGCCGAAGAGGAAGCCGGCACCATTTCCACCAAGATGGTGTTCCCGCTGGTGCTGTGCATGTTCCCGGCCTTCTTCGTGGTAGCCATCGGGCCGGCGGTGATCGGTCTACTGGATCATTTCCAACGCTGAACGGCCGGGCTGAACTGCAAGGATAGGCTGCTGGCAAAGAACAATAACCTGGAGTAATGACCATGACTGCACCAAGCAAACCCGGACTGCGCCGCAGAGTTTCAGGACTTGCGGCGGTATTTACCGCGCTGGCCCTCGCCGGCTGTGCCAGCGGGCCTCAGGCGGTAACCGAAAATCCCTATTCAGAATTGTATGAAGGCAAGTCTGAGCTAGCATTCTCCACCCTGATGCCGGTGAGCTCGGCGGAGGAGGCGATTGTCCGTGGCGATGCGGCGTATCGCAGCGGCAATCTGGACCAGGCCGTGTTCGAGTACATCCGGTCACTGGAGTTGAAACCGGACAATGCGGAGGTGTTCTACAAGATCGGCGCCATCAACCTGCATAAGCAGGCGCATACCAAGGCGGCTTCGGCCTTTCGGCTGGCGCTGGAGCAGGATGCGAAACATCCGGGCGCGCTGGAAGGCATGGGGCTGATGCTGATGCAGCAGCGGGATTACGAGCAGGCCCGGGGTATGCTGGAAGCCGCCGTGGCGGCCGATGACCGCCGCTGGCAGGCCTATAACGGCCTCGGTATCCTGGCAGACCTGCGGGGTGATTTCCCGGAAGCCCGGGATTACTATGACAAGGCCCTCGGCATTTCACCCCGCAATGCCCGTATCCATAACAACCTCGGCTATTCCCTGTATCTGGTCGGCCACTACAACCGGGCCGAGTACCAGTACCACGCCGCTCTCAGTATTGATCCCTGGCACGAACGTGCCTGGCGTAACCTGGGCCAGCTCTATACCCGGCTTGGGCGCTACGACGAGGCACTGGATGTTTTCAGCAAGGCAATGGACGAGGCCGATGCCTGGAACACCATGGGTTATATCCGCATGAGCGAAGGCGACTACAAGCAGGCCGAAGAATTCTTCCGCAAAGCGGCCAAAGTGTCCCCCAGCTATCACGAGACGGCCAACGACAACCTGGCCCAGGTCCGTCGGTTGATTGCCCGCGGCGGAGACTGAAACGACCGTTACCCGACGCCCCGACGCCCCGACGCGCTCCGGGGCGCAGGGTACCTTTGCGCTGCATCATTTGCCCACCGGCACTTAAAGTCTATGCTTTGCTGTATAAACGAGCCGCCAGGAGCCCTTGATGACAACCCCCCTTCCATTAACTGTGGATCAGGTTTACCACCGTTGCCCGTCGGACCAGTTCGACTTCGATACTACCGCCTCCCTCGAGCCCCTAGACCTTCCTTGCGGCCAGGAGCGGGTCATCCGGGCGCTGGAATTCGGCGCACGGATGAAGAACCAGGGCTTCAACCTGTTTGTGCTTGGCCCCTCCGGCGCGAGCAAGCACGAATTGGTGGCGCAGTTCCTGAAGCAACACGCGGCGAAGGAAAAAGCACCCCCGGACTGGTGTTACGTGTTCAACTTCGACTTTCCGGACCGGCCAACCGCCATTGAATTGCCGGCAGGCGAGGGCCGCCAGTTCAAGGCGGATATGAATACCCTGGCGGATGAGTTGCGCACCGCCATCCCGGCGACCTTCGAAAGCGAGGAATACCAGGGGCGGCTGCAGGAGCTGCAGGAAGAGATGTCAAAGCGCCAGCACAAGGGGCTGTTTGCCATCCAGGAAGAGGCCAATCGCAGCAACATCGCCATGATTGCTACCCCGGCGGGCTTTACCTTTGCGCCGATGAAGGACGGCGAGGTCATGGACCCGGAGGAATATCAGAAGCTGTCGGATGATGAGCGCACCCTGATTGAAGCCAAGGTGGAGGATCTGCAGAAGAAGCTGCAGCAGACCATCCAGCAGGTTCCCCGCCTGCGCAAGGAAGTGCGTGAGCGGGTCCACGCCCTCAATGAGGAGATGACCCAGCTGACCCTGGGAGGACCTATCGGCGAATTGCGCGAGAAGTGGCGTCACTCGGACGCCGTGGTGGCGTTTCTCGATGCCGTCCGGGAGGACGTGGTTGGTCACGCCGAAGCGTTCCGTGACGAGGACGGCAGCGGCACACCGGCCGGCTTGCTCGGACGCTATCGGGTCAACCTGCTGGTGGATAACGCGGATACGGTAGGGGCTCCGGTGATCTACGAGGATCTGCCCAACCACCAGCATCTGACCGGGCTGATTGAGCACCGGGTCCGCCAGGCCGCCCTGCACACCGATTTCTCCCTGGTGCGCGGCGGTGCGCTGCATCGTGCCAACGGCGGTTACCTGATCCTGGATGCCCGCCGCGTGCTGACCCAGCCGATGGCCTGGGAGAGCCTGAAGCGGGTCCTGTTCTCCCATGAAATCCGTATCGAGTCCCTCGAACATCTCTATGGCCTGGTGAGTACGGTCAGCCTGCAGCCGGAGGCTATTCCGGTGTCGGTCAAGGTGGTGCTGCTGGGGGATCGCATCCTGTATTACCTGTTGTCCCATTACGATCCGGATTTCCTCGATCTGTTCAAGGTGGAGGCGGATTTCGCCGATGACCTGGACCGTGATAACGAGTGTTACACCACCTATGCCCGGATGGTTGCCACTATGGCAAGGGAGGCGGAATTGCGGGCGCTGGACCGGTCCGCCGTGGCACGGGTGATCGAGCACGCCAGTCGCCTGGCCAACGACCAGCGCAAGCTGACCGGTCATGACCGGGTGATCCGGGACCTGATTGCGGAAGCGGACCACTGGGCCGACGTTGCCGGCGAAGACGTGATCACCGCCGGCCATATCCAGCAGGCCATTGACGAGCGGATCTACCGGGCCAGCCGGGTTCGTGACCGCAGTCTCGAACAGTTCAGTCGCGGTATTGTGCTGCTCGCCACTGAGGGCGAGCAGGTTGCCCGGGTGAACGGTCTCTCGGTATGGCAGCTGGGCGCCTCGATGTTTGGCCAGCCGACCCGGATTACCGCCACGGCGCGGCCGGGCAAGGGGCAGGTGGTGGACATCGAGCGGGAAGCCAAGCTCGGTGGCCCGATCCACAGCAAGGCAGTGATGATCCTGTCACGGTTCCTTGCCAGCCGCTATGCCGGCGATGGCGAATTGTCCCTGTCGGCCAGTCTGGCGTTCGAGCAGTCCTACGGGGGCGTGGAAGGAGACTCGGCCTCGGTGGCGGAAACCTGTGTGTTGCTGTCGGCAATTTCCCGGGTGCCGCTGCGCCAGTTCTACGCGGTGACTGGCTCGATGAACCAGCATGGTGAAGTCCAGGCCGTTGGCGGCGTGAACGAGAAGATCGAGGGTTTCTTTGATGTCTGCAAACAGGCCGGTCAGGTGGACGGTCGTGGCGTGCTGCTGCCGGCCAGCAACGTGGAGCACCTGATGCTGAGGCAGGATGTGTGCGAGGCGATCGCAGCCGGACGCTTCAGTATTTTCCCGGTCACTCACATTAACGAAGCCATCGGCTTGCTGACCGGACTTGAAGCCGGCGATCCGGACGATAACGGTGTCTTTCCGGAGGGCAGTTTCAACCGCAAGGTTGCGGACCGGCTGGCTGAGTTTGCCAGGGTCAGCCATGCCCGGGATGACGACAACGGTGCGGACGCTCGCCGGAATAACGACGATAACGGCAAGGATAGCAAGGACAAGGATAGCAACGGCAAGGATAGGAACGGCAAGGACGATGGAAAAGACAAGGGTAACGGGGAGGGCAGGTGACCATGGTTGACAACCTCGCCGCACCCGCCGCCCCGGCTAACCCACCGCAGCAACCCGGCGCGGGCCGGGTGCTGGTGCTGCTGGACGGCTCTCAGATGAGTTTTGCTGCGCTTGAAGCGGCGGCGGATATAGCGTCCGGCCGTGGCGCCGACGTGCTGGGGGTTTTCGTCGAGGAGCTGAACCTGTTGCGCAGTGCCGGTTACGGTTTTGCCCGGGAGGTGGGTGCCATTTCGGGCACCAGCCGACCGTTGAATACCGCCTTGATGGAGCAGCGTATGCGCCGGCTTGCGGACCAGGCCCGGCGGGCACTGGGCCAGGCAATGGCGGCGCGGGGCGGGCGGCATTCCCTGAATATCTGCCGCGGCAGTGTGGTTGCCGAGGTGCTGGAGCTGGCCGGCCCCGAAGATGTCCTGGTGCTCGGTCGTGCCGGCTGGGCCTCCCAGCCGGGCCTCCGCCTGGGGTCGACGGCGCGTGGGCTGATCCAGCGGGCGCCCGGTACTGTCATTCTGTGGACCTCCGGCCAGATCCGGCCCCGGGGCAGTGTCGTGGTGCTGGCGGATGGTTTTGACGATAGCCTCGGCAAACTCAACGCCGCCGCCGAGCTGGCCCGCCAGCACCGGCGTTCGGTAACGGTGCTCCATCAGCAGTCGGCGGCCTCCCTGGACCCGCGAATGCGGGACTGGGTAGCGCAGCAGCAGGTGCCCGTGCGGCTGGTGAGACTGCCCGATAACGACCACCGTGCCGTGCTGCGGGCCTTGCGGGACGTCAACGGCGCACTGCTGGTATGCAGTCGCCGGGACTGGCTGTTTCGCCAGCAGGGCATCGAGCAGTTTCTCGAAGCCCTCAGCCTGCCGGTCGCCATCACGCCCTGATCGTCCCGGTCAGCCTGGGGTCAGGCGTTTCCCTTCAGGCGTTTCTCGTCGCTGCGTCGCATCAGGAACCAGGCGATAAAGGCGATCAGGGACACCGCCAGGATGATCAGCGTGGCCAGGGCGTTGATTTTCGGCGACACCCCCAGCCGCACCGACGAAAACACGACCATCGGCAAGGTTGTGGCGCCCGGTCCGGAGACGAAACTGGCAATCACCAGGTCATCCAGCGACAGGGTGAATGCCAGCAGCCAGCCTGACACCAGGGCCGGGGCAATGACCGGCAGCGTGATGATCAGGAAGGTCTTCAGCGGTGGCGCCCCCAGGTCCATGGCGGCCTCTTCCACGGAACGGTCCACCTCACGCAGCCGGGCCGCCACCACCACGGCAACGTAGGCGCTGCAGAAGGTGGTGTGGGCAATCCAGATGGTGGCGAGGCCGCGGTCTCCCGGCCAGCCGGTCAGTTCTGCCATCTGCACGAACAGTAACAGCAGCGACAGGCCGGTAATAACCTCCGGCATCACCAGCGGCGCAGTAACCATGCTCGACAGCAGGGTGCGCCCGCGCATACGGCGGAACCGGGTGATGATGAATGCGGCCATGGTGCCCAGACACACCGCCATGGTGGCGGCGTAGAAGGCAATCCGCAGGCTCATCCACACCGCTGCCAGGATTTGCTCGTCCTGGAACAGGGCGCCGTACCACTGGGTCGAAAAGCCCGCCCACACCGAAACCAGGCGGGACGCGTTGAACGAGTAAACCACCAGCACGAACATTGGCAGGTAAAGAAACAGCAGGCCCAGGACCAGCATGACTTTGGAAAAACTGACTTTGCGGGCGTTAACCATGTTTTTCCATCTCCCGGCTCTGGAAACGGTGGAACAGGATGATCGGAATCAACAGCAGGGCCAGCATCACGATGGCGAGTGCGGACGCGACCGGCCAGTCCCGGTTGTTGAAGAACTCTTCCCACAGCACCTTGCCGATCATCAGGGTATCCGGGCCGCCGAGCAGTTCGGGAATCACAAATTCGCCCACGGCGGGGATAAACACCAGCATGGCCCCTGCGATAATCCCGCCCCGGGACAGCGGCAGAGTGATGCGCCAGAAGGTCGTCAGGCTGCGGCAGCCCAGATCCGAGGCGGCCTCCAGCAGGCGGATGTCCAGCTTCACCAGGTTGGTGTAGATGGGCAGTACCATGAAGGGCAGATAGGCGTAGACAACTCCCAGTACCACCGCAAAGTTGGTATTGAGCATCCTCAGCGGTTCATCAATCAGCCCCAGCCAGAGCAGCAGGCTGTTGAGCAGGCCCTGGTTGCCCAGAATGCCCATCCAGGCGTAGACCCGGATCAGGAATGAGGTCCAGGACGGCAGCATCACCATCAGCAGGAGCACCAGTTGCACGTGCCGGGGTGCCCGGGCCATGGCGTAGGCCATGGGGTAACCGATCAGCAGGCACACCAGGGTGGCCATGAACGCAATCTTCAGGGAGCCCCAGTAAGCCGCCACGTACAGGCTGTCAGACAGCAGGAACAGGTAGTTGCCAAAGTTGACCACCACCGAAAAGGTGTTGTCGACCAGGGTGAACACCGGCTCGTAAGGCGGGATTGCCATCACCGCCGACGAAAAGCTGATCTTCAGTACCAGGGCAAAGGGCAGCAGGAAGAACAGCAAAAGCCAGACAAAGGGAATGCCGAATACGATCCTGCGGTGGAACAGTACGTTGCGCACCCGCTCTTTTACCGCCAGCGGAATCAGGTCTCTGGCCACGGCGTCAGTTCCACAACAGGATAGGGCTGGAGGCTTCCCACGACACGTACACGGTGTCGCCCCAGGTCGGTCGCTCGCCACGACGCTCGACGTTGGCCAGGGTGGCCTGCACCCGTTTGCCGCTGCCAAGCTTGACATAGTACGAGGAGATGTCGCCGAGGTAGGCAATGTTGTCCACCACGCCCATGCTCCAGTTGCACTCTGCCGCTGGCGGCTCGGTGGTGAGGTAGATCTTTTCCGGGCGCAGGGCCACCAGGGTTTCGGTGGTTTCAGCCGGCGTGGTCACACCGCGGTCGATGAATACCGGAGCATCCAGCAACGGGCTGCTGAGTACCACGCTGTCGGAGTTGTCTTCCTCGATGACCGCCTCGAAAATGTTTACCGAGCCGATAAACTCTGCCGTCATCCGGCTGTTCGGGCTCTCATAGATATCCACCGGTGAGCCGATCTGGGCGATCCGGCCATGGGACATGATGGCAATCCGGTTGGCCATGGTCATGGCCTCCTCCTGGTCGTGGGTCACCATCAGGCAGGTGACACCCACGTTGTTGAGGATATCCACCAGTTCCAGCTGCATTTCGGTGCGCAGCTTCTTGTCGAGCGCCCCCATCGGCTCGTCCAGCAACAGCAGTTTCGGACGTTTGGCCAGGGAACGGGCCAGGGCCACGCGCTGCTGCTGGCCACCGGACAATTGCTGGGGTTTGCGGCGGGCGTAAGGCTCCATCTTGACCAGTCTGAGCATGGCCGCCACCCGCTCGCGAATCTCGTCCCGGGGCAGCTTGTCCTGTTTCAGGCCCATGGCAATGTTCTGTTCCACCGTCATGTGGGGGAACAGGGCATAGGACTGGAACATCATGTTGGTCGGGCGCAGGTAGGGCGGCAGGTCGGTAATGTCCTGGCCGTCCAGGATGATGCGACCACTGTCCGGAGATTCAAATCCGGCCAGCATGCGAAGCAAGGTCGACTTGCCCGAGCCGGAGCCGCCGAGCAGGGCAAAGATCTCGCCTTTGTGGATGTCCAGGCTGACGTCATCGACGGCCAGCACCGTATCAAAGGTTTTACTCACGCCCTTGATATGCAGCAACACCCCGGCATCAGCGGTTTCGCTGGCGGGATGGCTGGGGGCGCCTGTGGATCCAGGCATTGGCAGGTTCTCCGGTGACTGCGTAGGTAAAGAAAGATCCGGGGGCGGTCGTGGCCCCCGGAGTCAGGCTCAGCGTCCGGACTTGACGCTGGTCCAGGTGCGGGTCACCAGGCGCTGGGTTGCCTGGGGCCGGCCTTCCATGACGTAGAGCTTTTTCATGACGTCGTCGGTGGGGTAGATCGACGTGTCGTTGAGGATTTCCGCATCCACGAACTCATTGGCCGCCTGGTTGGGGTTGGCGTACCAGACGTAGTTGGTGACGTCAGCGATGATGTCCGGCTTGAGCAGGAAGTTGATCAGCTTGTGGGCGTTCTCAACGTTTGGTGCACCGGCCGGAATGGTCATCATGTCGAACCACAGCACTGCGCCCTCTTTCGGAATGGTGTAGCGGATGACGTTGCCGTTGCCGGCTTCCTCGGCGCGGGCTGCAGCCTGCAGGATGTCGCCGGAATAGCCGGCAGCCACGCACAGGTCACCGTTGGCCAGGTCGGCAATGTAACGGGAGGAGTGGAAGTAGGTGATGTGCGGGCGCACCGCCTTGATCACCTCGCCACCCCTGGCAATGTCTGCCGGCTCGTTGCTGTTCGGGTCGAGGCCCGCGTAGGCCATGGCGGCGCGCAGCATTTCCTCGCCGGAATCCAGCATGCTGATGCCGCAGCCGGCTTCGGCCAGCCTGGCCGTCACTGCCGGGTCAAAAACCAGGGCCCAGGAATCGGTCGGCGCGCCGTCACCCAGAATCTCGCTGATACGGCCTTCGTTGTAACCGTAGCCGTTGGTGCCCCACAGATAGGGAATGGAGAACTGGCTGCCGGGGTCAACCGCTTCCAGGTTGGCCATCAGGTCCGGGTGCAGGTTAACCATATTGGGCAGCTTGCTGTGGTCCAGGGCGACAAACGCCTTGGCAGAAATCTGCTTGGCAACATAGTGATTGGAGGGTACCACCAGGTCATAGCCGGAACGGCCGGAAAGCAGGGCGGCCTCAAGCACTTCGTTACTGTCGTAGACGTCGTAGATGACCTTGATGCCGGTTTCTTCCGTGAACTTTGCCAGGGTGTCCTCGGCGATGTAGTCGGACCAGTTATAGACACGCACTTCCTCAGCGGCGAAGGCCGAGGATGCTCCCATAGACACAGCAATAGCGGCGGCGAGTGCCGCTGGCTTACACAACTTCAACATTGGATGTAGTCCCTCAATGAAAAGGGATGGATATGAAGCGTGCCGGACGCACGCGGTGTTGTGCAGGTCTGCTGAGGGAAGGCTACGGGTGCGGGTCAACAGACCGGCGTCCGGTAGCTCCTTTGAGGCTTATCCTGGAAAACGGTGGTGGATCCCTCCGTATTCGCGCGATATTTATCACGACATCGGGGGCTGCGCCAGCATTATTTTCAGGCTTTTTCCAGGGGCCTGGTGCTGCCTGAAAGGCTGGCGGCAAGCTGTTGATAAAATAAGCAGTTTTGTCGGCCTTACAGGCCCTTCGCAGAGGACGTACTGCGCCTCGGGTCGGCGCCGCCGTAAAGCGTGCCATTCTCATCAATCAGTATGCTCTGGATGGCACCCATGGCCGCGTCGGTCACCACGGTATGGCCCGCGCCCTGCAACAGTCGGATCGTGTCCGGGCTGATGCCCTGTTCAATCCGGATCTGGTCAGGCAACCACTGGTGGTGAATGCGCGGGGCATCGACTGCCGTCTGGATGTTCATGCCGTAGTCGATGACGTTCAGCAGTACCTGCAGCGTAGTGGTAATGATCCGCGAACCGCCGGGGCTGCCGGTAACCAGAAAGTTGCGGCCGGACTTGCGCACAATGGTGGGAGACATAGAGCTGAGCATCCGCTTGCCCGGTTCCACCTTGTTGGCGGCACCGCCAAGCAGGCCGTAGGCGTTCGGCACCCCGGGCTTGGCGCTGAAGTCGTCCATCTCGTTGTTGAGTAGGAAGCCAGCGCCGGCCACGGTGATGCCGGAGCCGTAACTGAAGTTGATGGTATAGGTGTTCGACACCGCATTGCCCCAGCGATCGACCACCGAAAAGTGGGTGGTTTCCGGGCTTTCATAGGCGGCCGGAGTTCCTGGCCGGATCTCGCTGGCGGGCCTGGCCAGATCCGGCCGGATGGTTTTGCGCAGCTCGTCCGCGTAGGTTTTGCCGGTCAGTCCTGCCAGCGGGACCTCGACAAAATCGGTATCGCCCAGATACTCGGAGCGATCGGCATAGGCCAGTTTCATGGCTTCTGCCATGTGGTGGATGGCCGCCGCGGAGTTGTGGCCGAAGTCCGCCATGGGGAAGCCTTCCAGGATGTTGAGGATCTGCACGATGTGCGTGCCACCGGAGGAGGGCGGAGACATGGAGTAGATGTCATGGCCGCGATAGGTGCCATGGACCGGTTGACGGAGGGTCGGTCGGTAACTTTTCAGATCGTCGAGAGTGATCAGGCCGCCATTGCGGGTCATTTCCTCAACAATCAGTCGCGCGGTTTCGCCCTCGTAAAAGTCACCAGTTCCCTGGTCGGCAATCCGCTGCAGGGTGGCGGCCAGCTCGGGCTGGCGGAAGCGTTCGCCGGGCTGCCAGGGGGAACCGTCCTCCTTGTAAAAGGTTTGCCGCGTGGCGGGCCAGCGCTGCAGCCGGTCTTTTGCCTGCTCCAGGCCTTCGGTAAAGCGCCGGGGTACAACAAAGCCGTCCCGCGCGAGCCGGATGGCCGGCTCCAGGGCCTGTTTCAGCGTCAGGGTGCCGTAGCGTTCCAGGGCCATGGCAAGGCCCGCGACGGTGCCGGGTACGCCGGCCGCCAGGTGGGTGAAGCGGCTCCGGTTCTGTACCACGTTGCCGTTCTCGTCCTGGAACATGGTTTCGGTTGCTGCGGCGGGCGCCTTCTCCCGGTAATCGATGGCCTCGACCGGTTTGCCGTCGCCGGGGGCGTAGAGCATGAAGCCGCCACCGCCGATATTGCCGGAGCGGGGCTGGGTGACGGCAAGCGCGAAGCCGGCCGTGACCGCGGCATCCACGGCATTGCCGCCCTGTTGCAGCACCTCTACGGCCACGTCGGTAGCGAGGTGGTGACTGGTGGCCACCATGCCGTAGCGGCCTTCTGCCGGGTGATGGCGGGCGCCTTCCAGAATGGCCTGGGCCTGGGCTGTGCCGGCGATGACCAGCAGCGCGCAGGCTACCATCCATCGTGAGGCCGGTGAGCGGCCACTGGCGGGGCGATGCGGGTGCCCCCTGTGCAGGTATCTGTCCATGTGCTTCTTCCTCGTTTCTGGCGCTGAGATAGGCTATCATAGCCGGTCATTTTTACGGGTGCGTAACGGAGCCGTGTTCAGTCGGCCGATTCCCGACGCGCCTGCTTTCCCGGAATTGATTAAGGAAAGGCTTCCATGGAGCATACCTATCGTCTTGTGATTTCCTGCCCGGACCGGGTGGGTATTGTGGCCAAGGTCAGTAACTTCCTCTCGACCTACAACGGCTGGATTACCGAGGCGAGCCACCATTCGGATACCCAGACTGGCTGGTTCTTCATGCGGCACGAGATCAAGGCCAGTTCGATTCCCTTTGGCCTGGACCAGTTCCGCGCCGCCTTCGAGCCGATCGCCCGCGAGTTCAATATGAACTGGCACATTGCTGATTCCGCCCGGCCGAAAAAAGTGATCCTGATGTGCAGCAAGGAATCCCACTGTGTGGCAGACCTGCTGCATCGCTGGCACAGCAAGGAAATCAACGCCGAGATCGTTGCAGTCATCTCCAACCATGATGACCTGCGGCGGATGGTGGAATGGCACGAAATTCCCTACCACCATATTCCTGTGAGCCGGGACAACCGTGACGAGGCGTTTGCCGAAATTGACGGCCTGATCGAAGGATACGACACCGATGTAGTGGTGCTGGCGCGTTACATGCAGATCCTCCCGGCCGGGTTGTGCGAAAAATACGCCGGCAAGGTGATCAATATCCACCACAGCTTCCTGCCGTCGTTCGCCGGTGCGCGTCCTTATCACCAGGCCTACAGCCGTGGTGTCAAGCTGATCGGTGCGACCTGCCACTATGTAACCCAGGACCTGGACGAAGGCCCGATCATCGAGCAGGACGTGATCCGGATCAGCCACAGCGACTCCATCGACGACATGGTTCGCCTGGGCAAGGACGTGGAGAAGAACGTGCTGGCCCGGGGCCTGCGGTCCCATATCGAGGACCGGGTGATCACCTACGAAAACAAGACAGTGGTATTCGACTGACTGTCCTGGCTGGCAAGGTGCTGCCAGTGCCCCGTAAACCGGGTGACTGTGGTAGTATTGCCGGCTTGTTGAAGAATAAAGACGGGGCCCGTCTGAAGGCCCCTGCAACGACTTCCAGCTAATCCAAAGGAACCTTTCTCGATGGGTGAGTTAGCCAAAGAGATACTGCCGGTCAATATCGAAGACGAGCTCAAACAGTCCTACCTGGACTACGCCATGAGCGTCATTGTCGGGCGTGCACTGCCGGATGTCCGGGACGGACTCAAACCGGTACATCGCCGTGTCCTGTTCGCGATGTCCGAGCTGGGCAACGACTGGAACAAGGCCTACAAGAAATCCGCCCGTGTGGTGGGTGATGTTATCGGTAAGTACCACCCCCACGGTGACTCTGCGGTTTACGACACCATCGTCCGGATGGCCCAGCCGTTCTCCCTGCGCTATCCGCTGGTGGATGGCCAGGGTAACTTCGGTTCCATCGACGGTGACAGCGCAGCAGCCATGCGTTACACCGAGATTCGCATGGAGAAGATTGCCCACTCCCTGCTGGCGGATCTCGACAAGGAAACGGTGGACTTCGTCGACAACTACGACGGCACCGAGCGCATCCCCGACGTGCTGCCCACCCGGGTTCCCAACCTGCTGGTAAACGGGTCGTCCGGTATTGCCGTAGGCATGGCCACCAACATTCCGCCCCATAACCTGACGGAAGTGGTTAACGGCTGCCTGGCACTGATTGACAACCCGGACATGTCCATCGACGAACTGATGGAATACATTCCAGGCCCGGATTTCCCCACCGAGGGCATCATCAACGGTCGTGCCGGCATTGTCGAGGCCTACCGGACCGGTCGTGGCCGTATCTATATCCGTGCCCGTCATGAGATCGAGCATGACAACAAGACCAACCGCGACGCGGTAATCATTACCGAGCTGCCTTACCAGCTGAACAAGGCGAAGCTGATCGAGAAGATTGCCGAACTGGTCAAGGAAAAGCGCCTTGAGGGCATCTCCGAGCTGCGGGACGAGTCCAACAAGGAAGGCATCCGGGTGGTGATCGAACTGCGTCGGGGGGAAAACCCGGACGTGGTCATCAACAATCTGTTTGCCCACACCCAGCTGCAGACGGTGTTCGGGATCAACATGGTGGCGCTGATCAATGGCGAGCCCAAGACCCTGAACCTGAAAGAAATGCTCGATGCGTTCCTGCGCCACCGCCGCGAAGTGGTGACGCGCCGGACCATCTATGAGTTGCGCAAAGCCCGTGAGCGTGGCCACATTCTCGAAGGCCTGACGGTGGCGCTGGCCAACATCGATGAGATGATTGCGCTGATCAAGGCGTCGCCGACGTCCGCTGAGGCCAAAGAAAAGCTGATGGAGCGGGGCTGGGCTCCGGGTGACGTGCTGGCGATGCTGGAACGTGCCGGTGAAGATGCCTGTCGCCCGGACGACCTGCCCGAGATCTATGGCCTGCGCGACGGCCTGTACTTCATGTCACCCGAGCAGACCCAGGCCATCCTGGATATGCGTCTGCATCGCCTGACCGGTTTGGAAACCGAGAAGCTGCAGAACGAGTACAAGGAAATCCTCGAGAAGATCGCCGGCCTGCTGGAGATTCTCGCCGATCCGGAGCGACTGTTGCAGGTCATCCGGGAGGAGTTGCAGGAGATCGTCAGCGATTACGGCGACAAGCGTCGCACTGAGATCACCAGCTCCCGCCGTGACCTCACGATCGCCGACCTCATTGATGAGGAAGACCTGGTGGTCACCATTTCCCATGGCGGCTATGCCAAGACCCAGGCGGTTGAGGATTACCAGGCCCAGCGGCGAGGCGGACGTGGCAAGGCGGCCACCTCGATGAAGGAAGAGGATTTTATCGAGAAGCTGCTGGTGGCCAATTCCCATGACACCATTCTGTGTTTCTCCAACCGTGGCAAGGTGTACTGGCTGCGGGTATTCGAGATTCCCCGCGCCAGCCGTGCGTCCCGCGGCCGGCCCATGGTCAATATCCTGCCGCTGGAAGACGGTGAGCGGATCACCACCTTCCTGCCGGTGCGGGATTACCCCGAAGACCAGTTTGTGCTGATGGCGACGTCCGCCGGCGTGGTGAAAAAGACCCCGTTGCCGAACTTCTCCCGTCCGCGCAGTAACGGTCTGATCGCGCTGTCTCTGGACGAGGGCGATACCCTCGTGGGCGCCGCCATCACCCGCGGCGCCGCCGAGGTGATGCTGTTCTCCAGTGCCGGCAAGGCGGTACGCTTCAGTGAGGAGGCGGTACGCCCGATGAGCCGGACCGCTCGCGGTGTCCGCGGTATCCGCATGCCGGAAGGTCACCATGTGGTATCCCTGATCATTCCGCAGGAAGCCGGGGTGATTCTGACCGCCAGCGAGAACGGCTATGGCAAGCGTACGGCCCTGGACGAGTTCCCGACCTACGGTCGCGGCAGCCAGGGGGTAATTGCCATGCAGTGCTCCGAGCGTAATGGTAACCTGGTGACGGCGCTCCAGTTGTTCGAAGGCGACGAGATGATGCTGATCTCCGACAAGGGCACACTGGTCAGAACCCGCACCGATGAAGTCTCGGTGCTGAGCCGTAACACCCAGGGTGTGCGCCTGATCAAGCTCAGCCAGGAAGACGAGCGCCTGGTCGGCGTCGAGCGGATTGCCGAAACCGACGATGACGAGGCCGAGGTGGCGGACGATACTGACCGCGCAGCAGGCACAGAAGAAGGGCCCGTGACTGACAACGACAGCACGGAAGAGGGCGCCGGCGACGAATAAGCCGGCGGTTCCGCAGACAGTTTTGGTAAGACTTGAGAGATCACTGGACCATGAGCAGGGCGTATAACTTTTGTGCAGGCCCGGCAACCTTGCCGGAAAGCGTGTTGCAACAGGCACGTGATGAAATGCTGGATTGGCGCGGTACCGGCATGTCGGTGATGGAAATGAGTCACCGCAGCGACGAGTTTGTCGAAATTGCCGAAACTGCAGAGAAAGACCTGCGTGAACTGGCAGGTATTTCAGATGATTACGCCGTACTTTTCATGCAGGGTGGAGCTTCAAGTCAGTTCTCGACCATTCCCCTGAACCTGCTGGGAGACAAGACGTCGGCGGATTATGTGAATACCGGAATCTGGTCCGAGAAGGCCATTGCCGAGGCTTCCCGCTATGGTGCGGTCAATGTGGTTGCCAGCAGTGCAGCCCAGAGCTTTACCACGGTACCCGGGCAGGACACCTGGAATACCGATCCGGGCGCGGCTTACCTGCACTACACGCCGAATGAGACCATTGGCGGCCTCGAGTTCGACTTTGTGCCTGACAGCGGCAGCGTTCCGCTGGTGGCCGACATGTCCTCCACCATGCTTTCGCGGCCGGTGGATGTCTCGAAGTTCGGGCTGATCTACGCCGGTGCCCAGAAGAACATCGGGCCCTCCGGCCTGGTGGTCGTGATTATTCGCAAGGACCTGCTTGGCAAGGCGCGCAAGGAAACACCCACGATGATGAACTATCAGGTCATCGCGGATAATGATTCCATGTACAACACGCCGGCAACCTACTCCTGGTACCTGTCCGGCCTGGTTTTCAAATGGCTGAAAGAGCAGGGTGGTGTTCAGGCCATGGGTGAACTGAACCGGCGCAAGGCCAGCAAGCTGTATGGCTTCATTGACGCCAGCGACTTCTACGCCAACCCGATCGAGCCGCGCTTCCGCTCCTGGATGAACGTGCCGTTCACCCTGGCGGACGACGCCCTCAACGGTGAGTTCCTCAAGGGTGCCGATGCCCGTGGCCTGCTCAACCTGAAGGGGCACCGGTCCGTCGGTGGCATGCGCGCCAGCATCTACAACGCGATGCCGGAAGCCGGGGTGGATGCCCTGATTGACTACATGACCAAGTTTGCGAAGGAGCGGGGTTGACCATGAGCGACGAGCAGACCCGGCTGGGCGAGCTGAGGGACGAAATCGACCGGATTGACCAGCAGGTCATGGACCTGATCAGTGCCCGGGCCCGATGTGCCCAGGAAGTGGCTCACGTCAAGATGGCCGCCAATCCTGGTGAGGACGTTTTCTTCTATCGCCCGGAGCGGGAAGCCCAGGTGCTGCGTCGAATCAAGGAGCAGAATCCCGGGCCGCTGCCCGCTGAAGAGATGGCACGACTGTTCCGCGAGATCATGTCTGCCTGCCTGGCCCTCGAAAAACCGATGCACATCGCCTTTCTCGGGCCGAAGGGCACTTTCACCCAGGCGGCAGCGCTCAAGCACTTTGGTCATTCGGTGATCAGCGTCCCGCTGCCGGCGATTGATGCGGTTTTCCGCGAAGTGGAATCCGGTGCTGCCCATTACGGGGTAGTGCCGGTGGAAAATTCCACCGAGGGGATGATCAATCACACGCTCGATATGTTCATGTCGTCGCCCCTGAAGATTTGTGGCGAGGTCCAGTTGCGGATCCATCATCATCTGCTGGTGTCGCCCGCCAACAAGGACCAGGAAATTACCCGCATCTATTCCCATCAGCAATCCTTTGCCCAGTGCCGGCAATGGCTCGATACCCATCGTTACGGTATCGAACGGATTACCGTGAGCAGTAACGCCGAGGCCGCCCGGCGGGCGGCCGAGGAGCCGGGTACCGCGGCGATTGCCGGTGACATGGCAGCGGAGCTGTACGGCCTGGAGAAACTGGCCAACAGCATTGAGGATCGCCCGGATAACACCACCCGCTTCCTGATCATTGGCAAGGAAGAGGTGCCGGCCAGCGGTCACGACAAGTCATCCATTCTGGTGTCGATGCGCAACAAACCCGGGGCGCTCTACACGTTGCTGGAGCCTTTCCATCGCCACGGCATCAGCCTTACCCGGATTGAAACCCGGCCATCGCCGAGTGGAACCTGGGCCTATGTGTTCTACATCGATTTCGAAGGCCACATGGATGATCCGCAGGTGAGTAAAGTACTGGCCGAAATTGACGATGAAGCGGTGGAACTCAAGCGACTCGGGTCTTACCCGATCGGCGTACTCTGAGGAGCAGTCAGATGGCAGTTGATTACCAGAGCCTGGCGGTCAGGGGCGTGCAGGCGTTGTCGCCTTATCAGCCGGGTAAGCCCATTGAGGAGTTGGCCCGGGAGCTCGGGCTGGATCCGGCAGCGATCATCAAGCTGGCCAGTAACGAGAACCCGCTGGGGCCGAGCGAAAAAGCCCTGGCAGCAGCCCGGGAAGCCCTGGCGGACCTGTGCCTGTACCCGGATGGGAACGGTTTTGAGCTGAAGCAGGCATTAGCAAAGCGCTTCGGCGTGGAGATGAGCCAGATCACCCTGGGTAATGGCTCCAACGACATCCTCGAGGTGATCGCCCGCTGTTTTGCCGATGCTGACGCGGAAGTGATCTTTTCCCAGTACGCCTTTGCAGTCTATCCGCTGGTTACCCAGGCCATCGGCGCCCGGGGCGTTGCCGTTCCGGCCAGGGACTGGGGGCATGACCTGGATGCCATGGCGGCCGCGGTCACCGATCGCACCAAACTGATTTTTGTCGCCAATCCGAACAATCCGACGGGTACCGTGCATCATGGCGATGCCATGCTGGCGTTCCTCGAGAAAGTGCCTGAGCGGGTGCTGGTGGTGCTTGATGAAGCCTATTGTGAATACCTGCAGGGCGACGGTTACGCCGACGGCGTCGAGTTGCTGTCGCGCTTCCCCAACCTGATCGTCTGCCGCACCTTTTCCAAGGCCTGGGGGCTGGCCGCCCTGCGGGTAGGCTACAGCATCAGCTCGCCGGAAATCGCCGATATCCTGAACCGGGTGCGGCAGCCGTTCAACGTTGACAGCATTGCGCTGGCGGCAGCAACGGCGGTGCTGGCAGACGAGGATTACCTGAAGCGCTCCTGCGACGTTAATGCCGCCGGCATGCAGCAGCTAGAGACAGCCTTTGCCGAAATGGCGCTGCCTTATATTCCGTCGTCCGGTAACTTCATTGCCGTCGAAGTGGGCGAGCGGGCAGGTGATGTTTACCAGGGGCTGCTGCAACGCGGGGTTATCGTGCGTCCAGTCGGCGGTTATGGCATGCCGCGTCATTTGCGGGTGTCTATCGGCCTGCCTGAGGAAAATGCCCGTTTCGTCGAAGCTCTGAAGCAGACCCTTGAAAGTCTGGGGCAGGGGCGCTGAGGTGACAACTGACGGCGCCCTTTTTCAGCGTGTCGCGATTATCGGTCTGGGCCTGATTGGCGGATCGCTGGCATCGGCAATACGGAACAGCGGCGTGGCCGCCGTTGTGGTGGGTTTCGACAAGCGCAGCGATGAGCTCGCCCTTGGCCTTGAGCTGGGCATTATTGATGAAGTGGCGGCATCGGTGGCCGACGCCGTCACCGGCAGTGACCTCGTGGTGCTGGCCGTTCCCGTCAGGGCGACCCGGGCGGTACTGGAAGAGATCCGGCCCTGGCTGGAGGCCGATGCACTGCTGACGGACGTCGGCAGCACCAAAACCGGTTTTGTGCAGGATGTCGAGGCGGTATTCGGTGGCTGGTACCCCAATGTGATACCCGGCCATCCCATCGCGGGGTCGGAAAAAAGCGGGGTTCGCGCCGCCAATCCGCAGCTGTTCGTCAACCACAAGGTCATCCTGACACCGCCGGATAACGTCGATCAGGCGCAGCTCGCCCGTCTTCGCGGCCTTTGGGAGCATTGCGGTGCAACGGTATTGACCATGTCGGTGGCGTACCATGACGAAGTGTTGGCGGCCACCAGTCATCTGCCTCATCTTATTGCGTTCTCGCTGGTGGACACCCTCGCCGGAGAGGACGAAAATCTCGATATCTTCCGCTACGCAGCCGGTGGTTTCCGGGATTTTACCCGAATTGCCGCCAGTGACCCGGTGATGTGGCACGATATCTTTTTGTCGAATCGTGACGCGGTGTTACGGGTAATCGACCATTTTACGCACGATCTGGATCAGCTGCGCAGCGCCATTGCCAACCAGGACGGCGCGACGCTGCTACGGGTTTTCAGCCGTGCCAAGGCGGCGCGGGAACATTTTTCCAAGATGCTTTCAGGACAGGCTTACGTGACAAACAACAGTCAGAATCAGGTAACGTTCCGTCTCCAGCCCGGCGGCAGCATTGCCGGTGATATCCGGGTGCCCGGTGACAAGTCCATTTCCCATCGCTCGATCATGCTCGGTGCCCTGGCTGACGGGGTTACCGAAGTAAAGGGCTTCCTGGAGGGCGAGGACAGTCTTGCCACCCTGCAGGCATTTCGTGACATGGGCGTGACCATCGAAGGGCCTGACGCCGGCTTCGTGCGTATTCATGGTGTCGGGATCAACGGCCTGCAGGCGCCCCGGGGCCCGCTCTATCTCGGCAACTCCGGAACCGCCATGCGCCTGTTCGCCGGATTGCTGGCGGCCCAGCCTTTCGACTCCGAACTGACCGGCGATGCCAGTCTCTCCAAGCGGCCGATGGGGCGGGTGGCCGATCCGCTGCGGGCCATGGGGGCGGTGATTGATACCGCGGCGGGTGGTCGCCCTCCGCTGAGGATTCGCGGCGGCCAGAAGCTCACCGGTATCCACTATGAAATGCCGGTAGCCAGTGCCCAGGTGAAGTCGTGCCTGCTGTTGGCGGGGTTGTATGCAGAAGGTGTGACCTCGGTAACCGAGCCGGCACCGACCCGCGACCATACCGAGCGTATGCTGGCCGGTTTTGGCTACCCTGTGCACCGGGATGGCGCGACCGCCAGTGTGACCGGTGGCGGAAGCCTCAGCGCAACCGCCATCGATGTGCCGGCCGATATATCGTCGGCGGCCTTCTTTCTGGTGGCGGCCAGCATTGCCGAGGGTTCCGATTTGACCCTGCGTCATGTGGGCATGAACCCGACCCGGGTAGGGGTGATCAACATCCTTCGCCTGATGGGCGCTGATATCGAGGTGCTGAACGAGCGCGTAATCGGCGGTGAGCCGGTTGCGGACCTGCGGGTGCGGTCAGCAAAACTCCGGGGTATCGATATTCCCGAAGAGCAGGTGCCGCTTGCTATTGATGAGTTCCCGGTACTGTTTATTGCTGCCACGTGTGCCGAGGGCGAAACCGTCCTGCGTGGCGCCGAAGAGTTGCGGGTCAAGGAGAGCGACCGCATCCAGGTGATGGCAGACGGCCTGGCTGCAGTGGGTGTTGAAACCACCGTAACGGCCGACGGCATCATCATTCGCGGCGGCCAGGCCATTGGCGGTGGTACCGTGGACAGTCACGGAGACCATCGAATTGCCATGTCCTTTGCGGTGGCCTCCCTGCGGGCGTCGGCACCGATCGTGGTGACCGATTGTGCCAATGTGGCAACGTCCTTCCCGGGGTTTGTCGAACTGGCGCAGGGCACCGGAATCCAGATCACGGCAGAGGAAGGCTGAGGTATGGCAGTAACCGAGATTCCCGTAATTGCCGTGGACGGCCCCGGTGGTTCGGGTAAAGGCACCATTACCCAGATGCTGGCCCGCAAGCTGGGCTGGCACCTGCTGGACAGTGGTGCGCTCTACCGGTTGACTGCCCTCGCGGCAGAGCGCAACGGCGTGGACCTGGCTGACGAGGCTGCGCTGGTTGGACTGGCCGGCCAGCTGGATGTCACGTTCATGCCGACCGCACCGGGCGAGCCGGTTCGGGTATTGCTGGATGGCGACGATGTGACGGCCGAGATCCGTACCGAAAAGTGTGGCGACAACGCCTCCCGGGTGGCGGTTATTCCGGCGGTCCGCGCGGCATTGTTGCAGCGCCAGCGGGATTTCCGCAAAGCGCCGGGGCTGGTGGCCGATGGCCGTGATATGGGGACCGTGGTGTTCCCGGATGCCCCGGTCAAGATCTTCCTGACAGCGAGTGCCGAGGAAAGGGCAAGACGACGCTACAATCAGTTGAAGGATGCCGGGGTCAGTGTTAACATTGACGCCCTTTTAGAAGAGATTCGGGCGCGTGACGAACGGGATATGAACCGTTCAGCCGCCCCGCTTAAGCCGGCAGATGATGCGCAAGTCATTGATTCTACCGGGTTAAGCATTGAAGAGGTGTTGGGCAGGTGTATGGCCGCAGCAGGTCAGGCCTGACTACACCTTTTTATCGTTGAAATTCCGGATGTGGCGTTATCGGCCAGCCCCTGGCTGCATCCGGACATGACTAACAGACCGTGTCGCTGGTAGCACGGAGTAAACTTGCGTTGATCACATAGGACACATAATGAGCGAGAGCTTTGCGGATCTTTTTGAAGAAAGCCTGAAAGAAATTGACATGCAACCGGGTTCCATTGTCCAGGGAACCGTGGTTGATATCGACAACGACTGGGTTACTGTTAACGCTGGCCTGAAGTCCGAGGGTGTTATCCCGGCTTCCCAGTTCCTTAACGATAAGGGCGAGCTGGATATCCAGATCGGCGACGTTGTCGACGTGGCTCTCGATGCTGTTGAAGATGGCTTCGGTGCAACCCGTCTGTCCCGCGAGAAAGCCAAGCGGGCAGAAGCGTGGAAGGTTCTGGAGAAGTCCTTCGAAGCAGAAGAAGTGGTCAAGGGTGTGATCAACGGCAAGGTCAAGGGCGGCTTCACTGTCGACCTGGCTGGTATCCGTGCCTTCCTGCCGGGTTCCCTGGTAGATGTTCGTCCGGTCCGCGATACGCTGCACCTGGAGAACAAAGAGCTTGAGTTCAAGGTTATCAAGCTGGACCAGAAGCGTAACAACGTGGTTGTTTCCCGTCGTGCCGTTCTGGAAGCCGAGAACAGTGCCGAGCGTGAAGCGCTGCTCGAAACCCTGACCGAAGGTCTGGAAATCAAGGGTATCGTCAAGAACCTGACCGATTACGGTGCATTCGTTGATCTGGGCGGCGTTGACGGCCTGCTGCACATCACTGACATGGCCTGGAAGCGCATCAAGCATCCGAGCGAGATCGTGAACGTTGGTGACGAGATCAACGTCAAGGTCCTGAAGTTCGATCGTGAGCGTAACCGCGTATCCCTGGGTCTGAAGCAGCTGGGCGAAGATCCCTGGGTTGATATCAAAGGTCGTTACCCGGAAGGTTCCAAGGTCAAGGCCCGTGTTACCAACCTGACTGACTACGGCTGCTTTGCCGAGCTGGAAGAAGGCGTTGAAGGTCTGGTACACGTGTCCGAAATGGACTGGACCAACAAGAACATCCATCCGTCCAAAGTTGTCCAGGTGGGCGACGAGGTGGACGTGATGATTCTGGATATCGACGAGGAGCGTCGTCGTATCTCCCTGGGTATCAAGCAGTGCGTATCCAACCCGTGGGAAGATTTCTCCGGCAACTTCAACAAGGGCGACCGTATCTCCGGTAAGATCAAGTCAATCACTGACTTCGGTATCTTCATCGGTCTGGACGGTGGCATCGACGGTCTGGTTCACCTGTCTGATATCAGCTGGAACGAGACTGGCGAAGAAGCCGTTCGCGAGTACAAGAAGGGTGACGAAGTTGAAACCGTTATTCTGTCTGTTGACCCGGAGCGTGAGCGTATCTCCCTGGGCATCAAGCAGCTGGAAAGCGATCCGTTTGCCGAGTTTGTACAGCTGAACGACAAGGGCTCCATTGTTAAGGGCACTGTTTCTGCAGTTGACGCCAAGGCGGCAACCATCGCCCTGAACGACGAAGTTGAAGCGGTCCTGAAAGCTTCTGAAATCAGCCGTGACCGTGTTGAAGATGCACGTAACGCGCTGAAGGAAGGCGACGAGGTTGAGGCCAAGATCATCAGCATCGATCGCAAGAACCGCATCATCAACCTGTCTGTGAAGTCCAAAGATGTTGAGGACGACAAGCAGGCGCTTGAGAACGTTCGTAGCAAGGCAGCTGAAACTTCTGGTGCGACCACCATCGGTGATCTCATCAAGGAGCAGATGCAGCAGCAAAACGCCAACAAGGAATAAGTTTCCTTTTGGTATGAAAAAAAACGGGCTGTAACAGCCCGTTTTTTTTGTGTTTTTTTCAGGTTTGGCTAAACTAGGGTCATGGAGCTGGCAACCGGCTTTCCGATAATAATGAAAGAGGGATTAGCCTCATGACGAAGTCTGAACTTGTTGAGCTGATTGCTTCCAAGCAGACACAGCTTTCCGTGAAAGATGTTGAGCTGGCAGTAAAAACCATTATTGATCACATGTCTCAGTCCCTGGCGGATGGTCACCGGATTGAGATCCGCGGATTCGGCAGTTTTTCGTTGCACCATCGTGCGGCAAGAACCGGGCGCAATCCCAAGACGGGTGAAGCTGTTCAGCTGCCCGCGAAGTTCGTACCGCACTTCAAGCCGGGCAAGGAGCTGCGCGAACAGGTCAACGACAGCATGAAAAAGGGATTCTGAATCCCCTGCGGCGATTGAAAGGGCCCGACTTCGGTGTGGGCTCCTGTGCAGGGCTAGAGGAGTGGGAGATCTATGGCCGGTTTGCAGAAGGTGCTGATTATCCTGGTTGTGCTGGTGCTGGTGCTGCTTGCGCTGGTGTTCTCCCTGAACAATCAGATGGCCGTATCCCTCAATTTCCTGCTTTTTGAAACCCAGCCACACGGTGTTGCGGTGTGGATTATCATGGCCTTCGTGATCGGTGCGCTGGTTGGAATTCTTATCACTATGCTGGCAACCGTGAAAACTTCCGTTTCCCGGCGTAACCTGCAAAAGCGGCTCTCGCATGCGGAGCGGCAGTTGGAGCAATCCAGGGCCGAGAACGACCGGACTCTTTGATGGATATAGTGTTTCAGTGGCTACTGTTAACGGCAGCGGTAGCTGCTGGTTGGCTTGCCGGTCGTTTTTCCCGCTCTCCGGAACGTAGTCGTCGCGTGATCAGTGACGAAACCTCAGTTCGCGACCGTCTCCAGTTCCTGTTTACCAATTACTCCGACCAGGCGGTCGAAAACTTTGTCCAGTCCCTGGCGGTTAACCGGGATACAGTCAGTCTCCACCTTTCTATTGGTGCCCATTTTCGCCACAAGGGTGAAACCGACCGCGCCATTGTCATTCACCAGAATTTGCTGGCTCGTCCGGAACTGCCTGCCCGCTTCAGCCCGCAGGTTACTTTTGAGCTGGCACTTGATTACCTGAACGCGGGGTTGCTCGACCGGGCGGAAGCCCTGATGCACCAGTTGATGGGGGATCGTGATTACGGGCGGCGCGCGGCAAGTCAGCTGATTGATCTTTACCAGCAGGAGCGGGAATGGGGCAAGGCCGGTCAGGTGGCGAGAACCCTGATGAAGGATGGTGTTGATCCGGAACTGGAAAAGACCCTGGCCTATATCACCTGTGAGCTAGCCGATGAGGCCCTTAAGCATGATGATCGCTGGGGTGCCCAGAAGCTGTTGAAAGAGGCCCTGGAGTATGATCGCTCCTGTGTGCGTGCCACCTTTATCGGGATGACCATGCTGATCCGGCAGGGCAGTTTCCGGGATGCCGCCAGCCAGAGTCTGAAGGTTTTCGAGCAGAACCCGGAGTTCGGCTCCGAGGCGATTGACCGGCTGATGAAGCTGGAGCGGGAGCATGGCGATATCGGTCGACTGGTGAAGAAGTTGCGCAAGCTTTATGCCACCTGGCCCAGTACCAGTTTATTGCTGGCGCTGGTGGACTCGGTGGAGCGTGCGTCTGGCCGGCCAGCGGCGATTGACCTGCTTCGCATGGAGCTGGAGGTGCGCCCCAGTGTCCGGGGTTTGCTGCGCCTGGTGGAAATGGCCGGTTACGAGAAGGGCATGACGACGGATGAAGGCCGCCTGGTCAGCCGTATCGGCCACTTGTTGCTGGCCAACCGGCCGGTCTATCGCTGTGTCAACTGCGGTTTTTCCGGGCAGCAGCTGCACTGGCTGTGTCCCAGTTGCAAGAACTGGGAAACGGTGCGCCCTATCCAGGGCGTGGAAGCCGAGTAAACCGCTTATTAATCCATTTGTCTTTGCAGGACCTGTATTGTGACTATCGTTACCAACCCCCGCATCATTGTTGCCCTTGATTTTCCGTCCGGAGATCCGGCGCTCGCCCTGGCGGATCAGCTGGATCCGGCCAAGTGCCGTCTCAAAGTGGGCAAGGAGCTGTTCACCCGCTCCGGGCCGGAGCTGGTTCGCACCTTGCAGGATCGTGGCTTCGAAGTGTTTCTGGATTTGAAATTCCACGATATTCCCAACACCACGTCGGCAGCGGTGGCCGCAGCGGCAGACCTCGGGGTGTGGATGGTGAATGTGCATGCGTCAGGTGGTGAAAAGATGATGGTGGCCTGTCGCGAACGCCTGGAGTCGTTTGGCAGTGATCGGCCGCTGCTGATTGCAGTGACGGTGCTGACCAGTATGTCCGCGGAGGATCTGGCGGGTATCGGCATCACCGACTCACCGGAGGCACAGGTGTCCCGGCTGGCTTCGCTGACTCGTAATTGTGGCCTGGACGGCGTGGTTTGTTCGGCACAGGAGGCTCCCCGCCTGAAGGCTGAGCAGGGCGCCGGCTTCAAGCTGGTTACCCCGGGCATCCGGCCGCTGACGGCAGATAAGGGCGACCAGCAGCGCATCATGACGCCGGCAGAGGCAATTCGGGCTGGCAGTGACTACCTGGTGATCGGTCGGCCGATTACCCGGGCTGCCGATCCTCTGGCGGCGCTGGAGGCGATTCATGGGGAGGTGAGCGCCCTGTAAGGGGCGTCATTGCCGGCTCGGAACGTCAGCGCCTGCAGAACAAAAAAGCCCGCTGACTCAGTGAATCAGCGGGCTTCTGGAATAGTGGCTCCCCGACCTGGGCTCGAACCAGGGACAAACGGATTAACAGTCCGTTGCTCTACCAACTGAGCTATCGGGGAACGTCGTCATGTGACGAGGCGCGTATATTAAGTTGGCTATACCGCCCCGTCAACCCCTCGCTAAAAAATTTTAGCCAAGTGCTTTCTGGAGGCGCTCGACCGCCTTCTGCAGGTTATCCATGCTGGTGGCGAAGCTCAGGCGCATATGGCCCGGGGCGCCAAAGGCGGAGCCCGGAACCAGGGCAACCCCGGCTTCGGTCAGCAACTTCTCGGCAAACTCCACGTCGTTGCTGACGCTGTCGTCGGCGTCGATGGCGCCCTGAAAGCTCGGGAACACATAGAAGGTGCCGTCACCATACAGGCAGTCGACTCCGGGCAGGCCGTTGAGCGCCTCCACCAGCCAGTCGTGACGCTGCTTGAATGCCTTGACCATTTCGCCTACGCACTCTTGCGGGCCGTCCAGTGCAGCCTGGGCTGCGGCCTGGGACACGGACGCCGGGTTGGACGTGCTCTGGGACTGGATCTTCTTCATGGCGCCGATCACCCGCGCCGGGCCGGCAGCGTACCCGATACGCCAGCCAGTCATTGAGTAGGCCTTGGAAACGCCGTTGAGCACGAAGGTGCGGTCATACAGTTCCGGGGTGGCGTTCAGGATGTTACAGAACGGCTTGCCGGTCCACAGGATCGGCTCATACATGTCGTCCGTTGCCACCATGACCTGCGGGTGCTTCTTCAGAACCTCGCCGAGGGCCTTGAGCTCTTCCAGGGTGTAGGCCATGCCACTGGGGTTGGACGGGCTGTTGATCACGAACAGACGGGTCCGCTCGGTGATGGCGTTCTCCAGCTGCTCCGGGGTGATCTTGAAACGGGTTTCCGCGGAGGTTTCAATGATGACCGGCTTGCCTTCGGCAACAATCACCATATCCGGGTATGATACCCAGTAAGGCGCAGGAATGATGGCTTCGTCACCCGGGTTGAGGATGGCCAGGGCCAGGTTGAAAAAGCTCTGTTTGCCACCACTGGATACCAGGATTTGGTTGGCTTCGTAATCCAGGCCGTTGTCCCGTTTGAACTTCGCGATGATCGCCTTTTTCAGCGCAGGCGTACCATCAACCGCGGTGTACTTGGTCTGGCCGTTGTTGATGGCCTCGATCGCGGCTTGTTTGATGTGTTCAGGGGTGTCGAAGTCCGGCTCACCGGCACCCAGGCCAATAATGTCCTGGCCTGCGGCACGCAGTTCTGCGGCCTTGTTGGTGACTGCGAGGGTGGGAGAGGGCTTGATCGCCTGTACTCGGCTGGAAAGTTGAAGGTCCAAACTTGCGCTCCTTGAAAGCTGCGTCTGATGGGCTCCGTCTGCCCGGTGAACGGCGAGAGGTGTTCACTTTTCGGGCATCCGTCGATGGGCCTGATGTTATCATGAAGCCCGCGCAACGATAAGTTTCTCTGCACTCTGCCAGCGCTATTCCGGAGGTTCTTTGCCAGTTATGGCCACTACAGATTCCACAGCACCGAAAAAGGAAGGGGTTTTCCGGGTCGATTCACCCTACGCCCCCGCCGGCGACCAGCCCAAAGCCATCGAGGGTCTGGTGGACGGCATCGAGTCGGGCCTGGCACATCAGACCCTGCTGGGCGTAACCGGCTCAGGCAAGACGTTTACCATTGCCAACGTCATCGAGCGGGTGCAGCGTCCGACCATCATCATGGCCCACAACAAGACGCTGGCCGCCCAGCTGTACGGGGAATTCCGTGAGTTCTTCCCGGACAATGCGGTTGAGTATTTTGTCTCTTACTACGATTACTACCAGCCGGAGGCCTATGTTCCCTCCTCTGACACGTTCATCGAGAAAGACGCCTCGATCAACGAGCACATCGAGCAGATGCGGCTGTCTGCCACCAAGGCACTGCTGGAGCGCCCGGACGCCATTATTGTTGCAACCGTGTCGTCGATCTACGGCCTGGGTGACCCCCAGTCCTATCTGAAAATGATGCTGCACCTCGATCGCGGTGACCACATCGACCAGCGGGACATTCTTCGCCGGCTGGCTGAATTGCAATACACGCGGAACGATATCGAGTTTCACCGGGCCAATTACCGGGTGCGCGGAGAGGTCATCGATGTCTTCCCGGCGGAATCCGAAAAGGAGGCCATCCGCATCGAACTGTTTGATGACGAGGTGGAGAATCTCAGTTATTTCGACCCGCTCACCGGGGAGGTTCTGCGGCGGGTTCCCCGGGTAACCATCTACCCCAAGTCCCACTACGTGACGCCCCGCCAGACGGTGCTGGATGCGGTTGAGAAGATCAAGGTAGAGCTCGATGAACGTCTCCAGCAGTTGCGGGATAACAATCGCCTGGTGGAAGCCCAGCGTCTGGAGGAGCGGACCCGGTACGACATCGAGATGATGATGGAGCTGGGGTACTGTAACGGTATCGAGAACTACTCCCGCTACCTGTCCGGCCGTCGCCCGGGCGAGGCGCCGCCCACGCTGTTTGATTACCTGCCGCCCAATGCCCTGCTGGTGGTGGACGAATCCCATGTGACCATTCCGCAGATTGGCGCCATGTACAAGGGGGACCGTTCCCGCAAGGAAACCCTGGTGGAATATGGCTTCCGGCTGCCGTCCGCCCTCGATAACCGGCCCATGCGCTTTGACGAGTGGGAGCGGATTGCCCCCCAGATGATCTTCGTGTCGGCTACCCCCGCCAACTACGAGGCGGAACACGCTGGCCAGATCGTCGAGCAGGTGGTGCGGCCCACAGGGCTGCTGGATCCGGAAATCGAAGTGCGGCCAGCGTCCACCCAGGTGGATGATCTGTTGTCGGAGATCCATGCACGGGTTGCGGTGCAGGAGCGTGTACTGGTAACCACACTGACCAAGCGGATGGCGGAAGACCTGACCGACTTCCTGATGGAGCACGACATCAAGGTGCGTTACCTGCATTCGGATATCGACACCGTGGAGCGGGTGGAGATCATTCGTGACCTGAGGCGGGGTGAGTTCGATGTGCTGGTTGGCATTAACTTGTTGCGCGAAGGTCTTGATATGCCAGAGGTTTCACTGGTTGCTATCCTTGATGCGGACAAGGAAGGTTTCCTCCGCTCAGAGCGCTCGCTGATCCAGACAATCGGTCGCGCGGCGCGCAACGTGCATGGCAAGGCGATCCTTTATGGCGACCGGATTACCGGTTCCATGCAGAAGGCCATTGATGAAACTGCGCGCCGTCGGGCAAAACAGATGGCGTACAACGAGGAGCATGGCATCACCCCGACGGGGCTCAACAAGAAGATTGCCGACATCATGGAGGGGGCTGCCGGTGGCGGGCGCGGCCGGCGTCGCGGGGAGCGTCCCGGCGAGAAGGCTGCGGAAGAGGCCGAGCAGTATCGCCTGAAGGCCGGCGGCAGGTCGCCGGACGAAGTGCTCAAGGAAGTGTCGCGGCTTGAGGATGAGATGTACAAGGCGGCCGCAGAACTGGATTTCGAGACGGCGGCGCGGTTACGGGACGAGATTGCCGGTTTGAAAGAAGCGGCCCTGCGGACCGGCTGACCGGCTCAGGGCCTCGAGCCATGCTGCCGCGGCAGCAGTCATTTTTTCGGGCCGACAATGACGGCGGCCTGTAAGGGCTGGCTGCCGCCATAGCGGGACATTTTCTCGAAGACCCGGCGGTCGATGGGCAAATACTGCTTGTCGGCCACGGTTTCCCCGGCGTCGGTATCAATTTCCGGATCGTGAAGGTACACAAACCGGTCATCGATTGCACAGACGGTCACCCAGTGGGGAACGCGGCTGCGGTTGAGTTGCCAGGTGCTGATCAGGATCAACGGAATCTTGCCCTCTTTGAGGGCGTTCTCCATGGCGTCCAGGGTCAATGGGTCGTGATGGAGCTGAATATCGGTCTGCCCGATGTCATGGATAAAGCCTTCGTGTACCAGTTCCAGGACTCGTTTCTTGTCGTCATTTCTCACCGTGTCCTTGAACAGCGCTCCCTCCTTGCTGATGTAAGCGGACGCATGGAAGCCGCGGTTCCAGGCTGCCAGTGCGAGGCCGTGGGGGCCGCAGCCGCCGTGGCCCGCCAGCATGAAAATGGTGGTGGCTTCGCGCCAGATTTTCAGTTCGTCCAGGGTGGTAAGGGGCTGCTGCTCATCCACTGCCGCCATGGCCATGATCAGTGCTGCAGGGCCGCAGGAAAACTCCGTGGTCTGAGGGTAATAGGGCACCGGCAGGAACTTTTGTGATGGCGCGTAGAACAGGATTCGGCGCTCGAACCGCAGGGCATTGCCGTGGTCCTCGTAGTAGTCCCGGTAGGTGCCGAACTGGCGATAGCCCAGCCTGCGATACAGGTTGATGGCGCCGTGGTTGTCTTCGCGGACTTCCAGGCGCATGACAATCCGATCCGCGCCGACCGCCTCCTGTTCGGCCCGTCGCACCAGTTGTTCCCCGATGCCCTGGCCCCTAGCGGCCGGCGAGACGGCAATGGAGTAGATCCGGGCCAGGCGGGTGGCGGCATTCATCAGCACCAGACAATAACCCGCAATCGCGCCGTCGGTCAGCGCGACAATCAGCCGGTCCCGCGGCATCTCCAGAAACCGCCGGAAACTGCGGCGGGAGATGCGGTCTTCACTGAAGGTGTGATTCTCCAGTGCCACCAGGGCGTCCAGGTCGTGACTGGTCGCCAGGCGAAGTTCAGGGTTTGCCATAATGCAGGGCTCCGGCGTTTCCGGGTGGAAGATTGCGGGTAGGGTTGTCCGCTATTATGGTTGAGAGAAGGTAAAGCTGAAAGGCAGCAGCAGGGCTGCGAGGATGCGTAAAAGCACTCATGGGCGAGTGATTGTACCGCTTCCGGGGCCGGCGTATTCTCCGCTTTTCAGGACTCGCACCGCAATGGAGGAATGCCATTTATGTCTCGCCTGTTGATCGTTGTCGATCGCGCCAAGGACTGGGCTCCGTACTACCCCAGCGAAGACGTTCTCACCTTTGACCAATACCTCCAGTTTTCCGCGCCAGCGGCGAGTCGGGTGCGGGTTATCAATCTGTGCCAGAGCGCCAGGTACCTGAGCAGGGGCTACTATTGCTCGCTGCTGGCGGAAGCCCGGGGGCATCATGTGGTGCCGTCGGTGATGACGCTCAACGATCTCAGTCGCAAGGGACTGTTTTCGCTGGAGCTTGAAGAACTCGACGCCAGTGTGATCCAGTGGCTGGAAGCCTCCGGCTCCGCCATCGAGCCGGGCAGTGATGATCGCAACGCGACTCACGAGGTGCGTATCCGCAGCTATTTCGGCCAGGCCCAGCACCCTGACCTTAAGCCGGTGGCCCGCGCGCTGTTTGAGCGTTTCCCGTGCCCGATCCTGGAGGTGGTGTTCCGTCGCCGTAAAACCTGGCAGATCGAGTCCATGAAACCGGCATCTCCGGCGGACCTGAGCGAGCCGGAGCAGGATCTGTTTGCCGCGGCGCTGGACCGCTTCAGCAGCATTGTCTGGCGCAAACCGCGGACCCGGCGCCGTTACCGTTTCGACCTGGCCATACTGGTAAACCCGGACGAAGAGTTGCCGCCCAGCGACAAGGTTGCCCTGGGCCGCTTTGAAAAAGCCGGTCGCAAGCTGGGAATCAATGTGGAGCAGATAACCCGCCGCGACTACATGCGCATTCCGGAATACGATGGCCTGTTTATCCGGGAAACCACTGCTATCGATCATCACACCTACCGTTTTGCCCGCAAAGCGGAAGCAGAAGGCCTGGTGGTGATTGACGATCCGGTGTCCATTCTGCGTTGTACCAACAAGGTGTTCCTGGCAGACCTGCTGAAGAACAACAAGGTACCGACACCCAGGACGCTGATTCTCTCGAAGGACCAGAAGGACGCCGTGGAGCGGGTGGTCAGTGAGCTGGGGTTTCCGGTTGTAATCAAGATCCCTGATGGTGCTTTTTCCCGCGGGGTTACCAAGGCTGAGGACGAAAAAACCTTGCGGGCAGGCCTGAAGGCATTGTTCCGGCAATCTGCTCTGGTGCTGGCGCAGGAGTACCTGTACACAGATTACGACTGGCGCATCGGGGTACTGGGTGGCCGTGCTATTTTTGCGTGCAAGTACATGATGGTGAAAGGTCACTGGCAGATTTACCAGCATGGTGGCTCCCAGGTCGAGAGCGGCGGCTTTGAAACCCTGCCGACCTATGAGGTGCCGCGGAACGTGATTCAGGCAGCGCTGAACGCCACCCGGCTGATCGGCAATGGTCTGTATGGTGTCGACATCAAACAGTCTGGTAACCGGGTGGCGGTGATCGAGGTTAACGACAACCCCAGCATCGACTCCGGCGTGGAGGATCAGTTTCTCGGCGGTGAGCTGTATACCCTGATCATGCAGGAGTTTCTGTCACGCATGGAGGAGAACCGCAGGCGCTGAGTGGGCGACTGCGGCCCGGCTCAATGCGGCGCGCTGTACCAGACCCGCAGGCTGCCAAACCAGGCATAGTCGGATAGCGCAGCTTCGATATCGGCAGCCCGGGGGGCGGAATCACTGAACGGAAGCTCGAACATCAGTTCAATGTGCACCTTGTTGCGCAGATAATGCAGACGAATCCGGCTCTGCGGGGGCAGGGCGTCGCAATAGTCCGCCAGCAGCGCGCGGATCTCCTCCCGGGTTGGCAGCCGCTCGGAAGTTGGCATCGCATCTTCATCATTCTCCGCATCAATGTGGAAATTGATATCGCGGATGTTATCCAGTTGTTTGCGCATCCCTTCCACCACTTGCATACCAATATGGTGGCCTTCTGACACGCTGATCTCCGGCCGGACCTGCAGATGGATATCCAGCAGAATGTCATGCCCCATACGGCGGCTGCGCAGTTCGTGGACATTGCGTACGCCTTCGGTTTTCATCGCCGTGTCGGTGAGCATGCTGGTGTCTTCCGGCGACAGCCCGGTGTCGACCAGTTCCCTCACGCTGTCCCAGGTAAACTGCCAGCCGATCCGGCCAACAATGACGGCGATGATGATGGCGGCCAGGGCATCCAGCCAGATGTAGCCCAGCATGGCCCCGACGGTGGATAGCACCACAATGACGGAGGAAAACGCGTCGGTCCGGCTGTGCCAGGCATTGGCGATGATCAAGTCGGAACGGATAAGTTGCCCGATGTGGCGGGTGTAGCGGAAGATCCACTCTTTGCCGATAACCGAGACGACAGCCGCCGCCAGAACCGGCCATTCCGGAGCTTCCGTCACGCCCCCGGCCAGCATGCGCAGGATGTTGTCCCACGCCAGAGCACCGCCGACGGCGATCAGAATGCTGCCCAGCACCATGGTGCCAATGGTTTCGATGCGTTGATGGCCGTAAGGATGATTCTCATCGGGGGCCTGGCGGGATACCTTCATGACCGCTATGACCACGAGGTCTGACGCGACATCGGTAAAGGAATGGATGCCGTCCACGATCAGCGCCTGGGAGTGGAATAATGCACCGACAATACATTTTATAATACCGAGCGCTGCATCCAGGATCATACCGATCACGGTGACCCGGGTGGCAGCATCCCGTTCCTTGTCGAGCCCGTGGTACCTGGGGTGAACGGATGACGTGTTTTCAGACATGCAAGCGGATCCTGGCAGTGTGTCGGAGAGGCAGTCTCTATTATGGACGATCTGGTACGTTTGTCCGTTTTATGCACATGCCAAATAAGAGGCGATGTGTAAAGCGGACGTTACATGGCTGTTAGATTACCATTTCCGGCTTTTTAACTTCATGATTTAACAGCAAATAATAACTGGTTAAAAAATGATCAATCTGTAGGGCGGCGCACTTCCCAAGGGATCGCAAACGATGGTCAGGCATTTTCAACAGAGTTATCCACAGATTCCGTGGAAAAGGTCACAACACCTTAACCTTACAGTCATTTAGCTGTCATCGGATTATGCAGAAAGCGTCTGTGGAAAACTTTCGGTATACTCCTGCGCACAGAAATCGGCCCCGCCAAATCACCCGAGGAGTTATAACATGTACGGTCTTCTCCGTAACCTGTTGTTCACACTGGAGCCTGAACGCGCTCATAACGTCACTTTAACGGGGCTGGACCTGGCCGAGAAGCTCGGGGTATTGAAAATGCTTGTTCCGGCAGTCCGGCCCTTGCCGGTTACGGTGATGGGACTGGACTTTCCCAACCCCGTGGGCCTGGCGGCGGGTCTCGACAAGAATGCGGACCATGTGGACGCGCTGGGGGCGCTGGGATTCGGTTTTATCGAGGTGGGCACCGTCACTCCGCTGGCCCAGCCCGGTAACCCGGCACCCCGGATGTTCCGTTTGCCCGAGCATCAGGCCATCATCAATCGCATGGGATTCAACAACGAAGGCCTGCAACACCTGCTGGCAGCCGTTGACCGGCGCAAGTACAAAGGTGTACTCGGTATCAACGTCGGCAAGAACAAGGATACTCCCAATGAGGAGTCTGAATCCGATTACCGCAAGGGTATTGCCGCAGTCTACACCCGCGCGGACTACATCACGGTCAACGTGTCGTCACCCAATACGCCGGGATTGCGGGACCTGCAGTTCGGCGACTCCCTGAAGCGCCTGCTGGAAGCCATCAAGGACGAGCAGGGTATCCAGCAGCGGGAAACCGGCAAGTACGTTCCGATAGCCGTCAAGATCGCGCCGGATATGGACGATGAGGGTATTCGTTTTGTGGCCGCCGCTTTGCGGGACAGTGGTATGGATGGCGTCATTGCGACCAATACCACCATTGCTCGTGAGGCCGTCACCGGACACCGTCATGCACAGGAAGCAGGAGGTCTGAGCGGAGCGCCGGTGCGGCAGCCGTCATTACGAGTCATCGAAGGGCTGCATGCCGAGCTGGGTGACACCCTGCCGATCATCGGTGTGGGTGGCATAACCGACGGTGCCAGCGCCGCGGAAAAGATCCGTGCCGGCGCGAAGCTGGTCCAGATCTACACAGGTTTTATCTACCGGGGCCCTGCGCTGATCGGCGAAGCCGTCGAGGCCATTCGTGCCCTGCAACAGGATCGGTGAGGTGTCAGGCGAGGGGTGCGATAAGGGGTGCGATAAATATCTGTACCGCAAAAAAGATGGGCCCGCTAAGCGGGCCCTGGCGGGGAACGAACCCCGTGGCGAGTTATCGCATGGTACGGGTCGGGAGGACCCGTTTGGGTTGCTCTGTTGAAAATTCCCTGTTGTGTGGTTTCAGTTAATCTGTTGCTTCAAAGACCAGAGTAAACTTTCGGGGTCCTGATCCAGGTTAAAGGTACTTGCTTGCCGGTCAGGCTGTGACATTCGCCATCTTGTGAATGCCTGAAACGCCGGTCATGCCCTCCCACTGATCTGTACGGCCTTCACGCCACCCGTTTAACCACTCCTGTCTCACTTCCGGTTGCTCGAGCGGGCAGCTGTCTTTTGGTTTACCGGACACGCCAGCCAGGTATCCCCGTTTGAATGCACGAGCGTACATGTCTCTCTTCTGTCTTTTCATGCCGTTCCTCACTGATGGATTAACAGAACAAAGTGTACACATCTGCCTTGAACGTACCGGCTGAGCAGGGTTGGCCGGGATTTCTACCCGGGTATTTGCTCACTTGCCAATACCAGTCAGGACAGTCAGGATCCTTTGTCCGGAGGCCTTTTTTCGGCCCCGGGAACGACGCGTCACCTACAAGGTAAGTCGAAGGTTGCGCCGATGTACACTATTTATTTCATATATGTGTCAGCTTTCTTATGTTTGTGTGAAATAACACGCGGTGGGTTACCATAGGAAACCACGCGAATCCGCATTGTTAGCCGGCCGTTACACTTTCGGGAGCTCAACTTGGCTGAACTTAACTTTTTTGTAACCTGTCCCAAGGGCATCGAGTATCTTCTGGCCGATGAGCTGAAGGAATTCGGCATGGAGCCCTTCCGCAACGCGCCGGCCGGAGTCTGGGCCAGCGGCACCCTGGAAGCGGGTTACCGGGCCTGTCTGTGGTCGCGACTGGCCAACCGCGTCATCCTGCACCTGGCCGATGTCAGTGCCACCACCGGGGATGAGCTTTACCAGGGGGTACAGGACATCAACTGGCAGGACCACCTGGCGGTCAGCGGCACCTTCAAGGTAAGTTTCAGCGGCCAGAACGAAGCCATCCGCAATACCCAGTTCGGCGCCCAGCGGGTGAAAGACGGTATTGTCGACCGGCTGCGTACCGGTGATGGCCGGCGGCCGTCGGTGAACCCGAAGGATCCTGACGTCACCATTTCGGCCCGGCTGCACCGGGGAGCCCTGGCAGTGGGGATCGACCTCAGCGGCGACAGTCTGCACAAGCGCGGCTACCGCACCGAACAGGGTGCGGCTCCGCTCAAGGAGAACCTCGCGGCTGCCCTGCTGATCCGGGCCGGATGGCCTGAGCTGGCGGCACAGGGTGGCGATTTCATCGATCCCATGTGTGGCTCCGGTACCCTGCTGATTGAGGCAGCGATGATGGCGCTGGACCTGGCACCCGGGCGCAAACGTGAGGGCTTTGGTTTCCAGCGCTGGCTCGGCCATCAGCCGGACTTGTGGCTGGCGTTGCGTCAGGAAGCGGAACGCCGCGCCCACGAGGGTCGTCAGGGCCAGTGTCTGCGCATTGCCGGCTACGACCAGGACCACAATGTGATTGCGACTGCCGCGCGAAACGTGCAGCGGGCAGGGCTTGAGGGCGTTGTCCATGTGGAGTGTCGGGAACTGGACCGGTTTGCCCTTGAGGGCGACTGGGCGGGGCAGGGGCTGGTGCTGACCAATCCGCCCTACGGCGAACGGCTGAGCGATCGCAAGCAGCTTGGCACGCTGTATCACCGCCTGGGTGAGGTGGTGCGGGAGAACCTGACCGGCTGGCGACTCGGTGTTTTTACCGGCGTCCCCGAGTTTGGCAAGTCATTGGGCCTGCGGAGCTACAAGCAGTACCGCTTGTTCAACGGCAAGCTGCCGGCGCAGTTGTTGCTGTTCAATGTCGACAAGGACAGCGAAGTGGCGCCGAAGGAGATCGGTGAACCCGGCGAGGTGATGCCCCGGATTGCCAATCCGGAGCGTGCCGCCATGCTGGCCAATCGTCTGAAGAAAAACATGAAGACCCTTGGCCAGTGGGCCCGTAAGCAGGGGATTGGCTGTTACCGTGTTTACGATGCGGATATGCCGGAATATGCCCTGGCAATCGATATCTATGAAGGGCGTATTCACGTCCAGGAATACGCCGCTCCAAAAACCGTTGATGCCCGCTCGGCCCGCGAGCGGTTGGCGGAGGCGCTGGCGGTCATTCCCGATTCCCTGCAAATGGACCGTGCGGTGATGGTGTGCAAGCAGCGCCAGCGCCAGACCGGAACCAGCCAATACGAAAAGCAGGGCACCAGCGGTGAGTTTTTCAATGTCCATGAACACGGCTGTGTGTTGAAGGTCAACCTGCGGGATTACCTGGATACCGGGCTGTTTCTGGACCATCGTCCGGTGCGCCACTGGATCCAGCGCCATGCCCGCGGCAAGCGTTTCCTGAACCTGTTCTGCTATACCGGTGCGGCCAGTGTGCATGCCGCGGTTGGTGGCGCAACCCGTTCCCTCAGCCTGGACATGTCAAAGACTTACGTGAACTGGGCGCGGGAGAACCTGGCCCTGAACGGGGCGTCGCCGCGTTATCATCAGGTTGAGCAGGCTGACTGTCTGGCCTGGCTGGAGGCACGGCCAAAAGCCGGTGAGGTGTTTGACCTGATCTTCATGGATCCGCCGACCTTTTCCAACTCGGCACGGATGGAAGGGGTGCTGGATGTGCAGCGCGACCACGGCCGGATGATCGAGCAGGCCATGGCCCGCCTGAGTTCGGAGGGATTGCTGATCTTCTCCAACAACTTCCGTCGCTTCAAGCTGGACGAATCACTGGCGGAAATATTTCAGGTTGAGGAGGTGTCGCCGTCTACCATCGACCGCGATTTCCAGCGTAACCCGAAGATTCATCGTTGCTGGCATATCCGCCACCGGGGCTGAACCCGGTGGCTCGCCGGCCGGCGTGGAGCTGGCAAGAGATCAGAACTCGTAACGCAGGCCACCGGAAAACTGGAAGGTGTTCACGTCGCTACCCGTGTCCTTGAATAGCCGGCCGCCCTCGAGCACCAGGTAGGTGTTGCTGAGTATTTCCACATCCATGCCCGCCAACCAGCTCACACTGAAGCTGCTGTCAGGATAATCGCCTTCCAGGTAGTCGAACTGGCGGTTTTCGGCCGCGTCCGGATTTGCCAGTTCCGCTTCGCCGCTGATGTAGGAAAAGCCGAACTGGCCATAGACGTTGGCGTAGTCGGTCAGCGGGTAGTGCATGCCGAGATACCAGCTTGCGAAATAGTCTACCGACAGGGTGAGGCCCTCTACGGTGGCGTCCTTGTAACCGCCGCCGGCGCGGAGTTCGGCGTGGAACAGGTCGGTGATGTGGCCGCCGACCACCAGGGTTGCGGCACTGCTCCAGACTTCTTCTTCGGTGACAGTGCCCACGCCCCGGTGTTCGAGGGCGGTGGCGAGTATACCGACATAGTTGAGTTCTTCGCGGGGAACGTCGTCGGCCGCAGTGACGGGCGTGCTGGTGATTACCGACACCAGTCCGGGCAACAGCAGGGTTCGCAGCACCTGGTTCATTATTGTGTGATTTCCTGACCTTGAGAGGGGATGCCAAGCGGCGTAGTCAACGGAATTGTGCCGTCTGTAACGGATTGTTACGTCGACTCAGGTCACAGTTCGTCGTACGCCGGGCGGCCTCTCAGCGGTCCGTCAGGTGCGCTTCCCGGGCCAGCATCAGCAGGGCATAGACGCCGTTCTCGGGTAACTGGGGTTCAAGTCCGTGCTCGAACAGAATGGCGCGGCGCCGCTCTTCGATATCATCGGAATCCAGTTGCGGCAGCAGATCCGTTACCGGCGCCACTTCGAAAGGCGCGTCCATGCCGACCGCGTCAAAGATCTTGTCGACGAGAATCTCATCGGGATCCAGGCCGTCCACGTATACCGTCTGGTCCGGCAGGTCCTGGTGCAACTCATGGGCCAGCTCGATCAGCGGCACACCCTGCTCCTCGAGGTAGAACAGGTCGACGTCGGGAAGCTCCTCGCCATCCGGCAGCCAGGACTCGTCCGGTGCGATAACCACGGTTTTCATCCGGCCGTCCGCCAGTGACCAGGCGATGGCCGTGGGGAACAGGGCATCGTCAGTCTGGCAGTACTCAATATCCATGAAGCGGGGTAGGGGCACAGTGTTCTCCTGGCGGGCCGGCGGCGTAGAATAACGGTAACTCCGGTCTTATCCGGACGTGGGGCATCATGCCATACTAGATCCACGATTATCAGCTTATTAAGGACATCATGGAACACGCGGATTTTAATCAGAACCTGCTCGACTTTCTCAACGAATCACCCACGCCCTGGCACGCCGTTCAGGCGATGACCCGCCAACTGGACGCTGCCGGCTTCCAGGCACTTGACGAGCGTGAGGAGTGGCATCTCGACGAGGGGCAGGGCTATTACGTGGTGCGCAATGGGTCCTCGCTGGTGGCCTTCCGGACTGGCAAGGGCGATCCGGCCCGGGCTGGCATCCGCATGGTCGGTGCCCACACCGACAGCCCCTGCCTCAAGGTAAAGCCCAATCCGGAACTCCGGCGCAAGGGGTTTTTCCAGGTGGGCGTGGAGGTGTATGGCGGCGTCTTGCTGAACCCCTGGTTCGACCGCGACCTGTCACTCGCCGGGCGGGTAACCTGCCTGGATGGCGAGGGCAAGGTGCGTGACCTGCTGGTGAACTTTGCCCGCCCCGTCGCCTTCATTCCCAGCCTGGCCATTCACCTCGACCGTGAAGCCAACAGCAACCGTTCGGTGAATGCCCAGACCGACCTGCCACCGGTGATGATGCAGGTTCCGGAAAACGACCAGACCACTCTCAACGAGCTGCTTATCCAGCAGCTTCGCAAGCAGCAGCCCGACGTGGATGTGCGTAAGGTGCTGGGCTACGAGCTGAGCTTCTACGATGCCCAGCCCGCCTCACTGATAGGTCTGAATGAGGAGTTTATCGCCTCCGCGCGGCTGGATAACCTGCTGAGCTGCTACATCGGCCTGCGATCGCTGCTGGATACCTCAGGTCAGAAGCCGGCCCTGTTGGTGTGTAATGACCACGAGGAAGTGGGCAGCATGTCGGCTGAAGGCGCGCAGGGGCCGTTCCTCGGTGCGGTGCTGGAGCGCTGGTGCGGTGCCGGCCGCGGCCGGGCAATTGCCCGTTCGATGATGATCTCGGCGGATAACGCCCATGGCATCCACCCCAACTTCATGGACAAGCACGACGAGAACCACGGTCCGCTGATCAACCAGGGCCCGGTGATCAAGGTGAACCACAACCAGCGCTACGCCACCAACAGTCGCTCCGCTGCCCTGTATCGCCACATCAGTGACGAGTTGGGCCTGCCGTGCCAGACCTTTGTGGTACGCAGTGATATGGGATGTGGCAGCACGATTGGCCCGCTGACCGCCGCCAACCTGGGGGTAACCACGCTGGATATTGGCGTGCCCCAGTTGGGTATGCACTCGGTGCGGGAAATGACCGGCACCAGGGACAGCTATACTCTGTACCAGGTGTTGCGGGAATTCATGCAATGGGATGCGGTTAACTGATTGTCCGGGAGGGGTGGCCTGGCCGAGCCGGGTCGCTCCACCATCCGGCGTCGGGCAGTGCCATAAAAAACGTCATAAAAAAAGCCGCTGGCGTTTTGGCGCAGCGGCTTTTCGGAATAAGTGGCTCCCCGACCTGGGCTCGAACCAGGGACAAACGGATTAACAGTCCGTTGCTCTACCAACTGAGCTATCGGGGAACAGCATCAATGTGGCGCGCATATTAAGGGCTTTATTTCTCCGGGTCAACCCCCTGAATTGCAAGGTTAAAAAATGGACAATTCGTATCATCCTCCCCGCTGGCTGCGGAGCGGCCACTTGCAGTCGGTCTGGCCGACACTGTTCCGGCGCATTGAACTCGACGAGCCGGAGACCGCGGTACTGGCCACCCCGGACGACGACGAGCTGCACCTGGACTGGTACCGCCAGGGCAACCGGCGGCTCGCCGTTCTGTCCCATGGCCTGGAAGGGCACAGCCGCCGGCCCTACATGCTGGGACTCACCCGGGCGCTGCTGCGGGAAGGCTGGGATGTGCTGGCCTGGAATTTTCGCTCCTGCGGCGGGGTGATGAACCGGCAGCCACGGTTTTACCACAGTGGTGCAACCGAAGATCTCGACCAGGTGGTCCGTCACGCCCTGACCCGGGGTTACGATGCCATTTCCCTGTCCGGCTTCAGCATGGGGGGCAACCTGACGCTGGTGTATCTGGGGCAGCAGGGGGAGCGGTTGGACCCGCGGATCCGTGGTGCCGTGACCTACTCGGTGCCCTGTGACCTTGCCGGCAGCGCCGAAATGCTGGCCCGGCCCAGCAGGCGCATTTACATGCTGCGTTTCCTGAGGGACTTGCAGGCCAAGATGACCGAAAAGGCCCGGCGTTTTCCCGAGGTGATAGATGTCAGCGGTTTTGACGAGATTCGGAATTTTCGCCAGTTTGACGACCGCTATACGGCACCACTGCACGGGTTCCGGGATGCGGAGGATTACTGGCGGCAGTGTTCGGCCATCAATTACCTGCGGGATATCCGGGTGCCTGCACTGATGGTTAATGCTGCGGACGACCCCTTCCTGTCTCCCGCCTGTTTCCCCGAGTCCCGCTCGTTGCTCGGTCATCATGTCCGGCTGGAAGCGCCCCGCTGGGGCGGCCATGTGGGCTTCGTCGAACGCACCAGTGATGGTGTCTACTGGTCGGAGCGACGGGCGGTGAGCTTCCTTGGTACACTCGAGGCCTGACGGCGGGACGCTGGCTTCAGCTGTCTGAGAGCATGGGCTCGAGCGCCGGCCAAAGGTTGTCGAGCAGTTTTTGCTGGGCCTGGCTGCTGGGATGGATGCCATCTTCCTGCATCATGCCGTTCTGGTTATAGATTCCGTCTAGGAAAAACGGAACCAGACCGGTGTTATGGCTGTCAGCCAGTTTCGGGTAAATCGCCGCGAACATCGAGGTGTATCTCGGCCCGTAGTTCGGTGGAATCTGCATGCCAACAAGCAGGGGGCGAGCACCGGCGTCCCGGGTCAGCTCGATCATCTGTGCGAGATTCTGTTCGATAACGGAAGGCTGGAAGCCCCGGAGCCCGTCGTTGCCGCCCAGTTCGATGATGACAATTGCCGGGGCATGGCGGGACAGCAAATCGGGCAGGCGGCGAAGTCCGCCGTCGGTAGTTTCGCCGCTGATACTGGCATTGACCACGGTCCAGTCGTGACCGTTATCCTCGAGACGGTTCCGGAGCAATGATACCCAGCCGTTCTCGGTCTGCACGCCATAAGCGGCGCTGAGGCTGTCGCCCATGATCAGCAGGGTGTTCGGGTTGAGAGCGTTCTGGCCGGTAGTGCTCTGGTTGATGGGGTTCGGGCTTGCCTGCAAAGTGCCGGCAATCACCACCATAACCAGAAAGATGATTGATCTCAGACGGAAAAACACCGTATCCATAGTAGTCCTGTGAAATGTAATCCTGTGAAATGTAACCCTTTAAATAGTAACCCGGTAACAAGCGAAACAGCTGGAGATCCCGTGACCGACCCGAACCGTCCCACCACCACTGCCGGCACGCCGATGCTGAAAGTCAGCGAGCTGACCCATCGGGTTGAACTGGGCAATGATACGCTGACGATCCTGCAGGGGGTCAACCTGGAAATCAATCGGGGAGAATCCGTAGCCATTGTCGGTCGCTCCGGCTCCGGCAAGACCACGCTGCTGGGGTTACTTGCCGGTCTTGATACCCCGTCGGAAGGATCGGTGGTGCTGGACGGCGCGGTGGTCAGTGACCTGAACGAGGATGAGCGGGCGCGCTTGCGGGCCCAGCGGGTCGGCTTTGTCTTCCAGTCATTCCAGCTGTTGCCGGCGCTCACCGCCCTGGAGAATGTGATGCTGCCGCTGGAACTGGGAGGTGTTGAACATCCGGAACGCAAGGCCCGCGAGTTACTCGAGCGGGTGGGGCTGGGACAGCGCCTGCAGCATACTCCCCGTCAGCTCTCCGGCGGTGAGCAGCAACGGGTGGCCATTGCCCGCGCCTTTGCCTCCAACCCGGTAATCCTGTTCGCCGACGAGCCCACCGGTAATCTGGATAACCGCACCGGCCAGGCCATTTCCGACCTGTTGATGGCGCTCAACAGTGAACAGGGTACCACACTGGTGATGGTCACCCACGACGAGCACCTGGCGACGCGCTGTCAGCGCCAGTTTTCCATTGAAGCAGGCGTTTTGTCCGAACCTGCAGGTGCCGAGCGTCGCCGGGAGGCCCTGTCCTGATGGCAGCCTCACAGAAACTGGCGTCTGCGGGGCGTGACCTGCGGCAGCGGGATGTCCGGGTTGTCCTGGCGGCACTGGTGATTGCGGTTGCCACCGTTGCAACCATTGCCCTGTTCGCCAGCCAGTTACAGCGCACGCTGGTGTCTTCGGCCAGTGCGTTCCTGGCTGCAGATCGGCAGCTGGAGGCCGAAAACGGACGGCCCGTGCCGCAAGCCTGGGTTGCCGGCGCCACCAGCCGCGGGCTGGCAACCGCACAGATGATCGAGTTTTCCACCATGGTGTTTGGTGGTGAAGGGTTCCAGCTGGTGGCCGTGAAGGCAGTCAGTGGTGACTATCCGCTTCGTGGCGAGATCGAATACCAGGCTACCCCCGATGCACCCCGCGAGATGCGATCCGGCGGCCCCGCCCCGGGGGAAGTCTGGGTAACCCCGCGACTGCTGCGGTTACTGGACCTCCAGGTCGGTGATCCTCTTGAAGTGGGAAGCCTGGCATTGCGGGTAACGGGCTTGCTGGTACGGGAGCCTGATGGTGGTTTCCGCATGAGCGCGCTGGCGCCCCGCATCATGATGCACGTGGATGACGTACCGGCGACCGGGGTCATCCAGGAGGGCAGCCGGGTCGAATATGTCTATCTGTTTGCCGGTGATGAAGCCCGGCTCGACGCCTACTACAAGTGGCTGCAGCCGCAGCTCCAGCCCAGCCATGAGTGGGAGAGCATTCGCGACGGCGAAACCCTCTCCGAGTCGCTGGAGCGGGCAGAAAGCTTCCTGCTGCTGGGAGGTAGTCTCGCGGTATTGCTGGCCGCGGTAGCGGTGGCGGTGGCCAGCCGCCAGTATGCGCTGGCCCAGCGGGATACCGTGGCGTTGTTGAAAACCCTCGGTGTCTCCGGGCAGCAGGTCGGGCGACTCTATCTGCGCCGGCTTGCGGTTTGGGGGCTGCTCGGCGTTGCCGGTGGGCTGGCACTGGCCATTCCCCTGTACTGGCTGTTATCCGGCCTGCTGGCGGAGGCGCTGGAGCGGCCGGTGGATTACGGCGTGGACCCGGCAGCACTGACGCCGGCCCTGTTGACTGCACTGGTATCGCTGTTTGCGTTTGCCTACCCGCCGGTGCGGCGGTTGCGCCATGTTCCCGCCATGCGGGTTCTGCGCAGCCAGCCCGGGGAGTCGGGCCGCGAGGCCCTGCCGGATCTGCTGATTGCATTGCTTGCGGTATTCGGACTGGTCTGGATGTACGCCCGGGACTTGTACCTGGTGGTGGCCCTCATCGGCGGCCTGACGCTGCTGTTGCTGGTGCTGGCAGCCCTCGGGTGGGGAATGGTTGCCGGGTTGCGCCGGTTGTCAGGCGGTGGCAGTGCGCTTCGGTTGGCTCTGGTAGGCCTCTACCGGCACCGTCGGGCCAGCCTGTCCCAGATTGCCGTATTCGCCATGACCCTCATGCTTGCGGCGACTCTTATCCTCGTGCGCACGTCGTTACTGGACGATTGGCAGGGGCAGCTTCCCGACGATGCGCCCAACCACTTTCTGATTAACATTGCGCCGGACGCAGTGGATGACGTGGCGACCTACTGGGAGCAGCGGGGCATGCCGCTGGACCAGCTCTATCCGATGGTGCGCGGCCGGCTGACCGAACTTAACGGCCAGCCCGTGTTGGAGGCGGTCAGCAAGGATGAACGGATCAATGCGCTGAATCGTGAGCTCAACCTGACCTGGATGGACAGCCTGCCGGAGGACAACCGTATTGTGGCCGGCCAGTGGTTTGGCGCCGGTGAAACCGCCGGCGTATCCATTGAGGCAGAGCTGGCGGAACGGCTGGGCGTTACGGTGGGGGATGTGCTGGGTTTTACCATCGGCTCGCAAACCATCGCCGAACCGGTTACCAGCATCCGCACCGTGCAGTGGGACAGCATGAAACCCAATTTCTACATGGCATTCCCGCCTGGTGGCGCCCTGGATAACATGCCGGCAACCTGGATAACCAGCTTCTATCTGACCCGGGAGCGCAAGACGGAGTTGAACGGCTTTTCCAGGGAGTTCCCGACTGTGTCAATTCTCGAAGTGGATCATATTATCGAGCGGATTCAGGACATCGTGCGCCAGGTAACCCAGGCTATTGAAGCCATTCTGGCCCTGATCCTGGCTGCGGCCCTGGTGGTGATGGCGGCGGTGGTCAGTGCCACGCTGCAGGACCGGCAGCGGGAAGGGGCGCTGCTACGGACCCTCGGCGGAAGGCAGTCTCTGCTGGTGCGCGCTACCATGATCGAGTTTGCGGTACTGGGGTTCGTGGCGGGACTGCTGGGGGTGATCGCCGCCGAGGGAGCGGTCTGGGCGTTGCAGTTCCGCATGTTCGAGGCTGGCTTCCGCTGGCACTGGCCGGTTGTTGTCGCCATTCCGCTGGTCAGCGCGCTGGTGCTGGCGGTATTTGGCCGCTGGCAATTGACCCCGGTGTTGCGGGTATCACCCATGCTGCTGCTACGGCGGCTGGAGTGACGGCCCGCCCGGGTGGATCGCCGGTCAGCGGTAGCTGGAAAGAATGTGCTCCAGTTTACCGCTGGCCCTGAGGTCGGCCAGTTCTTCGTTGAATTGATCGACAAAGGGCTGCCATTCCGGTCGGAGCATCAGCCGGAAGCCGTAGTCGCTGATGTTGTTGGTGGTGTAGCGAACCTTACCCTGGAGGTTTTCCTGCCGGATGATCCATTGCCCCAGCAGCCGGTCTGCCACCGCGGCATCAAAGCGCCGGCCGTGAAGCAGGTAATCGAACATGTCGCTGTCTTCGGAGACATCAAACCGTTGCAGTTCGCCGGACTCCAACAGTGGCTCCAGTACCGGATACTTGTAACCGAGGTGGGTTACCAGGGTTTTTGAGCGCAGGTCGTCAGGCGAGTTGTACTCGAAACTGGAGTCCAGCGGGACAAAAAAGACTTCCTGCACCCGAACGATCGGATCGGAAAACACAAACTGCTCCGGGTTTTCGGTCCATTCGATAGCCCGCGGTGTGGCATCGATATAGCCATCGAGCAGCATCTGGTCTACCCGTTTGCGTGGAATCTTCCTGGGTTCAACCTTGTAGTCCAGCCGGTCTGCGATGTGGGTAACCACGTCCCAGACGATGCCGGAGTAGTCGTTCTCACCCACGATCACGTAAGGGGGATAGCCATTGGGTGAGACATTGAACTTGAGTGTTCTGGATTCGGCCGGAGAATTCTCCGATGGGGAGGCCAGGGTCAGTCCGGAGGCGGCTGCCAGGGCGAGGATTGCGGATACGCCGATCATGCGGCGGATGTTCAAGAAGGGCATAGATACGGGCTCTGAGCTCGGTTACCGTATGGATGAAACGGCCGCTTCCCTGCCAGCGCTTTCACCGGATTGTTACCGGTTTAATGATACTTTTCAATAACTCCTTTTGATTAATTCCGCTGGCCCTGGTTAACCGCGGGGTCGATCGTGATCGCCCCCGCGGTCGGGATTGGTGCAAATCAGGCCCAGGCGCGGGCCAGGACGGCCTTGGCGTCGTCCAGGCTCACCTCCTTCGGGTTGAACATGATGGCACCGTCATCCAGTGCGGCGCGGGCGATGTCGTCCAGCTGGCTTTCCAGCACCTTGCCGGTTTCCTTCAGGGTGCGTGGCAGTTCGCAGCGCTTATAGAGGGCGTCCCGCATGCGGCGAATAGCAGAGATAGCCGCCTCGGCACGGCGACTGGCCGGGGTTGCGGCATAGACGTCGGCACCGTCGAGATACAGCAGCAATTCGCCCAGCGGCTCGCGGATGGTTTCGAGGTTGTATTCCAGTACATAGGGCAGGTACAGGCTCATGCACAGGCCGTGAGGCAGGTGGCAGATGGCGCCGGTGGCATGGCCCAGGGCGTGGACCAGGCCCACCATGGAGTTGGAGAAGGCGATGCCGGCCATGGTCGAGGCCTGGGCCAGTTCGAGGCGCCCGTCCGCATCTTTCGGGTTATCCATCACCTTCAGCAGGTTGCCGGTAATCTTCTTGATGGCGGCTGTGGCGTAGGCATCGCTGAGCGGGTTCTTTGCCATGCAGGTGAACGCTTCGGTGGCATGGGTCAGGGCGTCCATGGCCGTCGCCGCCGTGATGTGGGGCGGCAGGGTCAGGGTCATCCGCGGGTCGATAATGGCGGCATTGGGCAGCAGGAACGACGACGTGAACGGCAGTTTGACGTGCTTCTCGGTGTCGGCAATAACCGCAACCGCGGTGACTTCGGAACCAGTGCCGGCGGTGGTGGGAACCACGAAGAACGGCTTGAGCGGGTGTTTCAGCACGCCGGCACCACTGTACTTGGCAATGTCGTCGCCGCCCTCGGACACCAGGATATTGACCGCTTTGGCGGTATCAATGGCGGAACCACCACCAACGGCAATGATCGAATCGCACTTCTCGGATCGATAGATGCCGGCGATGTCCCTGACGACCGCCTTGGACGAGTCGGGTGGCACATCGTCGTAGATGCTCACGATGTCGAGGCCACTTTCTTCGCAGGCGGAAACCACCGGATCGAGCAGGCCCGCGGCGCGAACCCCCTTGTCAGTGATAATCATCGGGCGCTTTGCAGCCAGGCCGGAGAGCTCATAAGGGATGTGCTCCAGGGCGGCTTTGCCGGCAATCACTTTGACCGGGCAGAAGAACTCGTAGAATTTGTCAGTCATTATGCTTTCACCGTCTCAACGAAGTTGGTCGCTACTTTCAGGTAGATGCGTGCTGCGTTCAGCAGTTTCTCGGGCAGGTGGATGTTCTCGGGGTATTCCTTGACGGCCCGTTTGGCGATCAGCTTGGGCAGGATAAAGGCTTCCAGCCGGTTCAGGATTCGCGTCATGCGGATGGCGCGGCTGATGTCACCGTCCACTAGCATGCGGTCATTGGCAAAGGCTACCGAGGTTTTCTCCTGGAAGGACAGCACCAGGAAGGCATGGGCTATGTGCTTGAACTGGATGGACAGGTCAACGGCCCTCGGTGCGCTGTCACCCAGATAACGGAACCGGCCGTTTCCGGTGTGCTCCACAATCAGCCGGGCGCCATCCGGCATCACCATCATCTCGAACAGGAACCCCTCCGGCAGGGCGTTGGCTTCCTGTTGGACAGTTTCGTCAATTTCGCTGACGGCCTGCAGAGCCCGTCCCATCACCTGGAACATCAGCTCCACGTAGAGCCGGCGGGCCTGGAAAAACATCGGTTGGATTCGTTTTGCGAGCATGGCAACGGTCCGTTTGTTGTCTGTATGAACTGATTTTTAGAGTTATTGCTCTAGAAGTCAATGCAAACAATGACAGCCGTCGTGCGTCAGCAGGGCAACAAGCTGGCGCAGTCGCAGGTACCAGGCGGAGTGAAGGGGTGAGGCGAGAGACGAGAGACGCGAAGAGGAGAGCGCCGGCACGGAGAACGCGCTCCGTGCCGGTCGGGCCGGTTCAGCGGGCGAGACTGGCCAGCTTGCGCTTGGCCTCTTCGGCAACCTCGCCGCCGGCTTCCGCGGCGGTTGAGTAAAAACGGATGGCATCGTCGCGGCGGTTTTCCTTCACCGCTATATCACCCAGGCGCAGATAGGCGATGGACGTGGGCACCAGCTGATTGGCCCGCGTCAGGTTTTCTTTGGCCTTGGTAAGGTTGTTCTGCCGCAGGGCGTTGAGACCGTTATAGAGGCGATAGGAAAACATTTCCGGATAGAGCGAAACCGCCTTGTCAAAATCGGCGGCGGCCTTGTCGGGATTCTTCTGGTGGTCGTAGATGCGCCCGCGCAGGGCATAGAATGAGGCTTCCCGAGGCTCCAGGCGGATGGCTTCATTCACGTTCGCCAGGGCGCCCGTCATATCCCCTTTGCCGGCCAGTGCCATGGCCTTGTCATGGGCATCGTAGGCCGGCTGCTTGCTGCGCACGTAGGCCAGCTTGCGCTGGTACACGTCCTTGCCCCGATAGCCGCCGGAGCCGTATGCCGCGGCCAGTTTGCGATTCGCCTCGACCCGTTGCCGGGACGGCGGGTGTGTGGCGAACAGGCCCTCGACAAACCCGGCGGCCTTGCCTTCGGACAGTTCCACGAACAGCTCCTGAAGTTCCACTGCGGCTTGCGGGTCGTAACCGGCTTCCACCATATACTCAATGCCGTAACGGTCCGACTCCAGCTCGTCGCCCTGGCTGTACTGGGCCAGGGCCATCTGGGCACCGATTGCCGCACCGCCCATCACCATGCCGGCCCATTCGTTGTCGGTGAGGATCAGTCCGAGTCCGGCCATGCCGGCGCTGAGGATCATCCCGGTCTGCATTCGCTGGACGCTGTGACGGGCCGCCGCATGAACAATTTCGTGGCCGAGCACAGAGGCCAGCTGGGCTTCGTCATCCAGTTTGGTCAGCAGGCCACGGTTGATCGCAATCTTGCCGGAGGGCAGTGCCCAGGCGTTAGGTACGCTGTTGTTAAGAATGACGAACTCGTAGGGCAGGTCAGGGCGGTCGCTCACCCGCGCCAGCTTCTGGCCGACCTCGCGGACGTACATGGTCAGTTCCGGATCCAGGTAATACTGGCCACCCTGGGTCTGCTGGGTTGGCGTGTATTGCTCCGCGCCCATGGACATTTCCTGGCTCTCGGAAATCAATGACAGTTGCTTCTTCCCGGTAACCGGGTTAACCGAACAGCCTGCCAGCAGAAGAACCAGGGCCAGGGCCGGAAAGCAGCGTTGCAAGACAGCGATTCGCACTGTTAACTCCTTGTAGGTGAGGTTCCTGAAACATGATTACACGGCTGCGCGCGGCTTTAAATGCCGGGTGCAAGTGGTGAGCCGTGGTGTCTTGGCGTATTATAGGAGCAGTTGCCAACTCTTCCCGAATTCATTCCCGTATTCGAAGGCCTTCAATGGGTAATCTCCTCGAATTTCTGGCGTTGCTCTGGTTTTTTATCTGCTGGCTGGGTTACACCGAATATTCCAAGCGACGGGCATCGGACCGCGCCTGTTTGTCCAACACCCTCGACATGTACCGGGAAGACTGGATGCGGGTCATGTTGCGGCGGGACAACCGTATGTCCGACACCGCAGTGGTTGGAAACCTGGAGCGTAACGGAGCATTCTTTGCCTCCAGTTGCCTGCTGATCCTCGCAGGTATCATCACCGCGCTGGGCTACACCACCGAAGTGATGGAGGTGTTCGCCACCCTGCCATTCAGCGAGGTACCCAGCCGGGAGATCTGGGAATTGCGGCTGGTGGTGTTGCTGGTGGTGTTTGTCTACGCGTTCTTCAAGTTCACCTGGTCCATGCGCATGTACAACTTTGTGTCGGTGATGGTAGGCAGCGCTCCGGCTCCGGAGGATACCAAGGTAAGCCCGGCGGGCCGCGAAGCCTTTGCCCGCAGTGCCGGCACCGTCTGTAACCTGGCCGGCGACGCCTTCAACCTGGGGTTGCGCTCGTTTTATTACGCCCTGGCCGTGGTGGCCTGGTTTTTCCACCCCCTGGTGTTCATCGCGGCGTCCACCCTGGTGGTTGTCGTACTCTATCGTCGGGAATTCTGCTCCGACGCCCTGGTCGCCTTGCGATCCGGCAAGGTGTTTGACGAACCTGCCGCCCGCAGTGACGGCTGACAGCCTCCCGGTGCCGGGCGTCACGCAGCGCTCCATGTAAACTTCCCCCTAAAGACAGATCGAGATTCAATCAATGACGGATGCCATCCGCAGAGACCGGGTTAGCCGGTTCATTGCAACGCTTAACCAGGCCCGGGAACTTGGCCTGACAGTAGAAGAGGCGGCAGAGGGCACCCTGACCCTGTGCCTGCCCTACAGCGAACAGATTATCGGTGACCCGGAAACCGGGGTAATTCATGGCGGCGCCATCACGACGTTGATGGACACCACCTCCGGGTGCGTCATCATTTGTGCCCTGGACGACTTCGAATTGTGCCCGACCCTGGATCTGCGGGTGGACTACATGCGCCCGGCAGAACCGAACAAGCCGGTTTACGCCCGAGCCGAAACCTACCGGGTAACCCGCAACATTATCTTTACCCGCTGTGAAGCCTACCAGGAAGAGGGTGAGACCATTGCCAACTGCGTGGCCACGTTCATGCGGATCGGCAAGGAAGCGCTGCCGAAGTCCTATCGTGATTCGATTACCGGAGGTGAGGCATGACGACGGTAGAAATCCTCCGCTATACGCAGGAAACCGGCGACTTCTCCCGCATGCTGGAGAGCATTCCCTACGCCCGCTGGATTGGCATCGAGTGTGACCGCTTCGGAGACGACCTGATTTTCCGCCTGCCGGCGCGGGAGCAGAACCTGGGCAATCCCGTACTGCCGGCCATCCACGGCGGGGTGATTGGCGGTTTTATGGAGCTATCTGCAGCGATCTACCTGATGATGTCGCAAGATGTGCTCAGAATGCCCCGAATTGTCGACTTCTCCCTGGATTATTTGCGCGCCGGCCTTAACCGCGAGACCTTTGCGGAGTGCCGCCTGACCCGCCAGGGCAACCGGGTCGCCAACGTGATGATCAGCGCCTGGCAAAAATCCCGTTCCCAGCCCATTGCCACCGCGCGGGCGCATTTCCTGCTCGACGACTGACTTTACTGTCTCCGGGGTTGAAATGCGCCGGCGTAGCCCCATCTCTGGTTCCAGAATCTCAAGTCCCGTTGCAGGCCGGCTCCACCGGCTTGCCCGGACCTCGAGTTGATCCCGAGCCCAAATCAAGAGTCGGGCGGTGCAGGCTACCGGCCCGCATCGCTCCACGGAACGTTGAATAGCAGGAGACAAACACAGTCATGACGGTAGAAACCAACAAAGAGACCCTGGGTTTTCAGACCGAAGTGAAGCAACTGCTTCACCTGATGATCCACTCCCTTTATTCCAACAAGGAGATCTTCCTCCGCGAACTGATCTCGAACGCCTCCGATGCCGAAGACAAGCTGCGCTTTGCCGCCCTGAAGAACGACGGTCTGTATGAGGGCGATTCCGAGCTGAAGATCCGCCTGGATTTCGATGCCGAGGCTAACACCGTCACCATCACCGACAACGGTATCGGCATGAGCCGCGAGGATGTCATCCAGAATCTGGGTACCATCGCGAAATCCGGCACCGCCGAGTTCCTCAAGCAGCTGTCCGGTGACGAGAAAAAGGACAGCCGGCTGATCGGCCAGTTTGGTGTGGGTTTCTACTCCGCGTTCATTGTGGCGGACAAGGTTGAAGTGTTCACCCGTCGTGCCGGCACTCCGGCGGAAGAGGGGGTGCACTGGGAATCGAAAGGGGATGGTGAATTCACCATCGAGCCGGTTACCCGTGAAAACCGCGGCACCGAAATTGTCCTGCACCTGAAGCCGGAAGAAAAAGAATTCGCCGACGGCTGGCGCCTGCGCAGCCTGGTTAAGAAGTACTCCGACCACATCTCCTTCCCGGTGGTGATGAAGACCGAGTCCGAGGAAGAAGACAAGAAGGGCCAGTACGAAACCGTCAACGACGCTACAGCCCTGTGGACCTTGCCGCGTACAGAGGTCAAGGACGAGGAGTACAAGGAATTCTACAAGCACATCGGCCATGACTTCGAAGACCCGCTGACCTGGTCCCACAACAAGGTGGAAGGCAAGCTGGACTACACCAGCCTGCTGTACATCCCGGCCCGCGCCCCGTTTGACCTGTACAACCGCGAGGCACCCCGTGGCCTGAAGCTTTACGTCCAGCGCGTTTTCATCATGGACGACGCCGAGCAGTTCCTGCCGCTGTACCTGCGCTTCACCAAGGGTGTGGTCGATTCCAACGACCTGTCCCTCAACGTTTCGCGGGAAATCCTGCAGAACGACAGCACCGTTGAAAGCATCCGCAGCGCACTCACCAAGCGGGTTCTGGACATGCTGTCCAAGCTGGCCAAGAAAGAGCCGGAGCAATACCAGAAATTCTGGGGCGAGTTTGGCACCGTACTGAAGGAAGGCCCGGCTGAAGACTTCAGCAACCGCGAGAAAATCGCCGGCCTGCTGCGCTTTGCCTCCACCCATACCGGCGAGTCTGCCCAAAACGTGGCGCTGGATGACTACATCGGCCGGATGAAGGAAGGCCAGAAGAAGATCTACTACATCACCGCAGACAGCTTCATGGCGGCCAAGAGCAGCCCGCACCTGGAAGTTTTCCGCAAGAAGGGCATTGAAGTGCTGATCCTCTCCGACCGCATCGACGAGTGGATGATGGGCTACCTCAATGAGTACGACGGCAAGCAGTTCCAGGACGTCGCCCGCGGCGAACTGGACCTTGGCGACGTGGAGACCGAGGAAGACAAGAAGCACCAGGAAGAGGCCACCAAGGAGCATCAGCAGCTGCTTGAGCGGATCAAGAAAGCGCTGGAGGACAAGGTTCAGGACGTGCGCGTAACCAACCGCCTGACCGATTCTCCGGCATGCCTGGTGGTGGGCGACTTCGATATGGGCGCCCAGATGAAGAAGATCATGGAAGCTGCGGGCCAGCCGGTACCGGAGAGCAAGCCGATCTTCGAGATCAACGTGGACCATCCACTGGTGCAGCGGCTTGAAAACGAGCAGCGCGATGAGCGCTTCAGTGAGCTGTCTGCCGTGTTGCTGGATCAGGCAACCCTGGCCAGTGGCGAACAGCTGAAGGATCCGGGCGCCTATGTCAGTCGTCTGAACCGCCTGCTGCTGGAGCTGGCCAACTAAGCCAAAGCAAGGCTTCCTGCAAAGCCGGGACGGACACTCAGTCCGTACCCGGCTTTTTTATGCCCGCTGCCTGTGGGGGTAGCGGTACGCCCGCCGTTCAGGCCTGACTTTCGTCGTTTCCCGCCATCTGCAGTCCTCTTCCCGGAAAGCTATTGTTATTGGGTTTGTGATAGGTTTTTGATATCACTTCGTTGCTCTTAATTGATTAAACAAACCGAAGAGCCTGTTCTATGGTTAACAAGACAGCGGCAGACAAGGAGTCGAACAATGTCATTCGCAATCCGGAACTGGTCATCAGCGTGGCGAGATCGAAACCTGGTGCTCGTTGATTATTCGGTCAATTACGCCATTGCCCAGTAGGAAATTCTGGAGAGCTCCGCCCTCGGACTGGCGGAGATTTCAGGGGCGGGCGCAGCCATAGACAGAGTCTATTCAGGCAGTAGAAATACTTTCGGGCAGCCGCAGGGCTGTGAACTATATTGAGTGGTACGAACGTCTCGATAACGTTGTTATCAGAACAGTGCAATCAAGGAGATAAGCATGACGCAGAGTAACAGTAGTGGGGGCAAGTGCCCTGTAATGCACGGCTCCAACACTCAGGACCAGGGCAACGTCACCGCCTGGTGGCCAGCATCCCTGAACCTCGACATCCTGCATCAGCACGACCGCAAAACGAACCCGATGGGCGAAGACTTCGACTACCGGCAAGAGGTCAGAAAGCTCGACTACGAAGCCCTTGAAAAGGATATGCACGAGCTGATGACCAACAGCCAGGATTGGTGGCCGGCGGACTGGGGCCATTACGGCGGCCTGATGATCCGGATGGCCTGGCACGCTGCGGGTACCTACCGTCTGGCCGATGGTCGCGGTGGCGGCGGTACCGGTAACCAGCGGTTCGCCCCACTGAACTCCTGGCCCGATAACGGCAACCTCGACAAGGCGCGCCGGCTGTTATGGCCGCTGAAGAAAAAGTACGGCAACAAGGTGAGCTGGGCCGACCTGTTTATCCTGGCGGGTAATATTGCCTACGAATCTATGGGCTTCAAGACCTTCGGCTTCTCTTACGGCCGTGAGGACATCTGGCACCCGGAAAAAGACATTTACTGGGGATCCGAGAAGGAGTGGCTGGCGCCCTCCGACACACGCTATGAGGACGTTGGCAAGCCAGATACCATGGAAAACCCGCTGGCGGCCGTTCAGATGGGTCTGATTTACGTGAACCCGGAAGGTGTTAACGGTCAATCGGATCCGATCAAGACCGGTGACCAGGTACTGGAAACCTTCGCCCGGATGGCCATGAATGCCGAAGAAACCGCGGCTCTGACCGCCGGCGGTCACACTGTTGGTAAAACGCACGGTAACGGAGATGCCGGCGCTCTTGGGCCCGAGCCTGAAGCTGCGGACGTAGAAGAGCAGGGCTTGGGCTGGATCAATCCCAACATGCAGGGCAAGGCTGCCAACGCCATAACCTCCGGTATCGAAGGAGCCTGGACCACCAACCCGACCCAGTTTGACATGGGTTACTTCGAACTGCTGTTCGGCTATGAGTGGAAACTGACCAAGAGCCCGGCGGGCGCCAACCAGTGGGAGCCGGTCGACATCAAGGAAGAGCACAAGCCGGTCGATGCCACCGATCCGTCGATCCGTCACAATCCGATCATGACGGACGCCGACATGGCGATGAAGATGCACCCGGCCTTCCGGCCGATCTGTGAAAAGTTCATGAAGGATCCCGAATACTTCAAGGACTGCTTTGCCCGAGCCTGGTTCAAGCTGACTCACCGGGACATGGGGCCGAAGTCCCGGTATATCGGCCCGGATGTGCCGGCCGAAGACCTGATCTGGCAGGATCCGGTACCGCAGGGTGAGACCAACTACATCGAAGAAGTGGTCAAAGAGAAAATCGACGAAGCCGGGCTGAGTCTCAACGAACTGGTCTGCACCGCCTGGGACAGTGCCCGCACCTACCGGGGCTCTGATATGCGCGGTGGTGCCAACGGCGCCCGCATTCGCCTGGCTCCGCAGAAAGACTGGGAAGGCAACGAGCCTGAGCGCCTGGCCAAGGTGCTGAAAGTCTACGAGAAGATCTCCGCCGAGACCGGTGCCAGCATTGCAGACGTCATCGTGCTGGGTGGCAACCTGGGCATTGAAAAGGCCGCCAAGGCGGCCGGCCATGACGTCCACGTTCCCTTCCTGAAGGGGCGTGGCGATGCCACCGACGAGATGACCGACGCTGAATCCTTCGAGCCACTGGAGCCGCTGGCTGATGGCTTCCGCAACTGGCAGAAGAAGGACTACGTGGTCAAGCCGGAAGAGATGCTTCTGGACCGCGCCCAGCTGATGGGCCTGACCGCGCCGGAAATGACCGTCCTGCTCGGTGGTATGCGGGTGCTGGGCACCAACCACGGTGGCACCAAGCACGGTGTGTTCACCGATCGCGTTGGCCAGCTGACCAACGACTTCTTCGTGAACCTCACCGACATGGCCAACCGTTGGGAGCCCACGGGCAAGAACTCCTACAACATCGTGGATCGCAAGAGCGGCAACACCAAGTTCACCGCGACCCGTGTTGACCTGGTGTTCGGTTCCAACTCCATCCTGCGGGCCTACGCGGAGCTGTATGCCCAGGACGATAACCAGGCGAAGTTCGTGAACGATTTCGTTGCCGCCTGGACCAAGGTCATGAACAACGACCGCTTCGACGTGAAATAAGACCTGTCCCCTTCGCCGGGCACTGCCATAACGGGGTGCCCGGCTACCAACTTCCCGCCAAATTCCTTACAATCCGCTCCGCCTGATTTTTGATCAGTCATCACTGATCCATTTTTCCCAGTAACTGGAGCCTCCATGCGAATCATCCTTGCCCCGATGGAAGGGCTGGTCGACGCACCCATCCGCGAAACCCTGACCAAGGTCGGGGGGATTGACCGGTGTGTTACCGAGTTCATTCGCGTGACCCACGGCATGTTGCCGCCGCGTATCTTCTATAAATACGCGCCGGAACTGCACAACCAGGCCCGGACCGAAGTGGGAACACCGGTCGCCGTACAGCTGTTGGGGTCGGACCCTGAGATGATGGGGCGCCATGGTGCGAAAGCGGCAGAGCTGGGTGCCACCCAGGTGGACATCAATTTCGGTTGTCCGGCGAAAACGGTCAACAAGCACAAGGGCGGCTGTGTGCTGATGCGGGAGCCGGACCTGATGTACGAGATTACCGCTGCAGTGCGCAGGGCGGTGCCCACGGATGTGCTGGTGACCGCCAAAATGCGGCTGGGTTATGACGACCGTTCCATGGGCGTAGCCTGTGCCCAGGCGCTGGAAGCGGCCGGAGCAGGGGAGATCGTCATTCATGCCCGCAGCAAGGTGGACGGATACAAACCGCCGGCGTACTGGGAAGAGATCGCCAGGGCCCGCGAGGCGGTCAGCTGCCATGTCATTGCCAATGGTGAGATCTGGACGGTTGCAGACTATTGGCGCTGTCGTGAAGTGTCTGGCTGTGCCGACGTGATGATTGGCCGTGGCCTCATCGCCCGGCCTGATCTGGCGCGGCAGATTCGCGCCAGTCAACGGGGTGAGTCAGTGCCGGATATGACCTGGCCGGAGGTGGTGCAACTGGTCCGCCATTATGCCCGGGCCCTGCAGACGCGGCTGGAAGACAAGTACGTTACCGGGCGCATCAAACAATGGCTGAATTACCTACGCCAGGGTTACCCCGAGGCAGAGGCGCTTTGGCCATCTGCCCGCAAACACCGTGAGGTGGCGCCCATGCTCGCCTGCCTCGACCAGATTGTCGCGGCACCTGCAGCAGCCTGACGCTGCCCCGTTCCCAGTCTCTCCTGTATTCGTGCTGTGTCGGTCTGTGCGGTCTAAACTGGTACAGACCGTCGTTCCGTTCGTACTGAACCGAGTACCACAGAACAGCAATAACAATTCAGGGAGAACTGACATGAAGCCATTCAGCAAAGGCCTTGCTGCCACTCTGGCGGTCGCCGCAATGTCCGCACCGGTGCTGGCTGCGGACGCCGCAAGCGCGGTAAAAGTCACCCCCCTCGGCAGCCACGACGGTGAGTTCTGCATGATGGACCGGGCGCTGATCTTCGAAGATCCCAACGGCACCCGGATTCTCTACGATGCCGGCAGAACCGTGGCGGGCCCGGATGATCCGCGGCTGGGCAAGGTCGATGTGGTGCTGGTGTCGCACCTGCACGGCGACCACGTCGGCGACCGGCGGATTGCCGCGGTCAACGCCGGCAAGTGCGATGGCCCGGAGGCCTCGGTAGTCACTTTGCCCCAGTCCAATACCATCGACATCGCGGTGGCCAAAAAAGCGAAGATCGTTACCGGCAGCGAAATGCCCGCATTCTTTGCCACCAAACTGAAGCAGGCTGGTGCTGACCCCGCCGACTCCCTGCTGGTGCGTTTTGGCGGCGAGCGGGTCATTAACGGGGTGGCCATCACCACCGTGCCGGCGGTGCACAGCAACGGGATTTCCCCGAGCTTTCTGAGCGGTCCGCTGGCGGATTACCTGAAGGCTGCCGGTGTGGCTGCCTACGCGGGTCCGCCCACCGGCTACGTGATCACCTTCAGTAACGGCCTGGTGGCCTACCTGTCCGGGGATACCGGGATCACCGCCGAGCAGAAGCAGGTGGTGGCAGAGCATTATGGTGCCGAGCTGGTGGTGATGAATATCGGCGACACCTTCACCACCGGCCCGAAAGAGGCCGCCTATGTGGTGAATGAGATGATTCGGCCGAAAGCGGTCATCGCCTCCCACGCCAACGAGGCCGCAACAGAAGGTGGCGCGGTGCGTGCCGGAACCCGGACCGGCACCTTTATCGATCTGAGCAAGGTTCCGGTCCACGTCCCGCTGAGTGGCAAGACCCTGACGTTTGACGGCAACGGCAGCTGCATCGAGAGCTGCTGAGCTGCCGCGCCAAGGCGCAGCGGGTCCTGGTTGGCCGGCGCGGTTATTCCATGGATGGGTCGTACTGGCCGCGCTGGGCTGCCGCGTTCAGCCGGGCGCGTTTCAGTAGGGCCTGCTGGGCTGCTATCAGGTTGGCCGGCTCGCCCGCCCAGGCTTTCTGGGCCGGTTCCTGGAGTGCGCGGCCGTAGGAGAAGCTCAGCTCCCAGGGCTGCCAGCCCAGGGAATTTATGGCGTTGAGGTTGGCAGTGGCCTCCTCCGGCGTCTGCCCTCCCGACAGGAAATTGATCCCGGGCACCGCCGCCGGCACTGTGCGGCGGAACACCGAGATGGTGGCTTCGGCCACCTGTTCGGGTGTGGCCTGCTGAGCGGACTCCTTGCCGGGCGTCACCATGCTGGGCTTGAGGATCATGTATTCGAGTTGTACCCGGTGGCGGTGCAGGGCATGGAACACATCGTGCAAGACGGCCTCGCAGACCTCGGCGCATCGTTCCATGGCGTGGTCGCCGTCAATCAGTACCTCCGGCTCGACAATCGGCACTACTCCGAGGGACTGGCAGATGGCCGCGTAGCGGGCCAGTACCTCGGAGTTGGTCTTGATCGCCAGACGGCCCGGATTGTGGTGGCCGATATGGTACACATCCCGCCACTTGGCGAACCTGGCTCCCTGTTGCTGATACCCTTCCAGGCGCTCAGCGAGACCGTCCAGGCCCTGGGTGATCTCGTCACCGGGGGCGTTGGCCAGGGGAATCTTGCCCTTGTCCACCTTGATGCCAGGTACAATGCCCCGGGCCGCGGCCAGTGCCGGAAGCAGTGTGCCGTCATCACCATGCTGGCCGAGGGTTTCCTCGAACAGTATCACCCCGCTGATGAATTCCCCCAGGCCTTCGGTGGACAGAATCAGGCTACGATACTGCCGCCGAGTCTCTTCGGTCGAAGTCACCCCGATGGCCTTGAAGCGCTTGGCGATGGTCGGGGCACTCTCATCGGCCGCCAGAATCCCTTTGCCTTCCTGGACCACCTCGGCGATGGTTCTTTCCAGTGCGTCCCTGATTTCCATAATTTGCTCCTTGTTGGCCGGACAGGTTCGTGGCGCCTCGCTCGCCGAGGCGACCGTGTGTCGTTGTGTTACTCCAGTATAGATGCTGAAAGAAACTTGATCTGGGTAAAGACACCAGGGCCCGGGTCATGGCTTACTGTCGGGAGAATAACGCAAGGGAGCCAGACATCATGAAAACCGTCGTCAGTGTCAGCCTCGGATCGTCCCAGTACGACTACGATATTGAGGCCGAGCTGCTGGGCCAGACCTTCCGCGTTATCAGGGTGGGGGCCGATGGCAGCCTGGACCACGCGGCTGCGGTACTGGAGTCGGTCCGGCCACAGGCCGATGCCATCGGTCTCAGTATGGTGCCGGACCATTACCAGGTGGGTGACCGGCGGGTTGATGACCCCGACACCGCGATGCTGGAAGCCTGCGTACCGGACCGACCCGTGACCACCGGCGCCAGTCTGCGACGGATTCTGCAGGAGTGGGCGATCCGCCATACCCAGACCGAACTCGGCCATTTCTTTGATAATGCCCGCGTGCTCTTCTTCAACGGCAAAGCAGGGTACCGGGTAGCTACTGCACTGTCTGAACATACCGGAAACCTGTTTTTTGCCGATCCCTACCGGGATTTTGGTATACCCCGGCTGCTGACCTCCCTTGACCAGCTGGAGCGCTATACCGCCCTGACCGCGTCGGTGCTGGCAAACAGTTATACCGGCCGGGTGCTGGATACCCTGATGGCCAATCCGGTCGGCCGGCTGGGTGAACGGCTCACCGAGGGCTCCCTGCATAAGGCGGTACGTGAGGCCCACGTCATCGTCGCTACCATGGATGAGCTGGAAGGCCTTGGAGTGGCAGAGCTGGACGGCAAAACCCTGATTACCTCACGGGTTACCGATGAGTCTCTCGACAGGCTCAAGGCACTGCGGGTGGCTATGGTGGTGGATTACAGCCCCTGGCTGGCGGGTCGCCCGGTAGGCGTGAATGTGCTTGAAGCGATGATCAGCGCGGCTTTGTCGCGCACCCCGGAGCAACTGGGAGCGGATGATTATCTGGAGGTGATCGCCACCCTGGGACTGGAGCCCCGCATCCTGTATCCCTCTGGTTACCGTCGAATCAACCGGTTCGCGTTTGTGATCCACCCGTTGTCCCAGCAATATCTGACCAAGACGCCACCGCTGGACTGGGTTGCCAGCGTATCGCCGCCGGCGGTAATGAACTTTGTGGAAAAGGCCATCGCCTACACGCCGCCGTTTATCTACACGAAAGTCAGCGGTATCCAGTCACCGACCGGTGATGAAGCCGAGGGCTGGCTGATAACCGTGGGCGGGACTCCCCGCGAGATCATGGCTCATGGCCCGGAATTTACCTACAAGCGGCTGCTGGCGGCGGCCGACCTGGCAAAGAAACTGGGGGCCCAGATCATGGGGCTGGGTGCCTTTACCAAAGTGGTGGGGGACGCCGGCATCACCGTGGCCAAGCGGGCTCCGTTGCCCATCACTACCGGCAACAGCTACAGCGCCTCCGGGGCGCTCTGGGCGGCCCACGATGCCATGAAGAAACTGGGGCTGGTGCAGATCGGTCCCAGCGGCAAGATGCAGGGCAAGGCTATGGTAGTTGGGGCCACCGGTGCCATCGGATCGGTCTGTGCGCGGCTGCTGGCGAAAGCGGTGGACGAGCTGTACCTGGTGTCCCCTGAGGCGGCCAAGTTACTGGCCCTCAAGGAAAGCATCGAAAAAGAAACCCCGGGCGCTGTGGTCCACCTTTCCGCTGCGGCAGACAAGGATCTCGCTGCCATGGATATGGTGGTAACCGCCACCTCCGGTGCCGGTAAACGGGTGCTGGATATCATGAAAGTGAAGCCTGGTTGTGTGATCACCGACGTCGCCCGCCCGCTGGATATCCCGGCAGAAGATGTTGCCAGGCGCCCGGATGTCCTGGTCATCGAATCCGGGGAGATCAAGCTGCCCGGTGACGTGCGGATGAAAGACATCGGTTTGCCGAAAGGCATCGCCTACGCCTGCCTGGCGGAAACCATCGTGCTGACCCTGGCCGCTCGGTTCGAGAACTTCACCCTTGGCCGCAACATCGAGTGGGAAAAGGTGCGGGAAATCTACAAGCTCGGCCTCGCCCACGGTATGGAGCTGGCAGCCATTTCCGGTGTCAACGGTGTGTTCAGCGACGAGGACTTCGAACGGGTGCGGAACCTGGCGCTGCAGGCAACCAGGCCCGCCTGAGCGGGCATCACGCCGCTGGGCGGCGCCAGTTTCCGATTATTGACCCGGATGCTCTGCGAGGAAGGCCTCGACGGTATCCAGGACATGTGGCTGCTGCTCCCGATGGGGAACATGGCCGCAGTTCTCGAGGATGCCTTGGGCGGAGGGCCCCTGAACCCCCTCGGCAATGCGCCGGGGAAACTCCAGGGTACCGAACTCATCGTGGTCACCATGAAGGGCCAGCACGGGGCAGTGCACCTGCTGCAGGAAAGGCTCCAGGTTCCAGTGGTGGAAGCTCGGGTCCAGCCAGACTTCGGTCCATGCCTCCAATACCCAGCGGGCCTTGTCGCCATGATAGCGAGCCAGCTTGTCCATTTGGTCGGGTTTCTGGAACTGGACCTTGGCGGCCCGAATGCCGTCCAGGGTGTGGTCTTCCACAAAGGCCTGGGAGGCTTCGGTGATTACCAGTTCGCAGTCCTCAGCAAACCGGGCGGCAATGATGATCGCCATGGCGCCGCCGACGCTGTGGCCGAACAGCAGGAACCTGGTAAAGCCCAGGGCTTCCCTCAGCGCCGGAAAATAGATCTCCGCCTCTTCTTCGATAAAGCGTTGGGAAGGCAGCCCTTCACGGGGGGAAGACTGGCCGAAACCCAGGCGATCATAGGCAATCACCGGCCGTTCCAGCCGGCGCGCCAACGCCTCGGGAAAATCCCGCCAGAGCTTCACACTACCCAGGGAGTCGTGAAACAACACCATGGGCGCACGGTCTTCGGCTCCGGCGGGGGTCCAGGAGCGAACGAACAATTCGCCCCCGGGAACATCAACAAAACGGTCCTGAACGTTCAAGACAAGTTCTCCAGATTCATTCAATTTCTGGTCAAACGGGCGGAATGGCCGTAATCAGGCCACCAATTCCCGAAGATCAGCGAGGAAACGATCCACCTGGGCTTCGCTGGTGGACCAGGAGCACATCAGCCGGGCACAGCCGCCGATGAAATTGTAGAAGCGCCAGCCCTTCGCCCGCAGTGCGGCCTGGACCGGTTCCGGCATCTCCACGAATACGCCGTTGACCTGTCTCGGGTAGCGCAGGCTCACCCCCGGCAACCCGGCCAGCCCCTTTTCCAGTCGCGCGGCGCAGGCATTGGCGTGGCGGGCGTTGGCCAGCCAGACCTGGTTCTCCAGCAGCCCGCACCACGGCGCGGAAATATATCGCATCTTGGAGGCCAGCTGCCCGGCCTGCTTGCAACGCCACTCGAAGTCCTCGGCCAGGTCCCGGTTGAAGAACACCACGGCTTCACCGAGGGCCAGCCCGTTTTTGGTGCCGGAGAAGCACAACACATCCACGCCGGCTTTCCAGGTGATCTCGGAAGGGTGCACATCCAGCGCAGCCACGGCATTGGCGAAGCGGGCACCATCCATGTGGATGTTCAGCCGGTGCTTGTCTGCCACGGCCCGGATGGCTTTCAGTTCCTCCGGGGTATAGACCGTACCCACTTCCGTGGCCTGGGTCAGGCTCAGGGCCTTGGGCTTGGGGTAGTGGATGTCCGTGCGCTTGGTCACCAGATGCTCGATGCTTTCCGGCGTGAGCTTGCCATCCGACCCCTCGCCGAGCAGCAGTTTGGCACCGTTGGAGGCGTATTCCGGGCCGCCGCATTCGTCGGTTTCGATGTGCGCCAGCTCGTGGCAGATCACACTGTGGAAGGACTGCCCGATGGAGGCCAGGGCCAGGGAGTTGGCGGCGGTGCCGTTGAACACGAAATACACATCGCAGTCGGTATCGAACAGCGTACGCAGGCCGTCCGCGGCTTTCTGGGTCCAGCTGTCCTCCCCGTAAGCGGGTTCGTCCATCCGGTTTGCCTGCTCCATGGCAGCCCAGGCCTGGGGGCAGACACCACTGTAGTTATCGCTGGCGAACTGTTCGGAATCGGACACGCCGGGGCCTCCTGTCTTGGGGATTGAGGTAACAGATTACCGTTTTTTGCTAACTGACATCGAGTTGATGTGTGTCATCGATCGTTTAAGCTTATGGGATTCACCCTGGGGATCGCCATTATCACAAAGGAGAAGTCAGCGTGACGGATTCCGCATGCTCCTCCAGTGAGTCAACATCAGTAAAACAAGCCCATCGGAGCGGTGCCATGAGTAACACCCTGAAGTACGCAGAGCAGCAATGCGATGCCATCGAAGCGCCATGCAGCGCCATCCAGAAGATCCTGAGCCCCCGGGTCGCGGATCTTGGCGGGTTCTCGGTGCGGCGCCTGCTGCCAACGGCGAAGCAGAGAATGGTCGGCCCCTGGATCTTCTTTGATGAAATGGGGCCGGCGGATTTTCCCGCGGGCGAAGGCATCAACGTTCGTCCGCATCCACACATCGGTATTGCCACCGTGACCTACCTCTTCGAGGGCGAGATACTGCACCGGGATTCCGTGGGCAGTTACCAGCCGATCCGGCCCGGTGATATCAACCTGATGGTAGCTGGCCGGGGAATCGCCCATTCCGAACGGGAACGCCTTGAGGTCACCGCGACAGACCACCGGCTGCACGGCCTGCAATTGTGGCTGGCTCTGCCGGAGGAACACGAGGAAACCGACCCGGCGTTCCATCATTACCCCGGTGACGATATCCCGGCGACTGATATCAACGGTGTCCCCGTGCGGGTGATGATCGGCACCGCCTATGGCGAGACCTCACCGGTGCGCAGCTTCAGTGAAACACTTTACCTGGAGGCTACCCTGAAGGTAGGTCAGACTCTGGAGTTGCCGGATGCCCCTGAGCGGGCAGTCTATGTGGCGAGCGGGTCCCTCAAGGCCCATGGTTCGGAGCTGCCAACCCACAGCATGGCGGTATTGGCCCCGGAGCCGGGGGTTCGCATCACCGCAATGGAAGACACCCGCATCGCCCTTATTGGCGGTGCACCTGTGGGCAGACGGTTCATCGAGTGGAACTTCGTCTCCTCAAGTAAGGAGCGTATCGAGCAGGCAAAGGATGACTGGCGGGCAGGGCGGTTTGCGAAAGTTGTGGGGGATGAGGCGGAGTACATTCCCTATTAAATAACAGTTCCGCCTTGGCCCTGCTGCTCAGCGGCAGGAGACCAAGGCGGAAAACCAGGCCTTTCTGTCAGAGGCTCGCAGTCAGCAAGAACACCGGATAGCTCCGATCCTCTTTTTCGATGGCGCTGGCGGAGACTACCTCAACGCCCGAGAACCCGGCTTGCTCGGCGGCGCGGGCGATTTGGTCCCGCTCAAAACCGAAATGGAAAACGCCGGTGTCTTCACTATGGAAGGTGCCATCTTCCTTGTCCAGATCCGAAATGGCGATAAAGCCACCCGGCTTCAGCAGCTCCCGGAAACGCCGGAACATGGCGTCAATATCCCTGACGTGATGCATGGTCATGGAGGAGATGATGCCGTCGAAACGCTCGTCGATGGACTGCTTTTCCAGATCAATCTCCTTGATCTCCAGCTCACAGTTCAGAGAAGCCCGCTTTTCAGAGAGCTGGCGGTTCATGGAAGGGGAAATATCCACCGCCGTGATTTTCTTCACGTGAGGGGCGATCCGCTCCAGCAACAGGCCAGTGCCGGAGCCGAAATCCATCAGATGCATGGAGGGTTCGATATGCGCCTTCGCCAGGATGGTGTTGGCGATGTTGGAGACGTTATCGACGCGGTCGCGATTCTGTTCGTAGGTGTCTGCCTTGTGGGCGAAGTAATCTTTGCTCATGAAGCCGCCGTTTTTGGTTAAGGAAACTTACCCGATTATGCGGCGTCTGTGCTTGAGTTCAAGTTGGAATAAGGTAATTCCAGGTCTCCCGTTGCCAGCGCCCCGGCAATTGCCCGATAACCTTTCTCGCTCGGATGATAGCCATCACTGGCTAGCATCGAGGGGTCGGTGATGGTCGGGTAGGTGAGATAGCGGAACTCCTCCGGAGCCTGGTGCGCCAGTTCCTGGTACAGGCGATCCAGCTGCCGCGCCCGCCAGCCCATGACATGCCTGAGGGGTGAGGGGAGCGCAGTAAACAGGTGCATCGGAGGTACGCTCAGCAAATACACCGGTGCCGGGTAGCGTTGGACGAGCAGGTCACGAAGGTCCATCAGCTGCTGGCGGAACCGGTACCTCGGGGTGAACCCGGTGGTGTCGTTAACGCCCATGCTGAGCAACACCACATCGGCCTCCGGCAGGTCCGCATTTGCCAACCTGTTATTGAGTTCGCCCAGACGAATGCCGTTCACGCCGAAGGTATGCCAGGCGATGGTCTGCCCGGAGTGTTCGTGCAACTGCAATGCCAGCTGGCTGGCCAGGCCCTGGTCATGGGTGGACACACCCACGCCTGCGGCGGTGGATTCGCCGATAACCAGAACCCGGAACACCGGCGCCCCTTCGCCGTACTGGCCGCCTGGGGAGCCCTGGGCTTCCGGGAGCCGTGGCGTTTCCCGCCGGGCACGTTTGCCCTGGTACAGCAGTACCGGGAACAGCAGTGCGGTGGTCAGCCAGAAGGGAAGGTGCATGGGTAAACCTCAATCAAGTAGCAAGTGCCTTCTCAACGGCCTGAGCGGCGTGGATTTCCGTGGTGTCATAGAGCGCAACGGGGGTATCTTCCTGCCGGATCAGCAGGCCGATCTCGGTGCAGCCCAGGATGACTGCCTGCGCACCCCGTTCTGTCAGTGACGTAACGATCTCCAGGTAAGCCTGCTTGGATGCCTGGTTGATCTCTCCCTGACACAGCTCCTCATAGATGACCCGATGAATCACTTCCCGCTCCGGCTCTTCCGGAACGATCACCTGGATTCCGGCCTGCTCCAGGCGCTCCCGGTAAAAGTCCTGCTCCATGGTAAACCGGGTACCCAGCAATCCCACGCTGGAAAGGCCATCCTGCTTCAGGACTCCGGCCGTTGCATCGGCAATATGGAGCAGGGGAATGCCGATGGTTTGTTCAATCTCCGGTGCCACCTTATGCATGGTGTTGGTGCCAATCACCAGAAACTCCGCCCCGGCCTGTTCAAGCGCGCGAGCCGCCCGGGACAGGATGTTACCTGTCTCGGCCCAGTTGCCCTGGTGCTGGAGCTCCTCGATTTCGGCAAAATCTACGCTGTACAGAATGAGCTTTGCAGAATGCAGCCCACCCAGGCGTCTTTTAACGCCCTCATTGAGAAGCCGATAGTAGGTCTGGGTTGATTCCCAGCTCATCCCGCCCAGCAGGCCAATGGTTTTCATACGGTCGAACCTGTAACTTTCACGGATTCATCTTCCACGAGCTGAAGCTGATTATCATAAGCAGCCTGAAGGCCGGTTTCATCCTCTTCTTCGGACTCCTCATCAATAGAGCGCGGATAAAATGGCGACAGCATTGCCGCCAGAATGCCAATGGCGGCAAATATCGCAAAGGCATCGCCATAACCGAATTCATTCACCAGCATACCCACCACAGGTGAGCCGGTTGCCTGCCCGAGCGAGACCGCCATGAAGGGTAAAACGGGCCCCATGGACAGCCGCCCCAAAAATTGCAAATCCTGTACTCGAAGGAAACTTCATGCCGCCTCCGCCCTATAAAAATTTCAGGCTTTCGGTCCGTTTCGGTTCCTGTCTGTACTAATAACCTGGACTGGCTTCACCTTCCGTAAACTCCAGAACCTCACCAAGCCCCAGGTTAATATCGACCCTACCAGCTATACTCGGAGGTCGTCACTTTCCTGATTCAACCTTGTTGATCGTACCCTGGGCCACCGCAACGGTGCGTTCACCGGCCTCTCCAATCGCAATAACACTGCACTGGCAGACCGCCTGATTCCTTCCTGAGGACAGTACCGTAGCCCTGGCGACCAGCTTGTCGCCAATTGCAGGGCGAACGTAATTGATCTTGTATTCGGAAGTCACCGAATCGCCCAGGACCGAGCCCCCCGCATAGGTCAATGCGTTGTCAGCCAGGTAACTGACCACGCCTCCATGCACAAAGCCATGCTGTTGTTTCAACTCCGGCCGGATGGCGAGCGAGAGAACAGCGCTTCCGGGCTCGAAGACCTCCAGTTTGGTGCCGAGCAGGGCGCTGAAGGGCTGGTTCTTGAGTATCTTTCTTCCAAACTCCAGTAAGTCACTCATTGAATGATGTCTCCTCCGACATATCGGCTTTAACCAATTGCATCGGTAGCTGGTCCGCCAGATGGCGTAACTTGTCCGGGTTGCGAACCATATACAGAGCCTCGATACGCTCCCCCGTGATCTCCAGGGTCATCACCTGGGGCAGTCCATCCCGTTCGATGGTTAACCAGCCCGGCAGTCCATTCACCATAACCGGCTTAACCCACCGTGGCCCGGATGACGACGACTTGCGGGCCAGGCCATGGAAGAACCGGCTGATCTTGTCAGCCCCGAAAATCAGGCGCCGCGCGGCAATTCTCTTGCCACCGCCGTCGGTATGGAGGGTGGCACTTTCACTCAGCAGCGCCTTCAACTCGCTAACATCGCCGCTGCGGGCGGCGCTGAAAAAACGCTCAGTCAACTGACCATGTTCATGGGGTGTTACCCGATACCTCGGGCGCGCTGCCTGAACCTTCTTCCGGGCCCGGCTGGCCAGCTGCCGGCAGCTGGCTTCATTTCGATCCAGGCTGAGTGCAACCTGAGCGAAATCGATCCCGAAGACATCATGCAGCAGGAACGCGGCGCGCTCCAGAGGCGATAACCGCTCCAGCGCAAGCATCAACGCGAAAGAGACATCGCTTGCCAGAACCTCGGGGTCTATCGGTGCCTCCAGTGACTCTATCAGAGGCTCCGGCAACCAGGGGCCGACATAAATCTCTCTTTGCCGGTGAGCGGCCTTCAGGCGATCAAGGCACAGCCGGCTGGTGACCGTGGTCAGGTACGACCGCACGTCGGTTACCGAGGGGTGATCGGCGTCGCGCCAACGAAGGTAGGCGTCCTGGACCACGTCTTCTGCCTCGGTTACCGAGCCCAGCATGCGATAGGCAACACCGGTCAGGTATCGACGCCACTGATTGAACTGCAGGGCAGCGCACTCCGTCATGGGCAAAGACTCCTGGTAAACCCGGTCACAGAACCGGCACGTCCCATCAGTTTTCCGACGCCACGTCGTTCGGGTGAACGTTCCTGAAACCTACTCCGAGCCGGTTCCAGGCATTGATGACGCCGATCAGGAGCGTCAGATCCACAAACTCCCTTTCGGAGAAGTGCGCCAGTCCCATCTCGTAATCCCGGGTGGGTGCCCCGGTATCCGGCAGTCTCGTCAACGCTTCGGTCCACCCCAACGCGGCTTTCTCCCGTGGTGTATAAAGGGCCGATTCACGCCATGCGGACAGGAGATAGAGCCGTGCCTCACTCTCTCCGGCGGCACGGGCATCACTGGTGTGCATGTGGAGACAGTAGGCACAGCCGTTAATCTGGGATGCTCGCGTGACTACCAACTCGATGAGGCTTTCTTCCAGCCCGCAACTTCGCACATGAGCATCCAGCCTGGCCATGGCCGCGATGGCTTCGGGGTTGGCTTGGTAAGCATTCAGGCGTTTTTCCATTATCTGGGTCCTCTGTCGTCACGTGTGGTCGATGGATCATCTTCACCGCTTTCTACAGAGGTAGACGAAATGCTGTCAGGCTTTGTGACATGCCTGAAAAATTTTATGGCCTGTGAGGCCTCCTGGTACGGGTTCGGTGCCTCCTATTACCCCCTGCGCGCCGCTTCAATGGCTGCAATATCGATCTTGCCCATCTCCATCATCGCATCGAACGCGCGCTTTGCAGCAGCGGGATCCGGGTCGGCGATGGCGTCGGTCAAAGCTACCGGTGTGATCTGCCACGAGATGCCCCATCTGTCCCTACACCAGCCACAGGCGCTCTCTTCTCCTTCGTTGTCGACGATGGCGTTCCAGTAGCGATCTGTCTCCTCCTGATCAGAGGTGGCAACCTGAAAGGAGAACGCTTCGTTGTGGGTAAAGGCGGGCCCGCCGTTGAGCCCGAGGCAGGGGATACCCAGTACGGTGAATTGCACCGTCAGCACATCGCCCTTTTTACCGGAGGGAAAGTCGCCCGGAGCGCGGAGGATCTTGCCTACCGATGAATCCGGAAACGTCTCGGCGTAGAAGCGGGCTGCCGCTTCGGCACCGCCATTGAACCAGAGGCAAATGGTGTTCTTTTCGTGTTTCATCGTGTCAGCCCTCCTGCCGAAGTTTTTCCCGGCGTGCGATTTCTGCCGAAGTGGGCGGGTTCATGGCAAAGTCGCCGGTTGCTACCTTGCCATCACGCACATACCGCCCAATCACGATGCCACCGGGTGACACCCGGCTGTCGGCCAGCTTGAATGCGGCCGGCTTGGCTCCATCGCGAAACAGCTTCTTGCCCTGGCCGAGCACCACCGGGAAGGTGAACACATTGATCTCATCGACGAGGTCGTTCGCAAACAGCGTCTGGAGCAGATCCGAGCTGCCTTGCGTGACCAGCGCGGGGCCATCCTCCCGTTTCAGTCGGGCGACATCTTCCGCCGCGTCATTGAGGGCCACCGAGCCCTGCCAGGTCAGGTCCAGCCCTTTCCGGGTGGCAACGTACTTGTTGATCGAATTGAAGGCCCTGGCGATGGAATCGTCCGGCCCGTCCTCGGCATACGGCCAGTGGGCGGCGAAAATCTCGTAGGTCTTGCGTCCCAGCAGAAGGTCGAAGGGCTGGCCGAACATGCGGTCAATCTCTTCACCAAACACCTCATCCACCATCGGGGCAACCCAGCCGCCGTAGCCGAATCCGCCGGTGGGATCTTCCTCGGGCCCGCCCGGGGCCTGCATCACCCCATCCAGCGACACCATGGCACCAACAATCACTTTTCTCATGGGTTCATTCTCCTGGTTTGCTTTCATTCAACCAGTAGTCGCATGGGACACCGAAAAATCGACAGCAGGTTTTATTTCAGGCGTGAATCAGCTTAGCTGCTCCTCGGCGCAAACATGATGATCGCCATCCCCAGCAGGGCGACGGCCGAGCCAAGGATGTCCCACCCGGTAGGCCGGATACCGTCAACCGTCCAAAGCCACAGTATCGCCACGAAGACATAGACCCCGCCATAAGCCGCATAAACCCGGCCAGCCGCTGTCGGATGCAGTGACAACAGCCAGGCGAAAAGCGCGAGGCTGAGCGCGCCGGGCACGAGCAGCCAGATACTCTTGCCTTCGCGAAGCCAGAGATAGGGCAGGTAACAGCCGACGATCTCCGCCAGGGCGGTCACAACAAACAGACCGAGGGTTTTCAGTTCGGCCACGGGGTGGGGCTCCTGTTGCTGGGGGCGGCATTCAGCCGGGTAAAGGGGCAGTCTACTGATGGGCGTCACGCCCGGTCCAGTGCACTTGGTGCCTCTCAACTGGTTGGCCACAAGGGTGGCCATTGCCCATGCTTCTTGATGCATTGCTCAATCGGATCGTCGCGGTAGCCGCTGTCTTACCGCTGTTTCACGCTGGGATGAACAAAGTTGCGGTTGCTGTCCGGCGCCGGTATTTCCCGGACGACTTTACCCAGTAGTTTGTACTTGCCCTTGTACTCGTTGTGCTGCTCAGTAGTAGTGTGGGTCTGGATTGGCAGGTTGGTGCACCGGGCTGCCGCGCACCTCAGTTGCTAAGACTCCGGTTGCCATGGGGGCGCCCAACGCCTCGCGACCCCAACAGGCTATCGAAGCTGGCTGTCCTTACTGCCTCTGCGATTGATGCCGCCAGAGTGGATTTGCTGATTTTCATGGGCCGACTGGCACTCGATGCACAACCGAACACCGGGAATGGCCTTGCGCCGGGCTTCCGGAATCGGCGCGCCACACTCATCGCATTCCGTGGCGCTCTCACCCCCGGCTAACTGGCTGCGTGCGCGCTGAATTTCATCTTCAACGCTTGCGTCGATCTGTTCCTGAACCGCACCATCACGTGACCATCCACCTGCCATGGGCCCCTCCAGAGTCTGGATGACTGAAACCACCAAACGGTATCATTCGAGTGCAGGCGCTCCAAGGTTGCCGATAACCCAACGAGGAAACACCATGTCCTATGCCAGCCAATATACACCCGAAACCCTAAGCCGTGACGAGCTGGACCAGACCACGGGCCCGATGATGGTCGAATTCGGCACCAACTGGTGCGGTTTCTGTAAGGGGGCGCAGGCCGATATCAAGGCGGCCATGGACAATCACCCGGACGTTCCGCATGTGAAGGTCGAGGATGGTAAAGGCCGCAGGCTGGGGCGGACATTTGGCGTTAAGCTGTGGCCGTCGCTGATTTTTCTGAAGGATGGTGAAGAAATGGCGCGGGTAGTCCGCCCGGAAAACAGCGGCGACATCGAGGGTGCACTGATAAAAATTCTATGAGGACGTGCCGGTAATGACAGATGTAAACATCGAGATGGTATGAACCAGACAGCATAGCTACCACTGGCCCCGCACGCATCTTCTTCCCCCCCCCCCC
>Ga0207716_100051_pt1 | contig 176354 bp, 176 predicted proteins | sample TtaePargueraPR_FD_187739 | JGI IMG/M metagenome (GOLD analysis project Ga0207716, IMG submission 187739) | Aerobic enrichment media microbial communities from Bioluminiscent Bay, La Parguera, Puerto Rico - Tt and P2 (5) (SPAdes) | ecosystem: Environmental > Aquatic > Marine > Unclassified ... | reverse complement strand
TGGATGAAATGACCCAGCACAATGCGGCTCTGGTCGAAGAAACCAATGCCGCCATCGAACAGACCGAGGCGCAGGCCAACGAACTCGACCGGATTGTTGAAGTGTTTAAGGTCAGTGTCGATGAGAAGGCGGGCGCCAGCGTGCAAGCTGCGTGAACTACACGTGCGTCTTGCTGGGGGTAAACTTACCGCGCGTTATGCCCTGATATAGTCCCCGGTGTTGCCTTCCAAGGAAAAGAACACTGCACTCACGCCTTATCAGCGGTAATGTTGTTTAAAGGGACTTGGCGATAAATATATATATTTATCAATGCGGTAGGGAAATAGCGCGGTAGTTCCGAGGGTTGCGGAGCCAAAAGTTCCGCAATTTCGTTTCCCTGTCACGGCCTGCCTGCCCCTTCAGAGCCAACCATACACTTCGTTTTGTGGGTCCTTGGTCCACGAGCCAAAAATACCAAAGCCTGCTTTTGTATCAGCGAACCCGTTGACATTGAGCGCCGGGGATTTCCCAGGTCGAGTATTCCCATTCGGGTACGCCGCTGGTGCATCCCATAATCGTGCCGGCACCGCAGGTGTTGCAGCGGTAAAGCGGGCCGCTCTCCGGCTGTTGCCGTGGCTGTGTTTGCTGCACCTGCTGTTGACGGGCATGGCAGCGGCCATTGGCGTAATAGAATCCCGGCTCGCACCAGCGGCAGTCATATGACCCGTCATTTTTGAACTGGGTGAACGCGTAGACCTTGCCATTGTTGCGCGCAACGGCCCGGCATTCATTCACTGCGCGTTGGCGCCAGACGTCCTCAGGCAACCGGCAATTGTAGTTGCCGGTGGAGGAAACATATTCTGCAACCCAGCCCGAACCGTCATTGTTCGCATTGCACCACCGATCGGCTGCCGCCTGGGTGAGGCGGCAGGAATGTCCGCCCTGTCCATTGAAGTTGTAAGCCTGCCAGCCACTGCCGTCATTGTTTTCGTTGCACCAGATATCGCCAAGTTCCTGTGGCGTATAGCAACGGCCATCTTTGGGTAGCGTGCCCTCATTGCAGAATCGGCAGCGATAATCACCCGGATCGCCGACAACCCGCGAAAACCGTTCGCCATATTTCGCTTCGCAACGGTCCACGGCTTCGGCAAAGGTTTCCACCCGCGTCTCAAGTTCGGCGCGCCGCTCCTGCGCGCGTTGCAATATTTCGTCATTGGCAACATGCAATGGCCGGCAATTGAACACAGATGGCAGACTTTGCAGTTTGGCGCGTGTGCGGGCGACAGCAGCCGGAATACCATCAAGGTCTTCCAGCTTTGTCGCCCGGCGAACCCGGGCCCGGTCATCGCGAATGGCCGTATCGACGGCGCGCAGCGTGTTCGCGGCGTTGCGCAAGCGGCTGACGAGATCGATCACCTCGGCGTTGCCCGAATAGGCGTCATTACTGAGCGCATTGATCCGTTGATCAATGGAAAAGGCGGAACATGCCAGCCCCTCCAAATCCATAAGTGCATCCAGTTCGGTATCCGCCTGCAGCAGATTCTGTTCCGCGTCCTCAAAGCAGGTGCGGGCTTCACCGGCGCTGTTCTCCGCGTCAGCCATGGAGAGCGAGATGCGGTCTCTTGCATGATTTAGAGCTGGCTGATTGGCCGCGCGGGCCGATTGAAGCTCGGTATAGGCTGCGGTGTAATCAACCAGTTCTGAACTGACATCGCCGTCCTGCAGTGTCAGATTGCAGGCTGAAGAAGCTGTCATGAACCGCGCGGCGCACGCCTCATGTTCGCCCGTTGATTGCACCAGCGTTTCGGCGCGTTGTTGCAAGCCGGCATACCGCAATGTGTAGTTCACCTGATCTTCGTCAGCCAAATTGGGATGTTTGAGGAGCGCGAACACCGCGCCCAATTGCGTCAGTGCCTGCTGACCGGCCATCGCCGCCGTGTTTGTAACGAAGGTGCCGCGTGTGAGGCTGCCAATGGCGCCGCAAATGGATGGTGTATCGGGGGACGCGGCAGCGATCTGTGCCGCAAGGTCACCGGGATGGGGTAGGGCGGCGTCCGGCCCGGTCAGGGCGCCATCGATCAGGGAGACTGCTTCGCGTCCGACCTGATTGGCAAGCACTGCATGATTGCGGGCATTAAACGCGGCGTCCCTTATCGATGCGATGGTGTCCGGGCCGGCCGAAAAGCCGCAGGCCGACCCGCTTTCCTCGGCGGCGCGTTCTCGCGCGCGGGAGACGGCGTCGGTCAGGGCCTGGTTGGTCTGCGCAATATTATTGAGTTGATTGGTGCGGGCGCGGGCCTGTTGGATCGCAGCCCGGATCGTGGCAAGCAACTCCTCCTCCCCACCAGATGCGCCCGCCGTGTCGGGTGTTTCGGGAATGGCCGCGCATTGATCGGCCAGACTGCTCCGGGCGCTTTCTCCATTGGCAAGTGCGCCTTCCACCGCGGCAAAAAGCGTCTCGATTCGAGCTGCCACATCATCGGCAGCTGTTTCCGGCGTGATCTGGGGTTCCGGTTCCGGCTCGGGATTTCCCGCGAAGTTGGTCTCGTTGTTATCGGAATCATTGCGATCGAACATGTGGTCGATCGGATTGCCGTAACGAATCCACTGACAGGCCTCATCCACTGTCCAGTCGTCCTTCATCACGGCGCGCCCCGCGTCAACGGCCTCACGGAATTTCTGGCAGATCGCCTCTCTGTTCTGCTCGCGAATCTCCTCCTCGCCGGTGAGCCAGTCGCCGAACCGCTGCATAGCGGCGACCTGCCTGTCCATGCACGATCCCGTTGCCGACGCGCCCTCACCAAGTTCGCCGGCTTCACGGCTGGGCGAGACCAGTTCGCCGCTCAAACAGCCGATCGCCAGACCGCCATATATAATTGCGACCGGCGGATAGCGTTCCATCAGCGCGCCCAGAATGGCGGAATCGCGTAATTCGTTGGCCCGGGCGCGGATGTCTTCAAGAAGCGCCTGCGCCACGTCGGGGGGTGTGTCAGGATCAAGTGCCCGGTCAAGGTCTGTGAGCAGTCCGGCGAGCTGGCTGGTGATCGCCACAGCCTCTGCCGCATTGGCGGCGCGTCCGACGGCATCAAGCACTTCGAGCGCGGGGTTGATGGCGCGCCGTCCTGATCCGGCATGGGCAAATGTATCGATCCGGTTGGCCAGATCGACGGCCTCGTCGAACTTGCTCCCCGCCCGCGCGATATCGTCTGCAAGGCTCGCACCGTCCGTCAAGCGCCCGGCCCGCCGGCTGGCGTCAATGATATTGTCGATCAATCCCGGACGGCCATTGGCGCTGATTTTGGCCAGCGCTTCGACGCGCCGGCTGGGCGGCAGCTTCTCGATGACGTAGGCGATGCTATCGGCAGTGTTGGGGTCGAAAGCCGGGTTCTTGAGTGAGACCTGGGCCATGGTCTCTGCCAGGTTTTCCAGTGCATCGGCGCGCGCGGCTTCGGCGACAGCGCTTCCCGAACGGATGTTCGCCGTGTTCCCCGGTGACCGGTTGGATCCGAGCTTGGAACTGGTAACCCCCCGGTTGCGCGGTGGCAGGCCTTCCTGGGCTCTGAGATAGTCATCCAGTGACTCGATGCGGGAGTTGTATTTTTGCTCCTGCGCCATGGTGCGAAACAGTTCGGCACGTTTCTGCGGGTCGCCGAGTTCCGATGGCCGTGCCAGCATTTCCTCGACCTTGCCGCGCTTTTTGTCCGCAAAGCGCTCCATCTCGGACATGTAACCATTGACATGTTCCGGCCCGATCTTGCCGCCACCCTTTTGGCGCGAAATCTTCTCGTACTGGGCCGCGAAGCGGTTCTTGTAGGCGTCGTTATTTAGTTTGGCGATTTCACGAAATTCATCCGGATCGGTTATGACCGTGGGGTCCGCCATGAAATCGACATCGAGCTTGTTGTGCCAGTCGGGCCGGGCCTCGGGCGCCTTATCACCCAGATTGTTCTCGAGGAATTCGTTGACCTGACGATTGTAGTCTTCCTGCATCCCACGGATCTGTTCCTTGCTCGTCACCTCAGTGATGTAATCGGAATCCGTACCGGGCATGAAATCGGATGAGGTGCGGGTTTGCACTTCGAACTTGGCATCATGTTTGACGGCCGCTTCCTTGGCAAAACCCTGACTGAGTTCGTCATAATCGGCCTGCGCCGCCTGATAGTAGGCATCGGAGATTTCGCCATTTTGCCGGGCGGCGTTGACCGCATCATTGTTGGCGAACAACAAGGCCTGATCCGCAGCAGAATAGTTCGGTGTGTTGATGCGGCTGAGTGCGTCTTGCACATCCAGGGACAGCGTACTCTGGGCAAATGTTGCCATGGGCGAAAAGACAAGCAGAAGCACCGTGAAAACGGTTATCCAGGCGCGATGTGCCGCGACATATGTGTGACGATGTCTGCCCATAGGCTCAACCCAATCGTTCCCCGTTCGATCAGTAGGCTGCGGCTGCGTTTCAAAACGCGTCCAAATTCAGTTTAGCGGACGATGACGAAGACGCAACCGGCACTCGGCGGCGGGGTCTAATCAGAAAGCCCCCAGGCTTGCGGGTCGTCGCACTTGGCAACTGCGCGGGCTTCCCACATGTCGGCAGCCGCGGCATCGGTTGCGACGCCATCTCCGGCCCGCAGCCGGTCGGCGCGTTCAATCATTGCCCCGGGCAATCCGGCCTCCGCCTGTTGCAGCTCCAACTCTTGCATGCGCGCCTGCCACTTTGCAGCTTCCGCGTCATCGTTGGCCACGGCTTCCGCGTACACATACATGTCCCACATGCCGCCGATTTCCGCCGCCGCCCGTTTCCAGAACAATGTCTCGAACGCGTCCTTTTCAACGCCGACGCCATATTCGTAGATGTAGGTGAGCGTTCCCGTCGCCCAGCTGTTACCGGCAATTGCCGGGCCGGTTACGCGTGCGATAACCTGTTCCGCCAGCGCCGCGGCTTTCGTCGGGTCTTTTTCGACCCCTTCACCTGCGTGATACATGGTGGTCAGACTGAGCGCCGCGTCGTCATCACCGGCGGCAATTGCCGCCTCAAACGCTGTAACCGCTTCATCATAGTAGCGATTGGCCTTTGCCGGGTCGGGCGGGTCGGCATCCCGGTAGTGGCGGGCGAGATGCCGGATTGCATAGTGGTAGCCCTCATCCGCCGCGTCCTCCAGATATGCGATTGCCCGGCCCAGCTTGTTGGCATCATCGTCTTCGCCGGATTTGAGGTGACGCCCATAGGCTTCGAGGGCCGGAACATATCCGGTGTCTGCCGCTGCCTGAAAAAGCCGCACTGTTATGGGCGATATACCATCATTGAGCGGATAGCATTCGGTATTAATCAGATAGGCATATTCAAGCAAAGCCGGGGCATAATTCTGCTCGACCGCCACACGGTGCGCCGCGAGCGCATCGACCATCCTTTCCGCAACGACATAAGCGCGGCCAAGCTGATAGTTGAACCGCATTTCATCCGGATAATCGGCAACAGCCGCTTTACAGGCTGCAATCGCCTCCGCAGGCCTGATCGCAATGCTGAACACACCATCTGTGACGCGGTTTGGATCATACGGGTCGGCTGCCAGCCGGTCGCACGCGTGTTCAGGTGCTTTCATAGCGTCCGGTTGCGCCAACGCATGTTGTGCACTGTCGTCAGGTCCAAAACCCTCCAGCTTCCTGCGCGCCGCCGCCGCAAACTGGCCATCGGGGTAGAGGTCAAGATAGGCACGAATGGCCCCTGGATCATCGCTTTGGTTCAGGATGTCCCAAAGCGCGGCCTCACTCGCCGTATCCGCACTGTCCTGTGCCATGGCCGCCAGACTGGCCAGAACAAGAAACAAAGTGATCAGCGTATTGCCGCCCAGACTGCGAAGTGTACTCTGCTTCACGCGCATATCGGCTGTTCCCGGACTTGAACTGCCGCACAATTTTTACACAGCAATATAGCTATGGCAATTTATCGGCACCTCGGTGGGAAATGTCAGATCATTCGCGGTGCTAGCCGGATCGACTGAAGCGGCCAACACCTACGAGCCCACCTATGCCAGCGAGGAGCAGCCATGCTGCTGCGGGCAACGGAACATCCGATACCGATGAAAAGGATGTGCCTGTACCCCATTGCGGATCAATGACGCCGCACGCGAGGTCACCGTTGAATTCGCAGGTGAAAATGACAGATCGAATAAGCACGTTGGACGTGATCGCCCCGAAGTTGAATGCTGCATTGCCACCAGCGTTTCCGTAGGCAGCCTCCCCGAGGAGATTGCCGGTGCCATCATAACCATCGAAAACCTGAATCTTACCTCCGTCAAATGTATTGGCATAGACACCAACGCCATTGACACCGCTCAGAAAATTGAGCCCCACATGCGGATGTTCTGCCCCCAAGAAGGTCGGTCCGTTTGGAATCAGATCATCGGAACGGACATAGGAGTTTGGTGCCGAGAAGAAATTGGCGTCAGCGATACCGGCGCTGATCGTCGCTGTGGTCGTGCCAGTCGGATAGGTCGAGACGTCGACAATGCCGAAGGAGATGTCCATCAACGACTGAAATGTCGGTTGAGACGCGTTTCCGTAATAGGTTGTTGTTACGGCTTGAGCGGTGCTCGACATCGTAATTGCAATGGCAATGCCGGAAAAAATCGATCGAAATATCATTAGAATGGACCCCGTGAATCATTCCCCTAAGTCAGGGGGGTAGAGACCCTGTTAACCATTCCGTTTTGAGTCGGCATCACCCTAAAGGGGGACGGTTGGACGCTTTTGGCGCGTCGGCGACACGTAATCGTCATCCGCAAGAATGCCGTTCGCTATCCGGCTGTTGTTTGCTAGGCTTGATTAGGTCTGCTCGAACAGATCGACATGCTCTGCTTCGATTTGCGGCAGGTCCGAGAGGATGCCTTCCAGGTGGGTGCGCATGGCCTGTTCGGCGCGTGCGGGATCCCGCGCATCGATGGCCTCCAGAATGACCCGATGCTCAGCGATAAGTTTTGCCATTGAGTCCGGTTTGCGCAGCTGCAGATTGCAGACCCTGTCGATGTGGGCCTTGATATCGGCGATTATGCTCCAGGCGAGCGTGCAGCCGGCGCCACGTGCCAGCGCGATGTGAAATTGCGCATCCTCATGCTGGAAGCGGTCATGATCCTGATCGATCCGTGCGGCGTCCTGCCGGTCGAGAATGGCATCGATCGTCTCGCGTATCCATGGATCGAAATTGGTGCCCGCCCGGCGCGCGATTGTTGTCTCGATGGCTTCGCGCACCAACCGGGCTTCCATCATCATACGTGCCGATATCTTGGCCACATAGGTGCCCTGCTTGGGATAGGCCTTGACCAGCCGTGACTTTGCAAGGGCGATCAGTGCCTCGCGTACCGGTTGGCGAGAGGTTCCGAGTCGGTCGGCGATGTCCTGCTCCGACAAGCGGGTTCCGGGTCGCAACTCAAGACGGATTATGGCGTCCCGCAGACTGTGCTCCACCCGGGACGCAGCGCTTTCACCGGGATCGATCAGCCATTCGGAATCGATAGATGCAAAGCTCATGCGGTTACTACCCGGAATTGACAATAGAACTGATCTACCATACCGTACCATACAATAGCTGTAAATGCGCACTTTATGGTGCGCCAATCCAAGACGAGTTACCTTTTCATGTCCCAGTTGAATTTCATTCGCCCCGATCTTGGGGATGCGCGGCTGTCGGAGAACCGACGCTATCAGATGCTCATCGGCGGCAAGTCGGTCGATGCGCAATCGGGAAAAACCATCAGCCGCGAAAGCCCCGGCCATGCGGGGAAGATAGTCGGCACCTGGCCGGAGGCTTCGGCAGAAGACGTCAAGCTGGCCATCGGCGCAGCGCGTGAGGCGTTTGACAATGGGCCATGGCCGCGCATGTCGGGCGCCGAACGTTCGACGATCATGTATCGCGTTGCCCAGAAGATTCTTGACAATGTCGAGCGCATTGCGCTGGCCGAGTGTCTGGAAGTGGGCAAGCCGATCGCGCAGGCGCGCGGCGAGATTGCGTATTGCGCCGATCTGTGGACCTACGCGGCGGGGCAGGCCCGGGCGCTCGAAGGCCAGACGCACAACAATATCGGTAACGACAGGCTCGGTCTGGTATTGCGCGAACCTGTTGGCGTGGTGGGCATTATCACGCCGTGGAATTTCCCCTTCATTATCGCGTCCGAGCGCGTGCCTTGGTCCATCGGGGTTGGGTGCACGGTGGTGCTCAAGCCCTCCGAGATGACCTCGGGCACATCCATCATGATGGCAGAACTGGCGCGTGAGGCCGGTTTGCCGGATGGGGTGTTCAATGTCGTGACGGGGTATGGCGATCCGGCAGGGCAGACGCTGGCCGAAGATCCGCGCACCGACATGGTGGCGTTTACCGGTTCGGTGCCTGTGGGCACAAAGCTGGCCGAGATTGCGGCCCGTCAGGTCAAGCGGGTCGGGCTCGAGCTTGGCGGCAAGGGGCCACAGATCGTCTTCGCCGATGCCGATCTCGACGCGGCGGCGGACGGCATTGCCTATGGCGTTTATCATAATGCCGGCCAGTGCTGCATTTCAGGCAGCCGCTTGCTGGTACATACGGACATTCGCGATGAATTGCTCGCCCGTGTTGCGGATATTTCCACCCGCGTCCCCTTTGGTGATCCCCTCAATGACGCGACCAGAATCGGCGCAATGATCTCGCGCCAGCATCTCGAAAAAGTCGATAGCTATGTCAAAGCGGGTCGCAAGGACGGGGCCGAGATCACCCATGGCGGCGCGGCGCGGGCCGACGATGGCAATTTCTTTGAACCGACGATCTTTCAGGGCGTCAAACCGGGGATGTCCATTGCCCGCGACGAGATTTTCGGGCCGGTGCTTGCAACCCTCGATTTTCAGACGGCCGATGAAGCGGTGGCGCTGGCCAATGACAGTGACTACGGCCTGTCGGCGAGCGTGTGGTCGACCAATCTGGAAAACGCCATGCAGACCATCCGGCGCGTCAAAGCCGGGCGCTGCTGGGTCAATTCCGTGATCGATGGCACGGCGGAGCTGCCCATCGGCGGCTACAAGAAAAGCGGTGTGGGACGTGAGCTCGGCCGCTACGGGTTCGACGAATACTCGCAGTTCAAGGGCATCCATGTGACCTTCGGCAAACCACCGGCCTGGTTCAACGGCTGAACGGCATCCGCCTATTAGAAGGCTCAGGGAGACGAAATGACTGCGCAAAAACTCTTTGCCGACGCTACAGACGGTGAATGGATAGACACACCGGACGGGAATCGCCGCCGCATCATCCTGCACACGGATGAATTGATGATGGTCGAGTTTGCTTTTGAAGCCGGGGGTGTCGGCGATCCGCACGCGCATCCGCATGTTCAGGCGAGCTATGTCGCTGAAGGACGGTTCGAGGTGACAATCGGCACACAGACGCAAACGGTTGCTGCCGGTGGGTCGTTCATTGTGCCTTCCGGGATCACACATGGTGTGAAAGCGCTTGCGAAGGGCCGGTTGATCGACAGTTTTACACCCGCCCGGCAGGACTTTTTGTCGTCATAGGGGGCAGATCGCGCACGAGTGCGTCAGCTATCGCGGTCATCGATCAGCGGATTGGGTTTGGCCAGCGTAGTCAGTCCCTTGATATCGGAAAGGGTGACCCTGACGCCATCGACATCGACGCCGTAGGATTTGAGCGTACCGAATGCGCGCGACAGGTTTTCCGGTGTCATGCCGAGCAGGGACGCCAGGGTCTTCTTGTCGTAGGGCAGCTCGAGTTGACCTGATCCGCCCTGATCCGCATGGTATTTGAGCAGCCGGTTGGCAAGCCGCTCGACAGCGGTCCTGAGCTTTTGATCCTTGTGATCCTTGACCACACCGCGATAGCACCCCGCCAATTCCTGTACGACAGCACGGGCAAACGCGTCGTCCACGGCAAAGGCTTCACGAACATTCTGCGCCGGGATCATCAGCAGGCGTGATTTCGCGCTTGTGCGCGCCGACATCAGATAGACAGCATCCTTGAGCACTGCGGCAAGAATGAAGGTGCCCACCGGCCGCACCATTGCCATGGTGGATTCGCGGCCATTGGCGTTTGCATAAAGCTCGGCACAGCCATCAACGACCACGAACAGAAAATCGGCCAGGTCACCTTCGGTGATCAACTGCATGCCTGCAGGGAACGTCTGGAAATAGGCCGCTTTCATCAGACGGGAGAAATTCTCCTCCCCCATACTGCTGAACAAATCCAGGCTGCGAATCTCGGGCAGGTCCGCCGCACGCATTGGTGCCTCCATTCTTGATAATTATCAAGTGTCAACTTGACTATTTTTGCTCTGACTTGGACGCATTGTAAAGTCTACCAGTAAATTCTGCTTCTGACAGTCCCCAAGCCTGTCGCAACTACACTTGTTTGTTGGCTGCGCTTGCAGCCGCTTGATCTGAATCAAGCCCATGCGTGGTTACCGTTTCATCCTCGCGCCAACTGAAGCGATCCGGCTTCGGTTTGGGTTGCAATGGGGATATAGGTGAGATGACTGATCTCTCTGGTGTATCGCGGGGCCAACAAAATACCGCACTTGGCATGAGCACATTCGCCTTTACGGTGTGCTTCGCTGTCTGGACGATTTTTTCAATCATTGGTGTGCGCATCAAGGCCGATCTGGGGTTGAACGACACCCAGTTCGGGCTTCTGGTCGCAACCCCCATCCTGACCGGTTCACTGAGCCGGATATTTTTGGGGATATGGACCGATCAGTATGGCGGCCGCCGCGTCTTCACACTGGTGATGCTGGCATCGGCGGTTGCAGCCTGGCTGTTATCGACTGTCTCCACCTATGAGTGGTTCCTGGTCGCTGCGCTCGGTGTCGGTCTTGCGGGTGGTTCGTTCGCAGTCGGTATCGCCTACATCTCCAAATGGTATCCGTCCGAAAAACAGGGCACAGCTCTTGGCATTTTCGGGGTCGGTAATTTCGGCGCCGCGGCCACCAGTTTCGGCGCACCATTCCTGCTGGTCGCCTTTGGCTGGCAGCAAACCGCGCAGATCTATTCGGTCGTTTTGGCCATCGTTGCAGTGATCTTCTTCTTTGTGACAAAGGAAGACCCGGCCACGCTCGCGCGGCGGCGGGCAGGGCGCAAAGCCAACTCCACCCTGATGGAGCTGGAACCCTTGCGGAACATCCAGGTCTGGCGGTTCGCCCTCTACTATTTCTTCGTGTTCGGTGCCTTTGTCGCCCTGGCCCTGTGGCTGCCGCGCTACCTGATCGGCGTCTATGGTCTCGACATCCGCACAGCCGGTATTCTGGCCGCGTTCTATTCGGTGCCGGCAAGTATCTTCCGTGCCTATGGCGGCCACCTCAGCGACAAATATGGTGCACGCATTGTCATGTATGCCACCTTTGCCGTTTCGGCGCTCTGCACCTTCATGCTGAGCTATCCGCACACCGATTACATCATTCATGGCATCAACGGCGATATCACCTTCTCAACGCAGATGGCGCTGATCCCCTTCGTGATCACGGTCTTTGTGCTCGGGTTCTTCATGTCACTGGGCAAGGCGGCGGTCTACAAGCACATCCCGGTCTACTACCCGAATAATGTTGGTTCGGTCGGTGGCCTTGTCGGCATGATCGGGGGTCTGGGTGGCTTCATTCTGCCCATCACCTTTGGCGCGGCGCTTGATGTCACCGGGGTGTGGACCAGTGCGTTCATGATCCTGTTCGCCATTGTCGCTGTCGCTTTGTTGTGGATGCACTTCTCCATCCGCGCCATGGAAAAAGCCGCCATCGGCGAAGAAATCTCGTCATTGCCGGAGCTGCCTGAAATGGCGCCTATTCATGACGAGGAAAAGCATGCTCGTCCGAGCAAGGTTCTTGATGACTGGCGGCCCGAGGATCACGATTTCTGGGAGAAAGAGGGCAAGGCGATTGCCACAAGGAACCTCTGGATTTCGATCCCGAACCTGTTGCTCGCCTTCTCGATCTGGATGGTGTGGAGTGTCGTGGTCGCCAAGCTCCCAGCGATCGGCTTCTCCTACACCACGGACCAGCTGTTCTGGCTGGCGGCGATCCCCGGGCTTTCGGGTGCGACCCTCAGGATTTTCTATTCCTTCATGGTGCCGATCTTCGGCGGCCGTCTCTGGACGACCCTGACCACGGCCTCGCTACTCGTGCCGGCCTTCGGCATCGGCTATGCGGTGCAGGACCCCAACACGCCTTACCTGATCTTTTTAGTGCTGGCATTCCTCTGCGGTCTTGGCGGCGGCAACTTCGCGTCGTCCATGGCCAACATCTCGTTCTTCTACCCGAAGAAAGAGAAGGGTAACGCCCTGGCGCTGAATGCAGGTCTTGGCAATGCCGGTGTCTCGGTGATGCAGTTTGTCGTGCCACTTGTCATTACTGCCGGTGTGTTCGGCGTCGTCGGCGGTGAGCCGCAGGCGGTTGACGAGACCACTCAGCTCTGGGTGCAAAATGCCGGCTTTGTCTGGGTGCCGTTCCTGATCATTGCGACACTGTTCGCCTGGTTCGGCATGAACGACATCGCCTCGGCCAGGGCCTCGTTCAAGGATCAGGCCGTCATCTTCTCACGCAAGGATAACTGGATCATGTGCTGGCTTTATACCGGCACCTTCGGCAGCTTCATCGGCTATTCAGCCGGGTTCCCGCTGTTGGCGCAAACCCAGTTCCCCGAGGTGGATTCCCTCAAATTCGTCTTTCTCGGCCCCTTGGTCGGTGCGCTGTCGCGCGCGGCAACCGGCTGGATTTCGGACCGCTGGGGTGGCGGACGCGTAACCTTCTGGACGTTCCTTTTGATGATCGCGGCGGTCGGCGGCGTCTTATACTTCATCGCCACCAAGGACCAGCCGGGCGCGTTCTGGGGCTTCTTTGCAATGTTCATGGTTCTGTTCTTTGCAACGGGTGTCGGCAATGCCTCCACCTTCCAGATGATCCCGGCGATCATGCATCAGGAAGTGGCGCGCTCGATGCCCGGTCTCAAGGGCGCGGAAGCGCAGCGGCAGGGAGAAAAGGAAAGTGCGGCCATCATCGGTTTCACATCCGCCATCGCTGCCTATGGCGCCTTCTTCATCCCCAAAGCCTATGGCTCATCCATCGCGATGACCGGTGGTCCGTCGGCGGCGCTCTGGGGCTTCCTGATCTTTTATGTCACCTGCGCCATCCTGACCTGGGCGGTCTACACCCGCCCTGGCGGCACACTTTACGACCTCGAGCGGGGACACAGCACCCCCGCCGCACAACCGGCTGAATAAGGAGAAACCTCTAATGTCGCATCTACTCGACAGGCTGAACTTTCTGGCCCGCAAGCAGACGCCCTTCTCCGGTGGTCACGGTGTTACGACCGATGAAAGCCGGGCGTGGGAAGAGAGCTACCGCAAGCGCTGGCAGCACGACAAAATCGTGCGCTCTACGCACGGGGTGAACTGCACCGGCTCATGTTCCTGGAAGATCTACGTCAAGGGCGGGATCGTCACCTGGGAAACCCAGCAGACCGACTATCCGCGCACCCGGCCGGATCTGCCCAACCACGAGCCGCGCGGCTGTTCGCGCGGGGCGAGCTACTCCTGGTATCTTTACTCGGCCAACCGGGTGAAGCATCCGCTGATCCGCTCGCGGCTTTTAAAGCTGTGGCGGGCGGCCCGGGCGACGAAGTCTCCAGTCACCGCCTGGGCATCTATCGTCGAGGACAAGTCCAAACGCGATAGCTACACCAAGGTGCGTGGCCATGGCGGTTTCGTGCGGGCGAAATGGGAGGAGGTCAACGAGATCGTGGCCGCCGCCAACGCCTACACGGTGCGCAAGCACGGGCCCGACCGGGTCATCGGCTTCTCGCCGATTCCGGCCATGTCCATGGTCTCCTACGCGGCGGGCTCGCGTTACCTGTCGCTGATGGGCGGCGTCTGCATGTCGTTTTACGACTGGTATTGCGATCTGCCGCCGGCCTCGCCCATGACATGGGGCGAGCAGACAGACGTGCCTGAAAGCGCCGACTGGTACAATGCCGGGTTCCTGATGCTCTGGGGCTCGAACGTGCCGCAGACGCGGACGCCCGACGCGCATTTTTACACAGAGGTTCGCTACAAGGGCACCAAGTCGGTGGTCGTCTCGCCCGACTATTCGGAAGCGGCGAAATTTTCCGATATCTGGCTGCATCCCAAGCAGGGGACTGACGCGGCGCTTGCCATGGCCATGGGCCATGTGATTCTCCGCGAGTTCCATCTCGACCGGCAGGCGGAATATTTCGAGGACTATTGCCGGAAATATACAGATATGCCGATGCTTGTCCGGCTCGTCGAAAAGGACGGGCACTATGTGCCTGACCGGCTGGTCCGCGCTTCCGAATTCAAGGACGCGCTCGGCGAAAAGAGCCATCCGGACTGGAAAACCGTCGCCATTGACGAGACCAGCGGCAAGACCGTCGTGCCCAACGGGGCCATCGGCCATCGCTGGTCGGGCGACAGCAAGTGGAACCTTGAGCAAAAGGACGGCAAAGGCAAGGACGTCAAACTCAAGATGAGCCTCATTCTCGATGAGGATCACGACACGGTCGCAGAAACCGCCTTCCCCTATTTCGGCAATCGCGAACACGACCATTTCGAGGGAACTGATCATCAAAGCGTGCTGATGCGGTCGGTGCCGGCCAAAAAGGTCAAACTGGCCGAGGGCGAGGCGCTGGTCGCCACAGTGTTCGACCTGTTTGTCGCCAATTATGGTCTCGACCGGGGCTTGGGCGGGCAGAATGTCGCCAAGACCTTTGACGAAGACGAGCCTTACACACCCGCCTGGGCGGAGAAGATCACCGGCGTACCTGCCGATCACATCATCACCGTGGCGCGTGAATTTGCCGCCAATGCGGAGAAAACCAATGGCCGCTCCATGGTCATTCTCGGGGCTGGCCTGAACCACTGGTATCATATGGACATGAACTATCGGGGGATCATGAATCTCCTGATCATGTGTGGCTGCGTGGGGCAATCCGGCGGTGGCTGGAGCCATTATGTCGGCCAGGAGAAATTGCGCCCGCAAACCGGCTGGCTGCCGCTGGCCTTCGGGCTCGACTGGAACCGGCCGCCCCGGCATATGAATTCGACCTCGTTCTTTTACGCCCACACCGATCAGTGGCGTTATGAGACCCTCGATGTCAGCGAAATCCTGTCGCCGACCGCGCCGGACGGCGACTGGGTCGCAACCCTGATCGACTACAATATCCGAGCCGAACGCATGGGCTGGTTGCCCTCGGCGCCGCAGCTCAAATCCAATCCGCTTGACATCGCGGCGGCGGCGGCCAAGGCGAAAAAGGAGCCGAAAGATTATGTCGCTGCGGGTCTGAAATCAGGTGAATTGAAAATGTCGGCGGAAGATCCGGACGATCCGGACAACTGGCCGCGCAACATGTTCGTCTGGCGGTCCAATCTGCTCGGATCTTCGGGCAAGGGCCACGAATATTTTCTCAAGCATCTGCTCGGCACCAGCCATGGTGTGATGGGCAAGGATCTGGGTGAAGAAGGGCGGCAGAAATCGAAGGAGGCCGTCTGGCACGACGCAGCGCCCGAGGGCAAACTCGACCTGTTGGTCACCCTCGACTTCCGTATGTCGACGACCTGCGTTTATTCCGACATCGTTCTGCCCACGGCTACCTGGTACGAAAAGAACGATCTCAACACCTCCGACATGCATCCCTTTATCCATCCGCTCTCAAGTGCGGCGGACCCGGCCTGGGAAGCGCGGAGCGACTGGGAGATTTTCAAGGGCCTGGCCAAGAGCTTTTCCGATGTCGCTCCTGAAGTGCTCGGGGTGGAAAAAGACACCGTGTTGGTGCCCATCCTGCATGACACGCCGGGCGAGATTGCCCAACCCTTCGATGTCGAGGACTGGAAAACCGCCGGCACCGATCCGGTGCCGGGCAAGACCATGCCGAACGTGGTTGTGGTCGAGCGTGACTATCCCAACCTCTACAAGCGTTTTACCGCCCTCGGCCCGCTGATGGAGAAGGCGGGTAATGGCGGCAAGGGCATCGCCTGGGACACGGTGCATGAGGTCGAAAATCTCGGCAATCTCAATGGACGGGTGACCGAAGACGGTCCGACCAAGGGCATGCCGAAGATCGAGACCGACATCGATGCGACTGAGGTCGTTCTGATGCTGGCGCCGGAAACCAATGGCGAAGTCGCAGTGAAAGCCTGGGAGGCGCTTGGCAAAACCACCGGGCGTGAACACGGGCATCTCGCCATCCCCAAGGAAGACGAGAAAATCCGCTTCCGCGATATCGTCGCGCAGCCGCGCAAGATCATCTCGTCGCCGACCTGGTCGGGGATTGAAAGCGAGACGGTCTGCTACAATGCCGGTTACACCAATGTGCATGAGTTGATCCCCTGGCGCACGCTCACCGGACGCCAGCAACTCTATCAGGACCATTTGTGGATGCGCGCCTTTGGCGAGGCGCTGTGCCTCTATCGTCCGCCGGTTGATACTAAAACGGTCAATCCGGTGATCGATTCAAAGCCCAACGGCCACAAGCAGGTGGTTTTGAACTTCATCACCCCGCACCAGAAATGGGGCATTCATTCCACCTATTCGGACAATCTGATGATGCTCACCCTCAATCGGGGCGGGCCGGTGGTCTGGCTGTCGGAGGTCGATGCCGCCAAAGCGGGCATCGCCGACAATGACTGGGTAGAAGCCTACAACGCCAATGGTGCGCTGGTGGCACGTGCGGTCGTCTCGCAACGGATGAAGGAGGGCACGCTCTATATGTACCACGCGCAGGAGAAGATCGTGAACACACCGGGCTCCGAGATGACCGGCCATCGCGGCGGCATCCATAATTCGGTGACCCGCGCCACCCTCAAACCGACACACATGATCGGCGGTTACGCCCAGCAGGCCTATGGCTTCAACTATTACGGCACCGTCGGGTCCAACCGCGACGAGTTCGTCATCGTTCGCAAAATGGAAAAGGTCGACTGGCTTGAGAAGCCGCTCACCTCGAAAATGGAGGCGGCAGAATGAAAATCCGCGCGCAAATCGGCATGGTGCTCAATCTCGACAAATGCATCGGCTGCCACACCTGTTCGGTCACCTGCAAGAATGTGTGGACCAATCGAGAAGGCGTTGAATATGCCTGGTTCAACAACGTCGAGACCAAACCCGGCGTTGGTTATCCCAAGCAGTGGGAGAACCAGAAAAAGTGGAACGGCGGCTGGGTCCGTAAAAAGAACGGCAAAATCGAACCGAAAATGGGGGCGAAATGGCGGGTGCTGGCGAAGATTTTCGCCAATCCCGACCTGCCCGAGATCGACGACTACTATGAGCCGTTTGATTTCGATTATGGCCATCTGCAAACCGCCGGCGAGGTCGAGGCCTTCCCCACGGCAAGGCCCCGGTCGCTGGTTTCCGGCGAGCGAATGGAAAAGATCGAGTGGGGCCCGAACTGGGAGGAAATTCTCGGTGGTGAGTTCAAGAAACGCTCAGTCGATTACAATTTCGAAGGCGTCGAAAAAGACATTTACGGCGAATTTGAAAACACCTTCATGATGTATCTGCCGCGCCTGTGCGAGCATTGCCTCAACCCGACTTGCGTTGCGGCCTGCCCCTCGGGCGCCATCTACAAGCGTGAGGATGATGGCATTGTTCTCATCGATCAGGAGAAGTGCCGCGGCTGGCGCATGTGCGTGTCGGGCTGCCCGTACAAGAAGATCTATTTCAACTGGTCGTCGGGCAAGTCCGAGAAGTGTGTGTTCTGCTATCCGCGCATTGAGGCCGGTCAGCCGACCGTGTGCTCGGAAACCTGTGTGGGGCGCATCCGTTATCTTGGCGTGCTGCTCTATGATGCCGACAAGATCGAAGCTGCGGCGTCCACACCGGATGAAAAGGATCTTTATGAGGCGCAGCTCGATGTGTTCCTCGATCCCAATGATCCTGAGGTCATCGCCAAGGCGCGTGAGCAGGGCATTCCCGAGGACTGGCTGAAAGCGGCACAGGCCTCGCCGGTCTACAAGATGGCGATGGAGTGGAAGGTCGCTTTCCCGCTGCATCCCGAATACCGCACGCTGCCCATGGTCTGGTATGTGCCGCCGCTCTCGCCGCTGCAATCGGCGGCGGAAGCCGGCAAGATCGGCTGGGACGGCGAGTTGCCGGACGTCAAATCGCTGCGCATCCCGGTGCGCTATCTCTCCAACCTTCTGACCGCGGGCAAAGACGAGCCGGTAATTGCCGGGCTCGAACGGATGCTGGCCATGCGCTCCTATATGCGGTCGAAAACCGTTGATGGTGAGATCAACGAGAAGGTGGCCGAACGGGTCGGGCTGACCGGACAAATGATTGAGGACATGTATCGCTACATGGCCATCGCCAACTATGAGGACCGGTTCGTGATCCCAACCACCCACCGCGAGATTGGCGAGGATGCGTACGATGTGCGCGGCTCTTGCGGATTCTCCTTCGGAAATGGCTGTTCAGGCGGCACCTCGGACGCCGATCTGTTCGGCTCCAAGCGTCCCCGCACAGTGCAAACACCCACTGAATTCATCGGAGGCAAGTGATCATGGCCAACGCTCTTAAGATCCTATCGGCGCTCTTGTCCTACCCGAGCAAGGACCTGATCGCCGCTGGCAGCGAGTTGCATGAAGCGCTCGCTGCCGACGCCCTCACCGGGTCGCGCGAAAAGGCCTGGATCGGTGCCCTGATCGACGATATCTGCGCGCGCGATCTTTATGACGCCGAGGAGCGCTATGTGATGCTCTTTGACAGGACGCGGACCCTGTCGCTGCACCTGTTCGAGCATGTGCACGGCGAAAGCCGCGATCGCGGGCAGGCTATGGTCGATCTCGCCGCCATGTATGAGCGGCAAGGTTACGACATCGACGCGCAGGAAATGCCGGACTATCTACCCCTGTTCCTTGAGTATCTCTCGACCCAGACCAGAGAGGAAATCGGCAATCTGCTGGGGCAGACTCAGCATATTTTTGCAGCGCTCAGAGAGCGGCTGCAAAAACGCGGCTCGATCTATGCCAATGCCTTCCTCAGTCTTGAGGCAATTGCCGGAGGCCGTGCCGACGCCGATGCGGTGGCCGAAATTCTCAAAATCCCTGAAGACGACCCCAACGATCTCAAGGCCCTCGACAGGGTTTGGGAAGAGGAGGCTGTCACCTTTGGCGGCAATGCCGGCGAAGGCGATTGCGGCCCTGACCGGCTGGCGCGGCAGATGCGTGCCGCCCGCCGCCCCGCTCAACAACCTGAAGCAAGAGGAGAGTGAGATGGCCGCTTTCATCAACACGCTGCTGTTCGGCATCTACCCCTATATCGCACTCGCAATTCTCGCGGTCGGTAGCGTCATCCGCTACGATCGCGAACCCTATGGCTGGCGGGCCGGATCGTCCCAGCTGTTGCGGCGACGGCAACTGGTGATCGGGTCGGTTCTGTTCCACCTCGGCGTGATCACCATCTTCTTTGGGCATGTCGGAGGACTGCTGACCCCGATCTGGATATGGGACATGCTGGGTGTCTCTCACAGCACCAAGCAGATGATCGCCATTGTCGTTGGCGGCATCGCGGGGGTCTTTGGTATCATCGGCGCAACGCTGCTCATTCATCGCCGCTTCTTTGACGCGCGGGTACGTGCTGCCTCGGCCTTTGCCGACAATATGATCATTCTCATACTGTGGCTGCAGCTGGCGCTCGGGCTTTTGACAATCACCGTCTCGGTGCGCCATCTCGACGGCCATGAAATGGTGCAGCTCATGAGCTGGGCGCAAGGTATCTTCACTTTCAATCCACGCGCTGCGAGTTATGTCGCCGAAGCCGATATGATCTTCAAACTGCACATCTTTTTGGGGCTGACGATCTTCGTCCTGTTCCCCTTCACCCGGCTCGTCCACATGCTGAGCGCCCCGGTTCGCTATATCTGGCGGCCCGGCTACCAGATCGTGCGCACCAAACGGCGTGAACCGGCGGAGTAAACTGACCATGACCACACTTCTTGATCTAACCGACAGCGCAATTCCCAAAGGCAAGGTGAAAGTCCCGCCTCGCCCGGAAAAGGCGCCACCCAGCCCGATCCGCGTCAATGGTGTCGAGATCACCGAGGAGGCTGTCCGCACCGAGGCGCAAAACCACCCCGCCGACACACCGGCCGAAGCGTTTCGCGCCGCGGCGCAGGCGCTGGTCGTGCGTGAGTTATTACTGCAGGCGGCCAAAGCGGCGGATATCGCGGCCACGCCGGAACTGGTGGGGGACGGACGCCGGGAGACCGATGAAGACGCCCTCATTCGTGCCCTGCTGGAGCGGGAAATCGAAACACCTGACGCGGACCAGGCAGCATGCCGCCGCTATTATGACGCCCATCCGGACAAGTTCTGTTCCGAGACGATCTATGAAGCGCGGCATATCCTTATTGCCGCACCACCTGACGATAAGGATCGCCGGGTAGCGGCCCGGGCTGAGGCCGAAGCGGTTATCGCAGCCTTGATTGAGGCGCCGGACCGGTTCGCGGAATTGGCGGCGGCGCATTCGGCCTGTCCGTCCAAAGCGCAGGGTGGCAATCTCGGTCAGTTGACCGAAGGGTCGACAGTGCCCGAGTTCGAGACCGTGCTGTTCACCCTCGATGCGGGACAGCTTTCACCGAGCCCGGTGCCGACCCCGTTCGGATTTCATGTCATTCAGCTCGACCGGATCATTCCGGGCAACCGGTTGCCGTTCGAGGCTGTGCAGCAGCGCATCGCCGGATGGCTCGAGGCCTCGAGCTGGAGCCGGGCCGTGGCACAATATGTCGGCATTCTTGCGGGGCAGGCCAGGATCGAGGGGATTGAACTCAACACTGCGGACGGGCCGCTGGTTCAGTAATGCTTGGCGACCTGCTCGACCACAATAAGCGCTGGGCTGCGGCCCGCGTCTCAGAGGATCCGGACTATTTCAAGCGCCTGTCCGGCCTGCAGCATCCCGACTATTTGTGGATCGGCTGCTCGGACAGCCGCGTGCCGGCAAATGTCATCACCGGGCTGGAGCCGGGGGAAGTGTTCGTACATCGCAATGTGGCCAATCTTGTGCATCGCGGTGACATCAATCTTTTGTCGGTGCTCGAATTTGCTGTCGAAGCGCTGGAGATCAAGCACATCATTGTGTGCGGCCACTATGGCTGCGGCGGCATCCGCGCCGCGATGGAGGATCACCGGCACGGCATTATCGATCACTGGCTACAGCCGATCCGCGATATCGCCGACATGCACCAATCAAAACTCGAGCCAATCGAAGACGATTCCGCGCGGCTCAACCGGCTGTGCGAACTCTCGATCCGGGCGCAGGTCGAGGGCCTTTCGCGGACGCCGATCATCCAGTCGGCCTGGAAGCGCGGCAAGGATGTGCGCATTCATGGCTGGGTCTATGGCCTCAATGACGGGCTGCTGCGTGATCTCGACTGCGACCCCGATTGTCCCTGTAAAAGCTACGCACATGCGCATGAATGAACTGGGCACAGGGTGCGGAACCGGTACACCGCCACTAACAGATTCCTTTGGCCGCACGGTCACCTATCTGCGTGTTTCCGTAACTGATCGATGCGACCTCAGATGCACATATTGCATGTCCGAGGACATGACCTTTCTGCCCCGAAACGAGGTTCTTTCCCTCGAGCAGATGGCGCGGTTGTGCAGCTTCTTTATCGACCGCGGCGTGCGCAAAATCCGGTTGACCGGTGGCGAACCACTGGTCCGGCGTGATGTTATGACCTTGTTCGAAAAACTCGGCACCCGCATCGGGTCCGGGCTGGATGAGCTGACGCTTACCACCAATGGGACGCTGTTGTCGCGTTATGCCAAACGCCTTGCCGCCGCCGGGGTGCGGCGGGTTAACGTGTCGCTCGATACGCTCGATTCCGGGCGTTACAAGGAAATCACGCGTTATGGCTCGATCCACAATGTTCTGGCCGGGATCGATGCGGCCCTGTCCGCCGGTCTGAAGGTCAAGCTTAACGCCGTGGCCACATGTGGTGCGTTTGAAAATGAGGTTGGCCGGCTCATACATTTCGCCCATGGGCAGGGCATGGATCTAACCCTCATCGAGGAGATGCCGCTAGGATGCGGTTTCACCCGCGCTGATACGCATCTGCCCCTGTCGCAATTGCGCGCCGACCTTGAAAAGCGCTGGACGCTGGTTCCCGTCTCCGACACCACCGGCGGACCGGCGCGCTATGTCCGTATCGCGGAGACCGGCGGCCGTCTCGGGTTCATCACACCGATGTCGTGCAATTTCTGCGCAACCTGCAACCGCGTCCGTCTCGATTGCACCGGAAAACTCTTCACCTGCATGGGGCAGGAGGGATCGGTGGATCTGAAACCGTCGCTGGCCGGAGAAGAAACAAAACTCGATAGCCTTGTCCGGTCGGCACTCGCCGCCAAACCCAAGGGGCATGCCTTCGCCGTTTCCCGCGACCGGGTGTCGGGGATCACCCGAACCATGTCCGTTCTGGGCGGATAGGACCGGTACCATGACCACGACAATGGAAAAATCCCGCGCCTGGCACGGCTGGCCACTGTTCAGCTATGGCTTCCGTCCGTTTTTCCTTTTCGGTGCGCTCCATGCCGCATTGATGGTCGCCCTTTGGGTCCCCTGGTTTCTTGGTCTTATCGACATGCCAAGCGCTTTTGCGCCCGTTACCTGGCACATCCACGAATTGCTGTTCGGTTATGTTCCGGCAATTATCGCTGGCTTTTTGCTCACTGCCATCCCCAACTGGACCGGGCGCCTGCCGGTTGTCGGCTGGCCATTGGTTGGGCTGGTGCTGATCTGGTTTTTGGGCCGGGTGATGGTGGCGTTTTCCGATCTTTTGCCGATGCCACTGGTTGTTGCGGGCGCGCTTGCCTTTACCTTTGTGCTTGTCGCCCTGTTCGGACGTGAGATCGTTGCGGGAAAGAACTGGCGCAACCTCAAGATTATAGCGGTGTTGATCGCTTTTCTCGCCGCGCAGGTTTTGTTCTATTACGAGGCGTTCGCAACCGGCGCACCTGACTATGCGGTCCGGGCCGGCATCGCCCTTATCGTACAGCTCATCCTCATCGTTGGTGGCCGGGTGGTGCCAAGCTTCACGCGCAACTGGCTCAAGCGCAGCGGCGCCTTAAAATTACCAAGTGGATTTGGCGCGTTCGATCAATTGGTCATGATTGCCAGCGGGGCGGCTCTGGCCGTCTGGGGCCTGGCGCCTATCCTTCAAGGTGAGATAACAGGCGCAATTCTGATGATCGCCGGCGGGCTCAATCTTCTGCGCCAGATCAGATGGCATCCGCTGCCGACCTGGAGGGAACCGCTGGTCGCTATTTTACATGTCGCCTTTTTTACCGTAAGCGCCGGGTTTTTGATGGCCGGATTTGCCGCCTTTCAGAACGATCCGCTTATTGCATCGGCGGCCATCCATTGCTGGACCGTTGGCGGCATTGGCGGCATGACATTGGCCATGATGACGCGCGCCAGCCGCGGGCATACGGGACAGAGCCTGCACGCGCCATTAACGACATCTACGCTTTACGCGTTGATTGTCATCGCGGTGCTCGCACGGATATTGGCCGGGTTCGTTCCTGACTTCTGGACCCAGTTCGTCACCGTGGCCGGCCTGTGCTGGTTCCTCGCCTTTGCCGGGTTTGGTGTCGTCTACGGGCCGATGCTGCTGCGCAAGCGGGAAGGGGTCTGAGTGCGATCTTTGCGCTGGGCATGAGCGGCTTTAACCTCAGGTCTGCGCGCCATTCCCGGTGCTGTTGATCTCGGCATCCGGCATATCATCAAATGATGCATAATTGAGATTATAGAGCCGCGCATAGGTGCCTGCCGCGGCGATCAGTTCATCATGGTTGCCGGTTTCGATGATCTCGCCATTTTGCAGAACGATGATCCGGTCCGCGCCGCGGATTGTGGTCAGGCGATGGGCGATGACCAGGCCGGTGCGGCCCTCGAGCAGTTTGACCAGCGCCTGCTGAATTTGCCGTTCGGTGTAGCTGTCGATGCTGGCGGTCGCTTCATCCAGCACCAGGATTTTCGCGTCGGCGACAAGCGCACGGGCGAAGCTGACAAGCTGGCGCTGACCCAGTGACAGGGCACCGCCGCGCTCGCCGAGCAGCGTCTCATAGCCATCGGGTAGATTGACGATGAAATCGTGCGCCCCCACCGCTTTGGCCGCAGCAATCACATCCTCTTCGGTCGCATCGGTTTTGTTGTAGCGGATGTTTTCAAACACCGTGCCGGTAAACAGGAAGGGTTCCTGCAGCACCATGGCGATCTGGCGGCCAAGTGACTCCTGGGTCAATGACCGTATGTCATGGCCACCGACAAGAATCTCACCCTCCTGAACGTCATAGAACCGGTGCACAAGCGACATGGCGCTCGATTTGCCCGAGCCGGTCGGTCCGACCAGAGCCACGGTTTCACCGGGATTGACCTTGAAACTGATATTCTTGAGCACTGGCTGGCCGGGATTATAGCCAAAGGTGACATTTCGAAATTCCACCGAGCCGTCCATTTGTGGCGACAACACTTTGGCATCCGGCGCATCCTTGACATCGACATCGACGTCGAGAACCTCGATGAGGCGCTGACCCGAAGCCATGGCGCGCTGCATCACCGAATATTGCATGGTCAGCGACCGGATCGGGTCGAAAAAGCGCTGGATGTAAAACAGGAACGCAACGATGACACCGATATCCAGCGTACCGTTGAGCACCATGGACCCGCCCACAACGATGGCAACGGCCATGGCAACGCCGGTCAACGTATCGACGATGGGCACCATGACCTGCGCGAATTTTGCGGCGCGCAGATGCGCCTTCAGGTTGGCGGTGGCCTTGTCGTCGTAAAGCGAAAAATTGACCTGCTGGCGGTCCATGCTCTGCACGGTCCGCACACCATGTATCGCTTCGGCCAAGGCACCATTGGTGATTGAGTTGGTTTCGTGCGCGTTCATGAAGGCTTCACGGGCGCGCGGCAGCCAGAAGATGCGCACGATGAACAGGACCGGCAGGACGGCTAGCGTCATCAGTCCAAGGCGGAAATCGAGATAAAGCATCATGAACACGATGCCGAACAGCAAAACGATATCACCCACCGAGATGACAGAGGTTTCGAGAAATTCCTGCATGGAGTTGACGTCGCCTTGCAGGCGCGACATCAAACGCCCCACTTCGGTTTTGTCCATGAAGGTCAGCGAGACACGTTGCAAATGGGAAAACATGGCGCGTCTGATGTCAAACAGGACATTTTCAGCGGCGCTGCCGACCACGGTTTCCTGCACATAGCTGGCGCCGTAATTGATCAGGATGACCGCGGCAAACGCCGCAACAGCGCCTGTGAGCACGCTCAGATCGACGCCGCCTGCGACCATGCCATTGTCAATCGCATGCCGGATGATCAGCGGGATGATGAGCTGGGTGAGCGTGAACACCAGCACTGCCGCCACCGCGATCAACAGTTTCAGTTTATAGGGTGAAACAAACACCCAGATCCGCCGCACGACCCAGCTGTCGAACGCTTTGCCGAACATCTCTTCCTTGATGCGGTGCGAGCCAACGACGGCACGCGGCGGCCGGCTTTCATCGTCGGAGGGTGTGTGCTGTTCGGTTTCGGGGTCGCGGGTCATTCCTGTCCACCTTCGGGTGTGTCGCCGGGCCGCACCTGCAAATCGAACAGGGCTTTGTAGCGGCCACCAAGCGCCAGCAACTCCTCGTGGGTGCCGCTTTCAACGATCCGCCCCTCTTCAAGGAACAGGATTTGATCGGCATGCATCAGCGAGTTGAGGCGATGGGCGATGATGATGGTGATCCGGTCATCCGCGAACTGCCGGGTGGCGGCGCGGATGCGTTGTTCAGTGGCGGCGTCGATGGCGGCGGTGGAATCGTCGAACACCATGACAGCCGGTTTGAGCATCAGCGTACGCGCAATGGACAGACGTTGCCGCTGGCCCCCCGAAAGGGATACGCCGCGCTCGCCGACGATGGTCTCATAACCGGCGGGCAGGCCGAGAATATAGTTGTGTAACTGCGCCGCGTCGCTGGCACGGGCGATCTGCCGTTCCTTGGCCCAGGGGTCGCCATAGGCGATATTGTTCTCGATGGTGGTCGTGAACAGGAACACATCCTGTTGGACGACCGCAACCGCCTGACGCAACGAGTGCAGGGTGACATCGCGTATGTCCTGACCATCGAGCGTGATCCGGCCACCGGTGACATCGTAAAAGCGCGGCAGCAGATGGGCGATCGTCGATTTGCCTGCGCCCGGCGCCCCCACAATGCCGATTGTCTCGCCCCGGCGGGCGGTGAACGAGATACCGGATAGAGCTGAACGGTTTCCGCCGCTTGGATAGGTGAAACGCACATCCTCGAATTTGAGCACACCCTCGGTGATGTCGAGGTCGGCAGCGCCCGGTTTATCGGCAACCGCGATGTCGAGATCCAGCAGAGTGAACAGCCGCGCGCCACAGGTAGACGCCCTGGCAAAGGAATTGACTAACATGCCCAGTTGGCGCACCGGCATCTGCAATATGGTCATGAAGGTGAGGAAAGACGTCAACGTGCCGACAGTAATCTCACCGGCAACGACTTTGTTGCCTCCGACCCAGAGCACAAGCCCCATGGCGACAAAGAATGAAAAGGTCATGGCGCTGGTGTTGCGCACCCGGATACCGACCCGGCGGTGCGCCAGATCGAGCGCGCTTTTGGAAGCCTTGTCGAATTTGAGCATTTCATAGGCTTGGGCGGCGAAGGCGCGAACGACGCGAATACCGCCGAGATTTTCTTCCATCACCCGGGTGAGAACGGAAAGACGCTCCTGCAGTTCAAGCCATGTCGCCCGCAGCCGCAGCCGGGTGACCGAGGAGCGCCAGGCAACGAAGGGTACGAAACTGAGGGCAACGCACCCGAGCAGCAGGTCTGTCGACAAAAGCAAATAGCCGCCAATGCCGATCAGGATGGTCAGGAGCACGAGCCGGACCAGCCCTGTCGAGAAGAACATGCGCACCCCGTCAAGGTCGAGCATGCCAAGGGTGATGAGATCACCGGAATGCATCTCGTCATGAAAGCTGAAGGAGAGGCGCTGAATTTTTTCATAAACGGCCAGCCGCAACTCATAGCCGACCGTGTGGCCGACCGCCTCGCCAAAATAGTTTTGCAGGGTGGTGAACACGCCGCGCAGCGTCGCCACCAGCAAAAGCGTACCAGCGGTCGTCCACAGGGCAATCTCGGCGCTTTCGCCAACACCGCCCTTCGCGACGATTTGTGTCTGGTCGACAGCAGTGCCTAAAAGATTTGGAATCGCAAGCTGCAGGATGGCGGCAGCCAGTGTCGACACCAGAGCGATGCCGACCTGCACCGGGTGGCGCAAGGCCATGCGGGTGATGCGCACAATTGTGGACAGACCGCGGCCCCAGCCTGCGGCTTCAACATGGGCGCGCGACAGCGATAACTGCGTCGCGCCACCTGACGCTTCGGTGCTCAATCGACTTCCAGTCTTCAGTAGAATGGACGTGTTTTTCGGCGTGCCGAACCTATCCGATCAATTCAAAGGATGACCGGCAGCCCTATTGGATAACGATAATATTAGGCCCGTTTGTTGCCGCTTTTCAAGGGCAGGCGCGGTCTACGCACTGCAACTTATATCGTCCAGCCACCATCGATGGCATAGGCCTGCCCGGAGGTGTAGGTGGCGCCCGCGAGATAGACTGCAAGATCGGCGATCTCTTCAGCTGTGCCGAAACGGCCGATCGGTTGCCGGGCGACGAAACTGGCGCGCGCCGCTTCATAATCGCCCTGCGCCTTAAGGCGTTCATTGAGCGAGGGGCTTTCAACCGTCCCTGGGCAGATCGCATTGCAGCGAATGCCCTGACCGATAAAGTCGGCGGCGATGGATTTGGTGAGCCCGAGCACTGCCGACTTGCTGATCGAATAGGCGCATCGGTTGGGCACGCCCTTCACGGCTGATGCGACGGACGACATGTTGATGATGGCGCCATCACCTTTCTCCAGCATGGCGGGCAGGACGGCGCGGGTCATGCGCACCATGGCGCGGACATTCAGATCAAGCGCAAAGTCGAGATCGGCATCAGCCATCTCAAGAACGGTGCCGCCATGCACAACGCCCGCGCAATTGAACAACACATCAAACGGCCCGGTCTCTGCCACAACCGACGTGACCGCTTCATCACTCAGAACGTCCAGAACCCGCGTTGTAATGCCAGTCTCGTCAGTCAGTGATTTCAGCGTTTCGGCATTGATGTCGGTGGCGACCACTTCGGCACCTGCTTTGGCAAAGGCAATTGCACTCGCCCGGCCAATCCCCTGACCGGCTGCTGTGATCAAAACGCGTTTGTTGTTCAAAGATGACATCTCATTTTCCTGAACGAAATCGTATGTGGTTTGGAAATCAGGTGGGTGGGCGGGGTCAGTTTACCCGGAAGTCAATGCAATACCAGACCTAATCTGGCAAGTTACGTTGAATGCGCTGCCGGTAGGACTAATGTCGGTTGTTGAGTCGGCGTGACAATAGTGTCACCAGATTAATAGCTACCCAACCGCATTGGGTAGTATCATCCGCGTCCCCCAGAACCCCGCCAGCGCCGAGATGCCGGTCAGGGCCGTGCCCCAGGCCGTGTCGATCATGGAGATCGAAAGCGGCCAGTCACGCAGGGTGGCGTAGTTTGTCGCGTCATAGGTGCCATAAGCGAAAAAGCCGAACAGGGCACCAAAGAGCAGTGCGGTCGACCAGTTGCCGTTATTGAGTGCCGGTGTGATCGCGAAGATGACGATACCGATGACATATATCGCGTAAAACAGGCCTGCCGCCCCGAACAGAGGTTGATCCCGCAACAGATGCCCGATCGCATCGGCATAAAGGGGGCGGGCGATGAAGGCCAGCCACACAAAGTCGATTGCGAGAAAGACGATGACTGTGATTCCGTAGGCGGTCAGATATTTGCTCATCAGCAGACCCTCTTTTGTGGCAGGATACGCGGCAGCGCACGCACTGGATCACCCTTGGCGTAGTGATCCGAACGGTGCCCGGCGACGTAACCATGGCATCTTTATCGCCAGGAAGGTGCTATGACAGGTCAGAAAATCGCAATTGTCGGTTCGGGTGTTTCCGGCCTCAGTGCAGCCTGGCTGCTCTCGCAGGGGCATCAGGTGACGCTTTACGAGGCGGATAGCCGTGTCGGTGGCCATGCCAACACCGTCAATGTTGAAACCGCCGAGGGCACGGTTCCTGTCGACACGGGTTTTATCGTCTTCAATGAGGCGAATTATCCCAATCTGACGGCACTGTTTGATCATCTCGGTGTCGAGAGCCATTTCACAGAAATGACCTTTGCCCTGTCGCTGGAGCGCGGGCGCTATGAATATTCGGGCACCGGCGCGACCGGCTATTTTGGCCAGAAACGCAATCTCGCCAATATCGGCCACTGGGGCATGCTCATCGATCTGTTGCGCTTTTTCCGCACCGCGCAGCAGCGCCTCGCATCTTATGATGAGACGATGACGCTGGGGGATTTTCTGAAAGCAGAACGCTATTCGGACCGTTTCGTGTTCTCCCACATCATCCCTCTTGGTGCGGCGATCTGGTCCACCGATGCTGCGGCAATGCTCGACTATCCGGCCCGGTCCATTATCGATTTTTACGCCAATCATGGCTTGCTGCGTATTCTCGACCGGCCGGTCTGGCGCACGGTGAGGGGCGGCAGCCGTACCTATGTGAATGCTCTGCTCAAAGATGGTGGCTTTGAAGTGATGACCGGCAATCCGGTCAAGCGCATCAGCCGCCACGGCAATCATGTCCACATCGCTGACAGCCGTGGGACCATCCGGCCATTTGATCATGTGGTACTCGCAACACATGCCGATCAGGCGCTCAAACTCCTGGAAAATCCGACGACGCTTGAAAGCGAACTTCTGGGCAGTTTCAGCTATCAGCGCAATCACGCGGTGCTGCACCGCGACAAGCGTTTCATGCCAAAGCGCCGTGGCTTGTGGTCAGCCTGGAATTATCTCCAAAATGGTCATGCCGGTGCAGAGGAATTATGCGTGACCTACTGGATGAACGAGTTGCAGGATCTCAAAACCCGCACCAATCTGTTCGTCACACTCAACCCCAAGGAAGCACTGCATCCTGAAATGGTCGAGCAGAGTTTCGATTATGATCATCCCGTGTTTGACAACACAGCTCTCCGTGCCCAGCGGGATTTGTGGATGTTGCAAGGGCAACAGCGCACCTGGTTCTGTGGCGCCCATTTCGGTCACGGGTTCCATGAGGATGGGGCTCGCAGCGGCTTTGCTGTCGCAGAGGCGCTGGGTGGTGTCCGGCGGCCCTGGCCGGTTTCTGAGCCCTTACCGGCAAATCCCATTCCGGCATGGCCAGCAGAGGCGGCGGAATGAAAACCGAAGGGCTCTATGACGGCGAGGTTGTGCATGCGCGGGTGCGCCCGAAGCAGCACAAACTTGCCTACAAGGTTTTCACTTTACTCGCCGACATCGACGCGCTTCCAACGCTCGGCAAGCGTATGCGCCTGTTCTCGCACAACCGGTTCAACCTGTTTTCCCTTTACGATCGTGACCATGGGTCTGGAGATGATGATTTGCGGGCGCATCTTGACCGCCTTGCTGCGACCGTCTGTGCGGGTAAGCCGGTCGAGCGCTTTATCATGCTGTGCTACCCGCGGGTGCTCGGCTATGCCTTCAATCCACTGACGGTTTATTATGGCCTGGACGCCGCGGGCGACATCGTTGTGACCATCTATGAGGTCAACAACACCTTCGGCGAACGCCAGTCCTATGTGTTGCCGGTTTCTGAGCGTAGCGAAGGCTTGATCAGCCAGTCCTGCGACAAGACTTTCTATGTCTCCCCCTTCAATGCGGTCGAAGGCAAATATTTGTTCCACGTCACGCCGCCGGGCGATGCGCTGACGGTTGGTGTCGCGTTGAAAGATCAGGGCGGGGCGCTATTGCGGGCGCATTTCCGGGGTGTTTATAAGCCGCTGACGGATCGCAGCCTGATGAAGGCGTTCTGTAAATTCGGCTGGTTCACCCTCAAGGTGATCGTCGGCATCCATTACGAGGCGCTGTTATTGTGGCTCAAGGGTCTGAAGCTTGTGCCCAAGCCGGAGCGCTCCGAAAAGCGCGCCGGTCATGGCCGTCTCAGATCCCGGCAATCGGCTGGAACAGCCGGGCAATAAGCCCTTTGAACCGCGTCGGGTGTTCTGTCGCCACCAGACAAATACAGGGCGCCCCCGGCTCTACTTTCGGCTGATGTTCCACATCCTCATCGAGATCTGCAACGTCTCCTGGCCCGAACACGCCCATCGCATCGCGATAGGCACCGGACAGCACCAGCGTGATCTCGTTGCCGCCATGCCCGTGCTCGGGCATTTCCTTACCCTCTCCGATCTGCAGCATATAGAGCGATGAGTCAGTAGATTTGAGCGGGATGACTTTCTTGCGGATGCCGGGCGCAATCGTTCGCCAAGGCACATCACTAAGGTTGGCGCCGATATAGCGGCTGAGTGGCAAAGGCACATCGCCAACAGCCGTCCGAATTGGTGCTGGTGCAGTATCAGACGCGGCCATGCCGGCGTCGATCTTGGCCAACAACCGGTCAAGCGCACCATCTGACAGCGCAGACTGGGGCGTGTCCTCAAGCAACTGACCACCCACCTCACGCGCGGCGCGCAGGCGGGCGCGGCAGTCTTCACACATATCGATATGGCTGGCGACGACGACAGCAAATGCTTCGTCGAGATCGCCGGCGGCAAAACGCGTCAATGTAGCGTCGTCCAGATGATGTGCGCGTTTCATCGCAATTCCTCTAGCGTCTGTCTCAGTTTTTGATACGCCAGCCGCAAGCGCGACTTAACGGTACCAAGGGGAATGGCCAACTCCCGTGCAATCTCGCTTTGCGGTTTGTCCGCGAGATAGGCCAGTTCAACAATGCGGCGCTGGTCTTCGGGCAGCGCATCGAGCGCCTTTGAAACCAGCTCCGCTTCCTCGGAGGCGATCAGCTGGTCATCACTGCCAGTCGCATCCGAGCTAATCTCCAGCTCATCTACATCTTCGTAGGGCTGGCTCGACATGCGGCGCAATTTGTCGATACGGGCGTTGCGGGCGATGGTGAATATCCATGCCGCAACAGTGCCGCGCCCGGCCTTGTACTGGCCGGCCTTGCGCCAGACGGCGAGCATCGCATCCTGAACCAGATCCTCTGCCTGAGCGGTATCCGCACCGGCCTTGAGCATCATCGCCTTGATGCGCGGACCGAAATGCGTAAACAGCGCTGCAAAAGCAGCTCGGTCCTGACGCAATGCGACAGCCTCCAGATTGGACTGGTGGACCGCGCCGTCATCGCTGGGCGTTTCGAGTTCCTGTGTCACCCGCACAGCCAATAGCATTTCGAACCTCGCCGTCAATGTGGCAAGGTTACGCGCGGGCTCTAGGGTTGGATCACTTCAGGTGTTTTTTACCAATGGGCGACGCGGTCGCCGCCGACGAACTGGGCGCTGCCGGTGGTATATTCAAACAGTTCGATGCGCACGCCGTTGGGATCGGTAATCCAGGACTGCCAGGTATCGTCACACCCGTTCGACTTGTCGGTCGCCTCGACGCCCTGCCTACGGATGTGGGTGATCGCGGCATCCATATCGATCACCTCGAAGCACATGTGATTAATCTGGTTCTTGCCTGAATATTCGGCTTCGGCGTTTTCAAACACTTCAACGTGCGTGTCGCCACCCGCATCGAGATAATAGCCGAACACGCGGCCATCCCGGGTGAAATTGAAAATCTTTTCAAATCCAAGCACCCGCCGGTACCAGTCCGCCGTCTCATCGATGTCGCTGGCAAAGATGCACACATGCGCAATCTGTTTGACGATTTTGGTCTCCATAAGTGTGCTCTCCCAAGCTGAAAATTAGCGCATTTTCGCGCATATTAACGTTATCATTGACGTTTGAGCAGATATACCGGCGAATTTCAAGACATTGAGATGTCTATCAGCGTAAAACTACTTCCGCCGGGTGCGCGTGACTGAGAAAGTCGAGATGGCTCATCGAGTAGCCATAGGCGCCGGCAAGGCCGAAAACGGCAATATCACCGATGGCCGCCTGTGCGACATGCACATCCTTCGCCGCCAGCTTGTCGGCGGTGTTGCACAAGGGGCCGCCGATAAAGACAGTCTCATTGTCGACCACGATCTGGCCGGGGAAAATCTTCTCCCGGTGCATCGGCACGATGACCAGCGGATGATTGATGCCAAGGGCAACCGGGCGGCGGAACTGGTGTGCGCCCCCGGCGCAGATGACCTGCTTTTTGCCAAGACTGTCCTTGATGTCGAGAATTTCGGTGCAATACCAGCCGCTGTCGGCAGTCAGGTAACGCCCCAATTCGAGAATGAAACGCCGGTCCGCAAACCCGTATTTTTCGATCAGTGCCTTCAGGCGTTCCGCATAGCGCTCCGGTGAAAAGTCTTTTCCGGTCTCCAGATAATCGATGCCGAACCCGCCGCCGAAATCGATTACCGGGCACAACGTCCCCCGATAGTCCGCCTCAATCTTTTTGACGAGATCGAACACCAGTTCGCAGTTTTTCAAAAGGTCATCGAGCTCGAGCACGCCCGAGGCGGAATAGACATGCAAGCCTTTGAAATTGAGATGATCAAGCGCAAGGATCTGCGGCAGGATGCTATCGAGCTGCGTTTCGTCGATGCCCAGTTTCGAACTGTCGCCAGAGAAATTCGCCTGCGCACCGTGAATGTGGAAATTGGCGTTCACCCGGACGAGGATATCCTGCTTCAACCCCAACTCGGCGCAAATCGTATTGAGCCGATGTGCCTCGGTCAGCGATTCTATGTGCAGCGTTTCGATGCGGTTGGAGACTGACCAGACCAGCTCCTCCGGTGACTTGCCCGGTCCAGTGAAGATCAATGCCTCGGGAGAGAATCCGGCATCGACCGCTTTTTTTGCCTCGCCCAGTGAGGCGATCTCGACCCCGGCAGCGCCGGCTTCCCCCGCTGCCACAAGAAAGGCGACATGGGGGTTGGCCTTCATGGCGTAATAGATATCGACACTGTCCGGCAGCACCTCTTTCAGCGTCGCGATTTTGGCGCGCATTTGCTGGGTGTCATAAAGGTAAAAGCTGCGCATGCCCGGCAGCACGGCCTGCTTGCGGATGGCGGACAGAATGAATGGATCGAGCTGCATAAAAGGGAGGCCGGTATGACTGAAACATTGGATGAGCGCTTCTGTTTATCAGTGCCTTAAGGAAATAAACAGGGCTGATAGCAATGGTCGGCGGTTTGGCATGCGTATGCAATTTGGCCGGGAAAAGCGCGTGGACAAGAACAAAAATTTGGCCGTAAAGCCATAACACGGTTGTGATATTCTAATTTCTATGCCTAACATGTCAGTGCCTGTTGCCGGGGGAAAATGACTTAAAATTCGGCAGGGGCAGTACAAAGCCGGACTTACCGGACGATTTTTGGGAGGATATCTATGTTACGTGCTACACTTACCGGTGTGGCTGCTGCCGCATTGTTTGCGGCCGCCACCACCGCTGCCATCTCGCAGGAATTCAACCTGCGCTTTCAAACGCATTACACGCCGGAACAGCTGTCCGGTCAGCTGGCGCAGCAATTCATCGACAATGTCGAGGCTATGTCTGGCGGTCGTGTAAAGATCGAAATGTTCTGGTCGTCCTCGGTCGTGTCTTCGACCGAAGGTTTTGACGCTGCCGCCTCGGGTGTGCTCGACGGCGAAATGCATGGCGGTGCTTACCAGACCGGCAAGAACCCGGCCTTCCAGTTCGTCGGCGATCCGATGGGCTCCTATAACGACCCCTGGCAGATGTACAGCTTCCTCTACAATGGCGGTGGTCTCGAAGCGGCCAACGAATTGTACGAGCAGTACAATATGCATCTCGTAGGCTGGTGGGCTGGCGGGCAGGAAGCCATGTCGTCGTCCAAGCCGCTTGCAGGTCCTGAGGATCTGAAGGACTGGAAGTTCCGTTCACCTCCGGGTCTTGAAACCGAAATCTTCGCCGAGCTCGGCGCGTCGCCGGTTGTGATGGACTTCACCGAAGTGTTCACCGCCATTGAAACTGGCATCATTGACGGCGCTGACTATTCGAGCCTCGCCAACAATGTTGGCATCGGTCTTTATGACGTCGTCAAGCATGCAACTTTCCCCGGCTTCCACTCGATGCCGGCTGACCATGTGACGATCAACCTCGATGTCTGGAACTCGTTCCCCGACGACATCAAGGCAATCTTCGAGACCGCCACCAAGGCGCTGGCGCTCGACACGACCATGGCGTTTGAAATCGCCAACCGTGAAGCTGAAGCCAAGATCAAGGCCGAAGGCGTGACCATCCACGACTGGTCCGCTGAAGATCGCCTTGCCTTCCGTCAGGCCGCGCAGAAAGCCTGGGATGGCTGGGCCGACCGCACACCGGAAGCCCGTGCGCTGGTTGATGCGCATCGTGCCTTCATGAAGCGTATCGGCTTGCTCTAAGCGAGCAATCCGCTTTCGGTTTGAAAGCATTGCAAACATAGGCGAGCCCCATGGGGCTCGCCGATTTTATGCCCTATAGTCCGGTTTGAAGGGGGAGCGGGAAAATGGTGCAACAAACCGACGGTGTTTGGCTTGGATCTTTGCGGAGGCCAATGCGCATAGCGATGATCGTGCTCACGGGATTGACCCTGGCATGCGCGGCCTTCCTGATTTTGGGGCGATTATTCTTCGGGACTGAAATCGGCCTTAAGCAGTTTTTGCATCCGGGCGGCTATCCGGTCGTTATCGCCACCATGATCTTTGGCGGACTATCCCTTCTTTCGGCAGGCATTTATTTCTCGGACACGCGCGGCGCCATCGAGCCGGAACCCGCAGGTTTTTTCGACATTGTTTCGCTCGTGTGTTCACGCATTGCCATGATCGCAATCGCCTTCGTGGTGTTCGTGATGTTTTACGAGGTTGTGGCGCGCTACGTCTTCGTAAAGCCCACACTATGGGCCAATGAGTTGAGCCTGTGGATCGCGGCCTTCGTGTTCCTGCTGGCCGGGCTTTACGCCATGCAGCAGCGCAGCCATATCCGCATCTATATTATCTATGATCTGTTTCCGCGCTGGCTGCAAAAGGCCGCGGACACGTTCTCGGTGATTCTCATCTGGCTGTTTACCCTCGCCATGATCTGGGGCGGGTTCAATGAAGCGCGCGACAAGCTCTTCCGTTGGGAGACCTTCGGCACGGCGTGGGATCCTCCGATCCCGGCAACCGTCAAGACGGCCCTTCTGATCACCGTGCTCATGGTCGCCATCCAGGCCCTGTCCAATCTGATCGCGGACTGGAACAAGGCACCCGAACATCACACGCCAATGGATGAGATCGATGAGAGCGAAATCGAAATGATCCGCCGGGCGATCAAGGACTAGAACCATGGATATCGGAACAATCTCTCTGGTCTTGTTGCTGGCCATGTTCTTCCTACTGGCTATCGGCATGCCGCTCGGATTTGCCTCGGCCTCGCTGGCCATCGGCGTTCTGACAATGAAGTTCGGTCCCGACCTGTTGTTCGGGGACATTCTGGCCGGCGATTTCTCCAAGTTCGGGCGCGGACCGCTGGCCGTGGTCTCGCAATCGATCTACCGGCAGATGACCAACTATGTGCTGATATCGGTGCCGCTGTTCATATTCATGGCGGCGTTGCTGGAGCGATCCGGCATCGCCAAGGACATGTATTCCTCGCTCAATGTCTGGCTCAGCCGGACGCGCGGCGGCATTGCCATTGTCACCTCGATCATGGCGGTCATCATGGCGGCGATGTCGGGAATCATCGGCGGTGAGGTTGTGCTGCTCGGGCTGATCGCTCTGCCGCAAATGCTGCGGCTTGGGTACAACCAGAATCTCGCTATCGGCACCATCTGTGCGTCCGGGTCTCTGGGGACGATGATCCCGCCCTCGATCGTGCTGATTTTTTACGGTCTGATCACCGAAACCTCGATCAAGGCACTGTTCACCGCCTCGTTCCTGCCTGGCTTCATGCTGGCGTCCTTCTTCATCATCTACATCATCACGCGGACGCGGCTGAACCCAGAGCAGGCGCCGCTTCCCGAGCCAGATCCCAATGACCCGGCGGGTTGGCAGAAGGGTGCGCTGTTTGGCGCCTTCGTCACCATCATGGTGATGGCGTTCGCCGGGCTCTTACTGATCCGGACCCTGTTCCTGACCATCACCGGCGGTAATGCGATTATCGAGGGCGTCGATCCGGTGCCGCTCGGCATGGTCAGCGATATGCCCTACCAGATTGGTATTCTTATCGTCGGAGCGCTGCTGCTGTTGTTTGCGTTCGGGCGTGAGCGCACCCGCGAAGGCTGGCAGCTGGGCAAAGGCCTTGTGGCCCCCATCATCGTTATTGGCGTGGTGCTTGGTTCAATCTATGGTGGTGTGACCGGCATCACCGAGGCCGCAGCTATGGGTGTGGTGGCCGTGTTCGTGATCGGTCTCATTCGCCGTGAAATGAATTTCGAGGTGGTGTGGGATGCGCTGATGCGCACCATGAAATCCACCGGTACGATCATCTGGGTGACCATCGGCGCCGCCGCGCTTGCCGCAGCTTACACGCTGGTCGGCGGCCCGACTTATGTCGCCAACATGATCGTCGGCGCCGAGATGCCGACCATGGTGGTGATCCTGGTGATGATGCTGATCTTCCTTGTTATGGGCATGTTCATGGACTGGGTCGGCATTGTGCTGCTCATCATGCCGGTGTTCCTGCCCATCGTCATGCGGCTACCGGTGGAGGAGATCGGATTCCTTGGCTCGATCGATCCGAAATATGTCGCGATCTGGTTTGGTGTGGTGTTCTGCATGAACATGCAGGTCTCCTTCCTCAGCCCGCCCTTCGGGCCGGCCGCCTTCTATCTGAAATCGGTTGCACCACCGCACATTTCTCTGACCGATATTTTCAAGGGCTTCCTGCCCTTTATCGGCATCCAGTTGCTGGCGCTGGCCGTGTTGCTGGTGTTCCCGCAAATCGTTACGGTGTTCCTGGGCTAGAAGCCCGGGAACAATCAGCAACGCAGAGTTGAAAGGATTTCGCTATGGCGGATAAACCGCGTATCGGCTTCATCGGGCTGGGTTTGATGGGCTCGGCCATGGTGCAGCGCCTTCTCGACCTTGATTATCCGATGACAATTGTTGCCAATCGCTCGCGGCCCAATGTCGAGGCTGCTGTCGAGCGCGGCGCGACGGAAGTCGCCTCGGCAAAAGAGGTGGCGGCCGCCAGCGACATCATCATGCTGTGCATGGACACATCCGCAAACGTAGAAAGCCGTATGTTTGGTGCGGATGGCGTGATTGCCGGATTGTCGGGTGGCGAAACAATTATTGATTTCGGCACCTCGCTCCCCGGCTCGACAAAGAAAATTGCCGCCGAGGTTGAGGCTAAGGGTGCCCACTATATGGATTGCCCGCTGGGGCGCACACCGAGCCATGGCCGCAAGGGCGAACTCAATATCATGGCGGGCGGCGCGAAAGCCGATTTCGACCGCATGAAACCGGTGCTGGATGATCTGGGCGAGAATGTTTTTCACATCGGTCCACTCGGTGCGGGCCACACCGTTAAACTGATCAACAATTTCTTCGCGATGACGACAGCGTGCGCCATGTCCGAAGCGTTCGCCATGGCGGATAAAGCCGGTCTTGACCGCCAGACGCTTTACGACGCCATGTCGGCAGGGCCGCTAAAGTCCGGCATGATGGACTGGATCAAGGCTCAGGCGATTGACCGGGAGATCATGCTGGCCTTCTCGGTCACAAACGCCGGCAAGGATGTGGGGTACTACGCGCAGATGGCCAAAGATGTCGGCGTCGACAGCATGATGTCCGACTGCGCCCGTACAACGCTGGCAAAAGCGAAAGACGATGGCTGGGGCGACAAGATGGTGCCCGAGATGGTGGACTATTTTACGGAAAAGTTCAGCGGCTGATTGCGCACAGGCTACCCGCCGAAGTCGATCTGTACCTTCATGGCTTGCGACCGGTCGTTCGCCATCGAAAAAGCGTCAAGATAGTCATCCAGCGCGAAGGTGTGGGTGACAAGCGGTTTCACGTCGATCAGACCGCTCTGCATCATTTTGACGGCTTCGGGAAATTCGAAATGGAACCGGAACGAGCCGCGGATTTCGATCTCGCGGGCGACAACGAAATTGAGCGGCAGGGTGACCTCGCCGCCATAATTGCCGAGCTGCAGCACGATACCTTGCGGGCGGATTGTGGGCAGGGCGCCCAGCAGGGCGGGCGCGGCGCCTGAACATTCGAACAAGGCATGGAAGTAGCCCTTGTTGGCTTCAAAGGCGGCAAGCTGGCCCGGATTTTCGGCGCTATTGATTGTCCGGTCTGCGCCACAGCGTTCGGCAAATTTCAACGAGGCGTCGGAGATATCGGTCGCAACAATTTCGCCCGCACCGGCCCGCCGTAAGGCGAGAATGACAAGGCACCCGATAGGGCCGCAGCCGGTGACCAGCACCCGCTTGCCGAGCATATTGCCGGCGCGCTTGAGGGCGTGCAGCACCACCGATAGCGGTTCGGCCATCGCCGCTTCGGCCGCAGACAGTCCATCTGCCTTCACGCAATGTTCGGCCCGCGCGATGAGTTGCTCGCGATAGGCGCCTTGCACATGCGGTGTGGGCATGGCGGAGCCGTAAAACCGCATGCCGAGGGAATGTTGCGGCATGCCCTCTTTTGCGTATTCATCGTCCCAATCTGGGCGTGAAGGCGATGCCGCCACGAGATCACCAATCGTAAAACCGGTCACGCCCTCACCGACAGCCTCGACATATCCGGAAACTTCATGCCCTAAAATCATCGGTTCGCGCACCCTTACGGTGCCGAAGCCGCCATGATTGTAATAATGCAAGTCCGAGCCGCAAATGCCGCCGCGCGCGATGCGCAAGGAGAGCTCACCCGGTCCCGGTTGCTCCGGTTCGCGGTCCTCAAGCCGCAGATCCTTTTCGGCGTGGATGACGAGTACTTTCATGGCGTGACTTTCCGAAATTCGAACAGATTGGCGCTTTCGCGGCTTGACGGACCTATATAAGAGGCGGCTAACATTTTAGCTAGCACACCCACAAAGGCATCGTCACTATATGGAGCGTCCAACAGCCTCTTCACGGCACCAGGCCAGCATTAAGCCGATCGAAGACCGGCGTTTGCTGGGTATCTCCATGACACTTGGCGCCTTTTTGCTGTTCACCGGCATTGACACTTCGGCGAAATGGCTGGTCCTGTCCGGCCTGCCGTCGCTCGAAGTGGTTTTCGCGCGCTATTCGGTGCATCTGCTGATCGTGCTGGCGTGGTTTCTGCCGCAGTTCGGACCGCAAGTGTTCAAAACCAGTGCTCCAAAGCTGGAGATTATGCGCGCGGTCGTTTTGCTCGGTTCGACGATTTTCAATTTCTTCGCGGTCGCTTATCTGCCGCTCACCGTTACCAGCTCCATCCTTTTCGCCTCGCCGATACTCCTCTGCGTTCTGTCGATTCCGCTATTGGGTGAGCAGGTCGGCTGGCGGCGTTGGGTGGCGATTCTGGTCGGGTTCGCCGGGGTACTTGTCATCGTGCAGCCCGGTGGATCCGGTTTCCACTGGGCCATGTTCCTGTCGCTGGGCGCGGTGACCAGCTATGCCTTCTACAACATCTTCAACCGCAAACTGGCTGGGGTCGATTCGCCCTACACGCAGCAGCTTTACGCGGCGCTGATTGCCACGCTTTGCCTGTTGCCATTTGCCTTTAACGGCTGGATCTGGCCGTCCGACACAGTGGGCTGGATTGCATTTTTCGCCATGGGGATCTTCGGCGCACTCGGGCATCTTCTGCTCACCGTGGCGCATCGCCTGGCGCAGGCTTCGGTGCTGGCGCCGTTCGTTTATCCGCAGATCATTTATATGTCGCTTTCGAGCTGGCTGATCTTCGGACAGCCGCCCGATATCTGGATCTATGTCGGCGCTCCGATCGTTATCGGCTCGGGACTATATATCTGGCTGCGTGAACGCCAGATCGCCACCCGGATCTAGGCCTCAGTCCATCGACGGGCGGCGTTTGAGTTGCAATGCGGCGGCGACCACGCCCAGCGCCACGATACCAATGATGATCGTGGCGAGTGCGTTGACGTCCGGGCTGACGCCAAGCCGGACCTTGGAGAAAATCACCATTGGCAAGGTTGATGAACCGGGGCCTGAGACGAAGCTGGCGATCACCAGATCGTCGAGGGATAGGGTGAAGGCCAACAGCCAGCCCGAGACCAGGGCCGGCGAGATGATCGGCAGCGTGACATCGAAGAAGACCCGCACCGGCGTGGCGCCAAGGTCCATGGCCGCTTCTTCCAGCGAGAGATCCATATCGCTCAAGCGCGACTGAACGACTACCGCGATATAGGCCATACAAAAGGTCGAATGGGCGATGACAATGGTCAGAACCCCGCGGCCTGCCGGCCAGCCGAACAGGGATTCCATAGAGACGAACAGCAACAACAGTGACAAGCCGGTGATGACTTCAGGCATCACCAGCGGCGCGGTAATCATGCCGGTCATCAGGGTGCGGCCGCGAAAGCGCCGGAAGCGGATGAGGGCCACCGCCGCCAGCGTGCCCAGCACCAGTGCCAGGGTGGCGCTGATAAAAGCAATCTGCAGGCTGATCCAGGCGGCGTTTATGATCTGCGGATCGCGGAACAGTTCGCCATACCATTTGGTTGAGAAACCGCCCCAGACCGTCACGAGCTTTGATTCATTGAAACTGAACACCACCAGCGAAATGATCGGCAGGTACAAAAAGGCGAACCCCAGGACGGTTGCAACCGGCAGGAAGTAGCCGCGGCGTTTCATCAGCGCGCCTCCAGACCGGTATTGATATTGCGCACAAACATGACCGGCAGGACGATGACCACCAGCATGGCAATCGCCACCGCAGAAGCGACCGGCCAGTCGCGGTTGGAGAAGAACTCATCCCAAAGGATGCGCCCGATCATCAGCGTGTCGGGGCCACCCAGAAGCGCGGGGATCACGAACTCACCCACGGCCGGGATAAAGACGAGCATCGATCCGGCGATAATACCGGGTATCGACAGGGGCAGGGTGATGGTCAGGAACGTGGTCACTGGCCGTGCGCCAAGGTCAGCGGAGGCTTCCAGCAAAGCGTCGTCGAGCTTAACGAGGTTCGTATAAAGCGGCAGGATCATGAAGGGCAGGTAGGTGTAAACGATACCGATATAGACCGCGAAATCGGTCTGCAGCATCACCAGCGGCTCCTGAATAATGCCCATCGACATCAGCAGATTGTTGATGACGCCGTTGCCCTTCAAAAACCCGATCCAGGCATAGACGCGCAAAAGGAAACTGGTCCAGAACGGCAGAATAACCAGCATCAGCAACACATTGCGCCGCCCTTCAGGCGCGCGGGCAATGTAATAGGCCATCGGATAGGCGATCAGAAGCGTCACCACGGTCGAGACGAAAGCGATGCGGATCGAGGAGAGATAGGCGTTTATGTACAGTGGATCGTCGAGCAGGAACTGGAAGTTGCCGAAATTGAGCGTCAGGATCATCCGCCCGTCATTTGTCCACTCGATCAGTGGCGTGTAAGGCGGGCTGGCGATGATGACTTCGGCCACCGAAATCTTGCACACAACCGCAAAGGGAATGAGGAAGAAAACAAGGAGCCAAAGTAGCGGTGCCGCGATGACCAGTGTGCGCCCTGAAAACCCTGCCCGTGCCAGAAGGCCGGCGACGAATGTCCAGGGGCGGCGGGGGGCATTATCAGCGACAGCTAGGCTCATGAGGTCAGCACTGCCCCGGATTCACTGCCCCAGGTAATGAACACCTCTTCGTCCCACTTGATATTGTCCTCATCGATACGATCAATATTGGGCTTGGTGGCGGTGATCCGTTTGCCGCTGTCGAGCACCACACGATAGACGGACATGTCGCCGAGATAGACAACATCCTCGACCAGTCCCTTGGTGAAGTTGGCGTCGCCCTCCGGCTTGTCGCGCACCACATTGATTTTTTCGGGTCTCAGCGCATACCAAAGTGTCTGGTCCGGGGCGCAGGAGACGCCGTGCGACACATAGATGTCGCAACCCGCTTCCTTGGAGCGGATGCGCACATGGTCATGCTCATCCTCGATGACCTGACCCTCGAACATGTTCACATTGCCGATAAAGTCGGCCACGAAGCGGGAGTTGGGGAACTCGTAAATATCGCGTGGTTCGCCGATCTGGGCGATATAGCCTTCGTCCATCACCCCGATGCGGGTAGCGAGGGACATCGCCTCTTCCTGGTCGTGGGTGACGACGATGAAGGTGACGCCAAGACTTTCCTGAATTTTGACCAGCTCGAACTGCGTTTCCTCGCGCAGTTTTTTATCGAGCGCGCCGAGGGGTTCGTCGAGCAACAAAAGCTTTGGTTGTTTGGCGAGTGAACGGGCAAGCGCGACGCGCTGGCGCTGGCCACCGGACAATTGGTGCGGTTTGCGCCCGCCATATTTGTCCATCTTCACCAGATGCAGCAACTCGGCAACGCGGTTCTGAATCTCGTTTTTAGGCATGCCGTCGCGCTTGAGGCCATAACCGATATTGTCGGCAACGCTCATATGCGGGAACAGCGCGTAGGACTGGAACATCATGTTGACCGGACGCTTGTAGGGCGGCACGCCGGCCATGTTTTGTCCATCGATCTCGATGCTGCCGGAGGTCATATCCTCGAACCCGGCCAGCATGCGCAAGAGCGTCGACTTGCCCGACCCCGATCCGCCAAGAAGGCAAAACAGCTCGCCTTTGAAAATGTCGAGCGAGACATTGTCGACCGCAGTCACATCACCGAATTTCTTGGTGACGTTCCGGATGCGCACAAATGGTTTGGCATCCGGTTCGCGCCACGGTTTGAGGTCGTGCGCGGTTTGCGGCCTGTCTTTCACCAATATCGCCCCCGAAACGATGATGTGAAAATAAAACGGGCGGGAAGATGATTTCCCGCCCGGATTCCGGTGTGCTTACTGGCCGGTCTTGATCCGCGTCCAGGCGCGGGTCAGCAACCGGTCGAATTGCGGTGAATAGGACCGGGTGGCAAAGAGCTTCTCGGTCACTTCCTTTGGCGGATAGATGCCCGGATCGGAGGAGACTTCCTCGTCCACCAGATCGTATGACGCTTCGTTGGCGTTCGCGTACCAGACATAGTTGGAAATATCGGCAGCGACTTGCGGCTCCATCAGATAGTTGATGAGCGTGTGGGCGTTTTCCGCATGCGGCGCATCGGCGGGGATCGCCATCATGTCGAACCAGATCACTGCGCCTTCTTTCGGGATGGTGTAGACCACCTCGACACCGGCGCCAGCCTCGTCGGCACGGTCGCGGGCCTGCAGAATATCGCCGGAATAGCCGTGGGCGATGCAGATATCGCCATTGGCGAGATCGGAGATGTACTGCGAGGAATGGAAATAGCGGACATAGGGCCGGATGCTCATGATCAGCTCTTCGGCCTTGGCCAGATCATCCGGATCCTCGCTGGTCGGTTCCAGCCCCAGATAGTTCAGCGCGGCCGGGATGACCTCGGCAGGCGCGTCAAGCAGTGAGATACCGCAATCGGCAAATTTCTCGGCATTGGCAGGATCGAAAATCAGGTCCCAGCTATCGACCGGCGCATCAGCCATGCGCTCTTCGATCATGCCCTTGTTGTAGCCAAGCGCGGTGGTGCCCCACATGTAAATGACGGCATGTTCGTTGCCCGGATCGGCAGTGGTGACTGCCGACATCAATGTGCTGTCCATATTGGCAAGGTTCGGCAGTTTGGACTTGTCGAGCTTCTGGAACAGGCCGGCCTGAATCTGACGCTCAAGGAACGAGGCGGACGGCACCACAATATCGTAGCCCGAATTGCCGGCCAGCAGTTTAGCCTCGGCAACTTCGTTACTGTCAAACACGTCATAGTTGACCTTGATACCGGTTTCGGCCTCGAAATTGGCCAGCGTGTCCTCGGCGATATAGTCGGACCAGTTGTAAACGTTGACGACGGCTTCCTGGGCGATGGCACTGCCGCTCATGAGCGCTGCAGCTGCAATCGTGAGTAGAGTTCTCATGCGTATGTACTCCCGAAACAAAGTAGAATTTTGCGGCTTTGGGCCCGGTGAAAACCGGTGCCGGAAACCTAGCCTCTGTCGTGAGCATATACGAGAAATTGCCCGGAACGCTACAGGGAAGATGGGCCGCGCGTGCAGGAAAAAGCGCGGCCTCAAAAGTGGCGTCAAGCCTCGATAAGATCAGCTGGATTTCGCCAGCATTTGCGTCACCTCATCGCGTGTCCGGTCCTGGAACGCCCGGTCGGACCAGCGTGCCATTGCGGCCACCAGCATCGCGCCGAGCCCGTAAAAGATGAGCACCAGCTGTGTCAGCCATCCTATGATTGGAATGAGCGAGATAAGGCCGGCAACGATCAGCCCCGCGACCATGGCGATGGCGCGCATGCCCAGCGTCTCGTAACTCATGCCGAAGGCGGTGAGGACGCGCATTGACAGGAACCAGGCCCCGGCGATGTAACCGAGCATGCCGGCAAAAACCAACAGCAGGATTGCAACCGGCACCAGCGGGATACCGATCAGCGTCATGGCCACGGCCGGAACCAGACCCATGAACGCTGCCAGAGCGATTAATCCGAACAACAGGCTCTTGAACGGTTTGGCAATAGCGGTGCGATAGGCCACCAGACTCCTGTTGGGAAAAAGCGCCAGCCAGATGACGCCGACGATCATGAACACCAAAGGTGCCAGAATGATTGGCAGCCAGACCGGCCAGAAGCTTTGCACCGAGTGCCGGGCAATGTCAGATGTGTCGATGCCGACGTCCGCGGGTTCGACTTTTTCAATGGTTACCCTGTCGGCAGGTGCGACGCTTTCGGGCACGATGATGTCGTTGGGCGACTGGATGTTGATCATGCCGTCAACCCGCGCACCATCGCCAAACGAGAGCGTTTCACCCCCGAAGTAGAGATCACCCGACACCGGTGCTGACAAGGCTGCACCGGCGGCGCCGATGGTCACCGAACCGGCGACTGGCGCATCAATCACCACGCTTGCTCCGGCAGCCCGAACATTACCGGCAACACCGGCACCACTCAGGGTGACGCTGCTGCCCGTCGCGGAGACGTCCTCGCCAACCGCGCCAGAGATGTTGACGGTATTACCGATGGCATACACATCGCCGGTCACGTCACCAGACAGGTTGAGCGAATAGCCGGCGGCATGGGCATCGCCCTGAACGGGTGCTGTAATCTGAACATTGAAACCGGCAGCAAAGGCATCACGCGCCACCGGAGATGAAATCGAGACCTGCTGGCCGCCGCTATACTGGTCGCCGCCAATGGTCACCTCATCGGTCTGACCAAGTGCGGTGCCGGCTCCGAGTACGATAAACCCGGCTGCTAATAAGATAGTTCTGATCATGATTATCCTCCCCCTTTGGAGATAGCGGGATTGATCATAAGACACTGTCGCCCGGTTGCATTGATACACGTCAATGCCGGTAAAGTGCCGCAAGGCGCTGTCAACGCCGTAGTGATGTGCTAGAGGCGGAGTAACAGGACCAGAGGATTTCAAAGATGCACAAACTGCTCAAACTGGGAGATGAAGTTAGTGCAGCGCTCAATGCCGGTCGCCCGGTGGTAGCGCTCGAATCGACAATCATCACCCACGGCATGCCGTTCCCGCAAAATCTGGAAATGGCGCAAACGGTAGAGGCCATCATTCGCGACAAGGGCGCAGTGCCGGCAACCGTTGCCCTGATGGATGGGTTCATGTGTGCGGGGCTGGACGGCACGGTGCTGGAACGGCTGGCAAAGGATGGGCGTGATGCCGACAAGGCCTCTCGCCGCGATCTGGCTGCGATACTGGCAGGCAAGAAACTGGGCGGCACCACCGTTGCGACAACAATGATGATCGCCGCGCTTGCCGGAATCAGGGTTTTCGCCACCGGCGGCATTGGCGGCGTGCATCGCGGCGCGGAGGAGACCTTCGATATTTCCGCCGATATTCCCGAACTTGGGCGCACGCCGGTAGCGGTCGTTTGTGCCGGGGCGAAATCGATCCTCGATATCCCGAAAACCCTTGAAATGCTGGAGACCAACGGAGTGCCGGTGATCGGCTATGGCACCGAGGCGTTTCCGGCATTCTATGTCCGCGACAGCGGCTATCGCGCCGACCGGCGGCTCGATACGCCGGTGGAAGTCGCGGCGCTCCTTGATATGCAGTGGAAGCTCGGGCTTGGCGGTGTGCTGGTCGGCAATCCCATCCCGGAACAATTCGAGCTCGATCGCGAGATGATCGAATTGCGCATCAAACAGGCGATGACACAGGCGGCGGAACGCGGCGTGACCCGCAAGGACATCACCCCGTTCCTTTTGCAGCGCATTTTCGAGATGACCGAGGGCGAGAGCCTGACCGCCAATATTGAACTGGTCAAACATAATGCTGCCGTGGCTGCCGAGATAGCGGTGGCCTTGGCGGCGCGTGGCTGATGGTGTCGAGCTTGCCCCAAATCCGGGGTGCAGTGCTGGTTATCGGCGATGTGATGGAAGACATCATCGTCAAGCCGGAGGGCCCGATGGTGCGCGGGTCGGATGTGCGCGCAAGCATCCGGTCGTGTCCGGGTGGGGCCGGGGCCAACCAGGCCATGTGGCTGGCAGCATCTGGTGTTCCAGCGCGGTTTGTGGGCCGCGTTGCAGCTGAGGACCTTGAGCGTGTCTCGCACAACTTTGCCCGTCAGGGGGTCGAGCCGGTATTGATCGGCGACCCTGATCTGCCGACGGGTAGGCTGGTCTCTCTGGTGGAAGGCGGCGGGGAGCGCAGCTTTTTCACCGACAGGGGCGCCAATCTGGCGCTGACGCCTGCGGACCTGCCCGACACGATCTTCGATGGCATCGGGCTGGTGCATTTGTCGGGCTACACCTTCTTTGAAACAGGAACCCGGGCAGTCGCGCTGGAACTGATCCGGCGGGCGAAGACTGCTGACATTCCATTTTCCATCGACCCCGCCTCGGTGGGATTTCTCAAGGACGTCGGAGCGGCAACCTTTCTCAACTGGATCGATGGCGCGGCAGTATTCTTTCCCAACGCCGAAGAGGCGGGCTTTTTGACCGGAACGGTCGATCTTGAAGCGCAATGCCGTGCGTTGGGTGAACGGTTTGGTGTCGTCATGATCAAGCGCGGCGCCGATGGCGCGGTGGCGGGCGGCAAGTCGGGCATCAGCGCCAGCGCCCCCGCCGTTGCGCTGGAGGTGGTGGATACAACCGGGGCCGGCGATGCGTTTTTCGCCGGGTTCATTGCGGCGCTTACGGCCGGTGGAGACCTTCAGCAATGCCTTGAGGGCGGCAATGCCGCTGGCGCCCTTGCCGCAGGTCAGTTCGGTGCACAGCCGGGTTAGGCAGATTCCTTAATGTATTTGGAATTGGCGGGTAGCCCGCCTTCGCCAAGGCTACGGCGTGGCAGCCTTCTCCTAACGACTCCGGCACGGCAAAGGCTCGCCGAGCCGAAGCACGTAAGTGCGAAGGCTGGTGGAGCCGAGGGGAATCGAACCCCTGACCTCGTCATTGCGAACGACGCGCTCTCCCAACTGAGCTACGGCCCCGTCACCAATGCGCGATTATTTACATAATCGGCTGACGACCGCCTAGCCCCTTTCTTACCTTCGCACGGTGCAAGTCAGACCAGCCTGTGATCAATCAGGCTTTGCCCGGCAGCGATAATTGCTTCGTCATAGCTGATCAATTCCTGCCCAAGCAGCTGACGGGCGACCGTGTTGTCCAGGGTCTTGCGGTAGCCGAGTTCGGAGATGTTGTCGCGGATTTCCTTGTCGAACATGGCGATGATGCGCACGATCCAATCCGGCACCTGCAGGCGTGGCAATTTGCTTTTGCGCTCGGGGAAGGCGCGGGCCAGCGTCTGACTCATTTGGTAAAGGTTTTTGCCGTTCCTGTTTGCCGCCAGATGCCGCTGACCACCCGCATCAGGTGACGTCATTGCCTTGATGTGCAGCGCCGCGGTGTCGCGAACATCGATCCCGAACATGGTCATGTCAGGTGCGGCGGGCACGCTGCCGTTCAAGAGGCGCAGAATGATGGTGTTTGATGTGCCTGGATCATCGTCGAGCAGCGGTCCGAAAATGCCGACTGGATTGATCACCGCCAGGTCGCTGCGCCGCCCGGCAGCGTCCATTATCTCCCAGGCGCGCATTTCTGCGCGGGTCTTGGATTCGGTGTAGGCGTTGATCGCAGAGCTGTCCGGGTTGGACCAGTCGGCCTCGGTAAAAGGTTCAGTGCGGGATTTAGGATATCCGTAGCCGATCGCGGCGAAGGAGGAGGTGAGGACGATGCGTTCGACATCGGCCTTGAGCGCCGCATTCAGTGCCCGTTCCGTGCCGCTTACGGCCGGGCGGATCATCTCCATCTTGTCGGCCGGCATGCTGGTAAAGAACGGCGAGGCGACATGCATGAGATAGCGGACATCCTTCATGGCATCGTCCCAGCCGGTATCCGACATCAGGTCCAGCGCCACGAAACTGAGTTTTGCCGTGTCAGCGCCATTCTTCTCCAATGTCGCCTTGACCGCGTCGGCGCGGTCGAGATTGCGCACGCTGCCGCGCACAGTATATCCTTGATTGAGAAGTTGCAGGGCGATGTGCCCGCCCAGAAATCCGGAGATCCCCGTGACCAAAACCGTATCCGTCATAATGATATCCTTTGCAAACTGAACGAAATATACGATAAACGTTCAAAACGTACAAGTAGGATTTGAGGCGCTGTGATCAAGACTCCAACTGCAAAAAAACCGGGCCGGGTCGAAAGGATTCTCGCTGCAGCGCAAAATCTCATTTTGCGCAATGGGTTACGCGGTACCACCATGGAGGAAATCGCCCGGGAAGCGGGCGTTGCAAAACCGACGCTTTACAAGTACTTCCCGGAAAAGGCAGTGCTGTATGAGACGCTGGTAGAGCGCTTCATCACGGAAATCCGCGTAAGCTTCGATGCGGCGCTATCGCAAGCCGAGCCGGTGGAAAAGCGGATTGGGGATGCTCTGACCGCCAAAAAGAAATATGTGTTCCGCCTGTTGCACGCCTCGCCGCATTCCCGCGAACTCTATGACGATGATCCCGACATGCCGATGGGCGCTGTGCGTGAGTTCGAACGCTATTCAGAAGATGAAATCACACGGGTTCTCGAGGAAAGCGGCCATCAAGGCGCGCGCTATCTGGCGCAGCTGCTCATCGCCTGTTCTGGCGGTATTGCCAAACGCGCCCAGTTTGCCGAGCAGATCGGCCCGGCAATCCGGCTGGTGACCGAAAAGCTGCTCGCCTAGCGCATCACCACATCGTCTTTGCGGCGCGTTCCGGCCATTCACGGTCATAGTCCGTGCCGCCCACTCGACCCTCAGAGGCTTCCGCCAGCATCTCGCCTGGTGTCGGCAGGCTTGCAGGATCAACATGCGCATCAATGCGCCAGAGCTCGGACCGGATCAGTGCACGGGCGCACTGAAAATACACCGCATCGACCTCTATTGTGATGATTGAACGCGGCGCATGCCCGTCCACAACAAACCGAGCGCACGCTTCCGGATCGGCGGAAATCTCCGCGCGGCCATTGATGCGCATGGTGGTGTTGGAGCCCGGCACCAGAAAGAGGAGCGCCACGCGCGGATCGCGGACGATGTTGCGCAAGGAATCGATGCGGTTGTTGCCGCGGCGGTCGGGCAGGAGCAGCGTCTTTTCGTCTTCAACATGCACCACCGCGCCCCTGTCACCGCGCGGGCTGCAATCAAGGCCCTCAGGACCCACAGTCGCCAGCGCCATAAATGGCGCTGCCTCGATGAAGCGCCGGTAGGACGGTGTGATGAAATCAGTTTCTTTCAGTGTCGAATTGTCATTCGTCGCGCCATAAATGGCGTCAAGTTCGGCAACGGATGTGATCGTGGACATGTTTTTTCCAGGGCGTGTGGCGGGTCTGAAAACTAGCACCATGCACCTATTGAAACCAAGTCTTGTAACGCAGCGTTGAGGGTTCCAGGGCCGCCGCATAGCAACTGCACATTAACTCCCGTAATGATTCCACTTGTAAATAACTGACCAGTCAGTTATTAGTAGTGCGCTTGGGAGATGATTGTGATGAGTGAAGAGCAGCCCGTACCGAAAAAAACCGCCCGCCGAACCCCCAAATTCCGCCGCCGGGCCGAAGCGCGACCGGATGAAGTGCTCGATGCAGCGCTGGCGCTGTTCATGGAAAAAGGCTTTGCCGCAACGCGGGTTGAGGACATCGCCAAGCGGGCCGGGCTCTCAAAAGGGTCGGTCTATCTCTACTTCGACTCCAAAGAGGCGGTGATGGAGGGGCTTGTGCGCCGGGCCATTGTGCCGATTACTGACAGCGCGACCGAGATGATGACGCACTTCACCGGCAATCCGCGGGTGGCCATAAATGCGATCCTGACCCTGCTGGCGATGAAAATTTCGGACCCGAAAATCTCCGCCGTACCGCGCCTGATCATGCGCGAGGCGATCCAGTTTCCCGAGCTGGCGGTGGTCTACCGGCGCGAAGTGCTGGACAAGGTCATTCCCATCATGACCGGCGTCATTGAGCGCGGCATTGCTGATGGCTACTTCCGGCCCGTCGATCCCGATCTGACCATCCGCTCCATTATCGGGCCGGTCATGCTGCACCTGCTTATGGATGAGGTTTTCGACATGCGCCCCAAGTCCGGTCTGGCGCTCGACCGGCTGGCCGAGAACCACCTCAAAATTCTCTTCGACGGGCTGAGTGTGCCCGAGACCGGAGACAAGCCATGACAGACATTCCAGCTTTCATTACCGGCCTTCTCGCCACTGTCATTCCCGGGTTCGGTGACGTGCCACCGCCGCAATATCACGGCTATGTGGAAGCGGATTATGTCTATATCGCACCCGCAAGCGCCGGACGCATTGACCAGATTTCGGTTAAGGAAGGCGATGTTGTTGATGCCGGACAGGTGCTGTTCGCACTTGAAGCCGACCAGTTCTCTGCCGCTTTGCGTGCCGCCGAGGCGCGTGAGGCGGTGGCGGAAGCCACCTGGCGCAACCTTGAAACCGGCAGCCGCGAAGAGGAAATCGAGGTCATCAGAGCTTCGCTGTCAAAAGCTGAAGCCGATCTTGAACTGGCCGAAATGACGCTGACGCGCAGCTCCGCGCTTTTGGAGCGCGGCGTGGTCTCCAAGGCACGTGTCGATGCCGACCGCTCCACGCTTGAAGCGGCCAAGTCGCAGGTTGCGCAATTGCAGGCACAACTTGATGTCGCAGAACTCCCGGCCCGCGATGCCCAGATCGTAGCCGCGGAAGCCAGTCTCGACGCGGCCCGTGCCGACGCGGACAAGGCACGGCTTGACTTGAATGACCGACGGGTGACGGCACCGGCGAGCGGGTTGATTGATCGCATCTACTATCGCGCCGGTGAGGTGGCATCAGTGGGCGCGCCGGTTATGTCCCTCTTGCCACCGGGCGTGCTAAAGGCGCGGTTCTTCGTGCCCGAAACTGATCGCGCGACCCTGGAACTGGGGCAAAAACTGGCGGTCAGTTGCGACGGCTGCCCCAACGATCTCACAGCGACACTCACCTACATGGCCTCTGATCCGCAGCACACCCCGCCAATCATCTACAGTCGCGACGAACGTGCCCGGCTGGTGTTCATGGCTGAAGCCAATCTGGATGGTGAAACTGTCCTTTTGCCGGGCCAGCCGGTGACAGTGGAACTGTCGGAATGACCGAGAACGCCATCACAGTCACGGGCCTGACCAAGATTTTCGGCGACAAGACGGTAGTCGATAATCTCGACATGACTGTGCCGCGGGGCGCAATCTACGGGTTTCTCGGCCCCAATGGCAGCGGCAAAACCACAACCATCCGCATGATGTGTGGCCTGCTCACTCCCGACGCCGGGGACGGGCAGTGCCTTGGCTATGACATTTTGAAACAGTCTGGGCGGATCAAAGAGCATGTGGGCTATATGACCCAGAAATTCTCGCTTTATGAGGATCTGTCGATCCGCGAGAATCTCGATTTCATCGCCCGCATGTTCAAGGTCAAGCGCCGCAAACAGCGGGTCGACAATGCGCTGGAAGATCTTGGCCTTGCCGACCGGCAAAAACAGCTGGCGGGTACACTATCCGGTGGTTGGAAACAGCGCCTGGCGCTCGCCGCCTGCCTTATCCACGATCCGCAGCTTTTGTTGCTTGACGAGCCGACGGCGGGCGTCGATCCCAAGGCACGCCGCGACTTCTGGGACGAAATCCGGCGGCTGTCAGCGGCAGGTGTCACCGTGCTCGTGTCCACGCATTATATGGACGAAGCGATCCAGTGCGACAACATCGCCTATATCGCCTATGGAAAGAAGCTGATCGACGGACCGTCGGCAGAAATCCCATCCATGATCGGGCTTGTGACCTATCGCGTGTCCGGGCCGGATATCGCCAAACTCGAGGACGAGCTCAAAGGCCGGGATGGCGTTGAACAGGTGGCGCGCTTCGGTGCGGTGCTGCACGTCTCGGGCACCGACAAGGCCAAGCTCAAATCCATTGCCGCCGAATTCAAGGCGCGCGGCACGCATAATTGGACCGAAAAGACCGCCGAACTTGAAGAAGCCTTCATCTATCTGATGGCGGGGGCGGCGGACAATTTCGCCAACGGAGTGGCAGCATAATGTTTTCTCCGGCCCGGTTCATCGCGGTTCTGGTCAAGGAATTCATCCAGATGCGCCGCGATCATGTCACCTTCGCCATGATGGTCGGCGTACCGATTATGCAGCTGTTGCTGTTCGGCTATGCAATCAATTCCGACCCGAAACATCTGCCAACCCTTGTCGAGATGGCGGATTCGAGCCCGGTGGCGCGGGCACTGGTCTCCGGCATGGAGAATTCCGGCTATTTCGATTTTCGTGGTGTGGTCACCGGGCAAGGCGAGGGCGATCGGGCGTTGCGTAATGGCGAGGCCAATTTCGTTATTGTCATCCCGCCTGACTTTGAACGCGACATCGTGCGTGGTCTCAACCCCACGATCCTGCTTGCGGCAGATGCCTCTGACCCGACTGCCGTATCCGGTGCGGTCGGCGCGATGAATGGCATTGCCAATGTTGCCATCGCAGAAACGCTGACCGGCCCTCTGCAGGCCGCTGCTGGCAAGCCGCCGCCCTTCTCGGTTGTAGTGCATCGGCAATTCAATCCTGAGGGACGTACCTCAACAAATATTGTGCCCGGCCTGCTGGCGATTATCCTGGCGCTGACCATGGTGCTGATCACTGCGGTCGCCATTGTGCGCGAAAGCGAAAAAGGCACCATGGAAACGCTCATTGCCACGCCGGTGAAACCGTTTGAAGTGATGCTGGGCAAGATCATGCCTTATGTGCTGGTGGGGTATGTCCAGACCATCATTTTTCTCGCCGCGGCACGGGCTCTGTTTGCGGTGCCGTTTGAGGGCAGTCCGCAGGCCTTCTTCATCGGCTTCAATGTTTATCTGGTGGTCAATCTGGCGCTCGGGTTTTTGGTCTCCACGCTGTCGCGCAACCAGATGCAGGCGATGCAGATCTCGTTCTTCACCATCCTGCCGACTGTGCTGTTGTCGGGGTTCATGTTTCCCTTTGCCGGCATGCCGGGTTGGGCGCAGGCGATCGGCTCCGCCATCCCCGCCACGCACTTCCTGCGCATCGTGCGCAAGGTCATGCTCAAGGGTGGCGAGCTTGCCGACATTGTTGGCGACCTCGGGGCGATGACCGCCATCATGGCGGTCATCACCTTCATCGCTCTGATGCGCTACCGGCAGACGCTGGACTAGACACTCTCACGTTTGGGGTGAAACGGAGTGCTTGCTCCCTCTCCCTTGGGGGAGAGGGTTGGGGTGAGGGGGCCTTGGCGGCAACCTCAAATGCGTGTGGCAAAGGCCCCCTCACCCGGACCTTCGGTCCGATCTCTCCCCCAAAGGGAGAGGTGAAGTTGCTACGGCTTCCATCAGGCCCGGGCCAAAAACCCGCCGGACATCCACTTGCTCGATTCCTCGAGATAGGCGGCGACGAGCTGGCCGGATTTCAGCCGCCCGCTGCGCATCAGCTTGTCGACCTGCACCAGCATGGTGGCGCCGCCGCAATAGCCGAAATCATCCACCCAGGTGAAATCGAACCGGCGGTCGCTTGGTTCAGGCTCAGCGCCAACCAGATCACGGAACATGTCGCGAATGCCATCGGAGACGAAATGCCGCCCCGGAATGCCCAAAAGATATTCGTCGATTGTGCTGCCATCGATGCCGGCGGTTTTGATCATATTGGCCAGACCCTCGACAAGATGCCCGGGTGCGAGCTTGGATACGCGCGCTACGTCCTGCAAAACCTGCTGTTCGCCGCTCTCAGCCAGCTCCTTCATAAAGCTGTCACCTTGCAGCGGGTGGTCATGACCGAATGCGCCATGAGAAAAGCCGCTCATGCCGGCAGGTTCAAAACCGCCGATGGATTCTACATGCACATCGAGTATTTCCGGGCCATCGGCGTCGCCTTCGAGAATAAGGGCGCCGGCGCCATCAGACATGATCCATCTCAGCGCCAGATTTTGCAGCCCGACTTTGCCCGGCGTGTAAAATTCACGGCGCAGGAACACGGAGGAAAGCTGCGTGTACACAACCGCCGCCCGCTTGTAGCGCCCGAGCCGCAGCATATCGAAGGCGACCTGAAGGGCTTTCGGCGTGCCGGTACAATTGGAGTGGATTTCTATCTCCATGCACCGCTCAATTCCCAGCCGTTCCTGCAACAGGGCGCTGGCGGGCGGGCAGGCGAAATCGGACATGGGTGCGGCGACCACGAGCAGATCGAGGCTCTCTGCCGGTATGTCAGCCATTTCCAGCGCCTTGCGGACCGATTTTTCGGCAATAGACACATTGGATTCGGTTTGCGCACGCGTCTTGGGGTCAAGGGCATAGTGGCGCTGGCGCACACCTGTGCGTTTGAGGATGGCATCCTGCATCCGGCGGGCACGGCCCTCCAAAGACGATGACATGCCCGGGATCTCTCCCAGCACGTCATTGATGTTCTCAGAGGGAACCGGATCCCCCGGCAGATGCGATCCCGATCCGATGATCGCCACTTTTGCGGTCATTATCCTTGCAACTCCTGTGAACCCGATATTCGGGCTTCAACCTATAAGCAGTTGCAAGAGGGGGGAAGGCCAGTTTGGGCTGGACCACCATCTAAAACACCCACGAATGCGGATTAGATGTCAGATTGCAAATATCGGCGCCGGCAGATGCTGTGCCGATCATCCATAGCCCGGCTTCAGGCGGCCTGATGGTGCCGGTGCGCGGGTGGAGACAGCAATTGCACAAAGCAGCAATTGGGTTCGCGCAGTTCACGATAACGCGTCGCCGCAACCGGTCCCTCGCGTCTGGAGATGACGGGAATGAAAGCCGTGCCGGATTTGTGCAGTGTGAAAGACATACCCATGGGCGTAACAGTGTGCTTGTTGCGTAGACAGGTGTCGCCGCAACTTTCGTGTCGCGGTAATGAGATACATTAGCGCTATGGGCGCGGAACGATACGCCGAACCGCCGGAACGGTGAATGGTCCGTTAGCAACCGGGGCCAAAGTTCATCGGCATTGACGCCTTCGAAGGCGGCCAGCACTATCCGGCGATGTTTTTGCGTTGCGTTACATTGATGCGGTTGTTGTCCCTCGGGACAGTCATGCTGTTGTCCACGCCGGCAACGCTCGCTGATCCGGGTGAGGAACTGGCCCGTAGCTGGTGCACAAGTTGTCACGCTTATCCCGAGCCGGCGCTTTTGGACCGCCATCTCTGGCTGACCTCGGTCTTGCCCGAGATGGGTGCGCGTTTGGGTTTTCATGACTTCCGTGGGCGGAAGTGGGCGCTGGGTATCACCGCGCCGGACTGGGTTTATCCCGACACGCCGGTCATGGCGCAATCGGACTGGGACGAGATTGTTGCCTTTTACGAACGCGCGGCTCCTGAAGCGCTGACGCCACCACAGTGGCAGGCCCGCGAGGCGCTGGACCTGTTCATCATCGAGAAACCGAAAGGCGATCCGCAGGACCATCCGGCGACAACAGCCATTCGTATCGATGCGGATCACAAACAAATTCTCGTTGGTGATGGCGCGGATGTGGACCTGAAAATCTTTGATGACCACCTCAACCTCGAAAATACCTTGCGGCCCGGCGGGGTGTTGTCACGAATCTCAAACCATCCGACTGAAGATTTTGTGCTGACGGTCATCGGCGACGGCATCGGCCCCACCGAACTGACAACCGGCACGCTGGTGACACCGGACGGCACGCGGCGGGTGCGTCAATTGCACCGGCCCGTTGATGCCCGCGCTGGCGATTTCAATGAGGATGGTGCACCGGACTATGTCGTTGCGGAATTCGGCACCCATCAAGGGCAACTCAGCCTGCATCTCAGCCAGCCGGACGGAACTTTGACCAGTGAAGTTTTGCTTGCCGAAGCGGGCGCGGTCTCTCTTGCAATAGTGGATGCCGATCTTTTTGTGCTGATGGCGCAGGGCGATGAGCGGGTCGTGCGTATCGCGGACTTTGCCCAGCAAACGCCCACCTATGAAACGCTGTTGCGCTTTCCGCCATCGTTCGGTGTCAGCCATTTGCTGGTCGAAGACATTGACGGCGACGGTTTGCACGATCTTTTGATCTCCGCCGGAGACAATGCCGATATCACGCCGGTCTATAAACCCTATCACGGGCTTTATCTCTACACCGGCCAACCGGACGGCAGCTTTGACAAATCCCTGTTCTTCCCACTCGATGGTGCCTCCGGCGCGGTGGCAGAGGACTTTGATGGCGATGGCGACACCGATATTGCCGCGATCGCCTATTATCCCGATGTACGGCGTGATCTTGATGAGACCGGATTTGTCTACCTTGAGAATACGGAAGACGGTTTTACGCCGAAAAAGATCACCGGCCTTGGGCAGCTTGGCCGGTTCGTCGCCATCTCGGCCGGTGATGTCGATGGCGATGGCGACATAGACATTGCGCTCGGCAATCTCGCCTTCGGCCCCTATGGCCCGATGGAGATTTCAGCTGACCTGCGAGAGGACTGGATGACCGGACCAAAATTCGTGCTGCTGAGAAACAGGCTCAATGAGTGATCACAGCACGTAGGTTTTCACAAAATCATTGGTGAATTTTCCGGCCGGATCGGTGCGGCGCACCAGATCGCGGAAATCACCGATGCGGGGGGAGCCTGCCTGGACTTCGTCAGGTGTCATGGTGAAGAGCTTGCCCCAGTGCGGGCGGGCGCCGAACGGTTTCAGCGCCGCTTCAATAACCGGCAGCGCTTTTTGCACATTGGGCCAGTCGCGCTTGAAGGTAAAATGGAAGGCGACGCTATCGCGCTGGTAATTCATGCTCATCCAGAGCGTGTCGGCGGCGATGGTGCGAATTTCCGCAATCATGAGATGTTCGGAGAATCCATCCTGTACGGCATGCAGCGCCGCAATGGCGGCGGCGGCATCCGCGCGTGCGATGAAATATTCCGATTGCAGCTCTGCGCCGACGCTTGGCAGGAAGTCGAGATCAAAATGGGGCAGTCGCATGTGCCAGCGCCCCACCTCACCCATCTGGCCGGTGGTCGGTTCCGGATCGATATCGGGAATCGGATGCACCGGACCCGGCGCTGCTTTCGCGCCGAAAAATTCGGCGGGGGGCAAAGGCGCTTCGGCCCGGTTCTTGAGCCAGACCTGGTTGATCAAATCGCCGCGCCAGTCCGTGAAGCAACTGACGCTATAGGCGCTTTCATAGATGTTGGCGAAGTTCTCAATGAGCGTTGCAAACGGCAGGTCGAGATAGACATTCTGGCGCACGTCGAACGCGGGCAGAATGTCGAGGGTGATCTCCGAGACGATGCCAAGCGCCCCCAGATTGACGACCGCGCCTTCGAAATCCGCGTCTCCGCGCTTCAGCTCCAGTGTGCCGCCGTCAGCCGTGACCAGTTTCACCCCCGCGACCGCCGTGGCGAGGTTGCCATTGGCATTGCCGGATCCATGGGTTGCGGTGGCAACACCGCCAACCACGGTGATGTGGGGCAGCGAGGCGAGATTGTGCAGCGCGAAACCCGCCGCATCGAGTTCCGGACCCAGCTCACCATAGGTCATGCCGCCCTCGACGGTCACCGTCATCGCTTCGCGGTCGATGGCGATTAGCTTGTTAAGGCGGCGCATCGAGATCAGATCACCATCCGTGTCGGCGATGGTGTTAAAGCAGTGGCGCGAGCCAAGGGCGCGCACCTTTTCGGCACCCGCCACTATGGCCTGCAGCGCCTCGGCCGTATCCGGGGTGTGAAACCGCGCTGCCCTATAGGCGATGTTGCCCGCCCAGTTTGTCTCGTCGATGGTCATAAACCTGTCCGCCATTCTTTTGGCCTACAATGCCGGAGCGCTTCGTGAACTTGCAAGCCAAAAGCGGCGCGGCGTATGGTCCGCCGCACTGAAACGGAGCTGGCCGGCATGGGCGTCAAAAACTATCTCATCGATGGCGTTTCCGGCGCGGGCAAAACCACCGTTGCCGAGGCGCTGGAGCAGCGCGGCTATCATGTGGTGCATGGTGACCGGGTGCTAGCCTATCCCGGCGACCCGGAAACGGGCACTCGCCTGCCGCCCTTCACCAATCCGCGCGACATCAACGCCCATCACATCTGGGATGTCGAGAAGGTCAAAGCCATCATCGCCGACCGGACCCATCCGGTTACCTTCTTTTGCGGTGCCAGCCGCAATGCGGTTCACTTCATCGATCTGTTCGATGAGGTCTTCGTGCTCGATATAGACCGCGAGACCTTGCTCTCCCGGTTACGCGCGCGCCCCGAAGATGAATTCGGCGGCCGCGCCGATGAGCAGGCGCTGATCCTTGAGTTGCATGAATCCCGGGCAGATTTGCCTGAGGGCGCACTGATCGATTCCTCACCGCCGGTGGATGCGGTGGTGGATGCGATTTTGGCGCGATGTGCCAATCCCGCCCTTCGTCATCCTCGGGCTTGACCCGGGGATCCAGCGCGGGCTGTCCTGCCCGCAATAGACTCTTTCGCGCGACAGACGTCGCGCACTGGATTCCCGATCGGGTCGGGAATGACGTCTTATTAGACAAGCCAATTCACCAGGGCAGCAGCGCTTCCGGTTTTTCAAAGAGCAGAGCGGCATGAGACGACAACTGTCCCGATCCGTTATTTGGTATTGAGACAGTTATCGTCTCATGCGGCGCTTAGCCATTCGACAGCAGGTCTCAAGGCCTTCTTCCCTAAAATCAGTCCACTGGACTGATTTTGCCCTATGGGCCGGCGCGAAGTTTGGGCCGGGGCGTGTAAGCTGATCCATTCTTCGCACCCGGTGTTGCCACCGGCGAGGATACGAGGTCGCACGTCTCGTCGGCCTCCGCTTCAGCGACCTGAAGCGGACCCGTCTGTCGCATTGGTTGGTTATTTGCCCATCCTCGGATCGCGTCCGAGGACATGCTTTTGCCACCAACCTCCTGCTGACCGTTCGTCGCGACCACGCTCAGTGCAGGGCGATGGGAGGAATGTAGCGCGGGGGCAAGGGGCGTGGATTGGGGTGAACAAAGTTGCAGACCGGTCTCCCTCCCTCCCCCTTGTGGGGAGGGATTAAGGGTGGGGGTCGGCCCGAAGGGCCAGACAAAAAATCAGTGTCCGGACTTTATTCGTGTGCGCTATCGCGCAACCCCCACCCGACCCCGCTTCGCTCCTTTGGAGCTTCGCAGGGCCACCGTCCCCACAAGGGGGAGGGAGGGGTGCTGCACGCTTCACACTCTCAATCGTCATCCTCGGGCTTGACCCGAGGATCCATACGATACCGCTGCTCGGTAAATGTTCGTTGGGTGCGGGAACGCCGGGTTCGAAACACGCCCTCTCTCCTGCGCCGCAATCCCCTCATGGACCCTCGGGTCAAGCCCGAGGGTGACGGCGGTGGGTGGGGTGAGTTTGGTGCGTTTTGTGAACCGTCACCATAATCGACATTGATGGTCCAGACACAACCCTCAGACCGGCTTCTCCCCCCGCGCCAACCTTTCCAGCATCGCTGCTTTCCGCTTCTCCCGCGTCTCGGGCCGTTTGGCGCTATGCAGCCGGTAGTAGATGGCAAAGAGATGCGATTTGGTGAGGCCGTCGAACGTCGCCTTGGCCGTTTTGTCTTTCTTGAGCGCGTCGAGAAAGTCCTCAGGTATCTCCATCTCTGATGATGCGGCGTAAGCCGCGTCCCAGCGGCCGTCGGCGCGGGCGGCTTCGACGTGGGCCATACCGGCGGGCTGCATGCGGCCTTCGGCGATCAGTTTTTCGGCGTGGGCGACGTTCTTTTTTGACCAGTTGGAGCGGGGCTTGCGCGGGGTCAGGCGTTGCAGCCAGGCGGTGTCATCGAGGGCGTTTTTGACGCCGTCGATCCAGCCCCACGCGAGGGCGGCGATGACGCAGTCTTCCCAGGTGACCGAGGGGATGCCGGAATCCTTTTTGTAGACCTTGACCCAGAGCTCGGTTTGGGTGGCGTGATGCTCGGAGAGCCAGGCTTCGAGATCGTCGCGCGTGGCGAAGGGCAGCGAATTGGCTTCGCGGCTCATGCGGACACGCGCGCGGCTGTGATCAGAAGGCGCTGATCCGGTATGGGGCCGCCCCAGAGCGCTTCATCACGGCTGATATCGGTCACCTCAGGGGTGGTATATCGGGCAGGCATTGCCGCGCGGACCTCGGTTTCCGATAGGCCGTTGCCCGAGGCAAACTTGCCCTCAATCAGGATCAGGCGTCCATGCGCCATAAGGAGACGGGACCAGTTTTCAAGCGCCGCCGTTCTGTCGGGCAGGGCCCAAAGGGTCTGACGGCAGACAATGGCATCGAAGGTGGCGGGCGGAAAGTCTGGGGTCGCGGCATCGGCGACGTCGAACGCAACCGGCAATCCGGATGCCTGTGCCTTGCGTTCTGCTACGGCGATCATTTCGGGTGCGAAGTCGATGCCCGCGACATCGTGGCCGGCTTCGGCCAGAAGCAGACTGAGCGAACCGGTGCCACAACCGGCATCGAGAATGCGGCATTTGCCCTCGGGCAGGTGCGTTGCGAGTAGTGCCGCCCAGGCGGCGCGAACGTCCGGATCAGTCAGGCCCTGATCGGGACGCAAGCCGTCATATTTGTCTGCGATGCCATCCCAGATTCCGGGATCGTGCGCCTTGCTCACTTCAGCATCTCTTCCTGCCGCTGACGCAACGCCCATAGCCGCGTCGATTTATCCGGCTCCGCATTCGCCGTCGTCAGCAGCTCGCCCTTCTTGACCGGTGCCGTCACCTTGCCGCCTTCCAAAAGGCCCACCGGCACGGCGCTTTGCGCCCGGGCATCCTCCACCGTCATCGTAAAGCTGCGGTAGCAGGTCTCGCCGATGGCATCGAAACTTTCGCCGGGGTTGAGGTCGCGTTTGGCGACGGCACAGACCTCGGCGACCGGGCGCGGCAGGGGCACCATGTCGGGCTTGCCATAGAGCATGATGCGGGCGGCAGTGAGGGGGACTTCGAGGCTTGTGAGATGGTAGGGGCGGAAGAAGCCGTAATAGGGGCCGGTGCCCACATGCAGATCGTCCATGCGTTCGATGATGCGGGGATGCTCGGCCTTGACGACGACGAAGACGCCGGGGGCGACGCCTTTGCCGATGGTGTAATCGACTACGCCGAGTTTATTGAGCACGCCGCCATCTTCCTTAGGGATGAGGACGCGGGGCAGTTCCTCGCGGCTGGCCTTTGGCCCGTGCATGCCGGGGATATCGACGCTGAGACCCGTCGCGTTGGCGATGGCGGCCATCTCGACGGCGGTCTTGGAGCCATCGACGAACTCGACCAGCATGCGCGGGTTCATGTTGCGGCGCTCCGCTTCCTCGCGATAGTCGTCGGGGACGGCATCATGGTTGAGAGGGTTGTTCTTGCCCTTGCCGGCGCTGACGATGGTGTAGCCGAGGGCCGAGGCGAATTCGATCAGCTCCATGCATGAGCTTGGTTCGTCGCCGGCCCCGACGGTGTAGATGACGCCAAGCTTGTCGGCTTCGGCTTTGAGATAGGGACCGATGGTGACATCGGCTTCCACATTCATCATCACCACATGCTTGCCATGCTCCATGGCCACCAGATCGTAATCGGCGGCGACGCCGGGCTTGCCGGTGGCATCAATGACCACATCAAGCTCGGGGGCGGTGACCATCAGTTCGGGATCCGAAGTGACGGCGGTCTTGCCCATGTCGATGGCCGCGGACATGGCGCTGCGGGTGGCAACTTCGCGGGCCTGGTCGCGGTCGCCATAGGCAATGTCGTGGGCGGCGAGCGCGGTTGCCGGGCGGCGGGTAGAGATGGCGCTCAGTTCGATGCCATTCATCAGCATGCACTGGGTAACCAGATCGGTCCCCATTTCGCCCGAGCCGATAACGCCGACGCGGACGGGTTTGCCGCTGTCGGCGCGGGCCTTTAGATCGCGGGCGAGGCCGGTGAGATGCACATTGGTCATGGCCGTGCTTAAAGCGCTTTTTGGGGCCGGTGTCACGTGGTGCGTTGCATAAATACCGAGACGATGGCACCAAAGCGGGCATGGAGAGCCACATGACAGAAACCGTCAGAATTACCCGTGAGGGGCGCACCGGGATCGTCACGCTTGATCGGCCCCGGGCCATCAACGCTTTGGACACGGAGATGATTGCGGGCATCACTGATGCGTTCCTCGATTTTACCGATGATGACCGCATTGCCGCCATCATCATCGAGGGAGCAGGGGAGCGCGGGTTTTGCGCCGGAGGCGATGTGCGGGCGGTGCGCCAGCATCTCATCGACGGGCAGAAGGAAGCGGCCGAGCAGTTCTTTGTCGATGAATATGCGCTCAACGGCATGCTGGCGACATCGGAAAAGCCATTGATCGCCTTGACGGACGGGATCGTCATGGGCGGCGGTCTGGGGCTGGCGGGTCATGCCGGTTATCGCATTGCGACGGACCGGGCGAAATTCGCCATGCCTGAGAGCGCCATTGGCTTTGTGTGCGATGTGGGCACCGACTGGATCCTCGCCAAGGCGCCGCTCAACCGGGCGCTGGCTTTCCTGATGAGCGGGGTGACCATAGCGGTCGCCGATGCGCTGGCGCTGGGTCTAACCGATTGTGTTGTGCCGCACGACAAGCTGGACGAAGTGCGCAATGAGCTGCTGATCGCGCTTGAGACTGGCGATGCGCCAACCTCAATTGTCACTATCATGCAGGCCTTCAGTGTCGAGCCGGGAGAGGCTGAATTCTGCGCGCGCGCGGACCGGCTCAATGCGGCGCTGACAGCACGTGACGCCCGAGCGATTTACGAGGCGCTGGAAGCACTTGCACCCGACGACGAAGATGCGGCGGCGCTGTTCAATGTGCTCAAGACCCGCTGCCCGTTCAGCCTGGTGGCGATTGAAAAGAGCCAGCGTGCGGCGCGCGGGCTGGGCGATATCAACGCGGTTTTGAACAACGATTTGAAGCTTGCGCGCCTGATGATCAGCCGCGACGATTTCAGCGAAGGGGTGCGGGCGGTGCTGGTCGACAAGGACCAATCGGCACGCTGGTCTCCGTCGGCGGTTTCCGATGTTGATATGGCGGCTATTGCCACGTGTCTTGAGGGCTGAACCGATTTCATTTTTACGGCTGTGGATCGCGCGCCATATTAGGACTTCTTAAACCACTCCGATGAGAAACTTACCCCGGATAACTACCGAGGGGTTTTCTCTTAGATGGCTGAAGCTGCTGCACAGTCCGTGGCACTGCCGCCGATTGTCGATCTGGATGCGCTGGACACTATCCGCGAAAAGCTGATTGTGGCCATGGATTCGGGTTCCGTCACCATCGACGCATCCGCGGTAGAGCGGGTGGCGACGAATGCGCTCATGATGTTGATGAGCGCCGATGTCACCGCACGCCAGCGCAATTATTCACTGACAATTGAAAATCCAAGCGAACCGATGACCGCCGCAATTGAGCGGCTTGGCTTTGGTGACGCGTTCAGCTCATTTCTGAAAGGACAATAAAAGATGCGCGTTCTGACGGTCGACGATTCCCGCACTATCCTGGCAATGCTGCACCACACATTGTCAGGTGCCGGCTATGAAGTTCTGCAGGCGGAAGACGGGCAACAAGGGCTCGACGTGCTGAGCAAGGAGGACGTCGACATCGTGATCACCGACATCAACATGCCGGTGATGGACGGGATCGACTTCATCAAAAATGTCCGGGCGGGTGGCAATCACCAAAGCCTGCCGATTCTCATTCTGACCACCGAGACTAGCCAGGAAAAGCGTGACCTTGGCCGGGCTGCGGGTGGTACCGGCTGGATCGTCAAACCGTTTGATCCGGAAAAACTGATCAGCGTCATCCAGCGCGTTGTCCACTAACCTGACTACCGTTTAACCCCCGTGAGCCGAACGTGCCCAGATGAGTGATCTAGACGAATTCAAGGCGACATATTTTGATGAATGCTCCGAGCTTTTGGGAGAGCTGGAGGAGCAGTTCACCGCCATCGATGAAGGCGAACGCGATGCCGACCGGCTGAACGCGGTCTTCCGTGCCATTCACTCGATCAAGGGCGGCGCCGGGGCTTTCGGCTTCACCGGACTGGTGGAATTCGCCCACGAGTTCGAGACGCTGCTCGATTTTGTGCGCAACGGCAAAGTTGAGTTGACCGATGAAGTGGTCAAGCTGTGCATCCGCTCCAACGATCTGGTGGCGGATTTCGTCAACGCGGCCCGTAATGGCGAAGAGCTGCCCGGTGACTATGGCGCCGAAGAAAAGGACCGCTTCGTCGCCCTGAGTTCGGATGGCGGTGCAGCGGCGACTGACGATGAGGACGACGACCTCGACGGCGAGCCGATGGAAGAATTCGACATCGATTTCACGCCGGTCACCGTCAATCTCGAGGCGGACGATGCGCCGGTCGCAGGCTGGCGGGTGCAGTTTACACCGCATAGCGAGCTCTATTCCCGCGCCAACGATCCACTCCTCTTGTTCCGTGAGCTGGCGGAAATCGGCGATATCACCGTCACGGCGAACTTCACCGAAATTCCGCCACTGGCTGCGTTCGAGCCATTCTCGGTCTATTGCACCTGGGAGATCATCGTCACAGGCGAAAAGGCCAGTGAAGAAGCGATCATGGAAGTCTTCGAATTTGTCGAAGGCGATTGCGATATCGTCGTGAGCGAGATCGCAGGTGAACCGGAAAAAGCTGAGGACGCGGAAGACGACGACGCTGACGCGGACGTCCCAAGCTTTGCCGACCTCGCTGCCGAAATCAAACCGGCACCCAAGAAGGAAGAAAAACCCGCCGCTTCGGCGCCAGCAGCGCCACCAGCCGGCGCGCCCGCCGATGCCGGCGGCAAGGCCGCAGCCCCGGTTGGCGTTCAGTCCATCCGTGTCGATCTCGACAAGGTCGACCGCGTCGTCAACATGGTCAGCGAATTGGTGATCACCCAGTCCATGCTGACCCAGCAGATGGACGAGAACCTCAAGGCGCATTACCAGGAACTGGTGCGCGGCCTCGAAGTCTTGGCGCAGACCACACGTGGACTGCAGGATTCAGTGATGGCCATACGCGCCCAGCCGGTCAAATCGGTCTTCTCGCGCATGCCGCGCCTGGTACGTGAACTGGCTTCTAAAACCGACAAGCAGATCAAGCTCGAGACGGTCGGTGAGAACACCGAAATCGACAAGACGGTCATCGAGCAGCTCTCCGATCCGTTGACCCACATGATCCGCAACTCCGCCGATCACGGCGTTGAGACCCCGGACAAGCGGGCGGCAGCCGGTAAGCCCGAGACTGGCACCATCCGGCTCAGCGCCGAGCAGGCAGGCGGCAATATTCTGATCATCGTCGAGGACGATGGCGCGGGCATCAACCGCGAAAAAGTTGTCGAGATTGCCCGCGAACGCGGCGTGATCGGCCCCGATCAGCAATTGACCGAGGAAGTGATCGACAACCTGATTTTCGCACCGGGCTTTTCCACCGCAACCGAGGTCTCCGATATTTCGGGCCGCGGAGTTGGCATGGATGTGGTGCTCTCCAACATCAAGAAAATCGGCGGCTCGGTGCATGTGAAATCCTGGCCGGGCCAGGGCACCCGCATGACGCTGAAACTGCCACTGACCCTGGCCGTGCTCGATGTGATGCTGGTGACGGTTGGCAATTGCCCCTACGTCATTCCGCTGTCTTCCATCGTTGAGACCATGCAGACGGCGCGCGCCGATTTCGGCACCATGCCCACCGGCGGCAAGGTGCTGCAATTGCGCGGCGACTATGTGCAGGTCGTCGATCTAGCCGAACAGTTCATGTTGGCCTCGGAAGCCGCCCATGACGAGCGTTTCGTGGTGCTGTGTGAAGCAGAGGGCTCGAACAAGGTGGCACTGGTCGTCGACGACATTATCGGTCAGCAGCAGGTTGTGATCAAAAGCCTGGAAGAAAATTTCGAACGTATCGACGGCATCGCCGGCGGGACAATTCTCGGCGATGGCAGTGTCGCGCTCATCGTGGATGTACAGGGATTGCGGATGGTGTCCGCGCAGCGTAGCGCGGCTTGATCCCGCAGCGGAAGGTAAGCACAAATGGAAGCAATTGATATCAAGCAGGGGATTGAAGGCGAGGATGAAGCCGCAGAGGCGAACAGCCTGCAGCTCATCGCATTCTCCATCGGCGAACAGATCTATGGTGTCGAGATCACCACTGTACGTGAAATCCGGGCCTGGAACGGCGCCACGCCGCTGCCTAATACGCGCGAGTTCGTGCGCGGCGTCATCAATCTGCGTGGCACGATCGTTCCGATCTACGATTTGCGGGCCCGTTTTGGCGCCGGGCAGACAAGTCCCACCAAGACCCATGTGGTCGTGGTGATGTCGGTTGGCGAGAAATGGGTCGGCGTGCTGGTAGATGCAGTGCGCGATATTCTGACCGTGCCCAAGAACGAAATTCACTCGGTTCCCGAAGGTAATGCCAACGACACCGAACTTCTTGGCGGCATCGTCACCCATGAGAACCGCATGGTCGGCCTGATCAATCTTGAATCCGTTGTTGCCGATTCGAAAACTGACGAATAGCCGGGCAGATCTCACATAAAAGAATTCAGGCGGATGGCTGCAAAGCCGTCCGCTTTTTTATTGGTGATATGGGGAGATAACAGGTGGTGGTAGTGGTGCGTGAAGTCCGGTCTGCCGGTTAGAACAGGTCGACCTCGCCATGGGGCGTACGTGCGGCGATTCCGGAGAGTTCCGGCACGGCCAGTTCATCAAGCGTCAGGCGGGACCAGATTTCATCGAAACGGGGATGGTCAATACTGCGATCAGAGGCAACGAGATTGCGCACCGCGTCCGCCATGTTGCGGCAACGTTGTTCAATCCGGTCCTGACCCTGCAGGGCATTGATAATCTGGCTGGACGCCAGTTCGCAGCGCTCCGCTTCGGACAGGTTGGAATCGGCCAGCGTCTGCAAGGCCTCTGACACACCGTTTGCAAGTTCTGCGGTCTGGCGCGCGGTTTCGTCGAGTTCCCTGGCCAGTCGTTCCAATGACATTGTGCATTCCTGATTAGTGGATACTGACACTAGGCCGGGATTTCCTAAACTGATATTGCCACAGCGGAATTTGTCCCGGTCTTTGCCTTTGTGGTTAGCACTTCACTAACGGTTTCACACGTAGTCTGACGGACAAGTAAGTGGCCGATGCCTGGGAGTAATAATGTCGTCAGCCGAACCGTTACCCGCCAGTATGGATCGTGGCATCGTGACCACGGTGCATCAGGGGGACTGCCATGTTGCCTCTGCGCCTGATGTTACCCTGTCGACTGTTTTGGGATCGTGCATCAGCGCCTGCGTCCGCGACAAGGCGACAAATATCGGCGGCATGAACCATTTTTTGCTTGCTGTGCAGTCCGGATCGGCGCGCGACAAGTATGGTGCTTCAGCACGTTATGGCGCCTTTGCCATGGAGCAGCTGATCAACAAGGTTCTCTCCCAGGGATCGGGCGACAAGAGCAACCTGGAGATCAAGGTTTTCGGCGGTGGCAAGATCAGTGCCACGCTCGAGGATATCGGGGCCAAGAACATCGCTTTCGTCAGACGGTTCCTGTCAGACGAAGGGTACAAGATTGCCGGTGAAGACCTTGGCGGTACATTCGCCCGCAAGGTCGTTTTCAATCCTTTTACCGGCAAGGTTCTGGTCAAACGTCTCGACAGCGCCACCGGCGCGACGGTGGTGCGTGAAGAACTGGCAATTGCCGGCACACAGACACCGAAGGCCGCACCGGCGGACGATATCGAATTGTTCTGATTGGGTCCGCCGCAGACCTGGCGGGCCGGGGATCACAGATTGCCGGTACAATCGCGCCCACAATTTTCTTAGCGAAACCTTGCCGTTGGGCCATGCCGTATAGGTTTGGTTAACCATAGTCTTCCAGTGTGCGCGCATGAGCGATTTAACGGCCCGCTTCCGGCGGGGTGATTCGGCATGCAACGGCTGACTTTCGTGCTTCTGACAGGTGGCGGCGGCGTCCTGGCGGCTGGTGCGGGAATGCTGGCGGCGCGCTATACCGGTGGGCCCGAACTGGCGCTGGCCGGAGGCGCTGTGCTGGTTGTCGTTCTGATCGCCACTTTATTGGCCCGGCGTGCGGATCGGCGAGTTGCAGCGGATCTTGCCGCGCTCGGCAAAGCTGTTGATGTGCACCGTCAGTCTGAAACCGATTCTGCCTATACGCGCCGCATCGTCAGCAGCCTGTGCACCCGGCTCGAGAGGGTTGCACTGTTCAAGGCGGCGCTGGCCGGGCTCACAATTCCCGCCCTTGTCACCGACCGTGAGGGCAAGATCATTCTTGCCAGTGCCGGGCTGACCTATCTGGTCCCCGAAGCTGTGAGCGGTGTTCCTGCTCAGACACTGTTCAACGATGTGCTGCCCATGCCTGCGGATGATGATGAACCGCATCGCATGATCCTCGGCGGCAAGCCCTATGACACGCTGCCGGTGCCTGTCGGCCCGGATATGATCATTTACGGGTTCGCACCCGCGGGCCTTGTGGTGGGACGCAATCAGTTGGCCGCATTCACCGGGGCGCTCGCCCGTGGTGAGACCGGGTTCAGGTTCAAACCGCAGGACACTGAAACATTTCCGGCGCTTGATGCACTCAACGGCGCGCTCGAAATTGTCGACAGGTCCATGCAGGCTATCGATGACATGGTGACGGGTGGCGGCGCAACGGGTGCGCAGGTCAATGCCGGCTTGACCCATCAGGTCGATGCTGTGCGCCAGGCACTCACAACACTTGCCGCCGAACGCGATGGCGAGGCTGAGCGCCGGTCGGTGCTTGAACGCAAGCTTGATGACATCGCCCGGCTGATCGACCGGCACCGGTCGGCGGTGGAGAAAATCGGCACCATGGCCGAGGCAGCGCGGACCGACAGCAGCCGGGTCGATGCGGCGCTGAGTAAAGGGCATACCGGTGCGCAGAAATTGGCCGGGATCGGCCGCGATGCGCAAAAACTGGCTGGTGAAGCGGGCGGTGCGGCAGCGGAGGCGGGTGCATCAGTCGCAGCCATCGCCGGCCTCACCGGAGAGATCGGCAAGATGGTCGAAGCCATCGAGGATGTGTCCTTCCGCACCAATCTTTTGGCGCTCAATGCGGCGGTGGAAGCAGCCCGCGCCGGGGAGAGCGGCAAAGGGTTTGCCGTGGTGGCGCAGGAGGTGCGCGACCTCGCGCAATCCACGGCTCGCACCGCCAAGGAAATCAAGGATCTGGCCGTGCGTGGAAACGACCAGTCAGGCCTCGGTGCGGATCAGGCCAAGGCTCTTGAAACTTTGATTTCAACACTTGGCGATCATTTACACAATCTAAGTAATGAAACGGACATTATTGGTGACGCACTGGACGAAGGGCGCCGTAACTTGTCCGCACTTGATGAGCGGGTGACGGCCATAGCGGACAATGTCAGCGCAGCGGACGACGCCAGCATCATGGCGGATGACCGCCAGGGGTAATGTCGCAGTGTGCGATGTGTTCGGAGTAATGTGAGAATGGACCAAGGGGATATCCCGCTCAGTGACCGGGAGTTCACCCGGATCAAGAACCGGGTTTACACGCAGGCGGGTATTTCGCTCAGTGACGCCAAGCGGACAATGGTCATGTCACGGCTGACAAAAATCGTCCGTCGTCTGGGGTTGCCCGGATTTGACGATTACATCGACTATCTCGACCGGCAGGGTTCTACCGACGAGCATCAGGAATTCATCAACGCACTGACCACCAACCTCACGCGCTTTTATCGCGAGGATCATCATTTCGATCATCTTGCCGACTATGTGGGCAAGCTGATTGCCTCCAGGCCGCGTGTGGGACCGAATGGCAGGCCACGTCTGCGCATCTGGTCGGCGGGCTGTTCGACCGGGCAGGAACCTTACACGATCGGTATGTGCCTTCTGGAGCGGTTTCCCGCACTCAAAACGTGGGATTTCAAAATCCTTGCAACCGATATCGATACCAATGTGGTGGCCAAGGCAGCCCTCGGTATCTATCCCGAGACTGAACTCAACGACCTTACGGCAGAGCGGGCGAGTCCCTTCGAACGGGTTGGTGACGGTACGATCCGCGTACCGCAGAATGTGCGCAATCTCATATCGTTCAAGCCACTCAATTTGCACCACAAGTGGCCGTTCAAAGGTCCCTTTGACGCGATTTTCTGCCGCAATGTGGCGATTTATTTCGACAAGGAAACACAGGGGCAGCTCTTTAGCCGCTTCCATGAGGTGCTGGCGCCTGACGGGTATCTTTATATCGGGCACTCGGAGAATATCGGCGGCGGCGCCAGACACTTCAAGCTGGTCGGCAAGACCATCTACATCACAACCAAATCTTCCAGTACGCGAGACGTAGCATGACGATTAATGTGCTTGTGGTCGACGATTCGGCCCTGATCAGGGATGTTTTAAGCAAAGCGCTCAACGCCGATGCCGATATCAAGGTTGTTGGCACCGCTGAAGATCCCATCGATGCGCGCGAGAAAATCAAGACGCTCAATCCGGACGTTCTGACCCTCGACATCGAAATGCCGAACATGAACGGTCTGGCCTTTCTCGACAAGTTGATGCGCTTGAGGCCGATGCCTGTGGTCATGGTATCAACCCTGACCAAGCGCGGCGCCGAGGAAACACTTTTGGCGCTCGAGCTGGGCGCGGTCGATTTCGTCGCCAAGCCGGGTAATAGCGTTGTTGCGGGAATTGAGGCATTCGGTGCCGAGGTGCGCGCTAAGGTGAAAGCCGCGGCGGCCAGTAGCGCCCGGTCGCGTGGTATGACGCAGCATGCGCCAACCCCGGCCATTCCGTTGAAAACAGCGGCGGCTGCGCCGGGCACGCTGATCGCAATCGGTGCCTCGACCGGCGGTGTGGAAGCGATCCGCGCCGTCCTGTCCGGCATTCCGGCAGATGCACCACCCATCGTCATTACGCAGCATATGCCCGCCGGATTCACCACCCGGTTCGCGCAGCGGCTGGATGAACAAATCGCCCTCAAGGTGGTCGAGGCGGCGGATCGCATGCCCGTTGCACAGGGGCATGTTTATATCGCCAAGGGCGATTACCATTTGCGGGTCACCAAGAGCGGTGGGGGCATTGTGTGCCGCCTGGCGCAGGATGATGAAGTGTCTGGCCACCGACCCAGTGTCGATGCGCTATTTGAATCGGTTGCCAAAACCGTCGGGAACATGGCCGTAGGGGCCATTTTGACTGGCATGGGCCGGGACGGGGCCCGGGGTTTGAAAATGATGCGTGACGCCGGGGCTTACACAGTTGGCCAATCGCCAAGTTCGGCGCTCGTTTACGGTATGCCGCGCGTGGCTCACGAGGAGGGCGCCGTGGTCGAACAGGCACCTTTGGAGGCGATTGCGGGCAAACTGGTCAATGCTGTGGTCAAGTGCGGCGCCGCCGCATAGTGGCTGAATCTATTGAGAGAAAAGTAACAGATCGTCCGTACGATAAAGTCCGAAGTTTTGATTAAAGTCTGCCGGTTCGGGAGTATAGAGTAAAATGCCGAAAGCGAGCGCCGTCAGCGTATTGGTGGTTGACGACCAGCAGTCGATGCGCGGAATCTGTAAATACATTCTTGGCCAACTTGGCTTCAAGGATATCACGGAAGCCAAAAGTGGCCGCGACGCCCTTGCCAAACTGGAAAAGAACAGCGTGGATCTCGTCATTTCCGACTGGAATATGGACGATATTGACGGGTTGACCCTGCTCAAAGTGTTGCGCAAGCACCCTAAGACGCAGACCCTGCCGTTTATCATGGCCACTGGCCGTTCGGACAAGGAGCAGGTGCAGGAAGCCATTGCCTGCGGCGTGAACAATTACATCATCAAGCCGTTTGACGCGGCGACGATGAAGAAACGCATCGAGGCGGTGATCGGCGCCCTGTCATAGGCTCGTTTGTCCCCTGATTGAAATATTTGTGCGGCTGTTCGCCGCACGCTCAAGACAAAGGGCGCCCCAGAGGCGTCCTTTTTCGTCGCGGTCTTCAGTTTCTTAAATCCACAATAGAGATACTGGTGAATCTTTCTTAACGCATGGGTTTTTATACTTATGCGAAATCGCGCAACGATTGGGAATGTGGTGCGCAGGTCTGGATTCGGAATTCAGGAGCATCTGTATGTTTTCCGCTTTTAAAAATCTCAGCGTGGCGCTGCGCGTTTATGGAAGTTTCGCGGCGGTGATCGCGTTATTGGTGGTGTTGAGCGCAACCGCCTATTTGGGTGTCAACAGGATTTCCGACACCTTTAGCGGCTTTAAAGCCGCCGCCGATCAGACCGTCGAACTCGACGGTTACCGCTCCGACATGTTCGAGACCCGTATCTCGGCGCTCGAATACCGAAATATCCGGTCACCCGAGGCGGCTGAGGAGCTGAAAGTCTGGATCGACGACGTTGCGACCAACGATCCGGATGGGCTGGCGATTTTTGCCGCCAACCCCGAGCAGCTTGCCAAAATCGAGGCGGTGGCCGAACGCGCTCTCGACTATAACGCAATTTTCGAGCGGGTTCTGGCGGTTGAAGCCGATATGGCTGAAGCCCTGACCAAGGTTCAGTCCACCGGCAATACGGCATTGGCAACCCTCACCGAGTTGCGTGAAGACATCCGCACTTCGGGAGAAGTTTCAGCCATTGCCGGCGTGAGCGATGCCATGCAGTCCTTCTTCCTGACGGGTCTTTATTCGGAGCGGTTCCAACGGACCGGCGCTGAAGGAGATCTCGAGCTGGTCAAGACCAATGCCGCGGAAGCCGCTGCGCACTTCAGTGAACCGTGGACAAGAGCCTTATCGCCCGCCGACGCCGCACTTGCTGAAGAAACAGCGGCACTGCTGAACGATTATGCGGAGACGCTGACCAGCTATGGCGCGTTGCGCACCGAGCGCGACCTGATCGAAACCAGTGAAATGGATGTCATGGCGCCTGAAATGCAGGCTACATTCGATGATGTGGCTGACAGTCTGAAGGCGGACGAAGCCGTGCTTGGTGTCGCGGGCGCCAACGCAGTCTCCGTTACGACGACCATTGTGATCGTGATCAGCGCCGTTGCGGTGCTCGCCGGTATCCTGCTCGGCGTTACCATGGGCCGCTGGCTCTCCGGTGCGATCTCTGGCATGGCGGCCAAGATGCGTACGCTTGCCGATGGCGATCTCGATCTGGAGCTTGACGGCGCTGAAGTGCGCAACGAGCTGGGACAGATGGCGCAGGCGCTTGAAACCTTCCGCGACAATGGCCGCGCCATGCGCACCGCTGAAGCGGAAAAGGAAGAAGCCCGTCAGCGCGAAGCGGCCGAACAGGCCAAGCGCAGCTCGCTGCAGGCTGAAGTGGCCAAGGTGGTCTCTGCAGCCGTTAATGGTGATTTCTCGCACCGGATCGACAACCACTATGACGACCCCGAGCTCGATGAGCTTGCCGGTGCGGTCAACAACCTGGTGGAAACAGTCGACCGTGGTGTCGGCGAGACGGGCAATGTTCTGTCGGCCCTTGCCGATACCGACCTGACTCATCGCGTCAATGGCGAGTATCAGGGCGCTTTCAAAAAGCTCAAGGACGACACCAACTCGGTAGCCGACAAGCTGAGTGACGTTGTCCGTCAGCTCAAGGAAACGTCACGCGGCGTGAAGACGGCGACGGGTGAAATCCTGTCCGGTGCCAACGATTTGTCCGAACGCACCACCAAACAGGCCGCGACCATCGAGGAAACCTCGGCGGCCATGGAACAGCTGGCCTCAACCGTGATGCAGAATGCCTCCAAGGCGCAGGATGCCGCCGGACGGTCCCAGGAAGTCAGCCGTACCGCCGAAGAGGGTGGTGAGGTGATGAACCGGGCCACAGAGGCCATGGAGCGCATCACGTCATCGTCGGAGAAAATCTCCAACATCATTGGCATGATCGATGATATCGCCTTCCAGACAAACCTGCTGGCGCTAAATGCTTCGGTTGAAGCGGCACGGGCGGGTGAAGCCGGCAAGGGCTTTGCGGTTGTGGCCGTGGAAGTGCGGCGTCTGGCCCAGTCCGCTGCCGAAGCCTCATCCGAGGTCAAGGCGCTTATCGAGCAGAGTGGCACCGAGGTGAGCGACGGCTCGAAACTCGTCTCCGACGCCGCCGAGAAGCTCAACAACATGATGGCCGCCATCCGCGAGAACTCCGAACTGATGGAGGGCATCGCCAAGGACAGCCGCGAACAGGCGTCGTCAATCGAAGAGGTCAACACAGCCGTCCGGCAGATGGACGAGATGACCCAGCACAACGCCGCTCTGGTGGAAGAAACCAACGCCGCCATCGAGCAGACCGAGGCCCAGGCCTCCGAACTCGACCGCATCGTCGAAATCTTCCGCATCGATGAGGGCGCTGCCACCCCGACTGCATCGCCCGCCTCAGCGAACCCTGTGCACGGGATGCAGCAAAAAGTGTCCCACGCCGCCAAGAGCTACCTCAGTACTGAGGGCAATGCCGCGGTGAAGAATGACGACTGGTCGGAGTTCTAGGACTGGGTCTTATCGAGGATTTGGAAGGGCGCCTTTGGGCGCCCTTTTTGTTTTGCATCATTAGGCGCGACCTTCATAATTACCCTTCTTCTTAGGGTTTTCTTGGAAACCACATGAAGGAAGAAAAAGTGCGGCAAGAACATTTCACGAACAAATGCAACATATGTATTTGACCGCTGATTTAATATCAGATAATAACTGATGTAAAGTCAGTTGCAAGATGGATATGATGCATGTTGTTCGCCTATCGTTCGTTAGATTTTAGAGAAAGACAGGTTCTTGATCGTGTGGCGCAGATGCGAAGTGATTTGCGCTTGTATGTGCAACAAGAGCCTCGACGTTGGACTGGTGTTTTGGCTCGTATGACCCGAGCCAGGGCGCTTAGAGCATCCAATAGTATCGAAGGTATCAATGTTAGCGATGAGGATGCCATTGCAGCAGTGGATAATGAAGATCCTGAAAGTGCAGATAAGCCTACGTGGCAAGCAGTAGTAGGTTATCACTCCGCTATGGACTACATTTTACAAAGGTGTAGAGACGACCAGTTTCGGTTCAGTCGGGACGTGTTGTTATCGGTTCATTTTATGATTTCTCAACATGACCTGTCGGCCAATCCTGGCAACCTACGTCCTGGCTGGGTTGGAGTTCGCAATTCGCAAACAGGTGAATTGGTACACGAAGGAGTAGATCGCGATCTTCTGGATACACTTGTTGATGAGTTGATAGACTATGTAAACGATGACGCGGTGGAGAGTGCGGTACTGAAGGCTGCAATGGCCCATCTCAACATTGCGATGCTCCATCCTTTTTCTGATGGCAATGGGCGAACAGCACGGTGCATTCAAACCGCTGTACTTGCAAATGACGGAATAATAAATCCAATCTTCTCCAGTATTGAAGAATACATCGGCAGAAATCAGCAAGCTTACTACGATGTGCTAGCCGAGGTTGGAGGCGGAAAATGGCAGCCAAACCGTGACGCTAAACCATGGGTAAGATTTTGCATTACCGGACATTACAGACAAGCTCAAACACTCTTGCGCCGGTACCGTGAAATGGAACGTGTCTATGCAGATTTAGAAACGGTCGTCCGTCGCCTTGGATTGCCGGAGCGTGCCGCTGTCGGACTCTTGGAAGCCGCTGGTGGAAGGCGAATTCGAAACGCTAGCTACAGGGTGTCGGTTGACATATCGAATAATCTTGCAAGCCGTGACCTTAAAGAAATTGTTGATGCCGGATTGTTGGTGCCAGAAGGCGAAAAGAGGGGCCGGTACTATGTGGCAGGAGAGATGCTTCAAGAAATACGGATCAAGCATAGACTCCCGAAAGGTAATGATGACCCTTTTGACCCTGCCGATGAAAACGAACCTGATTTATTCAGTGATTAATCGCCAAATTAACACGTTTAGATTCCAAATAGATTGGTTAGTGATGCAGCATCTTTCGGAATGACTGTACACAAGGTGCCACCTCCCCCCACCCCTCCTGACACTTCCTGACATTCTCATCCTCTAGTACACTCTCATGCGGCCCAACCACGGAGGAACGCGTGAGCAAAAGTCAGCGCTTGTTTGAGCTTGTGACGCTGTTGAGCGGTCGCCGCACTGCGGTGACGGCGAAGACGTTGTCGGAAGTGCTGGAGGTGTCCGAGCGCACCATTTATCGCGACATGGATGCGCTGGTGGCGTCCGGGGTCGCGGTGGAGGGCGAGGCCGGGGTTGGCTATCGGCTGCGGCCGGGCTCGCACCTACCACCGCTGATGTTTTCGGCCAGCGAGGCGACAGCGATGATGCTGGGGCTGGCGATGGTGCGCGCGGTGGTTGACCCGGATCTTGGCGGTGCGGCGACCATGGCGGAACGGCGCATCAAGGCGGTGCTGCCCGACGAGGTGAAACGGGTGCTCGAGGCGCTGCCCTATCATCTGCCGGTGACCCGGCGCAGCCAGGCCGCCGCCGATCTGCATGGCGTCGTCCGGCGGGCAGTGACCGAGTTCATCAAGCTTGAGATTGAATATGGTGACGTCAATGGTGTCGCCAGCACACGGGTGATCTATCCCCTGGGGATCATCGGCTGGGGCGACCGCTGGACGGTGCTCGGCTGGTGCGAGCTCCGCGATGCCTATCGCAATTTCCGCCTCGACCGGATTGCCGATGCGCGTCTCACGGATGATCATTTCGAGACCGGACCTGAAATGAGTTACGCCCACTATATGGAAACCGAGTTGGCCCGTTATGAAAGCGACGAAAATCTTCGGCGATTTGTTACAAAGCCGCAGCTCTGAAATCGCCGATCTGGCGAGGGCGCTGGCGGATGCGGTTCAACAAACGCATCCGGAATTGACCTCCAAGCTGTCACCGGGTTGGGGTGCGCTCAATTTTCATCACGCCAAGGCGGGCTATGTCTGCGGCGTTTTCGTGCGCGCCGACCGGGTGATGCTGTTGTTCGAGCACGGGGTGGAACTGTCCGATCCTGATGGTGTGCTGGAAGGGGAGACCCGGCAGACCCGGCATATGACCTTCCGCCCCGGTGATCCGGTGCCGGTGGACCGGATAGGTCTTTATGTCATGGAGGCCATCGCTTTGCGGGCCTGACGCGGCAGTGGACCGGTTTCCTGTTCATAATTTGATCGTCCGGTCAATATTGACCATACGCACCGCTTATGTGCAGATGCGCGATGCTTTAGGGTCCTCGCAGCGTGGGGGGCTGCGTGTAATCGGGGGCAAGTGCGTACAGTGTCGAATGACGCCATTATCGACGTCAAAGGTGTAACCAAACGGTTCGGGGGGCTGTTGGCTGTCTCGGACTGTTCGCTCAGCGTTGAGCGCGGGTCGATCACCGGGCTGATAGGGCCCAACGGCGCCGGCAAGACAACCCTGTTCAACATTGTCGCCGGAACCTTTCCACCTGATGAGGGGCAGATCTTTTTCGACGGGCAGGATGTGACGGCGCTCAAACCGCACGAGCTTTTCCGGCGCGGCCTGTTGCGCACCTTTCAGATCGCGCACGAATTCGGGCAGATGACGGCGCTAGAAAATCTGATGATGGTGCCTGATGAACAGCCGGGCGAAAGCCTGTGGAGCACTTGGGTGCATCCGCAACGGGTGGCGGCGCACGACCTCGAAGTGCGCCAGAAGGCCAATGATGTCATCGATTTTTTGAAACTCGGGCACGTCAAGAACGAGCTGGCGGGCAATCTCTCGGGTGGGCAGAAAAAGCTTCTGGAGCTTGGGCGCACCATGATGGCGGACGCCAAGCTGGTGCTGCTCGATGAGGTGGCGGCGGGCGTCAACAAGACGCTGCTCCATGATCTGGCCGCCAATATTGAGCGTATGAACAAGGAGCTTGGCTACACCTTCTTCGTCATCGAGCACGATATGGATTTGATCGGGCGCCTTTGCGATCCGGTCATAGTCATGGCGGCGGGGCAGGTGATCGCCGAGGGGCCGATGGCAGAGCTGCGTGAAAACCCTGAAATCGTCGAAGCCTATTTCGGCGCTGCTCCGGAGGCTGTGTAGCGCATGGCTCTCATTGAACTCAAAAATGTTGTCGGTGGCTATGGTGGCGCGCCGATCCTCAACGGGGTCGATTTGGCGATCGCGCAATCGGACATCGGCGTCATCGTCGGGCCAAACGGAGCCGGTAAATCGACCACTCTCAAGGCGATTTTCGGACTTCTGGAAGTCACCGAAGGCGAAGTGTTGTTCGATGGCCAGAACATCGCCAATTCGCTGCCGGATAAACTGGTGCCGCTGGGTCTCAGCTTCGTGCCACAGGAGAAGAACGTCTTCACCTCAATGAGCGTCAACGAGAATCTCGAAATGGGTGCCTTTGTGCGCACTGACGATTTTTCCGACACGCTGACCTCAGTCTACGATATGTTTCCGCCATTGAAGGAAAAGCGCCATCAACCGGCGGGCGAACTCTCTGGTGGGCAGCGGCAGATGGTGGCCATGGGCCGGGCGCTGATGAGCCAGCCGAAACTCCTGATGCTTGATGAGCCCTCCGCCGGTCTCAGCCCGCGCTATGTGCTCGAAATCTTTGAGCAAATCGTCAAGGTCAACGCTGCCGGGGTCGGCATATTGATGGTGGAACAGAACGCCAAGCAGGCGCTCGGTTTTGCCTCCAAGGGCTTTGTTCTGGCGTCGGGGCAAAATTCTTTCACCGGCACCGGCAAAGAGTTGCTGGACGACCCTGAAGTCGCAAAAAGCTTTTTGGGGGGTTAGGGCAGCGGCAATGAACGAGTTCATTTTCTTCATCAACAATGTGGTGGTGTCCGGGCTGGTGCTCGGCTCGGTCTATGCCCTTGGCGGCATCGGTATTACGCTGGTGTTCGGCATTTTGCGTTTTGCACACTTCGCCCATGGCGACATGATGACCATGGGGGCGTTCGTGACCTTCCTTCTCGCGGCCATGCTGACCGCAACTGGTATCGTGCTACCCATTCCGCTGGCCATCATCGTGCTGCCATTCGCCATGCTGATCACTGCCGGGCTGGCGCTCGGGATTGACCGCGGTTTTTATCAGCCCTTGCGGGCGCGTGGCGCGCGGCCTGTGACGCTGCTGATCGGCTCTATTGGCGTCACCCTGATCATTCAGGGTCTCATTCGCCTGGTCTTTGGAACCGGCACCTACAGCTTTTTCGATGAAGCGCCAAAGGTGCTTTACCGGGTGCCGGTGCCGCTGTTCGATGCGCAACGCACTATCAATTTCACCCAGCCGCAGGTGCTCATGGTCTTTGCAACAATCCTTGTGGTTGTTGTGCTGCACCTGTTTCTGACCCGCTCGAAATTCGGCAAGGCCATGCGCGCCATGGCCGATAATGCCGATCTGGCGCAAGTCTCGGGTATCAACACCAAACTGGTGATCCGGGTGACCTGGATCATCGCGGGCAGTCTTGCCTGTCTCGCCGGCACCATGCTGGCGTTGGACGTGACGCTGAAACCGGACCTCGCCTTCAACATCGTGTTGCCGCTGTTCGCAGCCGCGATTGTCGGTGGGCTCGGGCAGGCCTATGGCGCGATTGCCGGCGGGTTCCTGATCGGTTTTGCCGAGGTGTGCGCGGTCTTTAACTGGGCAATTTTGTTGCGGCCGTTCAAGGACCGGTTCCCCGAATGGTTTGAGATCCCCAACAACCTCGCCATCGTGCCGACCGAATATAAGCTCACCGTCGCCTTCGTTATTCTGGTCATCACCCTGCTTGTCCGCCCGACCGGCATCTTCAAGGGGGCCTCGTCATGATCAAACGCACGCTTGGCCTTTACGCGCTTCTTGTTGTCCTTTTTGCCGGTGTGGGGTTCCAGCTTGGCGCCGCCAACATTTCCCTGCTGCTGGTACAGTCCTTTGCCTATGCGCTGATCGCGCTGGGGCTCAATATCCAGTGGGGCTATGGCGGGCTGTTCAACTTCGGCATCATGGGCTTTCTGATGGTTGGTGGCTTTGCCGTCACCCTGGTGTCCTTTCCGGTTAATCCCGAGTTCTGGGCCTCGGACGGGCCCTTGCTGTTGGGCCGGGCGCTGCTGGCAGCGCTCATCGGGGCAGGGTTGATCATCGGGGCGCGGTTCAGCGACCGGATCGGTATCACCGGGCGGCTCAAAACCGTGCTCATGGTGATCTCATGGATTGCCGCCTACATCATCTATCGCAGCCAGATCGATCCTGCCGCGGCCTATATCGAGGCCACTGAGGCTGGTTGGGTCGGTGGTCTTGGCCTGCACCCGGTGCTCGGCTGGGCCTTTGGCGGCCTGCTGGCCGCGGGGATCGCTTTTATCATCGGCAAGATTTGTCTCGGGCTCAGGACCGATTATCTCGCCATCGCGACCATCGGTATTTCCGAGATCGTGCGGGCGCTTTTAAAGAACATGGACTGGCTCAGCCGCGGCACGCTCACCGTGTCGCCGATACCCTGGCCGGTGCCGCTGCCGCAGGACTATCAGGCGAGCGGGGTCGAGATCGCTCAGTCCTTTGTTTATGCGCGGCTTGGGTTCCTGGTCCTCGTCGTCATCGTGTTGGCGCTGATCTTCTTTCTGGTGCAGCGCGCCTATGGCGGCCCGTGGGGCCGGATGATGCGCGCCATTCGCGACAATTACATTGCCGCCGGGGCCATGGGCAAAAACGTCACCGCCCGCCAGCTTGAAATCTTCATTTTCGGCTCGGTGCTGATGGCTATTGGCGGTGCGATCCTGGTGTCCTTCGCCCAGATTTACGATCCGGGTTCCTATCAGCCCATCAACCAGACTTTCCTGATCTGGGTGATGCTGATCGTTGGTGGTGCAGGTAACAATTGGGGTGCCATGTTTGGCGGGCTTTTGATCTATCTCGCCTGGATGGTGTCCGACCCGCTGGCGCAGTTCGTGTTCAACACCATCTCCACCTGGTCCTCGGATGCAGGCCTGGGCGCCATTCCCGATATCCAGTCGCGCGCCTCACAGATGCGCGTGCTGGTGTTGGGCCTCGTGATTACGGTGGCGCTAAGATACACGCCGCGCGGTTTGCTGCCGGAGGTCATGCACCGGGAGCGATAAATAGCCCCTTGACCCTCACGTGACGTGAGGGCCTAGAGAGATGACCGTTGGAGTTAAGGTGACGATATGGCACTGACGGTCAGTGAAGTGGCAAAGCTCTCCGGTGTTTCGGTGCGGACGCTGCATCACTATGATGCAATCGGCTTGTTGAAGCCGGGATATACCGGCGACAATGGCTATCGCTATTACGAGCGGCCAGAGCTGTTACGGTTACAGCAGGTGCTGTTTTATCGCGATGTCGGCATGCCGCTTGGCGAGATCAAACAGACGCTGGATGACCCGGATTTCGACCCGGCGGCGGCGCTCAAGCAGCACCGCGAACGGCTGCGATCCGAAATCGAGAACTATCGGCAACTCATCTCCACAATCGATGCAACGCTTCTCGAACTGAGTGGAGAAAAGGAAATGGAAAATCCGTTCAAGGGGTTCAACCCCGAAAAACAAAAGGGTTATGAGCAGGAACTCGTGGATCGGTATGGCGACGGGGTGAAGGCGCAAATCGCGGAGTCCTATGCCAAGGTGGGCAAACTTTCGCCCGATCAGATTGCTGCCGTTCAGGAAGAGGGCCATCAGGTCAGTCTCGGTTTGGCGGCGCAAATCAAAGCCGGCGATGCGCCGGGTTCGGATGCGGTACAGGCGCTGATCGCCCGGCATTACAATTGGGTTTCAAACTTCTGGACACCGGATGCCGAAGCCTATGCCGGTCTTGGTCAGCTCTATCTGGACCATCCCGATTTCCGGGCGTTTTACGACAAGTATGACGACCGGCTGGTGGATTTTCTCGCTGCGGCGATGGCGATATGGGCCGAGGCGCATTTGGATTGAGAACAAAAAAGCCCGGGATCGCTCCCGGGCTTTCTCAATTCGGACTGTGGTCCAGTGCTTAGTCGATAGCACCCTTTTCGACAAAGGTGCCGCCTTCAACTGCAAGCTCGACGATCACGCCGGAAACGTCACCGGCATCATCAAAGTCGAGCGGGCCACCGGCGCCTTCATAGTCGATGTCGGTGCCAGCTGCGATAAGTTCCTTAGCCTTGGCCCATTCACCCGGCAGGATGGTCTCGCCCGGTGCGGAAGCAACTTCGCGCAGCGCAGCTGAGAGACCTTCGCGATCGGCGGTGCCGTTCTTTTCAACAGCGAGCGCCAGAAGGAAGGCTGCGTCATAGGCCTGCGGTGCGTAGGTCGCGTTCGGGTCCATACCGGCTTCAGCAGCAAGAGACTTGTAGATCTCGGCTGATTCACCGGCATAGGCGCCGGCGCGGGTTGCGATCATGCCTTCAACGGCACCGGCATCAATGCCGGTCAGCAGTTCGTCGCCGACCATGCCATCGCCACCGATATAGGTGGTGAAATTGCCGCTCTCGACAGCCTGACGCAGAATGGTCTGACCCGAGCCGGACGCATAGGCAAGGATGACGAGATTCAGCGAGCCGCCACCGGCCAGCTGGCCGAGTTCGGCGCGGTAGTCGGCCTTGCCGTCTTCATGTGCAGCATTGACGGAAATGTTGCCGCCACCGGCAGCGAAGGTTTCGGCGAACACGTCGGCGAGACCCTTGCCATAGTCATTGTTGACGTATGTCAGCGCCACATCGTCGATGCCCTTGGAGAGCAGCAATTCGGCCATCTTCACACCCTGGAAGCCGTCGGACGGCGTGGTGCGGAAGACAAGGTCGTTATCGTCGAGCGTGGTCAATGCCGGAGCACTGGCGGACGGTGAAATCTGCACCATGTTGCCGGGGATGCCGGCTGCAGTTGCAGCACCGATTGTCGCGCCGGTGCAGAACGCACCAACCATTGCGGTTACCTGATCGGAGTTGACCAGCTTGTCAGCAGCCGGGCCGGCAACGGAAGGGTCGCAGGCGCTGTCGCCAACGATGGACACGATCTGTCCGTCGAGCAGGCCGCCCTGGGCATTGACGTGATCGTAGGCCAGCTGCGCGCCATCAACGATGGGCGGCGCCAGGCTTTCGATCGGCCCGGTGATGTCACCGAGAATGCCCAGTTTCACGTCTTCAGCAAAGACCGGCTGCGCTGCGGCCAGAGCCGATGCGGCAACGGTCAACGCAAGGGTTTTCTTCAAAATCTGCATGATTTCCCTCTGAATTCATTGAAGCAATCGACCTGTCGCATGGCTCTTGGACCATTTGACGGCAGGCCGATGATTGTCGGCACCTGAACCTCAAGTGCCGCTGAAATAGGACTTTTGCACATATTGTGTGCAGGTGTCATCCTCAATTGTGTCAGGACCTTCACTGAATTCCGTCAGTAAGGCGTCTGCGCGATTTGTTGCTTTAGTGCCAATGTTTTGACAGGCTCACCCCGTCGGGGAGCGAATCGGACATGCGGCTAAGTCTGGTGCGGCGGTTGAGCCGTATAATTGTCAGTATCGGCATCATGCTGGCGGGCGCGCAATGGGCGCTGGCGCAGGATGATGTCGACCCGAACGCCGTTTTTGCGGCTGACGATACAGCCGGAACCGGTTTCAGCGATCTGCCGCCGCCTTGCGGCACGGAGCTGATCTCCATTGCACGGATGCAGTGGCCCTCGGCTGTGCTTCTGGCCCACATTCATCAGCTTATCCTCGAACAGGAGTTCGGTTGCGAGGTGCGCATCGTCACCGGGGATTTGACGGCAACCGGCTCATCCATGGCGACGACCGGACAACCGGCAGTGGCGCCGGAACTGTGGATCGCGCGCATTGCCGACATCTGGAATTCCGGGCTTGAAGCCCAGACCATGCGTCAGGCGGGTGATACGTTCGCGGGTGGACCGCTGGAGGGCTGGTTCATTCCCGATTTCGTTGCCGAAAACCATCCGGAGCTGACGAGCGCCGCGACCCTCGCCGATTACTGGCAGGTGTTTCGAGCGGAAGGGGAGGCGCGGGCGAAATTTATTTCCTGTCCGCCGGACTGGGCCTGCGCCATCATCAACCGCAATCTGATTGCGGCATTGGGGCTTGAGAACCTGTTTGAAATTGTCGAGCCGGCCAACCGGTTCGAACTCGACACATTGATCGCGGGCGCCATGTCGCGGCGTGAGCCGATTCTGTTTTATTATTGGCAGCCAAATGCCGTGATGGCGCAATTCACCTTCAAATCGCTCGATCTCGGCGCGTTCAATGCCGAGGCGTTCACCTGTCTCGCCCAACGTGCCTGCATCAACCCGCAGCCCTCCGCCTATGCCAGCGAGCCGGTGGTGATCGCTTTGGCGGAGTGGGTTTTTGCCGATGCGCCGCAGGTCGCCGGCTATTTCCGCCGCACGGCCATGCCGCTTGATGCGATGAACGCGCTTTTGGCCTGGCAGAGCGAGAATGCCGGGACACCCGAGGAAACAGCGGACTACTTTATCGAGACTTACCGGGATGTCTGGGAGCCGTGGCTCGGGCGTCTTTAGTCCGCAACTTTCATGCCCTCTATTGCACAAGGGCGCTGCCCCCGCCTATAAGGTGGGGACAAGGGAACCGGCACCGGGGAGAAGTGGAATTGGAACTCAAGCGGATCAACGACCATGTCAGCGTTGCGGGGCAAATCGCGCCTGAAGACATTGCCGGGATAAAGGCCGCCGGGTTCACCACCATCGTCAATAACCGGCCGGATGGCGAAGCGCCGGATCAGCCGACGAGCGCCGAGATCGAGGCTGCTGCCAAAGCTGCTGGCCTTGCCTATTTCTTTATTCCAATGGGCCGCGACGGGGTGAGCCCCGAAATGGTTCAGAATACCCTGGCCGCGCTTGAGGGGAGTGACGGTCCGGTTTTGTGTTTTTGCCGCACGGGCACCCGGTCCACCACCTTGTGGGCGCTGAGCCAGGCGGGAAAACGCAATGCCGACGAGATTATCTCGGCGGCAGCCAATGCCGGATATGACATGTCTCATCTCGCGGGACATTTGAGCTGACCGGCGGACCGTTGGGAACCCGCGTTGGGTTTTCCGCATTGTGTTTTGAGTGGTCGTGTGGTCGAACCGGAAAACCGGTGCCCACCTTTAGCGACCACGCTGTGCTACGGGTACCCTCATGACAATCAAAAAAATCCTGGTTGCCAATCGCAGTGAAATCGCCATCCGCGTTTTCCGCGCTGCTAACGAACTTGGCCTGAAAACCGTTGCCGTTTTTGCCGAGGAAGACAAGCTGGCGCTGCACCGGTTCAAAGCCGATGAGGCCTATCTCATCGGCAAAGGGCTAGGCCCCGTCGAAGCCTATCTGCAGATCGACGAATATATCCGTATCGCCAAGCTCGCTGGCGCCGATGCGATCCACCCCGGTTATGGTCTGTTGTCGGAAAGCCCGGAATTTGTCGATGCGTGCGCGGAAGCCGGCATCACCTTTATCGGTCCCAAGGCCGAGACCATGCGTGATCTCGGTAACAAGGTTGCCGCCCGCAACATGGCGATCAAGGCCGATGTGCCGGTCGTGCCGGCGACCGAACCCTTGCCCGACGATCTTGACAAGGTTGCCGAATTGGCCGCCGAAATCGGCTATCCGCTGATGCTCAAGGCTTCCTGGGGCGGCGGCGGGCGCGGCATGCGCCGCATCACGTCCGAAAAGGAACTCAAAAACGAAGTCTCCGAAGGCAAGCGTGAGGCCAAGGCCGCGTTCGGCAAGGACGAGATGTATCTCGAAAAGCTGATCGAGCGCGCCCGCCATGTCGAGGTACAAATCCTTGGCGATAATCACGGCAATCTTGTGCATCTGTTTGAGCGCGATTGCTCGGTACAGCGGCGTAACCAGAAAGTCGTCGAGCGCGCACCTGCCCCCTATCTCAATGACGAGCAGCGCAAGGGACTGACCGATGCGGCGCTACGGCTCGGGAACGCCGCAAATTATCGGTGCGCAGGGACGGTTGAATTCCTGATGGATGCCGATACCGGCAAATTCTACTTTATCGAGGTCAATCCGCGTATCCAGGTCGAACATACGGTCACCGAAGAGGTGACGGGCATTGATATCGTCAAGGCGCAAATCCATGTCATGGACGGCGCTGAAATCGGCACGCCAGAATCCGGCGTGCCGTCGCAAAAGGATATCGTGTTGCACGGCCATGCCATGCAGTGCCGTGTGACGACCGAAGACCCGGAAGAAAATTTCATCCCCGACTATGGCCGCATCACAGCCTATCGCGGCGCCACCGGTTTCGGTGTCCGGCTCGATGGCGGCACGGCCTATTCAGGGGCGGTGATAACCCGGTACTATGATCCGCTACTCGAGAAGGTGACCTGCTGGGCACCGACGCCTGACGAAACAATCCGACGGATGGACCGCGCCCTGCGCGAATTCCGTATTCGCGGCGTGTCGACCAATCTGGCGTTTCTTGAAAACATTATCGCGCATCCGAAGTTCCTCGATAACAGCTACACGACCCGCTTTATCGATACGACGCCGGAACTGTTCGACATGCCACGGCGCGGTGACCGGGCAACCAAGCTGTTGACCTACATCGCCGATGTGACCGTGAACGGACACCCGGAAGTGCGCGACCGCGTGCGACCTCCCGAGGATGCGGCAGAGCCGGTGGTGCCAGTTTTCCCGGAGCTCTCAAAGTATGAGGGCAGTCGGCAGATTCTCGACAATGATGGTGCTGGCGCACTCGCCAAATGGATGAAGGCGCAAAACCAGGTTCTTTTCACCGACACCACCATGCGCGATGCGCACCAGTCGCTGTTGGCAACGCGTATGCGCACCGATGATATTGCAAAGATCGCCGGTGCATATGCCCGCGGGTTGCCCAATCTCTTCTCGCTCGAATGCTGGGGCGGGGCGACGTTCGACGTCGCCATGCGGTTCCTCAATGAGGACCCGTGGGAGCGGCTGGCCAAAATTCGTGAGGGTGCGCCGAACATACTGACGCAAATGCTGCTGCGCGGTTCGAACGGCGTTGGCTACACCAACTATGCCGACAATGTCGTTGAATATTTTGTGCAGCAGGCTGCCAAGGGCGGGGTCGATATTTTCCGCGTCTTCGACTGCCTCAACTGGGTTGAGAACATGCGCGTCGCCATGGATGCCGTGGTCGAAAGCGGCAAGGTGTGCGAAGGCACGATCTGTTACACCGGCGACATGCTCGATCCCAACCGGGCTAAGTACGACCTCAAATATTATGTGGCAATGGCCCGGGAACTGGAAGCTGCCGGTGCGCATGTGCTGGGGCTGAAAGACATGGCCGGGCTGATGAAGCCGGCGGCGGCCAAAAAGCTCATCGAGACCTTGAAGCAGGAAACGGATTTGCCGATCCATTTCCATACTCACGATACGTCCGGCGCTGCCGCCGCGACGATCCTTGCTGCCGTTGAGGCGGGGGTCGATGCGGTGGATGCGGCGATGGATGCGCTTTCGGGCACCACCAGCCAGGCCTGCTTCGGTTCGCTCAATGAGGCCCTGCGCGGCACGGATCGCGATCCGGGCTTTGATCCGCAGTCCATCCGCCGGATATCGTTCTACTGGGAAGCGGTGCGCAACCAGTACCGGGCCTTTGAGAGTGATCTCAAGGGTGGGGCCTCCGAGGTCTATCTGCATGAAATGCCGGGTGGCCAGTTCACCAACCTGAAGGAACAGGCGCGGTCGCTGGGGCTTGAAAGCCGCTGGCACGAGGTGGCGCAGACCTATGCCGACGTCAATCAGATGTTCGGCGATATCGTCAAAGTGACGCCGTCCTCCAAGGTCGTTGGCGACATGGCACTGGCCATGGTTTCATCCGGCCTGACCCGCGCCGATGTCGAGGATCCCCAACGCGATGTGGCCTTCCCGGATTCTGTTGTTGGCTTTTTTGCCGGCGATCTGGGGCAACCGCCGGGCGGCTTCCCCGAGGCGCTGCAAAAGAAGGTTTTGAAGGGCAAAAAGCCTTTGACGCACCGGCCGGGCAAGGACTTGCCGCCGGTCGATCTCGAGGCCGAGCGCGAAAAAATCGCCAAGGAACTCGACGTCGCAATCGACGACTTCCAGCTAGCGTCCTACCTCATGTACCCGAAGGTTTTCACGGACTTCATGAAAACCCAGGACATGTACGGCCCAACGGCCGTGCTGCCGACGCCGGTCTATTTCTATGGTCTGGAACCGGGCAGCGAACTGATGGTCGATCTCGCCAAGGGTGTGACGCTGGTCATTCAGCTGCAAGGGCGGTCCGAGACCAACGAAAAGGGTAATGTCCGCGTCTTCTTCGAGCTCAACGGTCAGCCGCGCTCGATCACGGTGCCGGACCGCAAGGCGGCAGGCACGATTGCGGTCAAGCCCAAGGCAGAGCCAGGCAATCCCAAACAGATCGGCGCGCCGATGCCGGGGGTTATCTCAACCCTTGCGGTGCAGGTGGGGCATGAGGTCAAGGCTGGTGACGTGCTCTTGTCCATCGAGGCGATGAAGATGGAAACCGCCATCCACGCCGAGGCGGATGGCGTTGTCGCCGAAGTGACGGTGAAGCCCGGCGATCAGATCGACGCCAAGGATCTGCTGGTCAGGATGGAATAGAGGATCAGTCCTCGGGCAGCGGGTCGAGCACCGGCCAGCCCTCCGCATCGAAACGAAGAGGGGCAAGGTGCAGTTTGGGTGCGCCACCGGCATTGCGGTCGTAATAATGAAACGCAAGCCATGGCGCGCCGTCTGGGCCGTCAAAGATCTCCTGCCCACCGGGGCCGCGATAGCGGCCTTTAGTGCTGAGTATCTCGGTGCCGCCACCCTCCAGCATCGGCATGCCGTCCCGGTCCAGATAGGGCCCGGTGATGGTGTCTGACCGCCCCGCCATGATCTTGTAGTCGCTGGCAACGCCACGGCAGCAATGATCGAACGAGACGAAGAGATAATACCAGGGATCCCGCCAGAGGATGGCTGGTGCTTCGATGCCGCGGCCACCTCGACCGGCGAGCGGGATGCGATTGTCGGGATCAAGGGCCTTGCCGGTGACCGGATCAAGTTCGGTAAGGCGGATGCCCTGCCACCACGAGCCAAAAGCAAGCCAGGCGCGTCCATCCTCAGTATCGATGCGGAACGGGTCGATGGCGTTGTGGTCGTCGCCGGGATTGGAGCGCAGCACCATACCCTGATCCTCCCAGCCCGTGGCGGGGTCGGCGGCATCGAAGGCGGTATGTGTCATCACGCCGATGACGGAAGTCTGTTTGCCGAAGGCGGAGGCGGAGTAATACAAATACCAGGTGCCATCATTTTCGCTAATGGATGGCGCCCAGATATTGCGCGGGGTGAAGCCAAGCTCATCGACGATCCATTGCGGCATGCCGCCGGGCAGGGGGCCGGATTCGGACCAGGTGATGCCGTCGGGTGACGATTTAGTGCGCGGTGTGCCGCCATCCGGTGCCAGTTCGACACCGGTTGCAAACGACGCCCAGATGCCATCGACGATGATGACCGAGGGGTCGTGGATGAAAATATTGCCTTCCAGCTCCGCCGCGCGTGCAGGCACAGCCAGAAGCAAAGTCAGGCAAAGGCAGATCAAAACGCGCATCGGGCTGATCCTACCTTTTCCCGGCGGCATTGTCAGGCCGGCTGGGCCTCTGCCTTGTCGCGCACTGTCAGCAGTGCCAACACGAAACCGCCGCTGCCGCAGGCTGCGATGATGGCGAGCATCGGGATCGGCGTGCCATCAAAGAACAGGCTCCCCAGCCCCATGCAGATCGTGGCCAGAACCATTTGCAGCGTACCGCCGAGCGAGGCGGCAGCGCCGGCAATCGGGCCGTGATCTTCAAGCGCCAGCACCATGGCCGACGGCATGATGAAGCCGAAGAACAGATTGGCCACGAGCAGCATGCCAATCATCAGCGGCAGGCTGCCAACGCCGGCAAGGAACAGTCCGAGCATTGCGAGTGTAATGGCCGCATAGGCAAAGGTTGCGCCGCGCATCAGCCGGACCGGCCCGAACCATTGCATGACGTTTGAGGCGAACTGGGTTGCGGTGAAAAAGCCAAGCGCGTTGGCCGCGAAGGCAAGCGCAAAATCGTGCGGTGTCAGCCCGAAATAGTCCATATAAACAAACGAGGCGCTGCCAAGGAACGTGAAGAAGGCCGACATGCCGAGCCCGCCAATAAAGGTGAGCCCGAGATAGCCCGGATCGCGCAGCAGGATGCCGAAACTTTTAAACATCTCACCGGCCTTGAACGGGATGCGCTTTTCCGGCGCCAACGTTTCCGGCAGGGCAAAAAAGTTGACCAGCATGGCGAAAATCGCGGTCAGCGTAACGGCCAGAAAAACGGCGCGCCAACCGAACGGGGTGATGATGAAACTGCCAATCAGCGGCGCCAGCATCGGCGAGATGGCGATGACCAGCATGACGGTGGACATGAGCCGGGTTGCCTTGGCACCAGTATAGCGGTCGCGAATGACCGCCCGCGGGATCGACATGACGCCGGCAGCGCCGAGCCCCTGCAGGAACCGGAACAGCCACAGCATCTCTATGGTTGGCGCAAAGGCGCTGCCGATAGAGGCGGCTGCAAAAAGACCCATGCCGAAATAGAGCGGGCCTTTGCGCCCGAACATATCCGAGGCCGGGCCATAGAAAAGCTGCGCCACGGCAAAGGCGATGAAATAGGCTGTCAGGGTGAGCTGGCCGTCAGCCGGTTCTGCGCCGAAATCCTCAACCATGGTTGGGAGCGCCGGCAGATACATGTCGATGGAGAAGGGCCCGATCACACTCATCAACCCAAGGATAAGTGCCATCTTGAGGAGTTCGCGGTCCATGATTTTACTTTCAAACAGACATCAGGATTGCTCAAAGCCGTTCTGGCGTGAGCAAGCTTTCGAAGCGTCGAAACGGAAAATTCCCGGGCCGGAAGTGGGAGGCATGTACGGCGCTAAGGGACTCTTTAGTCCCCAATTTATGAGTCTGACAAGCCCCCGGTCAGATCGTTTTAGTTGCGGATTTCGCGCGCGGTCCCGTCGATAACCTTGCCATTGGCGGTCGTGTCACTGGTGTGGGCTCTGCGCCGGTTGGGCCGCACTGGGACGGGCCGGGGCAGGCGCGAGACAATGAACGATACCATCATCGAGACGATAAGAACATCGTCAATCCAGCCAAGAACCGGTATGAAATCGGCGACCAGATCAATGGGACTGAGGACATAAAGCGCGGTCAGGACCGTCAGAACCTTGAGATAAAGCGGTGTCATGGGATCCCAGAACGCATGCCACAGCGTGACGACTTCATTGCGGAACCGGATCAGACGATTAAGCATAAAAAATCCTCCCGAAGGGTCATGATCGTCTTGAGATAGGCGCGGCATGCCAACGGTTCAAGACTGCCCATGGGCAAGACCGGCGGCATAGTCCGACATCTGGTCCATGAACATCGACCAGCCCTGTTCCATGCCCATCGCCAGAAGCTCCTTGAGCTTTTCCTTGCTTTCGAAGGTCGAAATACTGGTCAGGCGGGTTTTGCCGTCTTCTTCGGTGAACAGCACCAGCACTTCTGTGTGCACATTGTCTTCGCGCTCATCATCAAAGGAATCGACATAGGCGATCCGGTCGGTGGGCGTGATCTCGGTGTAAACACCGATATTGGGGTAGTTGGTGCCCTTCTTGTCTTCCCAATGCACCCGGAAACTGCCGCCGACCCTGAGGTCGACTTCGCACAGCACCGTTTTGAAACCTTGCGGCACAAACCAGTGCTTGAGGTGCTCTTCCTCCGTCCAGGCCGCAAAGACGAGGTCCTTGGGCGCATCGACCAGGCGGGTCATTTCGAGGGTGGGTTTTTCAGCTGACATGCTCAACTCCTGTCATTCTTAACTGTTGCTGGACATAAGGCGGATCACAAGCTGATCGAGCTTTTCGAAGCTCTCGCCCCAGCCAGCCTCTGCGCCCATTTCCATATTGGCGTCGCGTTCTTTTTGTGACGGGAAGGTCTGGCGGATGGCGACCCTGGTTTTTGTCTCCGTCACTTTCTCGAAGGTCACCGTCATAAGGATGCCGGTGATGACCTCGGCATTCTCATGCCCTTCACCACCGATACGGCCGATGAGTTTTTCCTCGGGCACAACGTCAATCACCTGCACCTGAATAGGGTAGGCGTTGCCCTCCGCATCCATCATGGTGATGTTCTGATACCCGCCGGGTCTGAGGTCCTGTTCGATCCGGTTTGTCATGCCGGCCGGACCCCACCAAATGGCGAGATGATCGGGATCGGTCCAGCAATCCCAGACGAGCGCCAGCGGCGCATTAAATGTGCGGATGAGGACCATATCTTCCGGTGTCGACAAATCGACATGTACAGTTTTGCTCATAAGAAGAAGCCCCTCAGTTCCGGTGCGATGGCCTCGGTTTTCACATTGTGAGTCTGGCCAGGCAGCGTCTTGTATTGGGCATCTGGGAGGATATCGGCCCATTGTTTTTGCGCATTGCGCATATAGGTGGGGCTCTTGCCGCCATCCATGACGAGCACCGGCATGGTGATATCTGCCCAGTCTGATTTTTTCAGCGGCTTGCCGGCCTGATAGGGTTCCACGAAGCTGAGATCGTACGGCAGCGTGTGGGCGTTAACGGTGACCTTTTTCCAAAAAGGCAGCATCGACATGACGAAGAGCGCAATACCCGGCATGCCGACATAGCGCATAAAGTCCTTGGCCGCGTTGCCCGGTTTGCCGTCGGCCACATGCCGCTTGATGCCCGGCACGAAATCGGCCGGCATGGGGGGATGGGTGTCATCGACAATCATCGGCGCTTCAAACAGCGCCAGCTTTTTGACTTTTCCACCTGCAGCGGCGCGGGCCGCCAGAAGTGCACCCGAGGAAATGCCGAACATCATGGGATTGCTGCCCATCGCGTTCAGCAGGGCCGCGATGTCTTCGATCTCCTTTTCCATGGTCCAGGGCAGAGTGTTGCCGCTGTCGCCGCGTCCGCGGCGGTCGAAAATCCAGACGCTGAACTGGCCGGACAGCGCGTCGGCTATGGCAGGCATTGGTCCCATATCGCGCGAACACATCGCGCCATCGACAAGGAGTAATGCCGGGCCAGTGCCGCGCACTTCGTAGGCGATTTCGGTGCCGTCTTTTGAGGTGACATAAGGCATCGGATTATTGTCCCTTGAGATAGGCTTCGGCCTTGGCCATGGTCTGCAGACCTAGCGTGTCGGCGCCGTAGGCGATCACTTCGGCACGTGCGGCGATGCTCGGGAACTCCATGCGCATGGTCACGGCGGTTTTGTCACCTTCGTCCTTGAAAGTGATGTCAGAGACAAAAGCATCCGGGTCGTCGCGTTTCGCGCCGTGCAGATGGACGAACCGGTCCATCGGATCGATTTCGGTATACTGGTGATAATTGTCCCAGCGCGTGCCATCCGGTCCGATCATCACGAATGCCCAGTGCCCGCCAACGCGGAAATCTCCGCTGATATGTTCAATGGTGAAATCGTCCGGTCCCCACCAGTGCTTGAGATGGTCCGGATTGGTGAAGGCCTCCCAGACGAGCTTGCGCGGCGCGTCGTAGATATGGGTGAGGCTGATCACCGGTTCGGTTTCAGGAATATCGGAAAACTGCTTTTGCATTGATTTACGCTTTCTGGCATCTGGCGCGATTATGCGCCGCTGCCGGTCTTGCTTTTCAGATAGGTTTCGAGGTGTGAAAGGCTTTGCGCCGGATAGCGGATTGCACCTCTGGGGATCAGGTCTTGACGCCATTGATTGGACGAGAATTCGATCCTGAGCGTGAGCAATGTCGCATCACCATGCGCGGCAAGGGTGATGGTGACACGGACGGCATTATCGTCCTCGGGTCGATCGCCCTGACGATAAACGATGCAATCGGTTGCTTGCAGCGTTTCATATTTATGGCGGTTCTCGAAAACCGTGCCTTCGGGCGTTTTCAGCAGGAAGTCCCAGATGCCACCGGGACGAATGTCCGCGCTGCGGGTTTCGATGGTGCAACCATCGGGCGCCCACCAGAGCGCCAGCGCCTCGGGATCAACTAGGGCGTCCCACACCATTTGGCGCGGCGCATCGTAGAGACGGGCGAGGATGATGTCGTTGCCGTTCTCGGGCGCAAGGGTTGTGACATCAGGCATCGGATTTGCCCTGCAGATGCCGCAGATAGTGATCCAGCCGGTCGAGGCGCTCTTCCCAGAGTTTGCGGTACTCAGACAACCACTGGTCGACTTCCCTGAGCGGTTCGGGGTTGAGCGTGCGCGGCCGGTATTGCGCTTCGCGGCCCTGTTCAATGAGGCCGGCTTTTTCCAGCACCTTGAGGTGTTTGGAAATCGCCGCCATCGACATGTCATAGGGCTCGGCAAGTTCGGAGACGGTTGCCTCGCCAGTTGCAAGCCGGGCCAGCATGCCGCGTCGTGTGGGGTCGGCAAGAGCGCTCAGGACATTTGACAGCGGGTCGGTGGCCATTTGTATTTAACCAATCAGTTGATAACTATTTGGTTGAATACAGGAGAATGAACGAAGCGTCAAGCGTCATCTTCGCGTCATGTTGCATGGGCAGACGGGAAGGCGTATTCGAGGGGCCGGTAAACGGAGAGACGAAATGGCAGGTCCAGCGGCGCGCAGAAAATCGGTGGGTGTCGATGTTGGTGGCGTGATGGTTGGCGGCGATGCGCCGATTATCGTGCAATCGATGACCAACACCGATACGGCGGATATCGATGCGACCGTGCAACAGGTGGCGGCGCTGGCGCATGCCGGATCGGAGCTGGTACGCATTACCGTCGACCGCGACGAGGCCGCCGCCGCCGTGCCGCACATTCGCGATGCGCTCGACCGGCGCGGATGCCACGTGCCGCTGATCGGCGATTTTCATTATATCGGGCACAAGCTTTTAACCCAGCACCCGGCCTGCGCCGAGGCGCTGGCGAAATACCGGATCAATCCGGGCAATGTGGGATTTCGCGAAAAGCGCGACACCCAGTTTGCAACGTTGATTGAGCTGGCGCTGAAATATGACAAGCCGGTGCGGATAGGCGTCAATTGGGGCTCGCTCGATCAGGAGCTGCTGACGCGGCTCATGGATGAGAACAATGATCGGGCAGAACCCTGGTCGGCCAATCACGTCATGCGCGAAGCGATCATCCAGTCGGCGCTGTTGTCGGCGCAACGGGCCGAGGAGATCGGGCTTGGGCGCGACCGGATTTTGCTCTCGACCAAGGTGTCTGACGTGCAGAACCTGATTGCGGTCTATGAGGATCTGGCGGTGCGCTGCGACTACGCCCTGCATCTGGGGCTGACCGAGGCGGGCATGGGCTCCAAGGGCATTGTCGCCTCATCGGCGGCCATGGGCATTTTGCTGCAGCAGGGGATCGGCGACACGATCCGCATTTCGCTGACCCCGGAACCTGGCGGCGACAGGACGCTCGAAGTCAAGGTGGCGCAGGAATTGCTGCAGACCATGGGGTTCCGCCAGTTCGTGCCGGTGGTTGCTGCGTGTCCCGGGTGCGGGCGGACAACCTCAACGACGTTCCAGTCTCTGGCCAAGGATATTCAGGATCACCTCTCGACCTCGATGCCCGTCTGGCGCGAGACCTATCCCGGCGTCGAGAATCTCTCTGTCGCGGTGATGGGCTGCATCGTCAACGGGCCGGGGGAGAGCAAACACGCCGATATCGGCATCTCATTGCCCGGCACTGGTGAGGCTCCGGCGGCACCGGTCTTCATCGAGGGTGAAAAGGTTGCCACCCTGCGCGGGGCTGATGTGGCCGACCAGTTCAAGCAAATGGTGGCCGACTATATCGAGAAGCGGTTCGGGTCCGGCAAGGGGCAGGCTGCGGAGTAATGGCTGAGGTTCCCGGCACTGCTGGCTATGCCGCCGAAGCGCCGGATTTGATGCAGCGCTATGAACGCGGCGACACGGCGCGCTTGCATCGCCCCGTGCTGCATTTGATGCCACAGCCACCAGCGCATGTTCTGGAAATTGGCGCGGGCACCGGGCGCGATGCAGCCTGGTTTGCAGCGCGCGGCTTTACCGTGACGGCAGTGGAGCCGGTCGATGCCTTGCGTGAAGGCGCGATGCGATTGCACACCGTAGAGACGATCCGCTGGATCGATGATGGATTGCCCGAACTGAAGTCTATCGCGGGTGAACACGAAGCGTATGATCTCGTCATGCTCACCGCCGTGCTGATGCATCTCGATGCGCCGCAGCGTTTAGGGGCCATGCGCACGATTGCGCAGCTTGTGCGCCCGGGCGGTGTGATCATGCTCTATATGCGTCACGGCCCGGTGCCCGAAGGACGGACCATGTTCGATGTGACGGCAGAGGAAATCAAAGCCATCTCCGCGCCGCTTGATCTGACGCCGATATTTGAATTGCTGGATGAGCCGGATGGCCGGTCGCGCCCGGGTGTCAGCTGGACACGGCTGGTGTTGCAGAAGGCGGCGGGGTGAACACGAAAACGTCAGGATGGAACATGCCAAAGGACAAACACATCCCCGACCCTAAAGTCCGCGCCGTGTTCGAGATGATGATCGCTGGTGTGCCCGGTGTTGAACTCAGGGGTGACCAGAACCCTTATGTGTCGATGAACGGCAATATGTATGCCTCGATGTCGAAGCTTGACCGGATAGGGATACGACTCTCCAAGGCCGATCTTACCGCATTTCTGGAGACCTATGACACAAGGTTGCACGAGGGCTATCCGGGTTTTTTGATGAAGGAATATGCGGAGATTCCCGAGAGCCTTTACGGTGCTTCAGAGACGTTACAGGCTTGGTTCAAAAAGAGCCACGCCTATGCTGAAACGCTCAAAGCCAAACCAACCAAGAAGTAAAAAACTCAACGATGTCATCCCGGGCATGACCCGGGATCCATTGGTACCCGTAGCGGTTTTGTTCTGCACAACAACCTACAGCGCAACCTGATACGCATAATGGACCCCGGCTCGGAGGCCGGGGTGACATAGAGAGTGCGGTGAGTTACGCCAATCCATACACATTTGCATACATAAACGACGAATTTAGCGAATTCATATGCGTTCATGCAGGGCGTAGACCTTTCGCCAACGCCAATACCGGCGACAGTGAAAGGACGACACCATGACTGCTTTGACCCATCCCCAATCCAAGCCCTATGCCCGCCTTGCCGGCCTGATGTATCTCATTATCGCCGTGGCCGGTTTCTTTTCCATCCTGCATGTGCCAGGCATCACCATGATCGCCGGCGATCCTGCGGCAACCGCTGAGGCCGTTGCGGTCAACCGGAGCCTGTTTGATCTCGGCATCATCGGTGAGGTGGTGATCATCCTCGCCGAACTGATGGCGACGACCATGCTTTATTTCATGTTCAAGCCGGTCAACCCGACCCTTTCTATGGTCGCGGCCTTTGCCCGCCTCTCGATGGCTCTTGTCATGGCAGTGATGCTGTTCTTCTCGGCCATGGCACTCGACCTGCTTGCAGGCGCCGCGACCTTCGGGGCGTTCAGTGCTGAACAGCGCGAACAATTGGCTTACCTGATGTTCGACGCCCATGATTTCGGTGTAGTGATCTGGCAGATCTTTTTCACCGTTCACCTGTTCATCCTCGGATTGCTTGTCAGCCGCTCCGGTGTCTTCCCCCGGATTCTCGGCTGGGCGATGATGATCGGTGCAATGGGCTATATCTTCGACAGCGCCCAAAAGTTCATGCTGCCGGGAAACGAAGCGTTTGGCATCATCACCGGTGTGCTGCTCGGTATCGTGACCCTTGGTGAAGTGAGCTTTGCCCTGTGGCTGCTGATCAAGGGGCCGAAGACGGATGAGTTCAGATCGCTGGCTGCTTGATCTTATAGACCAACCCAGACGCTAGGCGGCCAGCAAAACCTTGCTGGCCGCTTCTTTGTGTAAGAAAGTGAGGCCGTACGGTTGCGGCTCAGCTCCGCCGTTCGGCGAAATAACGGGCCGTGGCCCTGAGCCCATCCGCCTCATCTCCGAACGGGGTGAGCGCAGAAATGGCGTTGTGAATGGTTTCGCCGAGATGCCGTTCCGCCGCTTCAAGTCCGAGGCTGGCAACCAGGGTTTTTTTGCCGCGGTCCTGATCTTTGCGGGTTTGCTTACCCATTTCGGCGGCGCTGGCCGTCTCGTCGAGAATATCGTCGGCGAGCTGAAAGGCGCGGCCGGCAGCCTCGCCATAGCGGGTGAGGGCAGCAAGCTGATCGTCATTTGCGCCACCGATCAATGCCCCCATGCGCACCGCGGCGCGAATGAGCGCGCCGGTTTTCATATCCTGCAGCGTGGCAATCTGCCGGTCCGTAATGCGATTATTCTCGGCCTCGAGATCACGCATCTGACCACCCGCCATGCCACCGGCACCGGCACCCTGAACCAGCTCAGTAGTTAATGATGTGCGTACCTCAGCATTGGGATGGCAATTGGGGTCGGCCAACAGCCCGAACGCGTGGGTCAGCAACGTGTCGCCAGCGAGCACCGCTGTCGCCTCATCGAACAGCTTGTGCACCGTCGGTTTGCCGCGCCGCAGATCGTCATCATCCATGGATGGCAGATCGTCATGGATGAGCGAATAGCAATGCACCAGTTCCACTGCGAGCCCGGCGTTGAGGGTGGCCGGTGCCGGAACATCAAATATGGCCGCCGTCTGCCGCACAAGGTGCGGGCGCAACCTTTTGCCACCATTGAGTGCACCATGCCGCATAGCGGCCATCAGCCGTTCCGGCGCAGGGCCCGGCCCCGAAAGGCGGTCGGTCGTCAAAAGCGTATCAAGCGCCTCTTCGAACATGCCGACAGTTGCGGCGATATCATCTGTAAAACTTGCCATATGCAAAGAAGTAGCGTGTTGCCGGGAGAGCGACAAGCGGGGCAATGCGCATTATAAGGGCAGCCAGGGCGGACTTGAGAGTGCAGGACGTGCAGGTAATACGGCTGAAAAGGGTTTTTTGGCGGGCGATACGGGCTGGTGTGCTCGTTATCGCAGTTCTCATCGCGATCCCGGTCGTGCTTGTGCCGGTCTATGCAGTCATCAATCCGGTATCCGTTCCGATGCTGACCCGTACGCTCACCGGGCAGTCCGTTGCGCGCACCTGGCAGCCGATCGACGCGATTTCGGACCGGTTGAAAGCCTCGGTGGTGATGAGTGAGGACGGGCAGTTCTGCCGTCATCTGGGGATCGATGTGACCGCGCTCAGGGCAGAATTTGAAGCCTGGCGTGCGGGAGATACCCCTCGCGGGGCATCGACCATTACCATGCAGGTCGCGCGTAACCTCTTCTTGTGGAATGGCCGCTCTTATGTGCGCAAGGCGCTGGAAGTGCCATTGGCAGCCTATCTCGATCTTGTATTGTCAAAACGCCGGATCATGGAGATCTATCTCAATATTGCCGAATGGGGGCCAAACGGGGAGTTTGGCGTCGCGGCAGGGGCGGCGGCGGCGTTCGGCACCGATGCGGACGCGTTCAGCTGGGAGCGGGCCAGCCTGATGGTGACAGCATTGCCCAACCCGCATGTGCGCCTGCCCGCGCGCCCCACGCGGGGATTGCAGCGGGTGGCGGGGATTATCGAGCGCCGGGCGCGCGCTGTTGGCAACCGGATCGATTGTCTTTACAAAAGCGGAGAGAGGCCGGACTTATAGTCCAGTGCTGCGACGGTCGTACCGGCTACACGCTTTGCGATTAAAGGTCTAGCCAAAGGCTTGAGGAGTCTGTATAAGGCCCGCCAATCCGAAAGATTTAGACCGGTTGCCTGTCCGATAGGAACATCCGAGATGGGGCGGCGGGCCGTTGAGATGGAGACCTTAAAATGGCAGTGCCAAAACGCAAAACGACACCGAGCAAGCGCGGCATGCGCCGTGCGGCGGATGCGCTGAAAGCCAAAACCTATGTGGAAGACAAGGATTCGGGTGAACTGCGCCGTCCGCATCATATCGATCTGAAGACCGGTATGTATCGCGGCCGTCAGGTTCTCGAACCGAAGGCGTAACACGCCGGGCAAATCGCCGAAGTTTTCAACGGTCAGCGTTTTCACGCTGGCCGTTTTGTTATTTGCGCGGCATGATCACGGCATAAAGTGTCATAGGGGAGGTCATGACATGTGGATTCCGCCGCTGCTTTTGGTGCCGCTGATCATCTACAATTTTTCCGCCTTCATCTGGCCGGGCGCGGATTCCGGCGGCTGGTCCGCGGCTATTCTAACGGTGTCCATGGTGTCGGGCGCCAGTTGGTCGCTGACCTCGGGCGATCTGCTCTTGTTGCTGGCGTTGGTGCTGTTGTTCGTCGAAGTTATCAAGTCGACGCGCACCAATGTGCATTCGATCACCGACCACGGCTTTTCCGCCGTGGTGTTTGTGGCCTATCTCATTGAATTTCTGGTGGTTCCGGCCGCGGCGACATCGCTGTTCTTTGCGTGTCTTGCCATGAGCTTTATCGATCTGGTGGCCGGATTTACGGTGTCGATCCGCGCTGCGGGGCGCGATGTCAGCCTCGGTTAGATCGTTTCGGTCCAGCCATAGCCCGCAGGCATACGCCGCTCGGTGACCTTTGAGCCGGAATTGTAGGCCTCAACCGCCGGGTTGCGTGGTGTCACAATCTCTTGCACCGGCGCATCCGGGCGGCGATGGGTTGAAAGAACCTGTGCCACAAATGCGGACGGATATTGCGACGGGCGGCGGCGATCGCCCTGACGGCGTTCGCCGGTGTGTGCCAGATCGGGGCGATAAACTGTCGGATACGCGGACATGGGACTCAACTCTGTTTCACACTGCGCCAGATGTGCCATTTTGAGACAGCAAACCCGGCTCTTGCGTATAAAGTGGCAATACCCATGCCAAACGGCAAGGATTTGTTAACCTTTTGTTTAAGTTTCGTTAACGGCTTAATTGCGGCAGGATCAAACGAGCGGTAGTCGCATTACGTGCCGCCGGGTGCCGGCGGGCTGCACATGGATGAACCCGGCGGCCTCGAAGGCGGGAAGCGTGCCCATGAACTTGTAACTGGGGGAATCGGGCTTGACCGGATAGGCTTCAACTATCGTTGCACCCTGCTGACGCGCATGGGTGATGGCAGCGGCAATGAGCTGGTGCGCCAGACCCTGACCACGCCTTTTGCGGGGCACATACATGCAGGTGAGTGACCAGATTTTCTCGCCGGATTCAGCTTCGGGTCCGCCAAGCTTGATGTGGGTCACGCGCGGGGCAATGGAGACCCAGGCGCAAGGGGCACCGTCTTCATAGGCGAGCAACCCGATGGGCGTATCGGCCTCTATGCGCTTGATGATCTGGGTATGCTTGGCAGCGCCACCTTTTTCTTTCTTTTCAGCAGGCGATCCGCGCCAGACCATGCACCAGCAGTATTTTGGTCCGCCCGGGGCGTTGAACAGCGCCTCGAAATCGGCCTGGTTGGCAGTGGTGACTGGTCTAAAACTAAGGGTCATATCCCGGCTCCATCGGATGACGGCTAGTATGACCGCATCCTGTCACCCGGACCCACCCGTTTTTGACAGGAGCGTGTCAGAAATTGTCCTTGCCCTTGCGGATCGCGGCAAATACATCGGCCGGTGCGGCGCCTTCCATACCCATCAGTTTCGCCATAGCCGGGTCGTCGGCGCGCAGGAACGGATTAATGCGCTTCTCCTGCCCGAGCTTAACCGGGATCGTGAACAGGCCGTTGCGGCGCTGGCGGGTAACCTGTTCAGCCCGGTCTTCGAGTTCCGAATTGCTGGGGTCTATGTGGAGTGCAAATTTGGCGTTTGCTGCCGTATATTCGTGACCACAATAAATCAGTGTGTCGTCCGGGAAATCGCGCAAAGCGGCAAGACCGTCCCACATCGGGCCCGGTGTGCCCTCGAACATGCGCCCGCACCCCAGAGAGAACAGCGCATCGGCTGTGAACAAATGTTTGCCTTCGGGATCGTGATAGACAATGTGTCCAAGCGTGTGTCCCGGTGCGTCGTAGATACGAAACGCGGTTTCACCGAGCATCACCGTGTCGCCACCGCCGACCAGCACATCAAGGCCGCTGATCTTGTCCTGCTCGGCGCGCGGGCCGGTGACCTTGGCGCCGAAATCGGCCTTGAGTCCGGCAATGCCGTCGGTATGATCGGCATGATGATGGGTGATGAATATGTCTGTCAGGTTCCAGCCGCGGCGCTCAAGCGCGGCACGGATCGGCGCTTCTTCGGGCGCATCAAGCGCGGCGGTAGCCCCGGTGGCAGTATCATGGATGAGATAACCGTAATTGTCGGACAAACATTCAAAAATTTCGATATCGAGCGCCATGGCCGCCTCCATGAATTGAAAAATCGCATTGTATCAGGGCAAGGTAAGACTCACATTGGGGTGGTGCAAGGCGGCTTTACCGTAAACGGTGCGGTCGAGGCGCGCAGGTACGCAAAATATTTGCGCCAGGATAAGGGGCACGCATGACACCTGAAGTCACACGACTGATCGGGTTTTATAAATCCCCTCTTGGGCGGATCGCCCGCTCGCTCGTGCGCGAACAAATCCGGGACCTTGCCGGGGATGTGACGGGACAGCGGGTGCTGGGGCTGGGGTTCGCCACGCCTTATTTGCGCTTTACCCTCGAACCGGCGGAGCGGGTGCTTGTCTTTATGCCACAACGGCAGGGCTCGTCGTCCTGGCCGCGTGAAGGTCCCTCGCATACGGTCCTCTGCGATCCGCTGGAAATGCCGCTGACCGATTCCGCCGTGGATCTGGTGATCGCGGTACACGCGGTCGAACATGTCGCGGATTCCGAGGAGCTGATGCGCGAACTTTGGCGCATCTGCGCGCCCAATGCGCGGCTGATCATCGTTGTGCCGCGCCGGAGGGGGCTGTGGTCGACCCGCGATAATACGCCGTTTGGTTCGGGGCACCCCTTTTCCAAAACACAACTCGATCAGCTGTTGCGCGCCCATTCGTTTACCCCGGAAGCCTGGCGTGATGCGCTCTATCTGCCGCCATTGCAAACGCCATGGGCCTTGAAATCGGCGCGGCTATTCGAGCGTGGTGGGCGATTGTTCGGATCGGCACTGGCTGGTGCCATGTGTGTGAAGGCGAAAAAGGAACTGTTCCCCGCCATTGCGCGGCGCAAACGGTCGGAGCGCTTCGTGCGCGTACCAGAACTGGCGCCGCAAGCAGCGATGACGCCACAGCGCCAAGGGTCCATCGCACCGTAACCGTGCCATCACGCTTTCTTTTGCTTTGTCATAGCGGTTTGAGTATGGTCGCGCGCGATTTGAATGCAGCGCTTTTGGAACGAGTTGACCACCATGCCTGACCGCCCCACACCGCAACCCGGCGTGCTCAAGATTGCCCCGTATGTACCTGGCCGCAGCGAAGCGGCAGGCGCGGCGGAAACCATCAAATTAAGCTCGAACGAGAGCCCGCTGGGGGCCAGCCCGAAAGCGGTTGCAGCGCTTGCCGACATTGCCGGTGAGCTGGCGATTTACCCCGAGGGTTCGTCGGCTGACCTGCGCGAAACGCTGGCTGCCGTGCATGGGCTTGAAGCCGAGCGGATCATGATGGGGGCGGGCTCCGACGAGATCTTACACCTCCTGTCCCAGACCTATCTCGGTGACGGCGATGAAGCGGTCATCGGCGAGTACGGGTTTCTCGTCTATCCGATCACGACCCAAGCAGCGGGCGGCACGCCGGTGTTCGCCAAATCGCGCGACTATCAAAACGATGTCGATGCCATGCTGGCGGCGGTGACCGACAAGACGAAAATCGTTTTTCTCGACAACCCGAACAACCCCACCGGCACCTATCTCAGCGACGTTGAAGTGCGGCGGCTGCATGCCGGGTTGCGGCCGGATATCCTTCTGGTCATTGACAATGCCTATGCTGAATATGTCACCGCACCGGACTATAGCGTTGGCACCGATCTGGTGCTTGAGGCAGACAATGTCGTGATGGTGCGCACATTCTCCAAGATGGGGCTGGCGGCGCTGCGTTTGGGTTGGATGTACGGACCTGATCACATTATCGATGCGGTCAATCGCATTCGCGGGCCTTTCAACGTCAATGTTGCCGCGCAGGTGGCCGGCGTCGCTGCTGCAAAGGATCAGGACTTCACGGCGCTCCTCTGCGCCCATAATGCCGAATGGCGCGGTTGGCTGACTTCGGAACTTTCATCAAATTCACTGCGGGTGCTGCCCAGTGAGGGCAATTTCGTGCTGGTGCTGTTCCCCGCGCAGGCGGGGGTGACTGCCGCTGAAGCCGATGCGGCGCTACTCAAAGAGGGCGTCGTCACCCGGCAGGTCGGCGCATACGGGATCAGCAACGGTTTGCGCATTTCCATCGGCTCCGAAGCCGCGATGCGCAGGGTGGCCGATGTCCTCAAAAAATTCATGGCGGAGCATGCCGGTGTTTGACAGGATTGCGCTCATCGGTATCGGACTGATCGGCTCATCCATTGCTCTTGCCGCGCGCAAGCGTGGGCTGACCAAGCACATCGCCATCGCCACCCGCAGCGCCGAAACGCTCGATGAGGCTGAAGACCTCAGACTTGGTGACAGCTATACCCGCGACGCGGCAGAGGCGGCGCGCGACGCTGACCTTGTGATCCTCTGCACACCAGTCGGTGCCTTCGAGGCTGTGGCTGAACAGATTTCTGGCGTTCTGAAACAAGGCGCCATTCTCACCGATGTCGGTTCGGTCAAGGGGCATGTGCACAAGGTCGTCGGACCGCATGTGCCTGAAGGCGTGCATTTTATTCCCGGGCACCCGATGGCGGGCACGGAATATTCCGGCCCGGCCGCCGGGTTTCCAAGCCTGTTTGAAAACCGCTGGTGCATTCTGACACCAAACAGGGCGCAGGAACTTTCAGCGGTCGACCAACTGGCGCGCTTCTGGCAGGCGCTCGGGTCGGATACCGAAGTCATGGATCACCAGCACCACGATCTCGTCGTGGCTATTACCAGCCATGTGCCGCACCTTATTGCCTATAATATCGTTGGCACAGCCGACGATCTGGCGACGGTTTCAAAATCCGAGGTCATCAAATTTTCCGCTGGCGGCTTTCGCGATTTCACCCGTATTGCCGCATCCGATCCTGTGATGTGGCGCGATGTGTTCTTGACCAATCGGGATGCTGTTCTGGAAATGCTGGGGCGTTTTCTCGGCGATCTCGACAGTTTGAAGAAGGCGGTGGAAGAGGGTGATGGCCCGGCGCTTGAGGCGCTCTTCACTCGCACCCGCGCCATCCGCCGCTCGATTATCGATGCCGGGCAGGAAACCGCGTCGCCGGACTTCGGGCGCGCACCCGCACCAGACTCCAAGGCGTGAGCCTGGCCTAGAACCAGGGCGCCAGACGACCGGACGGGACCAGACCGACCAGAATACTGCCCTCGCGCACGATGATGGTCTGGCCGCGAGTGCCATCGGCGCCACGTGTGCCAAAAAACATGTTCTGAGAAGCCTGATCGAGGTCGAACTTTTCCGCCACGCCTTCGGATCTGACCTTGAGGTCCGCTTCTGGGAACCCTGCGGCGCTGAGCCAGAGTGTGCCATTGGCTGTCAAAGTGCTGGTCGTGTCATCGGCTTCGAGGCGGAGCAGATTGGCCTTGCCGTCGCGCGCCTGCCAGTTGGCGAACAGGGCGGGATCGGCCCATAAGCGCGTGTCGGTGGGGAAGTTCTCCAATTCGGCTTCGAGCACAACCCGCCCCTCTGCGATGGACTGGGCCGGGGCGGAAATGTCACTACCGCGCACAAAGAGGGCCAGTCCGCGATCGGCGGTCGCGCCGTCTCCGGAAAGGGGCAACAGATGTGCCTCGAACGCATCCATGGTCGCGAGCTCTGTCTCACCGATCAGCGTGTCGGACCAGATGACGGTTTCGGCCTGTACCGAGGCGCGGGCCAGCCGGTTGTTTTCAATGCGCACGCTGGCCTCAAACGTTTCCCAGTCGAGCTGCTGCTGCGTGCCGAAAAAGGCATCGGCGAATGCAAACGGACCTTTTGCGAACACCAGCACATGATTGGGCCGGTAGACACGAGCGCTGAGGCGCAATTCGGCCAGGGCAAAACTGAGATCGCCTTCGACCATGCCAGCATCGGCGCAAGTGATGTCGAAACGGAACGGATAGCCCGACACATTGAAGGTGCCGCAATTGACTGTGATGCCGTAGGGATTACCCGGTGTGGCTAAAAGCTCGGCTTCAGAAGTGATGCGGCTGGCGGCATAGAACCAGAAACCGGTCCAGCCGATGACGACGAGGGCGACAACGGCCCCCAAAGCGATGATTCGTTTCATGAACGCAGGTTATAATCGAGATTTGGCGGCACAACGAGGGCAAAGCGTTGCGCGGTGCCGCGCGGGACGTTAGGGAAGCCGCTGAGGCAGAAGGCGATATGCAGGATATGACGCAAACGTATTGGGTGTTCGGTTATGGATCGCTGATCTGGCGACCCGGTTTTGCGTTCATTGCGGCGCAAAAAGCGCTGTTGCGCGGCGCGCATCGGCGGCTTTGCGTTTATTCGCATCACTATCGCGGCACACCGGAGCGCCCGGGGCTGGTGTTCGGGTTGCTCAGGGGCGGTTCCTGCCACGGTATGGCGTTCGAGGTTTCGGCGGCGGACTGGCCGGAGGTGCATGCCTATCTTCAGGAACGCGAACAGCGCAGCAATGTCTACATTGAAGCCTACCGCCCGGTGCGGCTTGAAAGCGGTGTTATCGTGCGGGCACTGACCTATGTGGTCGATGAGGCCAACCCACAATATGCCGGCCGGCTCGATCTCGATGCGGAAGCCGACATTGTGCGCCATGCCGAAGGCGATATGGGGCGCAACACCGAATATGTGGTCAACACCCACCAGCATCTGGAAGAGCTGGGCATACCCGATGCTCATCTCGATGCGCTGAGTGCGCGGCTTCTGGCCTAGGCTAATGCCGCCAGTTCGCGTGAAGCCAGATGACCGCCTTCCATATCCCAGGCGGTGGCCATGCGCTCAACCGCATCGGGAAGATGCGGCAACCGCAACACCGCCGAGGCTGTTTTCACCGCGGCACGGAACCGGGCCCTGCTCGACTGATCCTCGATAAGGTCACCGGCAGTGCCGATCCAGCAGGCCCGGCCGCCCTCGGCGATCAGGTACAGATTGTGATCTTTCAAAACGAAATCATCCAGCCGCTCACTGACCAGATCATAGGTCCGGCCAGACCGGCCACGCCAGCTCACAGACTGTGCGTTCTGCCCTTCGGCAGCATTTCTATCCGGTTCGGAAATCAACGGGGTTCCCATAGCATCACACCACTCAGAACAAAAGTAGAACAAACTTGACTTGACGTCAATTATGGTTTGAGCCCCGTCTACATCTATGGTTAGAGCCGTTCCGGCTGTCAATATATGGGGCCGGTGTGCGAATCAAAATCTGTGGGAAAAGATGCTTATGAGAATCGAACCGCCATATGCGGCGCGGGCTAAGAGGCAGTTTTGCCGGTCTTGAGGGCGTTGAGTTTTTCTCTGAGCTGCGCGGAAATCGGGCGGGTCAGGCCTTTGTCCGCCGCCTCGGCGATGAGGCGGTTGGTGCCGGTCTCGATCCGCTCCTTTAAAAGCGCCTGAAACTCCTCGGTCGGCAGGCCGGGCGGGATCGGTTCCAGAAACTCGGCGGTTGCGGTGCCCGGCCAGAGCACCAGAGAGTTGCGGCCCCAGAACAGGCCGGAATTCAGCGCAACGGGGACGACAGGCACATTGAGACCGTCATAAAGCCGGGCCGTGCCGTAGCGGTAGTCGGGATCGGCCAGTGGTGCCTTGCGCGTGCCTTCGGGGAAAATGATAATGCGGCAACCGCGCGACACGGCGGCGCGGGCATCATCCATCATGGCGGGAATGGCGCCGCTCCCCTTGGAGCGGTCCACCGAAATGGTCTCGAGCGCCTTTGCGGCCCATCCGAAAAACGGGATGCGCATCAGCTCTTTCTTGGCAATGAAAGCAGGCCGCTGCGCATGGGGCAGAATGGCGAAAATGTCCCAGTCAGACTGATGCTTTGCCGCGATGATGCAGCCGCCCTCGGGGATGCGTTCGGGGTGCCGGATTTCGGTGCGGATGCCCACAACCCAGCGCAGGAAAAACAGGTTGGAGGCGACCCAGTATTCAGCGATCCACCAGCCCAGCTGGAACCAGCCACGCGCGAACAGCGCCATGGTGCCGACGATGATAGCGAGGATCGTCGTCTGCCCCAGAAACAGCAGATAGAATATCAGTGACCGGATCGCTTGAACGATCATGCCTGTCCTCCCTGGCGCCGGCCTTTGCCGTTGATCGGTGTCAGGAGATCTGCGCCAGAAAACGCCTGACCGCCATGCGCGAGGTGATGGCGGTCAAACCCGCAATCACCGGCACGATGAGCAAGAGCCCGATAATACCATCAATCCCGAGCGAAAAGCGGCCAAAGAGGATCCCCAGTTGGGCGTTTGAACTGTCGGGTAAAAGGCTGGATGTGACAAGCCCGGCGGTGAGGAAAAACAATAGCGCCCCCGCGCCACCCACCATGCCGCCGCGCAGGCCGATCATGAGGAACCGGCCCTGAAACTCGCCGGCAATGAAGCGGTTGGATGCACCGATAAAGTGCAACACATCGACGATTTCGCGGTTGGATGCCATGGTGCCGCGGGTGGCAAAGATCACCGCCAGAACCGTGGCGATGATGATCAGTGCCAGAATCAGCAGCCCTGTCACCACGATGGTGCCGGCCATGGTGTTGAGCTGTTCACGCCAGGCGGCGTGGGTATCGAGGCTGGCGCCGGGCACCGCTTTCAGCTCCTCCGCCAGCCGGTCGAGGTCGGCATTTATGGGATCGCTGAGTTCGACGATCACGAGACGCGGGATATTCAGCTCGGTCAGATCGAGACCCTCGCCGATCCACGGTTTGATGAGGGCCTCACTCTCTTCGATGGTCAGGGCTTGCGCATCCCCGACGCCAGGCGTCGCCTCGGCGATGGTTTCGGCCAGCCGCAGATTGGCGTCCATCAGTTCGCCCTCGACGGGCAACACCTGGATGGTCACTTCACGGCCCACATCGGCGGACCAGGCGATGGCTGATTTTTGCACCAGCACCACGCCGCCAAATGTCATGCAGGACAAAAAGGTCATGATGGCAATAAGCGTCATCAGGGTGCGCCCGGTCACCGAATGGGCCGGTACGATGGGTGCCGTTTTGCGGCTTTTCTCGTCTGCGTCAATCATCGACAGTCAGCCTCCCGTCGCTGAGGAGCAGACGTGGATAATCGAATTTATCGAGCATATGCAGTTCGTGGGTGGCGATGATGATGGTGGTGCCCATGCGGTTCAATTCCGCGAACAAATGCACCAGCCGTTCGGCAAGGTCAGGGTCGACGTTACCGGTCGGCTCGTCGGCCAGAAGAATTTCGGGACGTCCGATCACGGCGCGGGCGATGGCAGCGCGCTGTTTTTCTCCGCCTGAGAGCACTGGTGGATGCGCATCCATGCGATCACCAAGCCCCACCCAGTCGAGCAGTTCCTCAACATTGGCGCGGTAATGGGCCTCGGTTTGCCCCAGCACCCGCAGGGGCAGGGCAACATTTTCAAACGTTGTCAGATGATCGAGCAGCCGGAATTCCTGGAAAACGATGCCGATATGCCGGCGCATGGCCAGAAGCCGGTCGCGCCGCAAATGGGTCACGTCCTCATCGAACATGGATATCCGGCCGCGCGTCGGCCGCAGCGACAGCAAAAGCAGTCGCAAAAGCGAGGTTTTGCCAGCACCGGACGGGCCGGTCAGAAAGTGGAACGAACCGGGGGCGATGGAAAAGGATAAATCCCGCAATATTTCCGGTCCGTCGCCATATCTCAGGCCGACATTATCAAACTCAATCAAGTCGCGCGGCTCCCCGAATCAATCGTGACCGCCATCATATCAGTCCGGCGGCCTTGTCGGGTGGAGATGGGGTCGTGTTTCAGGAGTTTTAACCCCCTTGCGGATAGGTTTGTGATCAAAGAATCGGACATCGCCCCGGGCGCCCATGATCATCACCTGTCCAAACTGTCAGACGCGCTATCAGGTCGCCGAAAAAGCCATTGGCTCGGCGGGGCGCAAGGTCATGTGCGCCAACTGCAATCAGGCCTGGAAGGCGGTGCCCGAACCCGAGCCACAACCCGAGCCACGGCCGAAGCCAAAACTTGTGCCTGAGGCCAACAAGCCGGCTGCCGACCCGGATGATGACAAGCTGTTTGACCCCGAAGATGAGGACGTGCTCGACAAGATTTTTGCCGACGAAGCGGAAAGAACCGCGCCAAAGGGCGACTATGCAGCGGATGCGGATGATGGCGATCCTGCCGGCGACGACGATGCGGGGATTGACGCCCCGGCCAGGAAGTCCGCGAAAAAGCGGCGGTCCAAGGACAATATCGTTGCCGAGACCTCACGGCAGATGGCGATCAAGCTACGGCAATCGCAATTGGCGCGCCGTTTGCCGCTGGGACGTATCCGGCGGCAAGCGCGCTATACCGGATTGATGCTGTTGATCGCGCTTGTGGCTGGGGGACTTTATTTCCGTACCGAAATTGTGCGCATGATACCCGATCTTGCAGGTGTGTATGAAGCAGTGGGGTTCGACATCAATGTGGTGGGCCTTGAATTTCGCAACATGCAGACTTTGCGCGCCCTATCGGACGGCGAAGACACAATGGTGGTGACCGCCAATATCCGCAACGTCACGGGGCAACAGATCCGCATCCCACCGGTTGTCGTGTCCATCCTTAATGCTGACGAATTGGTGCTCTATCAATGGAGCGCATTGCCGTTGACCCGCGTGATCGGACCCGGTTCGCAGGTGGAATTTGAAACGCAACTTACCGCGCCACCAGTTGGCGCCAGTGCAGTGAAGCTGGCCTTTGCCAGCGATAGTACAGACTAAAGCCGGTCATGACGAAGAGGACGAAATAGACCGGCTCAGATTTTTAGCGGTCGTGTTTTCGAACCGGAAAAGTGGGCCCACTTTTCTTGAAAACACACCAACCAGGGAGCAAATGCCGCAGCGTAAAAGCGGCTAACAGGAGTAATTCATGGCACGTATTCTGGTCGCCGAAGATGATGACAATGTCCGCGGGTTCGTGGTCCGCGCCCTCGAGATGAAAGGCCATGAGGTCGTTTCGGCCGCCGATGGCGGGCTGGCCGTTGAAGTCATACAGGACGAAAAAGGCGCGTTCGATCTTTTGCTGTCCGACATCAAGATGCCGGTTATGGACGGCATCGCGCTGGCGCTCGACGTTGGTGCCAATTTCCCCGAAGTGACCATTGTCCTGATGACCGGCTTTGCCGACCAGCGCGAGCGGGCGCACGGTCTTGATGCCTTGATTTACGATGTAATCCCGAAGCCGTTTTCGCTCGATATACTGGTGTCGAAAGTCGAGGATGCGCTGGCGGGCAAGCCGGTGGAAATCGTGCCGCTGGCCCGGCAGGGTGTAGCTGGGTAACGATCGCGCCTAGAGCCAATCCGGCACAACATCCCGCCCAATCAAATCCTCAAGCGTCTGCCGCTCGCAGATGACGGCGAACCGGTCGCCATCCACCAGCACTTCCGCGATCAGCGGTCGTGTGTTGTAAGTGCCGGCCATGACCGCGCCGTAAGCGCCGGCGCTCATCACCGCAAGCAGATCACCCTCAGCGGGCATGGCGATATCGCGACCCTTGGCGAGATAGTCACCGCTTTCGCAGATGGGGCCGACAATGTCGGCAGTTATGGTTTCAGCGTTTGGTGCGGGCTCGGTCACCGGCAGAATATCGTGATAGGCCTCATAGAGTGTAGGCCGGATGAGGTCGTTCATCGCTGTGTCGGTAATGACGAACGGATGCGTGGCGCCATGCTTTAGATATTCGACGCGGGTGACTAAAATCCCAGCATTGCCAACCAGCCAGCGACCCGGTTCCAGCACCAGGTTGCACTCAAGCGGCGTGATATGGCGGGCAACGATTTCGGCGTATTTTGTCAAATCAGGCGTGTGTCCCAGCGGTTCATAGGCGATGCCAAGGCCGCCGCCGATATCGACATGCGAAATCACTTGCCCGGCTGCGCGTAAGCCGATCACCAGTTCCGCCAGCAGGGCAAATGCGTTGTCGAAGGGTTCGAGATCGGTCAGCTGCGAACCGATATGCATATCGACACCGACCGCAGTCAGATTGGCTGCAGCGCCGATTTCTGTATAGACATCCTGCGCCCGTTCGAAAGGAATGCCGAATTTGTTCTCCGCCTTGCCGGTTGAAATCTTGGCGTGGGTTTTGGCATCGACATTGGGATTGATGCGCACCGATACCGGGGCGATCAGGTTCAATTCGCCTGCGACGCGATCAAGGCGTTCGAGTTCCGGTTCGCTTTCGACATTGAAGCAATGAATGCCTGCCGAAAGCGCCTGGCGCATTTCGATCTCGGTTTTGCCGACGCCCGAAAAAACGATGTTTTCGGCTGGTATGCCGGCGCTGAGGGCACGTGCAAGTTCGCCACCGGAAACCACGTCGGCGCCGGCGCCCTGTCGACCGAGCAGGGTCAGTATCGCCTGGTTGGAATTGGCCTTCATCGCATAGGCGATGAGCGGGTTCATCCCGGCAAAGGCGGCCTTCAGTTCACCGAACCGGTCACGCAGATAGGTTGCCGAGTAGGCGTAAAACGGTGTGCCGACCGACTGTGCGATGTCGGTTAGTGCGACACTATCGGCATGCAGGGTACCGTTGCGATAAGTGAAGGCGCCGGACATGACGGCCTAGCCGGCGTCCTTAAGGCGCTGACGCCAGGCGGCCACCTGCGCTTCGACGTTCTTCGGCGCCGTGCCGCCAAAGCTGATGCGGCTGGCGACAGATTTTTCGACCGAGAGAACCTTGAACACCCGGCTGTCGATCCGCTCATCGACGGTTTTGAAATCCTCAATGGTCAAGGCGTCGAGACCGCAGCCTTTTTCCTCGGCCAGCGCCACAGCGCGGCCGGTAATATGGTGCGCATCGCGGAACGGTACGTTGGCCTCACGCACCAGCCAGTCGGCAAGATCGGTTGCGGTTGAAAACCCGGCACCGGCGGCAGCCTTCATGGCGTCGCGGTTGACCTTGAGATCGCCGACCATGCCCGTCATCGCGGCAAGGCTCAAAGAGAAACTGTCGAGGGCGTCGAACGCGACTTCCTTGTCTTCCTGCATATCCTTGGAATAGGCAAGGGGCAGACCTTTCATCACAACGAATAGCGAATTGAGGGCACCTATGATCCGCCCGATCTTGGCGCGGATCAGTTCGGCAGCGTCAGGGTTGCGCTTTTGCGGCATGATGGAGGAGCCGGTCGAGAACTTGTCGCTGAGGGTGACGAACTTGAACTGGGCCGACGACCAGATCACCAGCTCTTCGGCAAAGCGGCTCAAATGCATGGCCGAAATCGCGGCGGCGGCGAGGGTCTCGAGCACGAAATCCCGGTCTGAGACGGCGTCGAGCGAGTTGGCCATGGGTGCGTCGAACCCAAGTTCTTTCGCTGTCATCTCACGGTCGATCTCGAACGACGTCCCGGCAAGGGCGGCAGCGCCGAGCGGGCTCTGGTTCATCCGCAACCGGGCGTCGTGAAAGCGGCCGAAATCGCGCTCAAACATCTCCACATAGGCCAGCATATGGTGACCAAAGGTCACCGGCTGGGCGCTTTGCAGATGGGTGAAGCCGGGCATGACCGTATCCGCTTCGTCCGCGGCACGGTTGACCAGCGCCAGTTGCAGCGTCCGGATCTGGCCCATCAGCATGTCAACGGCATCGCGGACATAGAGGCGGAAGTCTGTTGCCACCTGGTCATTGCGCGAGCGGGCCGTGTGCAGCCGCCCGGCAGGCTCGCCGATCAGCTCCTTCAGCCGTGCCTCGATATTCATGTGAATGTCTTCCAGCGCGCGCGAGAAATTGAACGTATTTTGTTCGATTTCCGCCTTCACTGCACCTAGACCGTCAAGGATCGTGTCCCTATCTTCTGCGGTGAGAATGCCGGCCTCGGCCAGCATCTTGGCGTGCGCAACCGAACCGGCGATATCCTGGCGATAAAGCCGCTTGTCAAAATCGATGGAAGCGTTGATCTCTTCCATGATGGCGTCGGGACCGGAGGCGAAGCGTCCGCCCCACATGCGATTGCTCATGACTTTAATTCCCGTGCGGAGACCCAAATGTCCGAGACCGCCCAGCCAAGCCCCGGAAAATCGCCGCGCCGGCTGCTCATAATCCTCAGCGCCGTTGCGGCGGCGCTGGTTATAGCGGTGGCAGTCTGGCTTAGCAATGGTAGTGCCGGGGCCAGCGAATGCCCGGCGCAACCGGCGGCCCGTGATGCCATCGATGAAGCCGCCTATGGCGAGCTGGCGGCGCTTTCGCCAACGGCGGGCGGGCGCGGCTATGCCGATATGGCGTTTCAGGATGATACGGGCCGACCCATGACCCTCAAGGATTTTGCCGGCAAGCCGCTTCTGGTCAACTTCTGGGCCACCTGGTGTGTCCCCTGCCGCGAGGAAATGCCGGCGCTCAATGCGCTGGCGGCACACTACGCCATCGAAGAGTTCGCCGTGATCCCGATCAATCTTGATCTTGGTGCAGAGGGCATCGAAAAGGCGCAGCGGTTTCTCGAAGAGGAAAACCTGCCCAACCTGCCCCTGTTGGCTGACCCCACTTTCGCGGCGTTTGAGACACTCAAAACCAATGCCGTGGCCATTGGCCTCCCCGCAACTTTGCTGCTTGATGAAGAAGGGTGTGAAATTGCCGTGCTGCAGGGGCCAGCGGAGTGGGACAGCGAGGATGGTATTCGCGTTATCGATGCGCTGATTGCGGCGAGTGCGGGGTAACCTGAGAACGCTTAGTCCTCAATGTCCTTGATCACCCGGCACGGGTTGCCCGCAGCAAAGACGCCGGGGGGCACATTTTTCGTCACCACGCTGCCGGAACCGATCACCGCGCCTTGTCCAATCGTAATGCCCGGCTGGACGATGACACCGGCACCAAGCCAGCAATCATCTTCAATGATGATCGGCAGCGCCGTTGAGACAGCGCGGAACGGAATTACCGGATCATCGGGAAAGGGAATCTGACGCTCAGAGCTTTTGAGCGGGTGGGTAACGGTCAGGAACTGGCAGTTCGGGCCGATGCTGACACGGTCGCCGATGCGGATGTAATTGCAGTCGAGAAAGGTGCAATCCATATTGATGAAAGTGCGCTCACCGATCTCGACATGAATGCCGTAATCAACCTTGACCGGGGGCCGGATGAAACCGCTATCGCCCACTTTGCCGAAAAGCTGGCGCGCAGCGGCGCCGAGGGCCGCAAAATCGTCCTGTGGCGTGGCGTTGAACGCGGCCATGGCGGCCACCGCCTGGTTCTGCAGCGCCATGAGCTCCGGATCGGGGCTTAAATAGGGATCACCCGCGAGCATTTTTTCACGCGCGGATCTTGTGTCACTCATCGGGCTCTCCTGTTGCAGCCAGAAGGGTCCGTTTAAACGGTCAAATGTCGGGATTCAATGCGCGATGATCAGGCGATCAGGTCAACCATCTTGCCCTGGCCCTCGGGCACGGGCGCGCTTTTTGCGACCTGTTCGATCATGTTGACGAAAGTCTCGTTGGCCTTGAGCTGACTTTTGAGCACCGCCATGGAAATGGCGCTCTTTGTCGCATTGGCCTGTGCCGTCGCAATTTGTGTTGCCGATTCGATCATCGCACTCGGTTTACTTTGCCGCAGTCCTGGGTCCGCAAAATACGGATCGAACTAGTGTGCGCCGTGAATCTTAAATAAGGCTTTATCGGCCGCCCAAAATTGGAACGTGTCGCGGTTTGAACAGGAAGGTGAGGGCCACACCGGCGACGAACCCACCCAGATGCGCCCACCAGGCTACCGGATCGTCGGAACCGCCGAAGGCGTAAAACAGCTGGGTCAAAATCCAGAACCCGAGCATCCAGAACGCCGGGATCGGCAACGGAATGGGAATCACGATTTTGGCAAGCACGAACAGGCGCGCATGCGGATAAAGCAGCACATAGGCGCCCATCACCCCGGCCACAGCGCCGGACGCGCCGATCAGTGGACCATTGTCGCCATAATTCATCAGGAAATGCGCCCCGCCGGCCAAAGCAGCACAGGCAAGATAGAACACCAGATAGCGCACATGCCCGAACGCATCCTCGATATTGTCGCCGAAAATCCAGAGGAACAGCATGTTCGACAGTAAATGCATCCAGTCGCCGTGCAAAAAGGCATAGGTGATGAAGTTAAGCTGGTCGGGCAACCAGGGGAGCGGATCGGGCAGGACGTCGCGCACGACGAGTGGGATCATGCCGTAGCTAACAGCGAAAAAATCGAAATCACGTTGCGGCAGGATCGACTGGTAGAGAAAAACGAGCGCGGTGAAGGCGATCAAACTGTAGTTTACATAGGCAAAACGTATGTGCTTGACCGGGTTGATGTCGCGCAGCGGGAAGAACACCTAAGTTTCACTCTTCCCGGTATGTTGCCCCGGCACCCACAACACATCGTCAACGCCACCATTGTTGGCGGCGCGGGCCAAAACGAACAGCAAATCGCTCAACCGGTTGAGATAGGTCAGCGCCAGCGGGTTGACGTCAGGTTCGGTATCGCCGAGTTCCGACACCAGCCGTTCGGCGCGGCGGGTGATGGTGCGGGCGGCATGGAGATTGGCCGCCAGCGCTGTGCCGCCGGGTAAAACGAAACTTTTAAGCGGTTCAAGGTTGGCGTTGTACTTGTCGATCTCTTCCTCGAGCCAGTTCACCTGCTGCTCCGTGGCGCGCAAGGCTGTGCCGCTATCGGGTGCGTCGGCACCGGGTGTTGCGAGATCCGAACCCACATCGAACAAATCGTTTTGCACCCGGGCGAGTGTGGCATCGATATCGAAAATACCGGCGTCATGGGTGCGGGCAACGCCAATGGAGGCGTTGGCCTCATCGATTGTGCCATAGGCGGCAACACGCAAATCATGCTTTTTGCGGCGCGGGCCGCGCACGAGACCGGTGCTGCCGTCATCGCCGGTGCGGGTGTAAATCTTGTTGAGCTTGACCATCAATCAGCCCCTGCCGCCGAAGAACATCGCTGCGAAAAAGAGCAGCACAAGTGCCACGGCCTGCAGGATGACGCGGGCGCGCATGAGTTTCTGGCTGGTATTGCCATCGCCGCCGCGGAACATATTGACAAGCCCCAGGCCCAGCACGACGACTACCGCGCCGATGGCGACGAAAGTGAGGATGTTAAGGGCTAGTTCCATTGAGATATCCGCGCGTTGAGCTTTCAGTCCCTGATATTGGTGCGCGTATAGTAATCCGCAAGCAGCGCCGCCAACCGGTCATAGATGACACGAATCCTGCGGCTCGTGAACAGTTCGCGGTGGGTTGTGAGCCAGACTTCGAGCGATGGAATGCCGAAACCGGGCAGCAGCTTGACCATTCCGGGTGTGGCATCGACCAGCACTTCCTGTGCGAAACTGATACCGAGACCCGCCTTCGTGAGCTCCCAGATGGCAGTTTGACTGTCAGTGCGGGTTTTGAACATGTCGCGCGAGAGGTCATAGCCAAGCGCCCTTGCGCCGGTGATGAGCAAGTCCGAGCGATCGAAACCGATCAGGTCGAACTGCGTGAGCTCGTCCGCCTGCTCCGGCGCGCCGTGTGCATCAATGAAGGATTGATGGGCGCAACACACCAGCGCACTTTCTGCAACCTTTTTGGTGATCAGTTCGAGCTGGGTAGGGCGGAACATGCGGATGGCAATGTCGCTTTCCCTGAGCAGAAGGTTTTCCGGGGAATCGGTTGGCACCAGATCGATGGCGATGGCCGGGAACTCCTCACGTAACTGTCGCAAAATAGGCGGCAGGGAGTAATGCGCCGTCACCGTTGAGGCGGTGATGCGGACCGTGCCGGCCAGTTCGGTATTGCGTCCCTCGGCAATCATCGCCGCCTCGGTCAGGGCTCGGTTGGCGACGGCCACCTGTTCATAAAGTTTGAGTGCCGTTTCATTGGGCCGCAAGCCGTTGAGCGCCCGGTCGAACAAAGTCGCGCCAAGGCTCTGCTCCAGCGCTTCGACATGGCGACCCACAGTTGGTTGACTGGACCCCAAATCGCGGGCGGCGGCGGAGAGCGACCCATGTTCAACAACGGCGGCAAAACTGCGCCAGAGCGACCAGTCCGGCGTAACACTATTCATAATTGAATATCTAGTCCTCAAAATTAGAGAATTTCAATTCAGATATGAAGATGAAAGATAGGCGCAGTCAAGCACGCAGATGGAGATGAGCAATGCAAAAGACAGTGACAGTTCTTGGATTTAATGGCCGCGTTGGACAGGCAGCGACACGCGCCTTTGTGGCCGCCGGTTGGCAGGTGAAAGGGCTCGGGCGCGGCAATCGTGCCAAAATCCCCGGCATGGACTATGTCGCGGGCAGCGCCGCCAATCCTGCCGATGTGCGCAAGGCCTGCGACGGTTCGGATGTGGTCGTCAATGCGCTCAACCTGCCCTATGACAAGTGGGACAAGGGCCGGGCCGAGGGATTGCTGGCGGCAGTGCTGGACGGCCTTCAGGGCAGCGGCAAAACGATGCTGTTTGCCGGTAATATCTATAACTATGCCGCCGATCAGCACCTGATTACACCCGACACGCCGCAGCGCCCCGAAAAGGACAAGGGCGAAATCCGCAAACGCATGGAAGAAATGCTGATGCGCGCCACCACCGAGGACAATCTGCAGGTGGTCATTCTCCGCTCCCCGGACTTTTACGGCCCGCATGCGGTGGAAACCAATTTCGATCTCGCCATCCTGTCGCGTCTCAAATCGAAGACACTCCTCTATCCCGGTCCGCTGGATGTCGGCCACAGCTGGGCCTATCTGCCCGATCTTGGGCACGCCTATGTGAAGGTCGCTGAGGTGCGTGACACATTGCCGAGCTTCGAGAACTTCCAGTTCGCCGGACATTTTGCCACCGGGCATCAAATGATCGCCGAGATCCAAAAACAACTGCCTGAGACTTACAAAGTCAAGCAGCTACCCTGGTGGTTGTTGCGCATCATAGGCGTGTTCGTGCCGGTCGTGCGCGAGGTGGTGAAAATGAATTATCTGTGGTGGGCGCCGCATCGGCTGCAGGATGACAAGCTCGATGCGATCCTTGGTCCGGATTTCGGGACGCCGTTTGAAGAAGCGGTGGCGCTGACGACGCGGTCCTATTTGCCGAAGGCCGAGGCTGAAGCAGAGGGGCGGGAAATGCTGGCCTGATCCTCTGCGTCATTCCCGCGAAAGCGGGAATCCAGCGCATCGCGTCGGCGATGCGGGAGAGTCTATTGCAGGCAGGACTGCCCGCGCTGGATCCCTGATCAGGTCGGGGATGACGCATGGAGGAGCGGCGCAACTCGGCGCGACAAACGTCAAAACCCCAGCCGCGTCCGGATGCTTTCTGCTGTTTCCCCGGATTCCCGCAACGCCCGCAGACTTTCGGACTTCAGCGATTTCGACAGCTTGTCCCCCGCATCATCAACAATGAGCTTGTGAAACGTATAGAGCGGTGACGGCAGCCCCAGCAGGAATTGCAGCAGCACGTGAATGTCGGTCGTGGCCTCAAGGTCGCGGCCGCGTGTGATGTGGGTGATGCCTTGGGCTGCATCATCGATAACCACACTGAGATGATAGCTTGTCGGCGTGTCCTTCCGGATAATCACCGGATCACCCCAGCGTTCCGGCCGCGCATAGCGAATTTGCGGCCGGTCGTTCGGCTGCGGTCCGGCGACGGAGAAGGTCAGCATGCCGGTTTTTGATAGAGCCGCTTCGGTATCGAGCCGCCATTGCATCGGTTCGTCGGCGGCAAGGCGGGCTTCAATCTCTTTGCGTGACAGATCGCGGCAGGAGCCGGGATAAAGCGGCGCCCCATCTGGATCGGTGCCGCTCGCTTTGTCCGCGATCTCGCCCCGCGTGCAAAAGCAGGGATAGAGCAATCCCATGGCTTTGAGCTGGTCAGCGGCTTCGGCATAAAAGGCAAACCGCTCCGACTGCCGCATCACCGGCTCTGGCCAGTCGAGGCCGAGCCAATGCAAATCCTCAAAAATTGCGTCGGTGAATTCCGGCTTGCTACGGGCTGTGTCGATGTCTTCAATGCGCAGCAGAAAAGTGCCGCCGAGTGCTTTCGCCCAATGGGCGGTGAAGAGCGCTGAGTAGGCATGCCCCAGATGCAGCAGGCCATTTGGGCTTGGCGCAAAGCGGAAAACCGGATCAGATGGCATTTCATTCAGTCCTGAAGCGCATGTGGACATTCTGCCTAGCATGAGCAGTCACGAACCGACAGAGCGGATCACCGGACGCGAAGTTCTGGAGACGCATCTCGATGCGTTGGTCGCTCATGATGCTCGGTTGGCACCGATCCGGGTGGCAGCGGGTAAAGTGCCGTTGCGCTTGCGGCCACCGGGGTTTGCAACCTTGGTGCATATCATCACCGGTCAGCTGCTATCGGTCAAAGCGGCAGCGGTGATTCATCAACGGCTGACCGAAACGCTGGGGGAGGTCACGCCAGAGCGATTTCTCTTACACACGCAAGACCATATCTGCGGCCTTGGGTTCACCCGGGCGAAGTATCGCGCCATACGGGCCGTTGCCGAAGCGGAACAAAACGGTCGGTTCAATTATATCGCGCTCGCCGAGCTACCGGCTGCGGAGGCCATTGCCGCTCTGACGGAATTTCCCGGCATCGGCCAGTGGACGGCGGAGATTTATCTGCTCTCGGCCATCGGCCATGCCGACATTTTCCCCGCCGGTGATCTGGCTTTGCGCAAGGCTGTGGGGTATGCCCTCGGCATGGAAACACCGGATGCGACAATGACACGGCAGCTGGCTGCAAACTGGTCGCCCTGGCGCGCCACGGCGGCGCGGTTGTTGTGGCGCTATTATGCGCTCCGGACGCAGAAAGAAGGTATTGGATTATGAGTGTGAAACTGACCGGACCAATGGTGATGCCGCAGGACACACCAGCGAAGCGGGTGGTTGTTCTGCTGCACGGTTACGGATCGGATGGCAACGATCTGATTGCGCTCGCGCCCTATCTTCGAGATCTTCTGCCCGATGCGATTTTTGTCGCACCGAATGCGCCGATGAGTTGCGACATCAACCCGGCTGGCTTCCAGTGGTTCCCTCTCGATCTCGACCGGGATTTTTCACGCCTAAACGGTGCCCAGATGGCGCGGCCGGTGATCAACGAGTTTCTGGCTGACCTATGGGCCGAGACCGGGCTTTCGGCGGCGAACACTTTACTGTGCGGGTTCAGCCAGGGCGCGATGATGGCGCTTGATGTGGGTTTGCGCCAATCCGAGCCATTGCTGGGTATCGTTGCTTTTTCCGGTGGGCTGATCCAGCCCGACACGATCGGTGAAGCACTGGCTTCAGAGCCTCCGGTCTGCTTGATCCACGGCGAAGCCGATGACGTGGTGCCGGTGGAAATGAGCCGCGCCAGCGCCACGGCATTGCAGGCCCTCGGCCTCGATGTCAGCCTTTATGTCTCGCCGGGGCAGGGGCACACTATTCCGCCCGACGGGCTGGAAGCAGCGCGGACGTTCATCGCGCGGATCGCCTGAGCGCCAAGCCGCTATAAAAACTCAACTAATGCTTCACAGCCCTGTCACAAACGGTCTATTATAACAGACATGGATTCGATTGATTCCTGTCTGTGGAGCCTCAAGTGACCGTTCATGTGTCGCCTGATTCCTGCCCTACCCTGGTGCTGAACGCCGACTTCCGTCCGCTCAGCTATTACCCGCTTTCGCTCTGGTCCTGGCAGGATGCCATCAAGGCGGTGTGCCTTGATCGGGTCAATATCGTCTCCGAATATGACAAGGTGGTTCGAAGTCCGAGCTTTGAGATGCGGCTTCCCTCCGTTGTCTCGCTCCGTGAATATGTCCAGCCCGCCCGCTATCCCGCCTTCACCCGTTTCAACGTTTTCCTCCGCGATAAATTCCAGTGCCAATATTGCGGCGACCGGAACGAATTGACGTTCGATCACGTCATTCCGCGCTCGAAGGGTGGCCTGACAACGTGGGAAAATGTGGTGGCGGCCTGTGCGCCATGTAACCTTAAAAAGGGCAACCGGTTGCCGAAACAGATCAGCATGTTCCCGCTGCAAAAGCCGTTCCGGCCAACTGTGCACGCATTGCACAACAATGGCCGGGCCTTCCCGCCCAACTTTCTGCACGAGAGTTGGCTCGACTATCTCTACTGGGATATCGAGCTGGAGCCCTAGGGCTTGTTGCAAGGCAATCAGATGTTCAATTCAACCACGACGTCATTCCCAACTTGATTGGGAATCCAGTGCGCGACGTCTGTCGCGCCTCAGAGTCAAACTGCGAGCAAGACTGCTCGCGCTGGATTCCCGCTTTCGCGGGAATGACGATGCGCGAAACGAAATGATCTCAGTTCAACCGCAATTTGTGCGCAATCGCCTCGCTGATCTCTCCGCCTGTATTGATGGCCCGATAGAGTGATCGCGGTGGACGTGCGGCATCGTCGACATCGCGCCGGACCCAGTCTGAGACTTCCATCGATTTCAACGATTGCGACAGGGCGCGGTCGGTAATCATCGGCAGGTCGGTTTTGATTTCGTTGAACCGGCGCGGTTGCCTCAAGGCGGTCAGAACCGGCACGGTCCAGGCCCGTCGCAGCAGCGCCTGCCGGTCTGGTGCCGTCATCGCCATGATGCGATCCGCAGCTGCGGCAATGAGGGTGCCCTGAACAGTCAGGCGGTATTCAGGCCGTAATGGATGGCCATGACCGGGATTGCGCTCCACCAAACCCAGATCAATCAGATGGCTCATGCTTTGCCCGAATGCCGTGCGTCCGGCCCCGGAGGCAGCCAGCAATGTGGCCTGCCGCCCAGGCACACCAGAGTGCATGAGCGACAGGATGGTCAGCGCCCAGGCTTTCGATGTGATATTGACAAGTGTCGAAATGTCCATAAAGTATAGTTAGTATATTTTATGAAAAAGGGAAAGATCATGGCGCTGATAGCTTTGGAAAACACCATTACACTGGCCATATCGGTCACCGACCGGCACGCGAGTGCAAAATGGTATGAAGACATTCTGGGCTTCGAGACGCTCTATCACGCCGATGAGGTTGGCTGGAGCGAACTGCAGACAAAGACAGCAGGCGTCACCCTCGGCCTTGGTGAGCAGACCAAGCCAACGCCGGGCAACACTGTTCCGGTGTTTGGCGTTGCTGATCTCGACACGGCCCGCAGCAAGATGGAAGCTGCCGGGATCGTTTTCGACGGCGAGACCATTGTTGAAGAAGGCATGGTCAAAACCGCGACCTTCTATGATCCCGACAGAAACGCCATGATGTTGGCGGAAGATTTGACGCTGTAGCAGAAGAGGTGGTCACGCTTGTTCGCGTGCACCACTTTCCTTTTTGAAGCGCACATACTGTCCCTGCGCCGACCAGAACAAAAATCCTGCAATGATCGCGGATATGATGGCGTTGAGCCCGGCGAAGCTCAACCCGTCGAACGGAATGCCGGCGAATGTGAGATCAAAGAAACGGATCTGCGGCTGGTCGCAGGGTACGACGCGGGTCTCGTTGATACTGCCGAGATCACCGAAATCGATGCCGCCACCGGCCCCGGAGCAGGCGGTCGGTCCGGGCCAGAAGCCCCATTCGACACCGGCATGGAAGGCAGCCAGATAGGTGCCCCATACGAAAATCGCGGTAACGCCCAGTGTCGCGGCGATGCGAGGTAGCACCGGAATCGACCCCCAGGCAGCGATGACAATGGCGAGCAGGGGCAGGCCTACATAATAGGGTACCCGCTGTCCGAGGCAGAGTTCGCACGGCTCATAACCGCCGATATATTCGAAACACAATGCGGCTAGGATCGTGAGAAGGCCGATGGTGAAAGCAGTGTTGGCCCGGTTGGAATTATGTCCCGAAAAATAATATCCGGCCATGATGCGCTCCTATTTGAGGAAAGCGAGAAACGCGAATCCGCCCACCAACAATACCACAAAGATGACGAACATAAGGGTGAGGCGTTTTTCGATGAACTCCCGGATCGGTTCACCGAAGAAATAGAGCAGGCCGGCCACCAAGAAAAAGCGCAAGCCGCGCCCCAGCACCGAGACGGCGATGAACATCGGGATCGAGAAACTCACGGTGCCGGAGAAAATCGTCAGCACCTTGTAAGGCAACGGGGTGACGGCCCCGGCAAGAATGCCGAGCGCACCCCATTGGTCATACCAGTCCACCAGCCGGTCGAATGTGCCATGTGCATGATAAAAATCGAGCAGCGGTTTGCCGACCGTCTCGAACAGAACCGCGCCGATCAGATAGCCGAGCAGGGCACCCAGCACCGAGGAGATGGTGCACACCAGGGCAATTTTCCACCAGGCCTTGCGGTCGGCAATCACCATGGGGATCAGCATCACATCGGGCGGGATGGGAAAGAACGAGCTTTCGACGAAGCTGACGGCACCGAGCGCGGGAAGCGCGTGACGGCCGCGGGCCAGCGACATGACCCAATCATAAAGACGGCGCAGCAAGAGGCTCTCCCGGCGGTTTCAAACTGGTGCGAACATGTAAAGGGAAAAGATTTCAAGTCAATGAGCGATTGACGGCTCCCCCCATTCACGATATTTCGCCACCGTCTTCTTTCCAGCTGCGGGCGTGGCGGAACTGGTAGACGCGCCAGACTCAAAATCTGGTTCTGGTAACAGAGTGCCGGTTCGATTCCGGCCGCCCGCACCATTTCAAGCCGATTTGACCGAGGGGCAAATCAATCAGTCCGGTGGACTGATTGAAGGCGCAGAAGGCGATGAGAGCTATGCTCGAATGGCGAAAGTTTCACGGTTTGTCTGCGTAGCCCTTGGCGAAGACGGGCGCGTGGCCGCATCCCTCAATCGCTCTTTACCGTCTCGCCATCCTGCGCGTCATAGGTCTGCCGCGCCGCGACAATGTCGGGATGATGTGTTCCCGCCCATGCCCAGAGTGCGCTGATTGCTGGCAACAGAGTGCGCCCAAGCGCTGTCAGCTCATATTCAACGCGCGGTGGAATCTCGGGATAGATCGTCCGGGTGACAAGCCCGTCCCGTTCCAGGTTGCGCAAAGTCAGGGTGAGCATGCGCTGGGATATGCCGCCGATATCGCGCTTGATCTGGTTGAAACGCACCGGACCGTCGCGCAGCGTCCCGACTACCATCACGCTCCATTTGTCGCCAATCCGGTTGAGGATATCGCTCATCGCGGCGCAGTTGCTGCTTACAGCTGTGTCATCAGGTGACATGAATGTGCCTTCTTGTGCGTTTCCCAGTTCTGATCATATACATAGTTACGAAATGTGACTAGGAATCGAAAGCGACGTGGTGTCGCATGGCGCGGCAAAAGGGGAACGGCAATGGCTGAAACGTCTATTGGAACACAAGGTGGGCGCAACTGGATGTCCATCGCACTCTGGGTTGTGCAGGTTCTGCTGGCGATCGCATTTGGCATGGCGGGTTTCATGAAACTGTCCCTGCCCATGGATGCGCTGGCGGCGAACGGCATGACTTTTGTCGCGCATACGCCTGAATGGCTGGTGCGCTTTATCGGCATCGCCGAGGTGGCTGGCGCACTCGGGATGATCCTGCCGGCGGCAACGCGGATCTTGCCGTTTCTGACGCCGCTGGCCGCGCTGGGCTTTGCCATCATTCAGGTGCTGGCAATCGGTGTTCACGCTTCGCTCGGTGAAACCGCTGCCACTCTGCCGATCAATCTGATATTGCTGGCATTGAGCGTATTTGTTGCATGGGGACGCTGGAAAAAAGCACCGATCGCACCGCGCTGAAACGGACCCCGGATCATACCGGGGTCATTCTCACATGATCTTGCTGACCGCGAGGAAATCACCCCGTTCGGCATTGGCTGCAGCGATCTGTTCCTCTGACCCGAGGACAACGATTCTCGCCTCTTTTTGTGCGGCTTCCAGCGCAGCGGCCAGAATTTTGAAATCCGCGGCGGTGGTGCCAAGCACTTCCTCACGCCGGGTCTGCCGCCAGGCTTCAGTCTGGCCCGTCATGTGCCAGGTGAGCGCGGCAAAGCCCTTGGCGTCTGGCAGTCTGTAGGTGTCGATGCCGCCAATGACGCCGATGATCGGGCGCACAAGGTTAGCCGGATCAATGGGCTGACGCAGGAACGTAGGTGTGGCTTCATAGGTCTCGAGCGTTTGCAACAGGCTTGGGTCACGATAGGAGCCGAAGCTGAAATTGCCGCTGAGCCCGTTATAGCCACAAAAGCCGCCATAGGCGCCGCCTTCGACGCGGATCTTGTCCCACAAATGGGTGGTGTTGAGATATTGCACCGCGACATTGGCGGCGCCAGACGGTTTGTAGCCAACCGAACTGAGGTTGAAACCGGCGGCGACATAATTGACCTGAGCCGGGAAGGTCAGGCCTTCCTGTGCGGGCAGGTCAAGCGGCGAACGTGCGAATGTTACAGCGCTCCGATCTGGCAGATTGCCAATGAGTCCGGCAAGCTCTGGTTCGAGTGCCTGCCAGTCCTTCTCACGTGCCGTGACGTTGGCGATGGTCCCGCCTTGCCGGAATATGGCATCGCGCATATCAAACAGGGTCTGGCGAATGCTGTCCCAGTCCTCATCGAGACGTTTTTCGAGATCGCGCAGGAAGAAGAGCTGTGAGACACCGCCTGTGATCTCGCCCAGCGCCCCCGTCTGGTTGAGGCCGGCCTGCATGCGGGAAATGGCGAGCTGGTGGCCGCCCGGCGCCAGCTGGTTTTCCAGACCGGCTTTCATCTCGCGGATCATCTGGCGCAGGCGTTCCTTGTCATCAAGCCGGACCTTGCCGGTGATATCGGCAACAAGATCGATAAGATCCTGTGTGTGGTCCGGTGTCGCCTTGCCGCTGATGAACACGTGGGCTGCGGCATCTGCCTGTCCGAGTCGGGGCAGGAATTGCGAACGGGCGCTGACGCCACCGGTCGTACGCCCGATGCGTTGAATCAAACCGGCAAAATCGTCGTCGCCGGCACCGGTTTGAGTCAGGGCACGGGTGAACAGCGGCAGGAACGGTAGATGCGCATCCGGCACCGCATCCAGGTTGAAACCGAGATCGAGGTAAACAATGCCGTTGGTTGGCAGGTCGTGATAAAGCGTCTCGGTTCCGGCAACCTCGAGAAATTCAGTTGGGATCGGCGTATCGGCTTTCGGCAGGTCCGAGAGGTTGAGGCTCGGGAGCGTGGCCAGCGCTGCAGGGTCTTCAGGTGCGGCCTGCAGCTTTTTCAGATCCTGGGTCTTGCGCACAATCTCTTTACGCTCAGCCTCATCCATCTGCGCCCATTGCATTTCGAGCCGGTCGCGCTCCTCGGCGGCGCGTTGTGCCGCAAGGCCGAAATCGGCTTTGAGCGTCACCGTCGCGCGATGCGGATTGTCCAGAAGTTCGGTGCGGATCAGGTCGGGCAGGAAATCGGGGTTGCTTGCAATCTGATCTTTCACCCGTGCCAACGGCGCGGCGAAAGCCAGCGGCTCAATGGGGTCGTGCCCGTGCAGCCAGCGCGAGAAGCTGGAAAAGGCCAGCGCCAGGCCGCGCGGGAGCTGGCCGGTGTTGAGCTCGCGTAACTGAAATTCGAGTGTGTTGATCGCCGCTTCCACCGCCTTGTCCGGCAATCCTTCGGCGGCGAGGCGTTCGAGTTCGGAAAGCACAAGGGCTTCCACCTTCTCGGCGTTGGCGGGGTCGATGCCGCGCAATCCAAAGGTGATGATCGGCTGGCGGCCCGGGGTGTGGTTTTGCCCGATCATCTGTTCGCCAAGACCGGACTCGGTCAGCGTACGGCGCATGGGCGAGGCCGGCGTGCCCGCCAGCACCAGTACCAGAATGGCGACGGCAAGCGACGTGTCATAGTCCGGCATTTCATCGAGCAGCCAGGAGACGGTCAGCCGCCCGTCCCGGGCCGGACCTTGATCGGGATTGGCTGGATAGGTTTCCTCAACCTTGACCGGTGTCGTGATTTTCGGCTGCAGGGCGATTTCACCTGCCGCCGGTTCCGGATCGAACGCAGCCAACGCATCATCGATAAGGCGTAACCGTTCGGCCGGATCGTCGTCGCCATAAAAGACAATGCGGGCATTGGCTGGGTGGTAGAAACGGCGATGGAAATCCCGAAAGTCTTCGAACGTCAGGTCGGGGATAGCGCGTGGGTCGCCGCCGCTCGAATGGGCGTAAATCGTATCGGGCAACAACGCATTTTGGATCGCGTCGCCGAGTACCCGGTCCGGCGTTGAATAGGCACCCTTCATTTCGTTGAACACCACGCCCTTGTAGATCGGTGTCGCATCGGGCGTCTCAGCCTCGAAATGCCAGCCTTCCTGCAAGAACGTGTCCTCGGTCAAAAGCGGATTGAACACCGCGTCGATATAGAGCGAGACCAGATTGTAAAAATCCTGCAGATTCTGGCTCGCCACCGGATAGACCGTTTTATCCGGAAAGGTCATGGCATTCATGAAGGTTTGCAGTGAGCCGCGCGCCATGGCGATGAAGGGCTTGCGCAACGGATAGTTTTTCGAGCCGCACAAGACCGAATGTTCGAGAATATGGGCTACCCCGGTGGAATCTGATGGCGGTGTCGCGAACGCAACACCGAAGGTCTTGTTCTCATCGGAATTGATCAGCGACAACACCTCGGCTCCCGTCCGGTTGTGCCGGTAATATTTTGCGGTGGAGGCCACCTCGGGAATGTCGCGATCTTCAAGAAGGGTGAAAGCCGTTTCGGTCATTGTCGGTCTCTTTATCCATACTGATCCTACCCAGATAGCGACCGAGACCCCGATTTGAAAGGGCAGGCGCGTAGTCGTGTGAAAAGACGTGGTGTTACCGCGGCGCGCATTGTCGGCACAGAGCCGCCTTGCTAAGTACAGACGAATCGAAATGTCAGTTTTTTGGAGCGGCGGCCTTGGCGCGACGCACATCGATAGTTTTGTCCGCCATCGCGATGATCGTGCTGACGCTCGCCGCACTTGTGCCGGCGCGGGCAACACCGCAATTGCTCGTCGATATGCGCACCGGCGAGGTGCTCTACGCGAAGGATGCAGGTGATCCCTGGTATCCCGCCTCGCTGACCAAGCTGATGACGGCGTTTGTCACTTTCGAGGCCATCGCAAGAGGCGAGGTCAATCTCGATACGCCGGTGATCGTGTCGGACTATGCGCTTGAGGCCCCACCGAGCAAAGTTGGTTTTCCAGTTGATACCGCTGTGCGACTGGAGGATGCGCTTTATCTGCTGATCGTCAAATCGGCCAACGATATCGCTGTGGCGATTGCCGAGACGATCGGTGGGAATGAGGCGGCGTTTGTGGACCGGATGAACCGTGCGGCGGCTGAGATGGGGCTAACGGCCACCAACTTCGTCAATCCGCATGGGTTACACGATCCACGTCAGACCTCGAGCGCGCGGGACCTGGCCGTACTGGCGCTGACGATCCGGGCACGCTATCCGCAATATGACGACATGTTCGCCACGCCATCGGTTCGGTTCGGCGATATCCGCATGTCGAGCCATAATAATCTGCTCACCCATTTCAACGGCACCACCGGCATGAAGACCGGCTATGTCTGTTCGGCCGGCCTCAACATCGTTGCGACAGTGGAGCGGCAGGGCCGGGCGCTGATGGCGGTCGTGCTTGGCGCCTCGTCCGGGCGTGAACGCGGTGAGATGGCAGCGGAGATGGTGCTTAATGGGTTGTCTGGGAAACTGCGTAGCAACGGTCAGCTCATCACTTCAGTGGCCAACCGGGTGGGTGCCGAGCCGGTGGACATGCGTCCAAATCTGTGTGGCAAGAAGGCGCGCGACTATGTGGCGGCGCGGGCGGCCGCGTTTCCGTACGGGCTTGAGGGCGAGCCGACTTATTTAACCGATGATGTGCGGGCCGAGCCGCGACGCGTGTCGACGCTGGGGCGTATTCGCGATGTGCCGATCCCCCGACCGCGACCCCTTTGGGCGCCGCTGCGCAGTGTTGTGGCCGATGTGCCGCAATCAGGTCCAGGCATTCCGCTGCCCCGGCCAAGGCCGGTGTTTCGGAGCAGCCTCTAGTTCGAAACCTTTTTGGTGATCGTGAACGACAGCGCGTCCGTGATCTCCTCGACCGTGCACTCATGCCCGGCCTTACGGCACATCAGCGGGATATCAATGCGGGCGATGGGATCGTCGGCGATAACGCGCAGCGTACCGCCCGGCGCCAGTTGATCGAGCGCTTTTTCAGCCTTGAGGACCGGCAGCGGACATTTAAGGCCACGCGCATCGATTTCGTCAGAAGCTGACATCCGGCCAGCTATTGCGCCCCGGCGAGCAGCAGCACCCAGTGCACGCCATAGGTCGAGTTGGCGCTGTAGACCACGCCAAGCCCGACGCGTGAATAGGCGCTGTCTGTCAGTTCCGCGACATTGGTTTCGCGCGAGCGCCAACCGGAGAAGGTTTCGGCAAAGTTGGCATAACCGGCGCTGACTAGAATGGCATCGGCATTGTCAGGCTTTTTCGGTGCTGTGCCGGAACCGGCATAGCGGCCCGCCAGCGTTCTGGCTTCGGCATTCAGATTCTCGTCGAGACGAAGGGCGGGTGCGCCCCGGCTGGACCGCAGCTGATTGATAATGTTGAGTGCCTCGGCTGTGTCGAGGCTGGCGCCGGGGGTGTCCATGCGCGCGGTCAAACCAACCGGCAGCGTGGAAGGCCCGGAACAGCCGGCAAGAAAAATCGCGATCAGGGTGACGAGCAGAATGCGCACTTGGTGTGATCTCCAACAGAATGAGCCCGCGCTCTAGCGGGCAATCATGTCGTTAATGCGGGAGGCATGAATAAAGCTTTGAGATCAGGGTGCCCAAAGCAAACTTTACGGCAAGATCGCCGGTGGACAGGACGTTTGCGCCTTTACCCTTCATTAAGTGTAATCGCAGACGGCACCAGCGCGTTTACCAAGCGGCGTATCTTTGCGTTTACCTTAATGACTGGTTAGAGCCGTTCACGATTTGATGGAATCAAAACGTTGGCTCTAACGCTTTGAATGGTCGTGTTTTCGAACCGGAAAAGTGGGGCCCACTTTTCCTGAAAACACTCTAAAGCGGCCCGGCGTATCGGGGTTGGAAGTAAAGAGGTATCGGGGATGTTTCGCCGCTCGGGGCACTTGCGTATCGGATTATTGGCAATCGGTCTGGCTATCGTGCCGCTTTCGGGCTGCACCATGGCGAACTTCGGCGACCCGGGTGCATTCGGCAGCGCCGGTGGTCGGGTGGCCGAGCTGAACGCCAAAGAGAGCTACACGATCGATGGCGCGCTCGATGAAGCCCGCAGCCATTTCCGCGAAAACAATTTCGGCTATTCCGCAGCTTACTATAAGCGCGCCATGGAACTGTCGCCCAAGACCAAAGAAGCCTATGTCGGGCTCGCCGCGTCCTATGACCGGCTGGGCAGGTATGATCTGTCCGACCGGGTCTATTCGGCGCTGCACAAGCTTTCGGGTGAGAGCGTGCAGTATTACAATAACCTCGGCTATTCCTACATGTTGCGTGGTAATTTGCCCGCCGCCGCCAAGGCATTCCGGCGGGCCAAGGCGCTCGATCCGGACAATGAGATTGTCGATAACAACCTGATGCTGCTGTCTAAAGCGACGCGCGCCTGATCAGACGGGGACGATGGCTTAAGGATCTTCAGCCGGCGTAATCGGTCCGTCCTTGCCAAGACCTTCCGTGCGATCGCGCGATTCATCTACGGGATCTTCAACCGCACCTTCGATATTGGAGCGCACCGCGTCACCCGCGCGATAGGAGACTTTGTCGGTACGTTGCAGATAGTCGTAGGAACAGCCGCTGAGCGCGATAAGCGCCAAAGCACCTAGGCCAAGGGGGATGATCGTCCGGGTCATTCGCTGTCTCCCAGGCCAAGGTCGATAATATAGCCAAATGGACCGGTGACCCCTTCACCGGATTCAAATTCCTTAATCATCTCCGGCGTGACTTCGAGTTCTCCGAGGGCGAAGAATTCCAGATCGTTGGCCGGCAGTGTTGAATCAAGCGGCGAGGCGACCCGTTGATCGGGGGTGGATGGCCGTACGAGGCGCGGCGTGACGATCACCACCAGTTCGGTGTCCTGTTTCTGATAGCTCGAGGATCTGAACAGGGCACCGAGCACCGGCACGTCCCCGATCCAGGGTAACTGATCCTGATTGAGATTGGTGCCGTTCTGCAAAAGACCGGCGACCGCAAAGCTCTGCCCGTTACGCAATTCGACGGTGGCATCGAGGGTCCGTGTATTGAAGATGGGATCGCCCGCTGCGGTGAACCCGCCAATGCCGCTGACTTCCGGTGTCAGGCGAATCTGAATGCGGTCATCATCAAGCACGATCGGTGTGAAGATGAGCCGCACGCCGAAATCGCGATAGTTGAGCACGATATTGCCATTGGCGTCAGCCACACGGATGGGCACCTGCCCACCGGCGAGAAAGCTGGCCTCAACCCCTGACAGGGTGGTGAGGTTGGGTTCAGCAAGGGTACGCACCAGGCTTTTCGCCTCAAGCGCATTGATAGTCGCATTGAGATTGATCCCCGGTGCGCCGGACAGGACCGAGGTGATAAAACTCGAGAACGACGAGGCGTCGGCGGACGGTCCATTGGGATCGCCGGTATTGATGTTGACGCCGCCAACACTGCCGCTCCACTGGAAACCAAGCTGACGGCCCGCCGTGCGCTGGGCTTCGAGAATACGGACTTCAAGATTGACCTGCTGGCCGCCGGCAAGCGTCACCGTGTTGACGATAGCCGGCTCGCCATACTGGGCAACGACCTGCAACACCTTTTCCATATCAGTGGCATCACCGACCGTGCCGGACAGGCGCACGCGCCCGTTGACGGTGGCGACCTGAACATTGGAGCCGGGTACTGCCGCGGCGATAGCGCGCGACATGTCGGCGGTATCAACACCAACCTCCACGGCTAAAAGACCAAGCGGCGCTCCCGTTTCCGAGGAATAGAGATTGACCGTCGTAGTGCCAAAACCCTTGCCGACAAGGTAAAGCGACGTGTCGGTGATCGGCTGGGCTTCCGCAATCGCAGGTTCAGCGGAAACGATTTTGCCCACCGGGCCGTTAAAGACCACGGTAACAGCCTGGGAAACCGGCAGCTTGACGCGCATCACCGAGGTGGTCTCGAGATCATATTCGATGGTTTGCGCGCGTGCGGGTGGGATGGTGATGGCCACGCCCAACAGCACAAACGGCGCCAGAATGATCAGCGCGCGCATCAAAATCTGTCTGAAACTCTCATCCATTGGTGCCGGTATTTGTCCTACCTGCGAACGCGATTGTGCGAACGCGGTGGACTTTATCGGCTTATGGTCAATAGGGCCTTAACGGCGGCGGACCGGCGCTTAATTGTTCCAGAACGGACTTGAAATGCGGATCGCGGCATTGGCGCTGTTATATTGCGGCTTTTCACCCTCGGCAAAATCGCCAATGGAGCGCAGGACCAGCGATAGTTTGCCCACCGAGGCGGCATGGATGATCACTTTCGACTGGTCAGGGTCGAGCGCCAGGGTGGCCATTGCGTTGCCGGAAAAAGCGCCGTTTTCCATATGGTCGGGATCGTCTTCACGTGGCGTGCGGCTAAGCTGCCCGTTAAGCGCCAGCACCTGCACATTGTGCAGGATCGTGTTGGCAAGCAGCGTGTTGTTGGTCGTTTCATCGTGGGAAGGGGGATGGGTCAGCACCACATCAACGCGATCATTGGGGCCGATAAATCCGCCCGATGCAGCATCGGCGCTCACCACAACCGAGACGGCGCGCATGCCGTCTTCAAGCACGGCAGGCAAAAAGCCCTGGTCCGAGCGCACGATCTTGTCTTCGCGCAATGGCTCGCCGGGGAAGATTTCATAGCGGGCCAGGGACCCGGTCATGCCGGTGCGGGCCTCCGGCACATCCTCAATATTGATAAAGCTGGCATCGACCGAAGCCTCCGGCCACTCTTTCCATTCCAGTGCATCGGGAACCAGCCGTTCGCCGACGTGAATGGTCCGGTTGGCCACCAGAATGCGCGTGCGCGGTTCGGTGACGATCGTCGGCTCGGGTTCGGCCACAATAACAGGTTCGGGCGTGTCACGCTGGGTGACCAGAAAAGCGGCGGTGCCGCCTGCGAGCAGGGCGACGAGAATCAAGGCAGCGCGCGCGGAGGTAAAACGCATCCGGCCGAACATTTGTTCGCGCGGACCATCCGAAATTGTCCAGCGCAAGTCGGACTGGATGGAATCGAGGCCGAGGCGGGCGTTTGGATTTGCAGACGTCGAAGTTGAGGATGCCGGTGCTGTGGGCGCAGGTGCTGAGGGCGCGGGTGCAGGTGCAGCCTGCCGTGGCGCGGCCTGAGCAGGGGTAACAGACGGTTGTTGTGGCGATTGTTCCTGCTCTGCGGCCTGGGCCCAGCGCTCGAACTCCGCCTGCAGTGCGGCGACGGATTCGTCGGTCGCCTGGGTTTTGTGCCGCGGTGTTTTGCGGCGTTCCGGGCCCGAATATCCGCCTTCACTGACGGTCGGCGCCGGCGTGCTGTCCGCATCCGGTTTGCCTTCGTTGTTGATCGGTTGCTGTTTGCGCAACATTGATGTGTCTCACCTGGCCATTGGCACACAAAATCGCTCCGGCAACACATGCCGGATACCTAACCGATACAGCGTCCCGATCTCATTTCGGTTCAAAGTCCGGATCAAAATGTAGCTATGGTGTTAAGCGGCTGTTCACCGGCGCGGGTCTGGCAAAGTAAGGAACCCACTCTCCAGGTGCTAAGAAAAGCTGTTTCTCAGGGATTCGCTGGCCTTGCGCAACAGGCCAAGATCGGAGCCAACCGCGACAAAGGTTGCGCCCATTTCAATGTAGCGCTGCGCATCCGCGATGACGGGCGTCAGAATGCCCGATGGCTTGCCCGCAGCTTTTGCGGCGTCAAAAACCTGGGCAATCAATGCCTGGACATCGGCATGTGCGGCATCGCCGAGATGGCCGGAGGAGGCGGCGAGATCGGACGGGCCGACAAACAGGCAATCCACCCCATCAACTGCCGCGATCTCTCCGGCTGCAGCTACTGCCGCCGGTGTCTCGATCTGCACGATCACCGAAATGTTCTCATTGACGGTCTGGAGGTAATCCTTGACCGTCCCAAAGCGGTTGGAGCGCATGGCAACCGAAACACCACGCACGCCTTCGGGTGGATAGCGGGTGGCTGCCACAGCGGCTTTGGCCTCTTCTGCCGATTGCACGAAGGGGATCAGGAAATTGTAAAAGCCCGCATCAAGCAGCCGCTTGATGATCACCGTATCGTTCCAGGGCGGGCGTACAACCGGCGCTGAGGGGCTGTCCTTTAAAGCCATGAGTTGCGGGATGAGCGTCAGCACATCGTTTGGTGCGTGCTCGGCGTCGAGCAGCAGCCAGTCAAACCCTGCAAGCCCCAAAACCTCAGCCGTGACCGGGCTGCCAAGCGAACTCCAGCACCCGATCAGCTTCTGACCGCGCAACAGGTCCTTCCGGAACTGGTTGGGGATGGGTTGATAGGCGCTGGACATGTCATGCTCCTCTTTGACGCTATTGGTTGGCTGGCGATTATCCCGCCACCTTGTGACCGGCCATCAATTCGAGGGCCTTGACCAGCGACGAATGATCCTCACTCGCACCACCATGTGCCGCGCAGGCATTGAACAGTTCCTGGGCCGTTGCTGTATTGGGCAGGCTCATCTGCATCGCCCGTGCACTCGACAACGCGAGATTGAGATCTTTTTGATGCAGTTCGATTCTGAAGCCGGGATCGAAGGTCCTGTCAATCATGCGCTGCCCGTGTACCTCGAGAATTTTGGAGGCGGCGAAACCGCCCATGAGCGCTTCGCGCACCTTCACCGGATCGGCCCCCGCCTTTGACGCAAATAGAAGCGCTTCGCCCACCGCTTCGATGTTGAGGGCCACAATGATCTGGTTGGCGACCTTGCAGGTCTGTCCATCGCCATTGCCACCGACCAGGGTGATGTTCTTGCCCATGAGCTCGAACAGCGGCTTTGCGGTCGCAAATCCGGCTTCGGTGCCGCCGCACATGATGGTCAGCGTGCCGGCCTTCGCGCCCACTTCGCCACCCGACACTGGAGCGTCGACATATTCGCATCCCAGATCGTTGATCTTTTTGGCGAACACCTTGGTCTCCACCGGTGAGATCGAACTCATGTCGATGACGGTTTTGCCGGGCGTGAGCGCTGCGGCGACACCGTTCTCCCCGAACAGAACATCTTCGACATGCGGCGTGTCCGGCACCATGATGATGATCACATCGGCAGCAGCCGCGACCTCGGCGGGCGAGCCGACTTCGGTCGCGCCGGCAGAGATCAGCTCGGGGGCAACGCCACTGCGCGAATAGGCTGTGAGGTCATGCCCACCGGCAATGAGATGACCTGCCATCGGGCCGCCCATAATTCCGGTTCCGATAAACCCCACATGTGTCATTGCATCTCTCCTCTCGTCGTGACCGCGCGATCATTGGGAACGGACAGTCTCTGTCCGGTAGCGGCTGGTTTTATTGTGTTTGCAAAAGTGCTTTGGTGTAGCCAAGGCTGAAGGCGAAGAAGCGCTCGCGATCCGGATCGAGTTCGGATTGCGGCACGTGATCGGGGCACAAAATGCCCTTGTAGCCAGCGGCGCGATAGGCGCGGACCGATGCGGCAAAGTCCACATCGCCTTCGTCCGGCATAACCTCGTGGAAATCGAGATAGCCGCCGATGATGTTTCTAAAGTGCACCATGAAGATGCGGTTTTGCGGCCCGAATTCCTCAATGGCGGCCAGTACGGCGGCATTGGGATCGGATGACATTTCGGCAATGGTGCCCTGACAGAAATTGAAGCCGTGATAGGGGCTTTCAGGCGCAAGTGCCACAAACTGCTTCATGCCCTCAATGGATCCAAGAACATGGTGCACCCCATTGAGGCCCTCGGGGGGATAGGCTGGGTCATGCGGATGACAGGCCAGCCGGACGCCCGCTTCCTCAGCGACAGGTAGCAGTCCGTGCACCAGATACTCAATCGCCTGCCAGCCCTGTTCGCGCGAAATCCCCTCGATCTGATTGGCGATATACTGGCCGCCTGCTTCCGGCTTCTCCAGCGCCACGCCATGTTCGGGTATCAACGTGCCGCGATAGGAATATTGCGCATCGGATTCAGGTGAATAGTCGGCGGCACGGAAGGTACTGCAGCGCATGCCGCCGCGTCCGATGGTAATGCCGGTACGGGTGATGCCGACCATGCCAACCATATATTTGAGCATCGGCACGCCCGCTTCACCCGCCGCGCGTACATGCTGTCGCAAGAGTTCAAGCCTTTTGTCCGCCTTCTCGCGATTATAGAGACTATCGACCAGTATTGATCCGACATCGAGCGCCATGCCATCGAGTTTCATGCCGAAGCTTTCAATGTTTTGGCGGAAGGCGGAAATCTTTTTCGGGTCCCAATGGCCCTCATCATCCATGACCGCCCGGTTGGGGCGTGTGTCGATGACCACAGCCTCGCAACCCAATTGCGCGGACAATTGCAGACGTCGGTTGTCGGGATCGATGAGTTGTTCGCCGATATACATGAGGGGTTGAACTTTCAATCTATTGGGAGGGATCCCAGTACGGTTGAACGATACCGCCGGGAAAACCACCGGGCGGGGTTGCGAGTGTCAGATAGCCGCCATCATCGCCGACGGATTTCGATGTGATCGCCATACTAACGCCAGTTGCGCCGGTGAAGGCAAGTTTGGTCGGGCTGGGGAAGGGGAGAGGTATGACCTCGTCGAGTTGACCATCCTTTAAGAAGACATAGAAGGCACCGCCATCAACCCCGGCGATCCAGTAGCGCCCCTCAACATCCATACCCGCACCATCCGGGCGACCATCCAGATCGCGCGTATTGGCAAATGCTGTGTCCTGGTCACCCGGTGTCCCGTTATCCGAAAGCGCCCGGGTCTTTATCATTTGACTGTCGCGGTGCGAGTCCGAATAGAACATGCGCTTGCCGGCTTCATCGATTGCAAGGCCATTCGGGATGGTCAGTCCCTCAACAATTGTTTGCAATGTACGGTCCGACGCGACCAGGTGAATAGCCCCATGTCCCGGCTGCGCATCAAGCGTCATTGTTGACGCCCAGAGGCGACCGCGCCAGTCCACTGTTGCATCGTTGAAACGCAAACCGGACGTATCCAGAGCGACGATGCGTTCAAAACCCAAGGTCTTTGGATCAAAGGAGAACAGACCCGTTTCCATGCCGAGGACCGGTTGTGCTGATCCAAGAAGCACAACAAATCCCGGCGTTTCGGGCAGGGTCCAGCTCTCGATATTCCCTTGCGCATCGCGGCAAAACAGGCGGGGCTGATCAATATCGATCCACCAGATCGCCCCGGTCTCGGGGTCCCAGACCGGGCTTTCCCCCAATTGCGCCCGTGCTTTTGGCTGACGCACGATATCGATACTCATCGTTACCTCTCGCACGCAAAACACCTTCCGAGCGGGTCGCGCAGCGGTACGGCAGCGCGTTTTCAGTTGACATGCAGACATTGACGTATCATTGATACTAATGCAACTAAAATATTAGTATGCATAATTAGTTTTGCGAAACGCATCACTTGGGAGGAAGAGATGAATTCAACCATAAAGGCCCTTGGCCTCAGCATCGCCCTGGCCGTGGGTCTGGGTGTCGCGACACCGGCGCTGGCGACCGAGCTGCGCATCGGCACAGTACTCGCACCTGACGACCCGATGGGGCAGGGGCTGGAGAAGTTCAAACAAGAGGTGGAAGCCGCAACCAATGGGGAAGTCACCGTGCAGGTGTTCCACAATTCCCAGCTTGGTGACACGACCGAAATGATCGACCAGGCCCGTGCTGGCGCCAATGTCGGCACTGTCACCGACGTTGCCCGCCTGTCGAGCTTCGTGCCGTCGCTGGCGATCATGTCGGCGCCGTTCCTGTTCGATACTTACGACGAAGCCGACAAGTTCGCCCTGTCCGACGAATATCTGGCCTGGGGTGACGAGCTTAAAGACAAGTCGGGCCTCGTGATGCTGGCCTCGAACTGGTACCAGGGTGCGCGGCATGCGCTGACCCAGAAGCCGATTGCTGTGCCCGCTGATCTCAATGGCGTGCGTATGCGCACAATCGGCGCGCCGATCTGGATCGAGACCATTCGCGCCATGGGCGCCGAGCCGACCCCGATCGCCTGGGGCGAGGTTTATTCAGCACTGCAGCTGGGGTCCATCGACGCTGCCGAGGCGCAGCCAACAGCCATCTGGGGTGCCAAGCTCTATGAAGTCATTGAGCACGTCACCAAGACCGGCCACATTCAGCTCGTGACCGCACTGGTGGTTTCCGCCGAAAGCTGGGACCAGATTTCGCCGGAAAACCAGAAGATCGTGCGTGACTTGGCTGTTGAAAACGGCCGCTATGCGTCGAACCTGACCATCGAGCTTGGCGAAGAAGCACTCGAGAAAGTCGCCGAGAGCGGTGTCACCATCTCGGAAGTCGATCTCGCACCGTTCAAGGAAGCGGTCTCCGGCGTTTACAGCATGCTCGATCTCGAGGCTGAAGCCGCTCTCGTCAACGAGATTCTTGGACGCTAATCTCAGGTCAAAGAGGCGCAGGCAAGTCAACAAGGCGGTGACACATGCTCAAACGTTTTGAATTTGCCTGCGCAACACTCCTGCTGGCGGCGGTGGTGATCCTTGTGGGGATCGCCTCCGTCGCCCGCGCGGTGGGTTCGCCTATCATCTGGTCGGTTGAAATCGCGCAATTGCTGTTTTTGTGGCTGTGCATTTTCGCCATCGATCTGGCGCTGCAGCAAAAGCGTCACTTTGGCCTCAGCATTCTGCTCGACAATATCCCGCCATCGGGGCGCAAGGTGCTCGAGATCGTCAACTACGCCGTCCTGATCGGTCTGCTGGTGTATCTGGTGCAGTTTGCCTGGAAGAATATGATCCTCATGCATCCACGTCTTGACGGCGCTTTGCAAACGCCCGGCTCTTATTTTCACGCCAGCATGCTTGTCGGCTTTCTTCTGATGATCCGGACATTGCTGGTGCAGTTGATTGCCGTTGTGCGCAACAGGGCGGCTTCCTGATGCTGCTCCTGATCGCCGGACTTTTCGCACTCTTCCTGATCAGCGGCATGCCCGTCGCCTTCGCGCTGGCATTGGCCTCATTCCCGGTCTTTGTCCTCACCGGCACCATGCCGCCGACTGTGGCCATCCAGAAAATGGTCAACGCCACGCAGAGCTTTCCCTTGCTCGCGGTGCCGTTCTTTATCTTTGCCGGCAATCTGATGAACTCGACCGGCATCACCGAGCGTCTCATCACCTTTGCCCGGCTGCTGACGGGCTGGCTTGCTGGTGGTCTCGGTCAGGTGTCCATCGCTCTTAGCCTGATGATGGGCGGCATTTCCGGCTCCGCCGTTGCCGATGCGTCCATGGAAGCGCGGCTCCTGGGGCCGAGCATGATTTCAAAGGGCGGGTACTCGAAGGCCGCAACGGCGGCGGTGCTGGCTTTCGGCTCGATCATTACGGCCACGATTCCCCCGAGCATCGGGCTGATTCTGTTCGGGTTTATCAATGAGGTATCCATCGGCCGCCTGTTCCTTGCCGGTATTATCCCGGGGGTCCTGTTGACCCTGACACTGATGGTCACGGCCTGGATCGTGGCCAAGCGCAACGGATACAAGGCGGACCTTCCAGCGCCCCCGAAATTTGCCGAGCTTTGGGCCAGCTTCAAACAAAGCGTCTGGGCTTTGGCCTTCCCGGTCATTCTGATCATCGGCTTTCGGTTCGGCCTGTTCACAGCAACCGAAGCTGGCGCGTTCCTGGTGTTTTATGCGCTCTTTGTCGGCCTGTTCGTCTACCGCGAACTGACGCTGAAAAATCTTTATGAGGCGATCAAAAGTTCGGTGCTTGATCTCGGCATGGTGATGCTCCTGATCATGATGGCGGCGGTGCTTGGCTACGCCGTGACCATCGAGCAGGGGCCACAACAGGTCGCCACACTTGTTACATCGCTGACCAGCGAGCCGCTTTACATCCTGATCCTTGTGCTTTTACTTCTGTTGGTCAGCGGCATGTTCCTTGAAGGTGCGGCCAACATCCTGCTGGTGACACCAATCGTGTTACCGGTACTCATCAATGCCGGGTTTGATCCGGTGCATATGGGCATCCTCATTGTCACCCTGATCAATATTGGCGGCCTAACACCGCCGGTCGGGGTGATCATGTTCACAGTTTGCGGCATTCTTGACGTAAAGACTGGCGCCTTCGCAAAAGCCGCCATACCTTACTTCATAGCCATACTGGTATTTCTGAGTCTGCTGGTGGCCTTTCCCGCCCTGTCTCTTTTTATGCCGAGCCAACTGATGTAACTCCAATCCGAGCGAGGTAGAGCGATCATGGGTGTCGATTCCCTATCCGAGGCATTGGTCAAGGCGTCCGATGAGTTGTCGGGGGCGGCGCAAAGCGGACCGGCTGCCAGCCGCGTCTATGCCCGCTTGCGCAGCCGTATTGTGTCGCTGGAACTCTTGCCGGGTGCCACATTATCGCGTGCCGATATCGCCAAGGAAAACGATGTCAGCCAGTCACCTGTGCGTGAAGCAATTCAAATGCTCGAACAAGAGGGGCTGGTTGCCTCGTTTCCGCAGTCGAAAACGGTGGTAACCAAGATCGATGTGGAGCATGCGCGCGAGACCCAGTTTCTGCGCCTCAGCGTTGAACTTGAAGTTGCAAAAACACTTGCGCTGAAAAAGGATCCCGACCTGCTGCTGCCAACCCGGCGCATGCTGCGCATGCAAAAGCTGGCGGGTGAGGACCGCGACATATCCGAATTCACGGTGCTCGACCGGCTGTTTCACCTCTCGCTCTATCAGGCCGCCGGTGTGCCATCACTCTGGCATCTGATTGCCGGGAGATCCGGTCATATTGACCGGCTGCGGCGGCTGAACCTGCCGGACCCCGGCAAGATCGCTGCCGTTCTTTCAGAACATGAGGGCATATTGAACGCCATATCCGCGGGCGACATTGATGGCACTGAAGCACAGGTGCGCGCGCATCTGTCGGGCACCATGGCATCTATCCCATCCATCATTGCAGCGCATCCGGCCTATTTTCCGGACTGAATTTTTGGCAATCACTGAGCGCAAAAAAAACCGCCGATGAACTGTCACCGGCGGTTCCAAATATTCAATACGCAATCGATTGTGCGTCAGGCCGTCTTGCGCCGGCGTCCGCGCAAGCCCAACAAGCCCACTGCAGAGCCAAGCAGAAGAACAGATGCCGGAACCGGCACAACCGAAACCCGTGCGTTGGAGACGATGTACCCATCATCACCGGACACATAATTGCTCAACGTGTCGCCGAAGACCCAGTTCACGCCATAGGCTAGGTCGGTGCCCAGTTCACGCGGTGCACCCGTTCCGAGTCCAGCCCAGGGTGTTGCGAGTTCCAAGACACTCGGAGCCATAATGGTGAACGCTGCCAGATCGGCGAATGTCAGGCCAAGGCCATTGTTCGGTAACCAGGATAGGTCATCATTTTCGTAGATTTTCGCCGTTTTGTCGGCCAAATCGGCGAATGTCAGGTCATAGCCGTCATTGTAAAGCGGCTGAAAGGCCGGATTGGACGGTTCGTTGGCCACAACGGCGTAGTTGCCTGCACCATCGGTAATCCAGAAATTCAGATAGGGCGCGACATTGGGGCCGGACCCATTCGAGAAACGTGTCTCATCATCGCTGCGGTCAATACCGAGTGAGCCAATGCTGCCAAGGGTGGCACCATTAATGTCATTCGATCCCAAAGCTGCCTTGTCACCGCCGCCATCAATGATGATTTCATAACTGCCGCCACCAAGGTCGTCGATGGTTGGTGTGTTGCGAATTTCATAGGCCACGAATGCGGCGTGTGCGGGTGTTGCAACGGCAAGCGCCCCCAACGCCGCAATCATGGCAATTGCGGTTTTGTTGTTTTGAAACATATATTTCGCCCTCATTAATATGAATGGTTCACTCTTGAAACTGTTCGAGTACTCAAGCGATTGACACCGCACAGGCATGGTGGTGGACAATGCCTAACCCCGGACCGCAATTGGTCGACGCGCGCCAATCAAAGCACTACCGCAACGTTAACATTATTTGTAAAAATATCTCAAGTTTTTCAATATGTTTGGCGCACTGCTCCGAAAAGTGCCCGTGCTGCACGCCGCGTGTCACAGCACAGCGCGTGTGAAATTGACACCTTGAGACACTTGAGAATCGGATTGGGCGGAGGTTGGTGATCCCGGCTGGATTCGAACCAGCGACCCTCAGATTAGGAATCTGATGCTCTATCCTGCTGAGCTACGGGACCACGCTGAGGCCGGACCATAGTCAAGATGCAAGGTTGAAGAAAGAGAAAAGACCGGTACGCTTCCGGTTGAATCCCCTGTCCAATACGGTCACACTTGTGAATGATTTTTGCCGCAATTACATGCCATGTGGGCACGGCATCTGCGAGCGGGGCTAAACCAGTTTGAACAAAGCCAATCTGACACGATTGACCGCGTTGGCCATGGCGGCGGCGCTGCCATTCGGGGCGTTTGCCTGCGAAGGGTTGCGCGATGGCCCCTCGGGCACCGTTGTCGAGGTGACCGATGGTGACACGGTTGTGCTCGATTCGGGAATCAAGGTCCGGTTGATTGGCATGCAGGCACCCAAACTGCCTTTGGGCCGCGAGGGTTTTGAAACCTGGCCATTGGCGGACGCGGCGCGTGATGCGTTGGTTGAAATCGCCATGGGTGAGGACGTGATCCTGCGTTTTGCCGGCGAGGATCAGGACCGGCACGGGCGGGCATTGGCGCATATGTTTATCGGCGACAAGGAAATCTGGGCGCAAGCCGCTATGCTTGAGGCCGGACTGGCCCGGGTCTATTCATTTGCCGACAATCGCTTTTGTCTCGACGAGCTTTATGCCGCTGAAGCACGGGCGCGGGCCGACCGGCGCGGTATCTGGACCGATCCCTATTATCAATTGCGTGATGCGGATGACCCCGATGCACTCCTTGAGCGCGTCGACCAGTATGAACTTGTCGAGGGGCGGGTTTTGCAGGCCGAACAGGCGGGTTCGCGCGTCTATCTCAATTTCGGCCGGCTCTGGAAAGAAGATTTCACCGTTGTCATCGAGCGCGACGGGTTGCGCGTGTTCGAAGCGGCGGGCGCTGATCCGCTGGCGCTTGAAGGCAAGCTGATTCGGGTGCGCGGCTGGATCGGCGAGCGGGATGGGCCGCGTATGGAAGTCACCCATCCTGAACAAATCGAAGTGCTGGCAGTGCAATGACTAGTCGGCATTTTATCGCACGCTTGCTCATTCTAATGGGGTTGGTTCTTGCTCTGGCCGGATGCACGCGCCTGTTCGGTGATGGCGATATCGCCGTGTCCCGCACCGGCGCCAATCCCCAACCGGCGGCGCGCGCTGTGCCCGAGGGCACCGATCCGGAAGACGATGTGATCGGCCGGCGCGAGCACCCCAAGATTATCGCAGCCTATGGCGGCGTCTATTCGGATCGGCAAGCTGAAGTCATGGTGGCGCGCATTGCCGGCAAGCTGCTGACGGCGGCACGGCAAGGCAATACCGATTTCACGGTCACCATTCTCGATACGCCCGATGTCAACGCCTTCGCGCTGCCGGGCGGTTATATCTATGTGACGCGCGGCATTCTGGCGTTGGCCAATGATTCCAGCGAACTGGCCGCGGTGCTTGCCCACGAGATCGCACACGTCACCTTGCGGCATGCCCGCGAGCGCAACAATCGCACCCGTACTTCCGAGATCGTCGACCGGGTCATTACCGGCATTTTCGGCGGTGACCTGGAGACCGATCAAACCGCTGCACGGTCACGTGTGTCTCTGGCCGCTTTCAACCAGGCGCAGGAACTGGCCGCCGACAAGGAGGGTGTGATCATCGCCGGGCAGGCGGGCTATGATCCGCACGCCGCAGCGCGCTTCCTTGCCGCTATGGGACGTTTCGCCGATCTGTCTTCCAAGACCGACAATGGCGACGATTTCCTCTCAAGCCACCCCTCCACACCCGACCGGATTCAAAAGGCGATTGAAAGCGCCCGCTCGTTCGGCGCGCCGGGGATCGGGACGCAGGATCGCGAGACCTATCTCAAGGCGATTGAGGGTATCCGCTTCGGCGACAGTGAGGGTCAAGGGGCCATAATCGGCCAGCAATTTGTGCATCCGGTGCTCAAATTCACTTTTTCAGTGCCCGAAGGTTATAGCCTGCAAAATTCCGCCGCCGCTGTGGTTGCAGTTGCCGGAGACGGCGAGGCGATGCGCTTCGACACGGCAGAGGTGCCCGAATCCATGGCGCTCGGTGACTATCTGAAATCGGGCTGGGTGGCCGGACTTGACCCCGAAAGCGTCACCACATCCCGCAATGGTGAGACGGACATTGCTTCAGGTACCGCCAGGACCGATCAATGGTTCTTCCGGGTTGCAGTGGTGCGGCATGATGGCGAGGTCTACCGCTTCATCTTTGCCGCCAAGGCCGACACCACCCGCTTCGCCCGGGCTGCCGAGCAGACGGTCAAAAGTTTCCGACCCACCACCGACAAGGACGTTGCCCAAATCCGCAACACGGTTGTGCGGCTGGTCACGGCCGGGGCCAGTGACACAACCGAAACGCTGATCGCCAAAATGGGCAATCTCGCCAACCGGCGCGAACTGTTTCTGGTGCTCAACAATCTGCTGGCGGGTGACCCGATTGAGGCGGGGCAGGTTTATAAGGTCGTGGTGAGTGAGTGAGGGCCGGCGCCTGCGGCGCAAAATCAGTCCGGTGGACTGATTTTAGGTCCGAACACCCGAGCGCTATGCGCGAGGGCCAGCGGCAACAACAAAAAAGGCCGGGAGCGATCCCGGCCTTTTTGCATTCATTCGTCGCCATTCTTTCAGGCGGCGGCTTCCTCGCCATCAGCGTCGGACTTGGCGCCACGACGGGGGCTTTTTGCGAGATTCTTTTCAATCAGCTGCACCGCTTCGGTGAGCGTCAGTTTGTTGACGGCGGCAACTTCGCGCGACATGCGGTCCATGGCCTGCTCGAACAACTGGCGTTCGGAATAGGACTGTTCCGGCTGATCGTCAGAGCGGAAAAGATCGCGGACGACCTCGGAGATCGAAATCAGATCGCCGGAATTGATCTTGGCTTCATATTCCTGGGCCCGGCGCGACCACATGGTGCGCTTGATGCGGGCGCGGCCGGTGACCGTGGTGAGCGCCTTTTTGACATGATCTTCTTCGGCAAGCTTGCGCATGCCAACCGATTTAACCTTGGCGATAGGCACGCGCAGGGTCAGCTTGTCCTGCTCGAATGAAATGACGAACAATTCAAGCTTCATCCCGGCGACTTCCTGGTCTTCGATCGCAGTGATCTGACCGACGCCGTGGGCGGGGTAAACAATATACTCACCGGTCTTGAAACCGGCACGCTGCTGGGTCTTCTTGTTGGCAACTGAGGCCATTAGGCATACTCCTACGTGACGCTACGATGGATACGCTTCTCAGCGTGAAACGGATCCATCCCCCCAAATGACCCGGTATTCCGGGCTAATGCGCAGACAAACGCCCCTCTTGGCTGAAACGTCAGATACCAGCCAGCTGGGCGCAATCTATTTTCGGTTATCCAATTAGCCTTCCGGCTTTCTCGTGCAAGGGCAGGGTTTCCTGCTTGTAATTGTGTACATTACCACAAAAACGGGCCGGAATCAAAACTGTCACAACAAAGCGTTAAGACACGCTGTTTGACGCGCGTGCAAAGCAATCGGTCTATTGGACGACAGGGGCGTGATTAATCGCCTTCGCCGGGTTCCTCGGAGAAATATTTCTCGAACTTGCCGGTTTCACCATCGAACTTCTCCGCATCGGGCGGAGACTCGCGCTTGATGGTGATGTTGGGCCACACCGAGGCGAACTTGGTGTTGACCTCCAGCCATTTTTCAAGCCCGCTTTCAGTATCGGCCTTGATGGCTTCCGCAGGGCATTCCGGCTCACACACGCCGCAGTCGATACACTCGTCGGGGTGAATGACGAGCATGTTCTCACCCTCGTAGAAACAGTCGACGGGGCAGACCTCGACGCAATCCATATATTTGCAGCGAATGCAGTTGTCCGTGACAATATAGGTCATGGCGCAAATCCCTCGATCTTGCAGGGCCGGGTTGGCTGGATGAACCGGACTGACGGCCCGGCATCATGATGCGCAAAGGTTGCTAAACGTTTTTGATCCGATGGGCAAGCCGGATAAGGAGCACGATTTGTCGCGTTGGCGTGTTCCGGCGCAAAGTGGTTTCTTTTGGTGCGATTTTAAGCGGAATCCTGCGTGTTTCCCGCTCTTACCCTTCACCGCGCAGCAAGGCATCGACGGCGCGGCGTTCCTTTTTTGTCGGCCGACCGGCCCCCGGAGCGCGCTTGGCCGCGCCGGGAAAGAGCGGATCTTTTTTCGGCAGTTCCGGACTCATGTCCTCATAAAGCGTTTGCGCTTCGGCAGCGGGGCCGCGGCGGGTGCCCGGGTCGTTCACTTTGAGAACACGCAAACGCTCATGCAGGGTAAAGGTGAGCACCGCGCCGGCGCCGATCTGGCGGCTGGGGCTCGATGTCTTGACGCCATCAACCCGCACAGCGCCGCTTTCAATCAGTTTCTGGGCCAGGGTCCGCGATTTGACGATACGTGCGTACCACAGCCATTTATCGAGCCGCTGACGGCTGTCCGTCACGTCTTGTCCCCGGTCTTGAGCGCCATGAGCGCGGCGAAGGGGGAATCCGGATCGATCGGCTTGTCCTTTTTCGGTGGACGTTGATTGTCGTTGCGGTTCGGCTTGGGGCCGCGCTTGTCAGGACGCTGCTTGTCGAAACGTTTCTTGCCTTTTTGCTGCCGGTTCTGTTTGCCGTGTGGACGCTGGCGGTTGTCGGGACGACGACCACCTGGGAACCAGATTTCATCGAACTGCGGTTCGGCAGGTTCCGCCGGTTCGGACGCCACTTCGGCTTCCGTGTCCGCTTCGGGCCGTGGGCCCGATTGCGCGTTGTTGGAGGTGAGCTCCGACACCGGGATGCCATCGAGCATTTCCGCCCCGGCCAGATCGGCGGCATCAGATGATTGCGGCTCACCGGCGGGGATGGCGATTTCCTCGGCAGTCGCGCCATCAAGTGCGGCCAAATCGGCGGTCTCCTCCGCTGCGGCTGGTTGCGGTGCAGGCGTCTCGATAGGCGTGCGCTCGACCCGATAGCCAAGCGATTTCAGGATCGAGGCGAAATCGTCGCCGGCGCAGCCAAGAAGTGATGTCATTTCCACGGTGACGCGGAAGCCGTTGCGGGGCGCGGCCCCCGGCGGCGCTTCACCTTCAACGCGGCTCGGATCAAGTGAGATCAGCGGTCGTATGATATCGGCGAGACGTTCCAGAATATCCACCCGCACAGCGCGGTTGCCCGCAACCTTGAAGCCTGCAATTTCATACAGCGCTGTGTTGATGGCCGGGTCGATCTCGAACGAGGTGCGTCCCGAAAGGATGATATGAGGCAGATCAGTGACCCCGGGCTGACGCACACCGCCATTCTTCAACGCCCAGAGGATCAGCGCCAATTCACGCGGTGCCGGTTTGAGGCTCAATGGCAGATAGATGTGATAGGCGCCGAATTTGACGCCGAGCTTGCGCATCTTGCCACGCACGTCCTGATCGAGGCTTTTAACGTCATCGGCGATATCAGCGCGCGGCATCAGCCCCAGATGCTCGGCCAGCTGGAATGCAACGCCGCGGGCGGTGCCCTCAAGCTCCGCCGGTTCCCTCAGCGCCATGATCTGTTCGAGCTGGGTGTTGATCAGATGCTTGAGCCACAGGTTCAACCGGTCCTGTACACGCTCAAGATCCGGACCAGACAGGCTCTCGTCGGACAGCACAAGAATACGCGGCGAAAAGATATCATCGCCTTCGGCCAGTTCCGCCACCACTTCGCCGCGCCAGCGTATGGTGCCGTCGGTGGACAGCACCAGCTCTTCATTCGGCGCGCCGGCAAGCCGCTGGGCACGATTGACAATCTCGGGCGCAACGACGCTGGCGGCTGCGGTGCGCAGGCCCTTGGCGTCCGTCTCTCCTTCGGATTTTGAGAGTGTAAAGCGGAAGCCTTCGATCGAACCGATCAGATGGCCTTCGAGCGATATCTCGCCCTTGTCGTTAATTTCGGGTGATGCCATGCGTCTGTCTCTTAAATGGCGGATCAATACACTGGTACGGCGATCGACGAAACGCTGGGTCAGTTTTTCGTGCAATGCATCGCTTAAGCGGTCTTCAATATCGCGGGTGCGTTCGCGCCAGTGCGTGGGGTCCTCTAGCCAATTCCTCCGGTTGGCGACAAATGTCCAGGTCCGTATCTGACGGATTCTGTTCGATAAAGTGTCAATATCGCCTTGTATATTGTCGCAGAAGCGCACCTGCTCGGCAATCCAGTCAGCGTCAACTTTATCATGGTTCATCAGATCAGCGTAAACGCGCGATATTATGTCGCCGTGCTGGGCCGGTGAAATATCGCGATAGTCCGGTATCTGGCAGCACTCCCACAACAGACGCACTGCCGTCTCCTCCCGCGCCATAAGGCCCGCCGACCCGCGCGCCAGATAGTCAAGCGCCTGCTGGTCGGTGACTGACGGGATGCGGGTAAGCCCCGGCGTGTCCGGCACCATATCGAGGGAATCCCTGAGGCTGATGAGCGACCCGAAATCGAGATCGGTGTTGCGCCACTGGATCATCTTGACCGGCGCGAAGGCATGGGCCTCCAGCTGCTCAATGAGTTCCTCGTCGAAAGCATCAGCGCGGCCTGTCACACCAAAGGTGCCCGGACGCGTGTGACGCCCGGCGCGCCCGGCGATCTGGCCGATTTCCGCAGCGCTCAAGGGCCGGGTCTGGCGGCCATCGAACTTGGTGTCGGCGGCAAAGGCGACATGTGTCACATCGAGGTTGAGCCCCATGCCGATGGCATCGGTCGCAACGAGAAAATCAACGTCGCCATTCTGATAGAGATCGACCTGGGCGTTGCGGGTCCGGGGCGACAACGCCCCCATAACCACCGCCGCGCCACCCCGTTCGCGCCGGACGAGTTCGGCAATGGCGTAGACTTCTTTCGCCGAAAAGGCGACGAGCGCCGAGCGGTGTGGCTGGCGGGTGATCTTTTTCGACCCCGCCCAGGTGAGGTCAGACAGGCGCGGCCGGTCAATGATCTCCGCATCCGGCAACAGCTTGCGGATCAGGGGCGCCATGGTCGCCGCGCCAAGCAACAACGTCTCGCGCTGGCCACGCGCATGCAAAATCCGGTTGGTGAACACATGGCCGCGGGTGAAATCGGTCGCGGTCTGCACTTCGTCAATCACCATGCATTCGACGGGAATGTCGAGCGGCATCGCCTCGACGGTCGCGACCCAGTAGCGCGCTTTCGGCGGCACGATCCGCTCCTCGCCGGTTACCAGCGCAACGGCATGCTCGCCGATGCGGGTGGCGATGGTCTGGTAAACCTCGCGCGCCAAGAGCCGCAATGGCAGGCCGATCATGCCCGAGGGATGCGCCAAAAGCCGCTCGATCGCGTAGTAGGTTTTACCGGTATTGGTGGGCCCCAGGATCGCTTTGAGCGCATGCTGCGACTGATAGGAATAGGGGGCGTTCACGGGGCGGGTCTCTTACCGAAGATAAGCGATTGTTTCATAGCGGCACATAAGAGAGCAAGCATCTCCGTACAAGTTCACATTCGGTACGAAAAGAGAACAAAAGAGGGGCGAATCGGCGTTTTCGCTTGAGTCGTGATTTGTTCTCTACATGATCTGGTATGCCGATTCGCGCAAAAGCCCCAAGAGGCCCAAATCACTGAGAAATTTGCACTTTTTTGTGTGTCCAGCTGTTCACCTTCGTAAAATTTGTCTTAATTCTTCGATTCGCGGTCCGAATCTGAACCAGCCGATAACTCTTCTGGTGACGATTTTTTTTAGCCGTTAGGATTTGGATGCCCGGATTTGGGCGATTTTTGCGTCAGGTTTTTACCAAAAAGATTTTGACGTTCCAAAACGGGATGCCGCGTTGCACCGGAGGGATGAGATGGCCGAGCAGAAATTTACAGAAAAATCCTATCTCGCGACCGATCAGTACAAGGACAGTGCCAAGCTCGCCAAACGCGCAAACCTGCATACCAAGTACGGCAGCGGTGACTGGTTCGGCTGGGTGGCGCAACAGGCCGATGTCACATCAGGCGCGCACATTCTCGATATTGGCTGCGGCGCGGGATGGTTCTGGGAGGCGGCGCAGGATCAGCTGCCAGATGGCTTGGACATCACCCTCGCAGATCAATCCGAGGGCATGGTCAGCGAGGCGTCCGAGCGCGTGCGCTCAACTGGAAAATGGGATCGCGTGGCAGGCATTGTTGCCGATGTCTGTGCTCTGCCATTTGCTGATGCGAGCTTTGACCGGGTGTTCGCGCTTCATATGCTCTATCACGCCGATGACCAGCCGGCGGCGGTGACAGAAATCGCGCGTGTCCTCAAACCCGGTGGTATCGCCGTGGTCTCGACCAATGGGCGCAACACGATGCGGTCCGCCGACCTGATCCGGCTTGCGGCATTCGATCTGCCCGACGAGCCTGTCATCAACTTCACGCTCGAAAATGGTGCGCCGTTGCTCGAGCGGGCGTTCGATTCTGTGACCATGCGCAAGCGCGAAAGCGAAATGCGGGTCACCGATCCGGTGGATCTTTTCGACTATCTCACCTCGTTCCCACCCGGCGATCATGCCTCTGAGGCGGAGCTGAAGAAGCTCGAAAACCTTGTGGCCGAAGGATTTGATGCGGGGAATGGCGTGTTTGTCATCCCGTTGGAGACCGGGGTGTTCCTCTGCCGGAATTAAGTTCGGGTGTCATCAGCTCCGCAACGTCATTGTGAGTGCCCGAAGGGTACGCAGCAATCCAGAAAGCGGCTGGCACAAAACCTGCTGTCCCTGGATTGCTTCGCTACGCTTGCAATGAACGATCCGAACCTCAGCACTGCGCGATGAGCGGCACCCAGTTGCTGGCGGCGTCAGAGTTGGGGGTGACGACTTTGTACTTCGCGTCAATTGGGTTGACGATGTTGAGATCATCCGACCAGGTGCCCATGCTCAGCCCGTTGGCGCCTTTGACGGTTTCAATATTGTACGGCCCTTCCACGGCACCTCCCTGACGGACGATCAGAATCGGGATGATGCCCGGCTTGTTGGTGAACACCCAGACCTGGCGTTTGGCATCGCCGGGGCAGACATTGTCTTCCGGCGACAGGATGCCGAGCTGGATCTTGGTGGCTTTGAGCTTGGGTTCGCCACCGGCCTTCAGATCGAGCGCGGAAGCAGTGGTGGTTGCGGCAACGAGCGCCAGAAGCGCCGTTGCCAGAATGTTTGTTGTCTTTGCCATTGTTGGTCCCTCATCGATGGCGTTTCGTTGAGGACCTTATGGCGAGGTGGAATTGAACCCTTTGTGAGATGTGTGTTCAGTTTCCATTCATTGGCAAAATCGTTCACGCGCTCGCAGTGAAGATGCCAAAGGAATTGCCGTCGGGATCGAGGCAATAGGCGAAACGGCCGGTCGGGATCTCGATAGCCGGTGAAACCACCTGGCCACACGCCTGCGTAACCCGTTCCATGGCCGCTTCGACGGTGCCGTCGACTGTGAGGTGAACCGTCGGTCCGGTACCGGACGGTGCAGGCTTGCCGGGATAGAGATGCCCGGCGACAGAAGTTGCATCGTCGGCGGCATCGAAGATCGCCATCGGATTGGGGCCGTCAGTGCTCAGTGTCAGGGAATAGCCGGTGACGGCGGCGTAAAAGGCCATGGCCTTATCCATGTCGGTGACAGGGATCTCGATCCAGACAACAGGATTTTGGGGTAGGGACGTCATATCAGTGCTCCTTGCGCGGTGTTTTTTTGAACACCGCACATTTGGCACAGGTCCCCTGTACGAAAGTGTCAGGATGGTTTTAAAGCCGCCAGCTATTGCAGCTTGGTCAGCACCATCGACAGATCACCGGCGCTGGTTCCCATCAACACACGATAGGGGATGTAGTATCCGCTATCTTCCAAGGGCGCATACCAGATGAGAATCCGGTCCGAATCGGCGAGATAGGCCGTCATCTCCGAGCTTGTGTAATGACCCGAGACGGGGGTGTAGCGCAGCTTGCACAGCACCACCGGCCCCTGATAGCCGGTGCGGGTTGAGGTGGCGGTCTGCATATCGGCGAAGCTCATCTGGATGTCGAACCGCTCCATGCCGGTGAAGAGCTTGAGCTTGCGGTTGCACAGCGACTTGTCGAGCGCGGCGCCCTTCAGGATGAACGCGCCGAGCGGGTCGGTGACCCCTTTGAGGTGCTTGCGTTCGATGGCCACGCGATTGATTTCATTGACAATCGGCGGATCAACCCGGAACCCCGTGGCGTTGCCGCTGGCATATTGCACTGCGACATCGAAGGTGTCGCCATTTGCTTTGGTGGTGAGGTTGAACCCATCGGCGTTCAAGCCTTTACCACTGATATGCCCACGCGAACCGGCCTTGGCGGTGCCCGAGGCGACAAGCGAGCCGACACCGGAAACATTGGCGCCAAGATCGATGGCGTAGCTTGCACCCTCATCCTTGAACCCGACGCGGACCGAGGCGATGTTGATGCCGCCAAGGCTTACGACATAGCTGGCGTGGGCATCCGCTTCGTTCGCGGTGGCGGGTAGGGATATGGTGGCGGCGATCAGGGAAAATGCGGTGGCAGCCCTGCGGACCCATCGCGCGGCAATGTCGACTCGAAATGTCACTGGGCGTTACTCCGCCTTACAAAACTGATACAAATTATCCGGTCGAAACCTTCGGGTTCACACGAGTATTAATGAACATGCTTACCAATTGGTGAAGCCGCCCTGATTCCGGCGCCTCGCATAATGGTAGTGCTTGACGCAAGGCGGGGCTTTGACTATTTAGACGCAACTTTTTCTTATAAAGATGACCGCTCTTGGGCGGGGCATGCAGTCCCGCAGCGAAGAGCGATGTGACGACAAGTTAGGAATACGACCATGGCACGGCGTTGTGAATTGACCGGCAAAGGCGTTATGAGCGGAAACAATGTGAGCCACGCGCTCAACCGTACCCGCCGCCGGTTTTTGCCGAACCTTTGCAAAGTGACGTTGATTTCGGATGCGCTGTCGCGTCCGGTCAAGCTCAAGATCGCGGCCTCAACCCTGCGTTCGGTTGAGCATCGCGGTGGGCTCGACGCATTCTTGCTCAAAGCCAGCGACAATGATCTGTCCGACCGCGCACGCGGCATCAAGGCTGAGATCAAGCAGGCACTCGCCTCCTAAGGGTAAGGTACTGGCCTTCGGGCCGGGTAAGGTTTAGAAGATTGCGGCGCCGCACAGCGCCGCTTTTTTCGTTTCACGTCCGCGCCGGTCAAATGCCGGAAGTGCGGCAAATTTAGAGGTGCATGATCATGCTCACTCGTTTTCTGGTGGCGATTGCCGCCATGGCCATTGTCGTGGCCGCATCCAACTTTCTCGTACAGTTCCCGGTTCAGGCAACGCTTGGCGGTATCAACCTTGCCGACCTTTTGACCTGGGGCGCATTCACCTATCCGGTGGCGTTTCTGGTCACCGACCTGACTAACCGGCATTTTGGCCCGCAGCGCGCCCGCCTGGTCGTGTTGGCCGGCTTCGCCATAGCAGTGGTCTGGTCGATTTTCCTCGCCACCCCGCGTATCGCCATCGCCTCCGGGTCGGCCTTCCTTGTGGCCCAGTTCCTCGATGTGTCGATCTTCAATCGGTTGCGCGCCAATCCCACCTGGTGGCAGGCGCCACTGCTCTCGTCAGTGCTCGGTTCAGTGCTCGACACCATCCTGTTCTTCGGCATCGCCTTTTCGGCCCGCGTCGCCTTCATCGACAGCGCCTTTGGCATGGAGGACGGATCGCTCGGCTTCCCGGTGCCATTCCTCGGTGTCGGTGGAGAGGTGCCGCTCTGGGTGTCGCTGGCCGCAGGCGATTTCGTCGTCAAGATTCTCGTCGCGCTGGCGCTGCTGGTGCCCTACCGGGTGCTGCGCGGGCTGATTGGCGACAAGTCGGGGCTGGCGACGGCCTGAATTCACCCTTCAGCGCAGGGCCCGGTCGTCTCGACCACGGCAGAAAAGTCACCGCGCGCCACGGCGTCGTCGAGGAAGGCGATGCGCTCGGGATCGAGTTTGGGTAGTAGATGACTGATGTCCCAGTCAGCGGGGTCCAGCCTATCACTCAGCGCGAGCCGGCTTCGCACCCAATATTCCACGTCCGGATTAAGGGTCACGACGGACGTCGCGTCGTGCGTTGAATAAAGAGCGGCAACCGCTTCGATTTGCCCAGTTTTGACATGATCGATCAATTGCCCCGTGAGGATTTGAAAACGCGTCTCCAACGGCGTTGCCGACGCGGTACGTACGCGGCCGCAAAATGAGAGGCCGGCGTCGCGCAATTGGGTGCTGAGTTCTATGATCTCGTAGAACGGCAGCGTATAGGCGCAATTGCCGATAACGTCCAAATCCAAATGACTGAGATGGGTTCTCCAAGCGTGATATCGCTGATCGACATCGCCGGTCCGGCGGAAATCCGGATAACGGTCATTATACACGTCAAAGGCGTTGGAGATGATAAGCCTGCAGAGCTCGGCGGGCGATTCGGCTGAGGCAAGTCCGTTGCCGCGAAGTTCAAATTCTTCGCCAGTCATTTGAGCATAGCCGGGATACGGGTGTGCTTCGAACGACCAGTCGAGGTTTTGGGCCAGGATTTGATGCGGTCTGAAGGCAGCCAGAAGCAGCGCTGCAAAAGCGCAACGGACAACTCGATTTCCGATTCTCAGCATTTCACCTTTATCCACGTTCGCCATCATTCACGTATCTCAATCGGAACTAACTTTAACAGGAGCCGGTTATGGATAACAGAGAACAGGATCCGCCGCGCTGTCGTGAGCTTCGGAGGATTGGCCGGACGATTCGTGACGAGTTGTCGAGGGTACAATCTTCGATTGGAGCGACAGAACGTGAACGCGAGAATGTCTCGAATCAGCTTCGCCGACTTTATGACAAACGACACGAGCTGGAGGAGCAACTAGCTGCCGCCATTGCCGCATCAGGGCTCAGCCGTGGCCGAAGTACGGCAGTTCAGGCAGCCACCAATGGCGGTCGTATTGCGGAGATCGACATTTCAGTTCGATTGGCAGCGATAAAGGCAGAAATAAGTAGCCGAGAGGATAAGTTGCGACTCATTGAACAGAGGCTTGAGAGCCAACGTGGTGACCACAAATACTGGGCTAACCGCCTTGGAGACAATGCCCGCGAGATGAATGATCTGAGTTGCGTCCTCTAGCCCGCACCCACCTCACTCCACCAGCGCAAACTCCAAGAGCAGGCTGCGCTCCCAGTCATTAAAATTGTCGTCTGAGACAATGGTGATGCGGGTCTCCCCGTTCGGGCCGTCATGGACGGCGATCCCCTCCATATTGTCGATGTCACTGCCCTGCGCCGACAGGATCACCTCACCGGTCAGCGCCCGCCCGGGTTGCACCTCGGCGGCGGGGACGCGGCGGATCTGCATGGTGAAGCTCAACAGCACAGTGCCGCGCTCAAGCACCAGCAAATCGCCATTGGGCAAGAAGGCGCAATCGGTGGGATTGAACCCGTTCGCGCGGCTAAGGCTCAATTCACCACGGTCACGATTGCCCAACATGAAGGCAGCCCAGCCGTCTGCCGTCTCCGCCGCTTCGGTAAACAAAAGCGTTGAACCGGCAACCGGTGAAGCGGGCGGGGCGATGCATACCGCCTCAAGGCTTTCATTGGTGCGCTCGCGGGTGAGCCAGTCGGGAATATTGACTTCCCGCGCCGCGCCTTTGGGCTGGCCGTTCTCAAGTTCGAAATCGGCGACCCGGGTCAAATTTTCAAAACCCACGCGAATGGCGGCGGGTACACCGTCGCGGATAATGGTCTCCACCGCCTCGGCATCGCGGGCAAAGGCGCGTGGCAGTTCCGCGCCCTTGGAGTTGCGGATCGGGTCCATCGAAACACCGCCAAACCCCAGCGGTTGCCCGGCCTCGTCATGAATGAGATGCCCGGACACGAACTGACCGGTGTCGGTGACCATAACCAGTTTGTGGCCCGGCCCGGTGAAGGTGATCCCCGAAAGGCCGCCAAATTGCGGCGCATCGCTTGTCAGCACCAGCCCGCCGCGCCAGATCAGCCCGTCAACCTGTTCGCCTACGAGAGCGCCCTTGAAGCGGTCGATCTTGAGCGCACTGACGGAAATGTCGTCAGCTTGGGCGGCGGAAAAACTCAAGGCAAGGCCCGCCAGCATCAGGGCAGGGCGTTTGAGCATCAGCGTTGCCGCCGCCGCGCTGCGGGTGCTTCTTCATCGAAAAGCGCCGCCAGCTCATCCGTCAGCGCACCTGCCAGTTCCTCGGCATCAAGCAGGGTCACGGCCCGCCGGTAATAGCGGGTCACATCATGGCCAATGCCCACAGCAACCAGCTGCACGGGCGAACGCGTTTCAATGTCTTCGATCACGTGGCGCAAATGAGCCTCCAGATAGCTGCCCGGATTGACGCTCTGGGTCGAATCGTCGACCGGGGCACCATCGGAGATAACCATCAGGATGCGGCGGTTTTCAGGCCGTGCCAACAGGCGCTTGTGCGCCCAATTGAGCGCTTCGCCGTCGATATTTTCCTTGAGCAATCCTTCGCGCATCATCAAACCGAGATTACGCCTTGCGTGCCGCCAGGGCTGGTCCGCGGATTTATAGATGATGTGGCGGATATCGTTGACCCGGCCCGGATTGGGCGGACGGCCTGCTTCGAGCCACGCCTCACGCGACTTGCCGCCCTTCCAGGCGCGGGTGGTGAAGCCCAGAATTTCCACCTTTACACCGCACCGTTCCAGCGTACGGGCAAGGATGTCGCCGCAGATGGCGGCAATAGTGATCGGACGGCCGCGCATGGACCCGGAATTGTCGATCAACAGTGTCACAACCGTGTCGCGGAAATCGGTGTCGTTCTCGACCTTGAAGCTCAAAGGCTGCATGGGATCGGTGACGACGCGTGTCAGGCGTGCGGTATCCAAGAGGCCTTCTTCGAGGTCAAACGCCCAGGATCTGTTCTGCTGCGCCATCAGCCGGCGCTGCAGTTTGTTGGCGAGGCGGGCCACAGCACCAGCCAGATTTTCGAGCTGCTTGTCGAGAAGCGACCGCAACTGCTCCAGCTCTTCAGGCGGGCAGAGATCGGGTGCCTGCACAATCTCATCGAACTTGGTCGAAAAGACCTTGTAGGGAAATTCGTTGGAGAGGCGTGGGTCGCCATCACCCTGCGGCGGCGGATTGGGATTTTCCTCGCCTGCATCGGTTTCAGCGTCATCCTCGACATCGGCCATATCGGCTTCCATGCCTTCAACGTCGCCACTATCCTCGCTCTCGCCGGGCTGCTCTTCGCTCTCGGCTTCAGCGGCATCGCCTTCGCCCTGTGCCTGTTCAGGCGCCTGGTCTTCGCTCTCGCCCTGCTGTTCCTGCTGGTCGTCGCCACCTTCCTGCTCGTCGCTATTGAGGTCGTCGAGATCGGCTTCGGAAATCAGATCGAGATCGCGCAGAAGATGCTTTGCCGCCTTGGCGAAATCCTCCTGATTTTCAATTGCAGCGCTCATCTCGTCGAGCGAAGTGGCGCATTTCTGTTCGATATCTTCACGCCACAGATCGACGATCTGCTGACCAGAGGGCGGGATGTCGAGAGCTGCGAGTTTTTGTCTGAGCATCAGCCCCAGCGCTTCGGCCAGAGGCGCATCATCGCGGCTGGCGATGTCGCCGAAATTGGCACGGAACAACCGGTCCTCAATGGCCTCGCCGATATTCTGCTTCATGCCCGGCATGCGGGTACAGCCCAAAGCCTCGACCCGCGCCTGCTCAAGCGCATCAAAAGCAGCTTTGGCGTCAGGGTCGGCAGGCGTGCGGCGGCGGTGGGTTTCGGTGTCATGGCAGGCAAGGCGCATAGCCATGGAATCGCCCTGACCGCGGGCGATGGCGATATCCTTGAGGGTCGGCACGCGCGGCAGATTGGCCAGACGCGCCTTGTCGGATGTCAGGATCGGCCGGTCAGAGGTGAAGGCAACTTCAAGCTCCGGCGTTCCCGCAATTGTGCGCACAGTCGCCCCCACCGCAGCCTTGAACGGCTGGGTGGTATCGGGCTTGTTCGGTCTGTTGCGCGGCAATTGAGCCATTGCTTTTTCAGTCGGTTAGGCGCTGATGGCCAGATTGGCGGCCGATTCCGGCAGATCCTCGCCAAAGACACGCTGATAGAACTCGGCAACCACCGGGCGCTCGAGCTCGTCACACTTGTTCAGGAAGGTCAGACGGAACGCCAATCCGACATCGCCAAAAATTTCGGCGTTTTCGGCCCAGGTGATCACGGTTCTGGGGCTCATAACCGTCGACAAGTCGCCGTTGATGAAGGCGGAACGGGTGAGATCGGCCAGCCGCACCATGTCCGACAGGGTCTTTTTGCCCTTCTCGGTGTCATAGGACTTGGCCTTGGACAGAACGATCCCGGCTTCCTTGTCGTGCGGCAGATAGTTCAGCGTCGTGACAATCGACCAGCGGTCCATCTGGCCCTGATTGATCTGTTGGGTGCCGTGATAAAGGCCGGAGGTGTCACCGAGACCAATGGTGTTGGTGGTGGCGAACAGGCGGAAGGCCGGGTGCGGGGTGATGACGCGGTTCTGATCGAGCAGCGTCAAGCGCCCCGATTGTTCAAGCACACGCTGGATCACGAACATCACATCGGGCCGGCCGGCGTCATATTCGTCGAACACCAGCGCAATATTGTTCTGCACCGCCCACGGCAATATGCCGTCGCGGAATTCGGTGATCTGCTTGCCGTCTTTCAACACAATCGCATCCTTGCCGACGAGGTCGATACGGGACACGTGGCTGTCGAGGTTGACGCGGACAAGCGGCCAGTTAAGGCGCGCCGCGACTTGCTCGATATGGGTGGATTTGCCGGTGCCGTGATAGCCCTGCACCATGACGCGGCGATTGAACTGGAAGCCAGCCAGGATCGCCAGAGTGGTGTTGGGGTCAAACAGGTAATCGGGGTCGATTGGCGGCACATGCTCGGTGCGCTCGGCAAAACCCTTGACGACCATGTCGCTGTCGATGCCGAACGTGTCACGGACCTTGTAATCGGTGTCCGGCAAATTGTTGAACTCGGTCATAATTGGTGCCCCTCGGGGGTCTGGTGTTGTTCGGAAAACGCCAAAAGGCCAGCGGCTCTATAGCAGGTCAGTTCCCAAGCGCCTAGACCACAGATGACCGCAGGTTTTGAGCAGCTCAGACGAAGCCGCGTTGTTTGAGATGCGTGTAGGCTGCAATGATCGCGCGGAGCCGGTCTTCAGACCCCTTGTCGCCGCCATTTGCATCGGGGTGATGTTTCTTGACCAGCGTCTTGTACGCGGCCTTGATTTCATCGGACGGGCGGCGCCCTTCAAGCCCCAGTGCCTCCAGCGCCCGCCGGTCCGGCTCAAGCACCCGGCGCTCTTTTTCGGCGGTGGGGTTGGTGCGGCCCTGATTGCGCGCCAACCGGGCAAACAGATTGTGCGGATCGGAAAAGCGCTTGCCCGAAAAGTCGCGGGTTTTGCGCTGGCGCGGTTTGGGGTTGCCCGCACCGTGGGCGTTGGCGCCCATGTCCCAGGTCGGGCGCTCGCCGGTCCGCGCCGCATTGCGCATAAACTCGGAAATCTCGTCGTCGCTCTGGCCGGCGAAGAAATTGAAGGATTTATTGTAGGCACGCACATGCTCGAGGCAGAATGTGTGAAATTCGCCATTGGACGCCTGGCTTTTGGGCGCACGATAAGTGCCGGGCTTATCGCACCCTTCCCAACCGCAGGTCGGCAGTTCGGTTTTCGGGGCTTCGCCTTTGCGGGGCTTGACGCGAATCCCGTCAAAGAGCTTGGAATCGAGTTTCATCTTCACTAACTAACTAAGCCTCTTTCTAATTCCGCAATCACAGGACCTTTGCATGCCCGTCCGCGATATCATGACCGACAAACTTCAGCGCCAGTTCGCCCCAGACTTTCTCGAAGTGATCGACGAAAGCGAAAAGCACCATGGTCATTCCGGTTGGCGGGAAGGGGGGGAGACCCATTTCCGCGTCAGAATCGCGACCCGTCATTTTGCCGGGAAGTCGCGCGTCGCGCAACACCGGGCGATCATGGAAACGCTTGATGACGAATTAAAGGCGGGCGTGCACGCCCTCGCCATCGAAGTTGTGCCCGCCGACGGCCCGGTGACACCGAAAGATCCCGACTAAGTCGCAGCGCCAGCCGTTAACGGCGTTACCCTGAGTTCAACGATCCGGTTATTGGTTTTTTTCGTTACCTTGAAACGAAAACCATGGAAGGTGAATTGCTGGCCCTCTTCGGGGATCAGCTCGGCCGCGTTGATCACAAGCCCTGCCACAGTGGTTGCATCATCGTCCGGCAGGTTCCAGTCGAGCGCCCGGTTGATATCGCGCACCGGCAGCGCGCCCTCGATCAGATAGGCGCCGTTCGGTTGCTTGGTGATACCCTGAATGACGATGTCGTGCTCGTCGGAAATATCGCCGACGATTTCTTCCAGAATATCCTCAAGCGTACACAGGCCCTGCACCTCGCCATACTCGTCGATAACGAGCGCGAAATGTGTCTTGCCTTTCAGAAACTCGTTGAGCTGCGACTGCAGCGGTGTGGTGTCGGGCACAAACCAGGGTTTAGAAGCCAGGCGCATGACGTTGATTTTCGACATGTCGCCTTCGGCACGGATCATAGCGCGCAGCACGTCCTTGGAATGGACAACGCCGACGATGTTTTCCACGTCGTCCTTGTAAAGCGGCATGCGCGTATAGGGGCTGTCGAGCACCTGATTGACCAGTTGCTCGGGGGGCAAATCCGCGTCAAGTGCGAGCATGCGGGTGCGGTGGATCATGATGTCGGAGACCTCAAGATCCTTGAGATCGAGAATGCCGCCCAGCATGTCGCGATCGCCTTTGACCACTTCACCTTCGCGGTGCAGCAGGTCAACCGTGCCACGGATTTCCTCGTGCCCGGTATAGCCCGAACGGTCATCGGCGGCTTTGACGCCAAACAGGCGCAAAACCATGCGCACGAATACCTGTACCGCAAGCGTGATCGGGGCAAGAACCGCCACCAGCGGCCGCACCACCGGGCCGACGCCGAGCGCAAACTCGTCAGGCTGGTTGATGGCCCAGGTCTTGGGCAGCACCTCTGCGAACACGACGACCGCGAGGGTCATCACCAGTGTGGCGTAGACAACACCGGTGTCGCCGAAAAAGGCGATCAACACACTGGTCGCCAGCGACGAGGCGAGGATGTTGACCAGATTGTTGCCGAGCAACAGTGCACCGATCAGTCGTTCTTTGTCATCGGTCAGCTTTTCCACCGTCGCGGCGCGTTTGGAACCACTGCGGGCCTGTGCGTGCAAACGCGCCCGCGAGGCCGCGGTCAACGCGGTCTCCGAGCCGGAGAAAAAGCCGCTTAAAAACAACAGGATGGCGATACCACCAATGGTCAGCCAAATCGATACACTCACGTGGCCTGCATCTCCTCAAGAAACTGCCGCACAGCATCCGGGTCGACCGTCTTTTCAATAAACGCCTGACCAATGCCGCGCGTCAGGATAAAGGTCAGCGCGCCGCGCGTCACCTTTTTGTCCTGCGCGATGGCATCCATCAACGCATCGGTCGGCGCAAGATCGCCGGGAATATCGGCCAATGTGGTGGGCAGACCTGCAGATTGCAAATGCTGGGTCACGCGCACCGCATCCTGAGATGGGGCGAGGCCCAACCGGGCCGAAAACTGATGTGCCAGCACACAGCCGATGGCGACACCTTCGCCATGCAGCAGCCTGTCTGAATAGCCGGTGACCTTTTCAAGCGCGTGCCCGAACGTATGCCCCAGATTGAGCAAGGCCCGTGCACCGCCCTCTTTTTCGTCGGCAATCACAAAGCGCGCTTTGGCCGCGCAGGACCGTGCGATGGCTTCCGCCCGGGCCGGGCCACCATCGAATATTTCTGCGCGATTGGCTTCAAGCCAGAAGAAGAAATCTTCATCATCGATGAGCCCGTATTTAACCACCTCGGCATAGCCGGCGCGGAATTGCCGTTCCGGCAGCGTCTTGAGCGTGTCGAGGTCAGCGAGCACCAGTCTGGGCTGGTGAAACGCGCCAATGAGATTCTTGCCCTGCGGCGCATTGATCCCGGTTTTGCCACCAACCGAGGAATCCACCTGCGCAAGCAGCGATGTGGGCATTTGCACGAACGCCATACCGCGCCGCGCCACGGCTGCAGCAAATCCGGCAAGATCACCGATTACGCCGCCACCGAGTGCCAGAATGACATCGCCGCGCTCCAGTCGGGCATCCAGGATGCCAGTGACCACCTGCTCAAAAGTTGCAAAGCTCTTTGAGCGTTCTCCGGCCGGCACCGTGATCAAGGCGTGAGAGAGGTCAGCTGCATCAAGGGTGGTGGTCAGCCGGTTCAACTGTTCACCGGCCACATTCTCATCGGTAATGATGCCATAGCGCGCGCCTGGGAATTTTTCACCGAGCAGCGTCCCGGCCTGCTCGAGCAGGCCCGCGCCGATCAGGATATCATAGGCCCGTTCGCCGAGCGCGATGGAGACCTTGGTCACATCATTGGACATGGATCAGGCTTTCTTGTCAGCAGTGCTGCCGAGATATTCCGTGAGCGCTGCGATGATGCTTTGTGCAACGACATCATGCGGCACATTCTGTGACTGGATGGTTACGTCAGCCTCAGCATAAATGGGATAGCGCGCATCGATAAGATCCTGCAAGGTCTGGCGCGGGTTCGGGGTTTTGAGCAGGGGGCGTGTGGCCCGCCGCGACACCCGGGCGAACAGAAGTTCGAAATCGGCCTTGAGCCAGATCGAAATACTCTTCTGTTTGATCAGGGCGCGCGTATCTTCATTGATAAAGGCGCCGCCACCGGTGCCCAGCACGATGTCTTCTTCTTCGAGCAGCCGGGCAATGACCCGGGCTTCACCGGCGCGAAATTCCGGCTCGCCGTGCGCGGCGAAATATTCGGTGATGCTCATCCCCGCAGCGGCCTCGATTTCGGCGTCGCTATCGATGAATTTGCGCCCCAGGCGGGTGGCAAGACGGCGTCCAACCGTAGTCTTGCCCGCCCCCATCATGCCGATGAGAACCAGCGGGCGCTTGCCGGTGAGCTGCAACAGCGCACTGGCTTCGGCATCGGGATGTTGCGATTTCGTTTGCGCCAACAGCTCCGCTCCATAATCGGTCGCGATTGCTTGAAGCGGGACGCAGGCCTGTTGTCAAGCGGCGCGACGTCTTGATTGCAGCGTGCAAATCGGGGAAAAGGGGCGGAGGGAAAGGCCACACCCATGCCCACACTAATTCGGTTTATCATTGTTCTGCTGTTTCTGGCAGGTCTCGCCTATGGCGCGATGTTTGCGCTGACGGTGTTTGTCGAACCGAACGAAAAAGATGTCACCGTGCGTATTCCGGCCCGAGATCTGTTCGAAGATCAGTAATGGCTCAAGGCGCTGCCTATCTGGAAAATTTCCTTGAGATGATGAGCGCTGAACGCGGCGCTGCCGATAACACCCTGTCCGCCTACCGGCGCGATCTTGATGATTATCTCGATTTTCTCGCCACCCGTCATACCGCGCCGGAGAAAGCAGCGCGTGAGCATGTGACCGCCTATATGGTGCGCCTCGACAAGCAGGGCATGTCCGCCCGTTCGGCGGCACGGCGCTTGAGTGCGGTGCGCCAGTTTCACAAATTCCTCGCGTCCGAAGGGGTGCGGGAGGACGACCCCACAAGCATTGTCGCAACACCCAAAAGCGGCCGGTCACTGCCAAAGGTCCTTTCGGTGGGCGAGGTCGATCTTTTGCTGTCCACCGCCGCGCAGGAGGCCTCTGCCGCCCGTCCGGGGAGGCGGAGCGGCATGAATGCGCAGCGTCTGTTCGTGCTATTGGAAATGCTCTATGCCACCGGCATGCGGGTGAGTGAGCTTGTGTCTTTGCCCCGCGCCGCCGTCATGCGTGAAGCGCATTATCTGACGGTCACAGGCAAGGGTAGCCGCGAACGGATCGTGCCGCTTAATGACGGCGCCCGCGATGCGCTGATGGCCTGGCTAAAAATCGTGCCGCCAGGCCCATTTCTTTTTCCCGCCAATACGCAATCGGGTCATCTCGACCGGCAGGTCTTTGCTCGTGATCTCAAGGCGCTGGCAGGCCGGGCGGGCATTGCCACGGAGCGGGTCTCGCCGCATGTGCTGCGCCATGCCTTTGCCAGCCATCTGCTGCAGGGCGGGGCCAACCTCAGGATCGTGCAGACGCTTTTGGGGCATGCCGATATTTCCACAACCCAGATCTACACCCATGTGCTCGACGAACGGTTGCGGGACCTTGTGAGCACAGCGCATCCATTGAATGATGAATAGCGGGCGCAAGTTGCGGCAGGTTCTTGACTTGACGCACGCCAATCGCCACTTTCCAGCCACTTTGAACGGGGATAGCACCCCGCGCGATCACCAGTTATATTAGGCGTACATGCAGACTTATCTCGATTTCGAAAAGCCGGTGGCCGAGCTTCAGGGAAAAATCCAGGAGCTGAAATCGCTTGCCACCGATGATGAGGCCGTCTCCATTGATGAAGAAGTCACGCGTCTTCAGACGCGGGCTGAAGAAGCCCTGCTCGACATCTACAAAAAACTGACACCCTGGCAGAAAACCCAGGTCGCGCGCCATCCGCAGCGGCCGCATTTTTCCGACTATATCTCCAACCTGATCAGCGAATGGACGCCGCTGGCCGGCGACCGGAAATTTGCTGAAGATGCGGCGATTCAGGCCGGGTTCGGGCGGTTTGCGGGAAAACCCGTCGCGGTGATCGGCCAGGAAAAGGGCGCGACGACGGAAAGCCGCCTAAAGCATAATTTCGGCATGGCCAGACCTGAGGGATACCGCAAGGCGGTGCGGATCATGGATATGGCCGACCGGTTCAATCTGCCGGTGCTTTATTTCGTCGATACGTCCGGTGCCTACCCGGGCATTGGTGCCGAAGAACGCGGGCAGGCGGAAGCCATTGCCCGGTCCACAGACAAATGTCTTGAACTGGGTGTGCCGAACTTGGCTATCGTCATTGGTGAAGGCGGCTCGGGCGGTGCAATCGCCATAGCCTGTGCCAACCGGGTGCTGATGCTTGAACATGCGGTTTATTCGGTGATTTCACCCGAAGCCGGCGCTTCGATCCTGTTCCGGGATGCAGCTCGCGCCGCCGACATGGCCGCGGCACAGAAAATCACCGCGCAGGATATTCAGAGCCTTGGCGTGATTGACGGCATCATTCCCGAACCGGCAGGTGGCGCGCACCGGCATCACGAGGCGGTCATGGCCGCGACCGGCGATGCGATTACAAAGTTTCTGGAGGAATTTCCCGGCGACATGGATCGTGACGCGGTGCGCGCGCACCGGCGCAAAAAGTTCATGGATATCGGCAGAACGCTGACCTGATGTCTCACACGCTTGTGACCGATTTTCCCACCGCGGGCAGCATTTTGCTAATGAACCATTCATCATGCAGCGCTATCAGTGCGTTTATGACCACAATCATGTCGCATTAAGGCGGGATGACGACGCACATGGCGCGCGCACTTCTTGTCACAGCACTCAAAGGCCTCGCAGCCCTGGTTTTTGCCATCACCCTCGCCGCGTGCGGGTTGGTGGAAGGTGATACGCGTCACCTGCAGCCACTGTCTGACAGTGTCAAGCTGAAGCTGACATCCATCAACTCGTCCCCCGGCGAAGCCATGATGGTGCGCATCTACAAGGAAGAATCGGCGCTCGAGGTGTGGAAGCGCACCAAGGACGGCACCTACAAGCTTTTCAAGACCTACGAGATTTGCAGCTGGTCAGGTGAACTTGGACCAAAGTTCAAGGAAGGCGACCGGCAGTCGCCAGAAGGCTTTTATTCGATCACGCCGGGCCTGATGAACCCGCGTTCCAGCTATTATCTCGCCTTCAACACCGGTTTCCCGAACAAGTTTGATCGCGTGCACGGCCGGACCGGTTCCGACCTGATGGTGCATGGCGACTGCTCCTCGCGCGGTTGCTACGCCATGACGGACGAACAGATCGCCGAGATTTTTTCTCTTGGTCGTGAAGCGTTCAAAGCAGGCCAGCGCACCTTCGAGATGCAGATCTTCCCGTTTCGCATGACACCGGAAAATCTCGCCAAGCATCATGACAGCCCGCATATCGATTTCTGGCGTAATCTCAAGGAAGGCTATGACGCGTTCGAGATTTCCCGGCGCGTGCCCGAGTGGGATGTGTGCGAGAAACGCTATGTCTTCAACCCCGCTGGTGGGCCGCTGAATGCCGCCGGAGCTTGTCCGGCAGACTCGAGTGAACCTGAACTGATGGCGAAAGTGAAAGCCAAGCAGTTGCTCGATGAAGAAACATTCCGCGTCAAAGTTGCCGCGCTCAAGGAAAAAGAAGCCCAGCGTGTTGCCGACGCCGAAGCTGCCGCGGCACGTGAAGAAGCCCTTAAGGCCCGTGGCGAAGCCTTCAACCAGGTCGTCTCGGAGCGTACCAACGCTGTGACCGGCTTCTTCTCAAGCCTCTTCGGTGGCGAAGCGCAAGCGAGCGGCACACCCGATCCGAATGCGCCGCAACCAGCCCCGCGCGCGGACCGGTCCTAAAGCGGCCAGATCAGCATAATCATCGGCACCGACACCGCGGTGATAATGATCTCCAGCGGCAGGCCCATGCGCCAATAGTCCCCGAACGCGTAACCGCCTGGCCCAAGGATCAGCATATTGTTCTTGTGCCCGATGGGCGTCAGGAAGGCGCAGGAGGCGCCGATGGCGACGGCCATCAGGAACGGGTCCGGATTGACGCCGAGGGTGCGCGACAGATCAATGGCGATTGGCGCTGCAATGACTGCGGTTGCGGTGTTGTTGAGCACATCGGACAAGGTCATCGTCACCACCAGTATCACGAGGATGGCCACCCAGGCCGGTAGCCCGTTTGTCATATCACCCAGCCATCCGGCTATGATTGCAGTACCGCCCGTGCTCTCCAATGCCGCGCCGATGGGAATCATGGCGCCCAGCAAAACGATCACCGGCCATTCAATGGTGTCGTACAATTCGCGCAGGGGCAGAATGTCGAACACCACCATGCCGATGGCCACCATGGCGAGGGCGATGGGCAATGGCAGGAAGCCCATGGCGGCGATGGCGATTGCGCCGACGAACATGCTGATGGCACCCCAGGCCTTTTCGTGCCGTACCAGCGATACGCCCGAACCGGCAAGCGGCAGGCACTCCAGCCGTGTCGACACGTCCTTGATGGCTTCGTCTGTGCCCAGAAGCAGCAGAATGTCACCGGCGCGCAATTGCGTGCGTCGCACCCGTTCGCGGATGGTCTTGCCCATGCGGCTCAACCCGATCAGCGACACACCTTCGGCGCGCATCATCTGCACCTGGTTGGCGGTGCGCCCGATCACCCGGCTGTCGCGGCTGACCACCACTTCAGTCAATGTCATATCCGAAGAAAGATCGGCGATCTGTCCCGCCTTGCCCTGCAATTTGAGGCCGAGCGCCCCGGCAAGGGCATTGAGCGCTTCGGCATCGCCCTGAACCACGAGCAGGTCTTTTTCGGCGATTTCGGCCCGCCGTGCACGGCCGGGCATGCGGGCACCATTGCGCACCAGTCCCAGAATGGCGCAATCGGCTTCATCCGCCACCTCATCGAGATCGCGGACCTGCTGGCCGATGGCCTTGGATTTCTCGCCGACAACGAGTTCAGCTACATAGTCGCCTACCGCCCGCAGATCCTGTATCGGGCTGTCTGTCCCGGCGCGTTGCGGAATGAGCCGCCATCCAATGAGCGCCACGAACAAAAGGCCCACAATCGCGACGGTTGCCCCCACAGGCGCGAAATCGAACATGGCAAAGGGTGCCCCCAATGCCTCGTTGCGGTAGGAGGCGATAATGATGTTGGGCGGTGTCCCGATCAGTGTGACGAGGCCACCCAATATCGTTGCGAAACTCAACGGCATCAGCGATCGGGCCGGACTGCGCCCCGCCTGTTTCGCGGCCTGGATGTCGACGGGCATCAAAAGCGCCAGCGTCGCCACATTGTTCATGAACCCGGACAATATGCCGCCAACCGTACCGAGCAGCGCGATATGCTGGCCGAGCGCCCGTCCCTTGGAAACCGCAAGCCGGGCGATGAGATCAACCGCTCCGGAGCGGCTGAGACCGGCGGAGACGACCAGCACCAGCGCCACGATTATCGTGGCCTCATGCCCGAAGCCGGAAAAGGCATCGTGCACAGGCACAGCGCCGAGCGCGACCCCGGCAACAAGCGCCGTGAACGCGATCAGGTCATAACGCCAACGGCCCCATAACAGACCGGCGAGCACAAGCCCGATCAGAATGAAAAGCGTGATTTGTTCGTAGGTCAAAAGCGGCTCCCTTGTCGCGTCCAGTCTTGCGCGATCCCGATGCCATATTCAACCGAGTGTGTGTCGCTTTGGCGGTCATGGTACGAAGCGTCGCGAAACCGGTTGAAAATCCTGCCGTGATCTACCCTGAGCGCGCCATCAGCATATCGAAATGCGATGTCCGGTCCGGTGTGCGCCAGACTTCGGAAAAACCCTCTTGTTCAAGGGCCTGCACGATGGGCCGGGTTTCGTGACGATTGTTGTCGGCTTCAAAATAAAGATACTTCACGTGACGCCACAGTGCGGCCTTGCGCAGTTCGGCGAGAACAATGGGCTCATGCCCCTCGGTATCAATCTTGACGAAAATATCGCGTGCGTCGCTATTCGGAATATGCCGGTCGAGTGTTTGTGCACTAACCCCTTGAATCGTGGCTTGCAGAAATCCGTCACGTTCATCAGAGATTCTTGCCCCGCCGGAATGTCTGGGACGGTAGCTGATCGACAGGGGGCCATCGACATCGCTGACAGCACAATTGTGCGGCGTGACCTTGTCGGCCGCGTTGAGATGGACATTTTTCGTCAGCAGCTCGAAGGTTGACGCGACCGGTTCATAGGCGTGTGCTTCCAGGCAACAGGCGTTTGACTGCGCCACAAGCGCGTAAAGACCTTGATTGGCGCCGACATCGACAAAGATGAAGGGGTTTTCGAGACCTTTCAGCGTGTCGGACAGAAATGGATGATAGTGCCCGTTTATGTAGAACCGGAACGTCGCGTCCTCATAATTGGCTGAAAATCTCGGGCCGTAGACAGACTGGACAGATTTTGCGCCGGAGAATTTGGCAGCGAGGAACCGAATCTCGCCAACCAGTTGCCGAGGCGCATTTTCCAGTGTCTTGCGCAAGCCATCCCGTCGGGCCCGCATGAGCATCCATTTGACCATCTCTATTGCCTAGACGGTTCGGTGCCTGAATTGAAGCGGCACATGCGCGCTATTCGCTAAATTCGGTGCAGTTTTGAGGGTAATCCTGCAAGGGTGTAGTGTACGGATGATCCGGCAAACAAAAGGAGTGCCAGCATCATGGGACGCTGCATCGCATTCGACGCCTATGGCACCCTATTCGATGTATATTCTGTCGGCGCGCTGGCAGAAGAGCTTTATCCCGGCAATGGTGCGAAAGTCGCCGACATCTGGCGCGTCGCCCAGATCGATGCCACCCGCGTGCGTACTTTGTCAGGGCAGTATCGCGATTTTTACGCCATTACCGGAGATGCACTCGTTTTCGCGTTGCAAAAGCTTAAACTTGAGGCGAAGCCCGCTGCCATCGCAAAGCTTATGGCGCAGTATGAAGCGCTAAGCGCCTTTCCCGAAAATCTGGAGGTGCTTTCAGCGCTCAAACACAATGGCTGCCAGCTGGCGATCCTCTCCAATGGTACACTCGGAATGCTGGAAAGCGCCGTGTCAGCCGCTGGCATGGATGGGCTTTTCGAACATATTCTGAGCGTCGATGCGGTTAAAAAATTCAAGACAGCACCCGAAGCCTACCAGCTTGCACCGGACGCATTCGGGGTGCGGGTCGAAGAGATTGTCTTTGTGTCATCAAATGGCTGGGACGTTTGCGGGGCGACCTGGTTCGGGTTTGAAACCTTCTGGGTCAACCGCGCCGGCAATGTGCTTGATCCCTATGGCGTGACCCCGCATGGCGAGGGACGTGATCTCAAGGGTCTGCAGGCGTATCTGGGAATGTAGACTGTGTTTAAAGCGCCGTATAGGTCGCGGCCGCTTTCGGGAACAGGCGAAAAAGTATGTCCTTGCGTACAAACAGGATATCGAGCTGCACCAACACTTCAGCCTTGCGGTGAATTTCATAGACATTGAACGGCACGAAACCATGCGCCTGCATGCCGCTCAGATAGTCCTGAATGTGCGGCGCATCGGCGTTATAGGCGACGGTTGGACATTCCATGTAGACGAGCGCAGCATGCGCCAGCGTGTCTTGCCCACCCTCGAAAATATCAAGCTCTGACCCTTGGGTGTCGATCTTGATAAGGTCGGGTAGCGGGAGGTTATTTTCCCGGACCAGTTTGTCGAGCGTTGTCGCCTGCCGCTCTGTTGGCGTGACCTCGGCATAGCGGGCCGTGTTTTCCTTGTAATAGGAATCGCCGGTGGAATCGGCCTGATAGAAGGACACCATCTTCTCGGAAGACGACAGCAGAGCGATGAAATGCGGATAGCCGGTTTTTTCAAGCGCAGGCGCGTGGGCCTGATTGGCTTCGAACAGGAAGAATTTGGATCGCGGGAGCTGACTGCTGAAAACGCCGGTCCAGCTACCCTCATTCGCGCCGATGTCGTAGATGGTGTTGAGATCAATGCCGCGATTGCGCAGGCGCCTTAGATCGTTAGTCAGTTTATTGTCTTCAAACAACCGCCGCAGCTTGTGGCCGGGGCGGCTGTGAAACACCCAGAGCAGAACCTGAACGGGAAAGCTTGCAAGCCGCCTGATCGCCTGTTTCACAATCGGCGCTCCCCAAATCCGCTCAGTACGCCCCGTGACAGTGCTTGAATTTCTTGCCCGAACCGCAGGGGCAGGGGTCGTTGCGGCGGGTGGTGCGCATCTGCTCTTCAGTCAGCTGTCCTGCAGGCGCATCTGAGGCCACTTCGTTTTTCCCGGTTGTGGGATCGATATGCACTTCCTCAAGTTCATTCGGATCGGGCGCTTGCGGGGCTTCGGGCTGGCGCATCTGAATTTCGACATGTGCCAGTTGCGTCGTCACAAGTTCACGCAGGCTGGTGAGCAAGCCGTTGAACAGTTCATAGGCTTCCTGCTTGTACTCGTTCAGCGGATCGCGCTGGGCAAGGCCGCGCCAGCCGACAACCTTGGAGAGATGGTCGAGGGTAACGAGATGCTCGCGCCACAACCCGTCGATCGATTGCAGCAGCACCGATTTTTCCACCTGCCGCATGATGTCGGGCGTGTACTTGGCCGCCTTGGCCGCGATGAAGGCGTCAGCGGCATCCTTGATCCGCTCGGTGACGATCTGCGTGTCGATGCCTTCCTCGTCCGCCCAAGCCTTGGAGTCGATCTCGATATTGAGATAGGTCTTGGCGGCGGCGTCGAGTTGCTCGGTGTTCCACTGCTCGGGGTAGGACCGGTCCGGACAGGCTTTGCCGACGATGGTTTCCACCACGTCATGACGCATGTCGCCGATTGTGTCGGAAACACTGTCATCATCCATCAGCTCAAGACGCTGCTCGAAGATCACCTTGCGCTGATCGTTCATCACATCATCATATTTGAGGATGTTCTTGCGGATATCGAAGTTGCGCGCCTCGACCTTGGCCTGCGCCCGCTCGATGGCTTTTGTGACCCAGGGATGGGTGATGCTCTCGCCATCTTCCAGCCCCAGTTTCTCGAGCATGGTGTCCATGCGCTCAATGGGGAAGATGCGCATCAGATCGTCCTGAAGCGATAAATAGAATTTGGAATGGCCGGGGTCGCCCTGACGGCCGGAACGGCCGCGCAGCTGATTATCGATACGGCGGCTTTCATGCCGCTCGGTGCCGATCACCAGCAAGCCACCGGCATCTTTCGCCTTCTGCTTGTCGGCTTCGATGGTCTTTTTGATCTCTTCGATCTTTTTCTCGCGCGCATCACCTTCGAGGCCCTCGGCTTCGTTCCAGACACGCATTTCAAGGTTGCCGCCAAGCTGGATATCGGTACCGCGACCGGCCATGTTGGTCGCGATTGTCACCGCGCCCGGCATGCCGGCATCGGCGACGATCTGCGCTTCCTGCTCGTGGTGGCGGGCGTTGAGAACCTTGATATCCTTGACGTTCTTCTTGTTGAGGATCTCGGCCAGAACTTCCGACTTCTCAATGGAGGTTGTGCCAACCAGAACGGGCTGGCCCTTTTTCTGCGCCTCATGAATCTGTTCGGCGATGGCCTCGAATTTTTCCTCTGCCGTACGGAAGATGGCGTCATCCTCATCGATACGGGCGATGGGTACGTTGGTAGGAATGGTCACCACCTCAAGCCCGTAGATGTTGCCGAATTCCTCGGCTTCCGTCGCCGCGGTGCCCGTCATGCCGGCCAGCTTGTCATAGAGGCGGAAATAGTTCTGGAAGGTGATGGAAGCCAGTGTCTGGTTCTCGGCCTGGATCTTGACACTTTCCTTGGCTTCGAGCGCCTGGTGCAGGCCTTCCGAATAACGCCGCCCCGGCATCATGCGGCCCGTGAACTCATCGATGATGACGACTTCGTCATTGCGGACGATATAGTCCTTGTCGCGCTGGAAGAGCTTGTGTGCCCGCAGCGCGGAATTGAGATGATGGACGATGGAGACATTGTCGATGTCGTAAAGCGACTCGGACTTGATAATGCCTTCCGCGGTCAGCTTCTCTTCGAGTTTCTCGATACCCTGATCGGTGAAGGTTGCGGACCGGTGCTTCTCGTCGAGCTCGAAATCGCCTTCCTCAATAATGGGGATGATCTTGTCGATGGTCTGATAGAGCTCGGACCGGTCTTCTGAAGGACCGGAAATGATCAGCGGCGTCCGGGCCTCGTCGATCAGGATGCTGTCGACCTCGTCAACGATGGCATAAGCATGGCCGCGCTGCACCATCTGGTCGCGGCTATATTTCATATTGTCGCGCAGATAGTCGAAACCGAACTGGTTGTTGGTGCCATAGGTGACGTCGGCGGCATAAGCGGCCTTGCGCTCAGGGTCGGAACTGTCCTGCATCACAATACCGGTCGTCAGTCCCAGAAAGCCGTAGATCTGACCCATCCATTCGGCGTCGCGCTTGGCGAGATAATCATTGACAGTGACAACATGCACGCCGTTGCCTGTGAGGGCGTTGAGATAGACGGCCAGCGTCGAGGTCAGCGTCTTGCCTTCACCGGTGCGCATTTCGGCAATGGCGCGCTCGTTCAAAACCATGCCGCCAATGAGCTGCACATCAAAATGGCGCTGCCCAAGGGTGCGCTTGGCTGCTTCGCGCACGGTGGCGAAGGCGGGAACAAGGACATCGGTCAGCTTGGCGCCGTTGGCGACCTGCTGGCGCATTTCATCGGTGCGCGCCTTGAGCTGATCGTCGGTGAGCTTTTCCATCTCCGCTTCGAGCGCATTGATGGCATCCACCTTGGGTTGGAAACTTTTCACACGCCTGTCATTGGCGGAGCCGAATATGCGCCGGGCGATCGATGCAACAACCATCTTTGGAGATAATCCCTCATTTTTGTGCGCCGGCGCGAAAAACTGTCCAAAACCGGCGGCGGCAGGCCACGGATCAGGTCTCCGCGACCGCGCACTCAAGCGTGAGGACATGTAAGAGCGGGCCGTTGTCTTGTCAACGCTGGCTCAGATGTGTCAAACCTCCCCCCCC